>Ga0306920_100007230_pt1 | contig 14595 bp, 14 predicted proteins | sample flu12Cox44000170_FD_204666 | JGI IMG/M metagenome (GOLD analysis project Ga0306920, IMG submission 204666) | Lab enrichment of tropical soil microbial communities from Luquillo Experimental Forest, Puerto Rico - flux4day.12C.oxic.44.000.170 (v2)... | ecosystem: Environmental > Terrestrial >...
CTTCAGGCCCTGCAGCGGATCGCTCTCGCTGGCATCGAGGCCGAGCGCCACGACCAGCGCGGTGGGGGCGAATTCACGGATGCGCGCCAGAGCCTTGTCGCCGGCGGCCAGCCAGACCGCGTCGGGCGAACCGAGCGGCTGCGGCAGGTTGAGGTTGTAGCCGGTCCCTGCGCCCGCGCCGGTCTCATGGGCGTGCCCCCAGAAGTAGGGATAGTAGTCGGCGGGATCGCCGTGGATCGAGACCGTGAGCACGTCGTTGCGCTCATAAAAGATGCCCTGCGTGCCGTTGCCGTGATGGACGTCGACATCGAGCACGGCGACGCGCTCGTGCTGGCCGCGCAGGCGTTGCGCGGCGATGGCGCTGTTGTTCAAAAAGCAGAAGCCGCCCGCCATGTCGGCGAAGGCGTGATGGCCGGGCGGCCGGCAGAGCGCGTAGGCCTGGCGCTCGCCCGCCAGCACCATGTCGGTCGCGGTCGTGGCGACTTCGCTCGCCGCCAGCGCCGCGTCCCACGTGCCGGGACCGATCGGGCAGGAGGTATCGACCTGGTGCCAACCGGCGCGGCCGGCCAGCGCCCGCGGATAGGTCGCGGGATAACGCGCCGGATGGACGTTGGGTATGACCTCGGCCGAGGCGTTCGGCAGCTTCGCCCAGTCGCGCGACGCGGTCTGCAGGAAGTCGAGATATTGCGGCGTATGCACGGCCGCGGCCGGCGCCGTGCCGTAGGATTTCGGCCCGTGGATGTCGTGGCCGGCCGACTTGGCCGCCGCCAAGAGCCGCGTGGCGCGCTCGGGCTGCTCGGCGCTGCGCTGCTTGACGCCGCGGACGATGAAGGTCTGCGGGTCGTGGACGGCATGCTTGTCGGAGTAGACGATCTTCATGGTGTGCCGCCCCTTATGGCAAGCCAATCGCCTTGGCGTCGCGCAGGGCCGCGATCTCGGCGTCGCTGAAGCCGACCTCGTGCATGATCTCGACGGTGTGCTCGCCGACGCCCGGCGCCTTGCGCCGCATCTCGACGGCCGCATCGGAGAGTTTGATCGGATTGGCCGCCGACTTCACCGGGCCGATGCCGGGATAGTCGACCTCGATCACCGCGCCGCGCGCCTTGGTGTGTGGATTGGCCATCGCGTCGCTCACCTTGTAGGCGGCGGCGCACGCCATGCCGGCCGGGATCAGCTTGTCCAAAAACTCCTGCGCGGTGTGCTTCAGGAAGAAGGCCTCGATCATCGGCTCGAGGATCGGTCGATGCTCGACGCGGCCCTCGTTGGTGGCGAAGCGCGGGTCGTCCAGCCAGTCCTTGCGGCCGAGAGCGGTGCAGAAGGTGCGCCAGAAGGCATCGGTGGTGCAGGCGATGAACACGCCCTGCGTTTTCGTCGGAAAGACGCGCAACGGGAAGATGAAGGAATTGCCCGTGCCCATGCGCACCGGGTTCTCGCCCTTCAGGCCATAGTTGGTGATCCAATGGCCCATCAGGTGCATGCCGACGTCGAACAGCGAGAGATCGAGCCGCTGGCCCTTGCCGGTCTTGTGGCGCGCCAGCAGGGCGAAGGCGATGCCGCCGGCGCACGCCAGGCCGGTCGAATAGTCGACCGGCGCGGTGCCGACCCGGCACATCTCGCCGCCCATCGGGCCAGTCGCCTCGATCATGCCGACCTCGGCCTGGATGCAGGGATCGTAACCCGCGCGGCCCGCGTAGGGGCCGGTCTGGCCATAGCCCGAGATCGAGGCATAGATCAGCCGCGGATTCTCCTTCGACACGACATCCCAGCTAAAACCCAGCTTGTCGATCACGCCCGGAGTGAACGCCTCCATGAACACGTCGGCTTTGCGCACCAATCGCATCAGCACCTCGCGGCCGCCGGCAGTGCGCAGATCGAGCGCCAGCCCGCGCTTGTTGCGGTTCATCGACGGCACCCAGGCGCCGCCGAACTGCGGGCGGAAATGCTCGCCCTGCAGGGGCTCGACCTTGATCACGTCGGCGCCCATGTCGCCCAGGATCTGGCCGGCGGTGGGGCCGGCGATGGCCTGCGTGAGGTCGAGAACAAGCGTGTCGGAGAGTGGCAGCATGGCCGAGCAGTACCGCCTTTGCCGAAAGTGCGCTACTGCAGCGGCGTGCTACGTTTCGCATCCGCTTCTTGAGGAGCTTCCATGGCCGCCGCCGACCGTCCCAACCTTCGCATCGATGCCGACCGGCTGTGGTCGAGCCTGATGGAGCTGGCGAAGATCGGCGGCACCGAGAAGGGCGGCGTGTGCCGTATCGCGCTCACCGACCTCGACCGCCAGGGGCGCGATCTGTTCGTGCGCTGGGCCAAGGAGGCGGGCTGCACCATCAAGGTCGACAAGGTCGGCAACGTGTTCGCCCGCCGCGAGGGCCGCGATTCGGCCAAGCCGCCGATCATGACCGGCAGTCATCTCGACACTCAGCCGACCGGGGGCAAGTTCGACGGCGCCTATGGCGTGATGGCGGGCCTCGAAGTGCTGCGCGTGCTGCACGATTCGAACTATGTCACCGAGGCGCCGATCGAGGTCGCGGTATGGACCAACGAGGAAGGCTGCCGCTTCGCGCCGGCCATGGTGGCATCGGGCGTGTTCGGCGGCGCCTTCGAACTCGACTATGCGCTGGCCATCAAGGACCGCGACGGCGTGAGCTTCGGCGAGGCGCTGAAGAAGATCGGCTATGACGGCAAGGAACAGGTCGGCGGGCGCAAGGTCGGCGCCTTCTTCGAGGCGCATATCGAGCAGGGTCCGATCCTCGAGCGCGAGAACAAGACCATCGGCGTGGTTACTGGCGCGCAAGGCCAGCGCTGGTACGAGATCACCTGGACCGGCATGGAAAGCCACGCCGGCACCACGCCCATGGAGGGCCGGCGCGATGCGCTGGTTGGCGCGGCCGAGCTGATCGTGGCGGCGCGCAAGATCGGCAACCGGCCCAACGGGCGTTCGACCGTCGGCGTGATCGAGAGCAAGCCGCAGTCGCGCAACACCATTCCCGGCCAGGTGTTCATGACGGTCGACTTCCGCCATCCCGACGACGGCGAGCTCACGAAGATGGACGCCGAGATGCGCGCGGCGGCGGCTGACATCGCCAAGCGCCACCGGCTCGAGCTGAAGCTCGAGCAGATCTGGTATTTCCCGCCATCGCCGTTCGCCAAGGAGCTGGTCGACGGCGTGCGCCGCGCTGCCGAGCAGGCGGGCTATCCGCACATGAACATCGTGAGCGGCGCCGGCCACGACGCCTGCTACGTGTCGCGCGTGGCGCCGACCGCCATGGTGTTCGTGCCGTGCAAGGACGGCATCAGCCACAACGAGATCGAGGACGCGACCAAGAGCGATATCGGCGCGGGCTGCCAGATCCTGCTGCAGGCGATGGTGGAGCAGGCGAACACTTGAAAGCAGGAGTCGTCTCGACAGCATCCGCTGCGCTGGTTGCGACTGTGGCGGGAGTAGGCGGCACCCTGCCGGTCGTACTGGCGGCCGCGCAGGCGGTCGGCGCCACGCCGGCCGAGGCGAGCTCGTGGGTGTCCGGCCTCGGCATCGCCACGGCGGCGACCGCGCTCTTCCTCAGCGTGCGCTACCGCATGCCGATCATCACCGCCTGGTCGACGCCGGGCGCGGCGCTGATCGCCTCGACCTCTGGCGTGCCGGGCCTGCGCGCGGCGGTCGGCGCCTTCGTGCTGTCGGCTGTGCTGATCCTGCTCACTGCCGCGATCCGGCCGCTCGGCCGGCTGATCGAGCGGATCCCGCCCGGCATCGCCGCCGCCATGCTGGCCGGCATCCTGTTGCGGCTGGTCGTGGCCATGATCGAGCAGGTGCCGCTGGCGCCGCTGCTGGTGCTGCCGCTGATCGCGCTGTTCCTGGTGGCGCGCGGGCTGATGCCGACGCTCGCCTCGCTGATCGTGCTGGCGGCCGGCGCGGCGCTCGCCTGGGCGCTCGGCCTGGTGAAACCGATCCCGCCGCTTGGCCTCACGACTTTGACGCTCGAGGTACCGGCCTGGGACCTCGCGACCTTGATCGGCCTCGGCATACCGCTCTATCTCGTCACCATGGCGTCGCAGAACCTGCCGGGCTTCGCCGTGCTGCGCGCCTCGGGCTACCAGCCGCCGACCCAGCCGGTGCTCGGTGTGACCGGGCTGGCGTCGCTGGTGACGGCGTTCCTCGGCGCTCACACCTCCAACCTGGCGGCGATCTCGGCCGCGCTCTGCACCGGCCCCGACGCCCATCCCGATCCTGCCAGGCGCTGGATGACCGGGCCGTTCTATGCGCTGTGGTGGGGCCTGATCGCGCTGTTCGGCTCCTCGCTGGTCGGCCTGTTCGGCGCCCTGCCGCCGGCGCTGCTGGCCACCGTTGCCGGGCTGGCGCTGCTGGGCTCGATGGCGAGCGCCATGGGCAGCGCCCTGGCCGCCGACCAGGATCGCCTCGCCGCGGCGGGCACGCTCGCCGTCACCGCGTCCGGCGTCACCTTGATCGGCGTCGGCTCGGCCTTCTGGGGGCTGGTGTTCGGCTTGCTGATCCTCGGCCTCGATCGCCTGTTCAAGCGCTAGGGAAGCGCGCGCCGTAGCTCTCGAGCGGCAGTTTCAGGCCGCGGCAGAGGAAGCTGATGGTGTGATAGAAGCCCGTGATCGCAATGGCTTCGATGAGCTGCGCCTCGTCGAAATGCGCCGACGCGGCCTGCCACGTGGCGTCGCCGATCGTGCGGTGATCGACCAGGTCGTCGACCAGCGCGATCAAGGCCTGCTCGTCGGCCGCCCAGCAGGCGGCATTCGCCGGGCCGTGCACCAGGGCGGCGATCTCGGCCTCGCCGAAACGCACGCGCTCGCCGAACAGGGCGACATGCACGCCCCATTCATATTCGCAGCCCAGCCGCGCCGTGGTGCGATCGATCAGGATCTCGCGCTGGCGCAGGCTGAGCAGGCCCTTGTCGAGGTAGCCACCGGCGAAAATCTTGCCGAACACGCGCGGGCTTTTGGCCAGGGTGCGGAAAAGCACGAGCGGCTCGACGCCGGGCGGCATGATGCGCAGAAGCTCGGCGGCGATGGCGGATTCGTAGGGCGGGGCGGCGGGAGCGATGCGGGTCATGCTACAGTTTATGTAGCATAGCCGATCTTGCCATGCTACAGAAAATGTAGTAACAATTCGCAATAGATGGTGAAGCGTGTCCGCGGCTCGCGCACCGGCCGGCCGATCATGGTGCTGCTCGACCTTTTGGGCCGGCGCTGGACCTTGCGCATCGTCTGGGAGCTGCGCGAGGAGCCGCGCCGCTTCCGCGAGCTACAGGCGTTGATCGGCGCCAGCCCGACCATCATCAACACCCGGCTGAGCGAATTGCGTGAGGCCAGGCTGGTCGAGCTCGACGAGGCGGCCGGCTACCGCCTCACTGGGCTGGGGCAGGAGTTGCTGCGGCTCTTCCTGCCGCTGCACCACTGGTCGGAGAAGTGGGCGAAGGCTCGCTAGATGGGCCGGATCGAAGCCCATGCGGTGCCCATACCGTCCGACAGCGTGCTGGCACCGCTTTATGGCGGCGCGGACCTGCTGGATGCGTTCGCGATTCGCCTGCCGGCGGACGCGAGCGACGATCCCGAAGTGCTGGCACACGTCGCGTTCGAGCGGCAGGCGGCGTGGATTCGCGCGCTGACTTGGGTGCGGGATGCGGTGATGGCGACGGTCGGCGTCAAATCGTCTCGCGCGATCGGTGCTGACGCGGCGAGGCGCGGGCTACAGGTGATCGGCTACTTTCCGGTGCTGTCGAAGAGCGCGGGGGAAGTGGTGGTGGGCGGCGACGACCGCCATCTCGACTTCCGGGTCGCGGTCCTGGTGCGCGCGGACGCGCAAGGCAGGCGGGAGCTCGTCGTGGTGACGGTGGTGCATTGCCATAACCGGCTGGGACGAACGTACCTGGCAGTGATCGCGCCGTTTCATCGCACGATCCTGCGGGCAAATTTGCAACGGACGGCTAGGATACTGGAGGGCTAGTAGGTCGCCGTCAGGTACTCGACGATCTTGGGCACGTCCTTCTCGTCGATCGGCGCGCCATAGACCTTGATCATCTTGGTGACCTCGGCTTCCCAGAACGCCTTCTTGAAGGTCGGGCCCTGCGGCTGGGTCAGGATGTAGTCGGACGAATGGCAGGAGCCGCAATTGCCCTGCACCACCTCGAGGTTGGGACCCGGCTTGAAGGCCGACTTGTCCTCCGGAAGTGCATAGGTGAACGGCTTGGCGTGCACCGCGACCAACGCGGCGCTGGTCGAGAGGGTCGCCAGGGCGATGAGGAGTGTGCGCTTCATGGTCTTCTCCTCACGCCGCGGCCGTGACGCGCGTCTTCTCGACGACGTTGCGCAGGTAGCCGGCCGGGTTCCACAGCGGCTGCATAGGCTGGGTCTTGCCGCCGTTGCTGGTCGCCCGCGCCATCAGCACGTGCGGCCCGGCGGCCAGCGTGACCGGCAGGGTCCATTCGCGGAACGAATACTTGCCGAGATCCTGGCCGAGCTTGGCGTCGGTCCAGCTCTTGCCGTCGTCGGTCGAGACCGCGACGCTCTTGATGCCGGTGCCGCCGTCGAAGGCAATGCCGCGCAGGGTGATCTGCTGGCCCGCCTTGACCGAGGCGCCGTCGAGCACGCTGGTGATGAAGGAGCGCACGGTGAAGCGGCCGATCGGGATCGTGCTCTTGGGCGGCGTGCCGGGCTCGGTGCAATTGCAGTCGTTGTCGGGGATGCGATAGGCGCTCTTCATCCAGAAACCGTCGAACACGGTGTCGATGACGTTGATCTCGCTGAGATGCTTCATCCAGTAGGTGCCGTAGTAGCCCGGCACCACCATCCGCACCGGATAGCCGTTGAGGAACGGCAGGTCCTGGCCGTTCATCGAGTAGGCCAGCATCACCTCGCCGTTGCGCGCCACGTCGATATCGAGCGCCTTCACGAAGTCGGGCGTCTTGTCGACGATCGGCGTGTCGAGGCCGTTGTAGACGACCTGCTTGGCGGTCTTCTGCACACCGGCGAGGTCGAGCACGGCCTTGAGCGAGGCGCCGCGCCAGCGCGCGTTGCCCATGGCGCCGTTGCCGGACTGCCCGCCGGCCACGCGCGGCTCGAAGAAGCCGCGGCTGTTGCCCGAGCACTGGTTGACGGCGACGATTTCGACCGAGGGCAGGCGCTTGATGTCAGCCAGGCTGAGCTTCAAGGGCTTCTCGACCTTGCCCTTGACCTCGACCGTATAGGTGTCGGGGTCGATCTCGGTCGGGATGCCGGCCAAGTGATAGCGCACGAAGAAGGCATTGTTGGGCGTGATGACGCCGTCGTTGAACACCGAGAACGGCGTCTCGAGCTGCGGCGGGCGGCTGGTCAGTCCGATCATCGGACGCTTTTGCGGATAAGTGACCATTGGACGGTCGCCGTTGCCGAACGGCATGGTCACGGTCTGGGCCAGCGCGCCAAGCGGCGCCAGCGCCGTGCTTGAGCCCAGCGCGGCCAGCAGTCTTCTTCTGTCAATCACCTCAGGCCTCCGGCGTCATTCCATTTTTGGACAACGGTCCACGATAGAGCGGCTTTCCCTCAAATGGAACCGCTTGCGGTTCCATTTGAGGGAAAACGCGTTGGTCCCGCCATCGAGGCCAAAATGCTCTAGCCTAAGCCCGCCGCCGCGTCAGCCAGCCCGAAAGCACCAGGGCGGCCGCCGCGATCGCCACCACGATGGTGGCCAGCACGTTGATCTGCGGGTCGACGCCCAGCCGAACGCTGGAATAGACGCGCATCGGCAGGGTCTGCGACTGCGCGCCGGCGACGAACTGGGTCATGATCAAATCATCGAGAGAGAGCGTGAAGGCGAGCAGCCAGCCCGATCCCAGCGCCGGGGCGATCAGGGGCAGGGTGACCGTCATGAAGGTGGTCCAGGGCGTGGCGCCGAGATCCATCGCCGCCTCCTCGAGCGAGCGGTCGAAGTCGGCGAGGCGGGCCTGCACGACGATGGCGACGAAGGCGAGCGAGAAGGTGGTGTGCGAGATCACGATGGTCCAGAAGCCGCGCTCCGGCCCGCCCAGCAGCTGCTCGCTACCCACGAAGAGGAGCAGCATGGAGATGCCCATCACGACTTCCGGCATCACCATGGGGGCGATCACCAGGCTGCCGAACAGGGTGCGGCCGAAGAAGCGCGGCACGCGCGCCAGCACGTAGCCCGCCGAGAGCCCCAGGATCGCCGACAGGCAGGCGCTGACGAAGGCGATGCGCAGCGACAGCCAGGCCGCCGACAGCATCGCCTCGTTCTGGAACAGCGTATGCCACCAGCGCAAGGAGAAGCCGGCCCACACCGTGACCAGCCGCGAGTCGTTGAAGGAATAGATGATGACCAGTGCGATCGGCAGGTAGAGGAAGGCATAGCCGAAGATCAGCAGGGTGAAGGCAAGGCGGGCCCGGCCGATCATGACGGGATTCCCATCAGCGGCGCTCCAGGCTTCTGGCCTGCTGTCGCTGGAAGACCGCGATCGGGCCGACCAGCAGGATCAACAGCAGGATCGCCACCGCCGACGCAAGCGGCCAGTCGGCGTTGCTGAAGAACTCGTCCCACAGCACCTTGCCGATCATCAGCGTGTTGGTACCGCCTAAAAGGTCGGGGATCACGAACTCGCCGACCGCCGGGATGAAGACCAGCAGGCAGCCGGCCATGACGCCGGGCATGGAAAGCGGCAGGGTCACGGTGAAGAATGCCGCCATCGGCTTGGCGCCGAGGTCGGCCGCCGCCTCGAGCAGACCCCAGTCGAGCTTCTCCAGGGTGGCGTAGAGCGGCAAGACCATGAACGGCAGGTAGGCATAGACGATGCCGAGATGGATCGCCCATTCGGTGCCGAGGATGGTGCCGGGATGGGGCACCAGCCCGGTCCAGCGCAGGAACTGGTTGAGGATGCCGTTCTCGGACAACAGCCCCATCCAGGCGTAGACGCGGATCAGGAACGACGTCCAGAACGGCAGCACGACCAGCATCAGCAGCAGCGGCTGGCGCTCGGGCGTGGCACGGGCGATGGCGTAGGCCATGGGATAGCCCAGCAGCAGCGCGCAGAGCGTCGAGGTCGCGGCGATGCGCAGCGAGGAGATCCAGGCCGCGAGGTAGAGATCGTCTGTGAACAGCAGCCGGAAGCTCTCGAAGTTCAGGCCAAGCTCGACCGGCGGCACCGAATCGGGCGAATTGGTGCCGAAGGCGATCACCAGCACCAGCACGAACGGCAGCAGGAAGAAGACGATCAGCCAGGCGAAGGGCAGGGCGATGACGGCGCGCATGGCTTACTCGCGGAGCGGATGGCCGGCGTCGGCGGCCCAGCTCAGCCACACGTCCTGGCCGCGGTGGAATGGCCCCTCCCGCGTGCGCAGCACATTGGCGCTGGAGGCGATCATGATGCGGCCTTCGTCGACGGCGACGCGGTAGAGCGAGCGGCCGCCTTCGTAGGCGATGTCGACGATACGCCCGGCCATGGTGTGGGCCGCGTCAGCCGGCTCGGCATGGAGCGCGATCTTCTCCGGTCGCAGCGCCAGCCACTGGCCGGGCCCGGTCTCGAGGATGTTGGCGATGCCGATGAAGTCGGCGACGAAGCGCGAGGCGGGCTGCTCGTAGAGTTCGTGCGGCGCGCCCGTCTGCACGATGCGGCCGGCATTCATCACGGCAAGGCGGCTGGCCATCGACATCGCCTCCTCCTGGTCGTGCGTCACGACGATGAAGGTGAGGCCGAGCTGCTCCTGCAGGCGCACCAGCTCGAAGCGCGTGCCCTCGCGCAGCTTGCGGTCGAGCGCGGCAAGCGGCTCGTCGAGCAGCAGGATCTTGGGCCGCTTGATCAGCGCGCGGGCGAGCGCCACACGCTGGCGCTGGCCGCCGGAGAGCTGCGACGGCCTGCGGCCGCCAAGCTCTTCCAGCCGCACCAGGGCGAGCACCTGGGCGACGCGCGCCGCGATCTCGGACTTGGGCGTGCCGTCGCGGCGCAGCCCGTAGCCGACGTTGGCCGCCACGTCCATGTGCGGGAACAGGGCGTACGACTGGAACATCATGTTGACCGGCCGGCGATGCGGCGGCACGCCGGTCATGTCCTCGCCGTCGATCAGGATGCGGCCCGAGTCCGGCGTCTCCAGCCCCGCCAGCAGGCGCAGCAAAGTGCTCTTGCCGCAGCCCGAGCCGCCCAGCAGCGCGAACAGCTCGCCGCGGGCGATCTCGAGATCGACATTGTCGACGGCGACGACGGCGCCGAAGCGCTTGGTCGCCCCTTCGATCCTAACGATGGGTGCGTTCAACTTGGCTCGCTCACCTGGGCAACCTAGCGGCCGGTCTTGATCGCCGTCCACAGCCGGGTGCGCTCGCGCATCTGCTCAGGCGTCGCGGCGGTGATGGTGTAGAGCTTGGCGCGGTTATCGGCCGAGAGGTAGATCAGCGGGTTGCCGGTGATCGACTTGTCCATCAAAGGCGTCGCGGCGGCATTGCCGTTGGCGTAGCCGGTGAGGTCGCTCGAGGCGGCGGTGACCTTGGGATCGAGCATGAAGTCGATGAAGCGGTTGGCGGCGTCGGAATCGGGCGCATCCCTCGGGATGGCGGCGACGTCGATCCACAGCATCGAACCCTGGTTGGGGATGGCGTAGGCGATGTCGCGCTTCTGGGCGGCCACGGCGGCGCGGTTGCGCGCCTGGAAAATGTCGCCCGAGTAACCGAAGGCGAGGCAGATGTCGCCGCCGGCCAGCGCGTTGATGTACTCCGAGGAATGGAACTTGCGCACGAAGGGGCGGATCGCCTTGATGACGTTGGCCGCCTTCTCGAGGTCGGCGGTATCCTTGGTATCCGGATCGAGCAGCAGGTATTTGAGCGCCGCCGGAAAGACGTCGGTCGGGCTGTCGAGCACCATCACGCCGCAATCGACGAAGCGCGACACGATCGCCGGATCGAAGATCATGGCGAGCGAGTCGACCGGCGCATTGGACATGCGCTTCTTGATCGCTTCGACGTTGTAGCCGATGCCGATCGTGCCCCACATCCACGGGATGGCATGGGCGTTGCCGGGATCGTATTTGGCGAGCTCGGCCATGATCTTGGGGTCGAGGTTGCCCCAGTTCTTGAGCTTGGCCCGGTCGAGCGGCTGGTAGAGCTTGGCCGCGAGCTGGCGCACGAAGAACGGCGAGGCTGTCGGCACCACCACGTCGTAGCCCGACCGGCCGGTCTTCAGCTTGGCGTCGAGGATCTCGTTGGAATCGTAGGTCGTGTAGTTGACCTTGATGCCGGTGTCCTTGGTGAAGACCTTGAGCTGGTCCTCGGCGATATAGTCGGACCAGTTGTAGACGTTTACCTGCTTCTGAGCGAAGGCGGGCCCGGCGGCGAGGGCAAGGCAGCAGGCGAGAACCGCAGAACGCATTTCGACTCCGGAATGAGGCAGACGGGGCGCATCATTCCGGCGGGACCTGTGAAAGGCAAGCGTTCCGGTTCAGGCGGGCCGGGCGCGGTGCAGGTTGCGCGTGAACCACATGGCGAGTGACAGTACGGCGAACAGCAGCAGCGAGCCCCCCAACAGCGCCACGTCTTCGAGCTGCAGCAATCCGTATAGCCCGCCATAGAGGCCGGCCAGGATGGCGCCGAACGCCAAGGCGGGCGCGCGCCGGCGCTGCAAGGCCCAATTATAGATCGCCGCCTGCGCTACCACGGCCGCGGCACTCACCAGGTAAGCCAGGCCGAAGCCGATTTGCTCGGAAAGCGACAGCAGCAGCAGGTAGAAGACGCAGAGCGAGAGCCCGATCAGGCCGTACTGCGCGAACGAGGGCCGCGTGCCGCCGACGAACTCGAACACCAGGCAGGCCGCGAAGGTGAGAGCGATGAACATGATGCCGTACTTGATGGCGCGGTCGGTCTCGCGGTAGGCGTCGACCGAATTGAGCAATGTCACGCCAAAGGCCGACTCGCGCACCTTGTCGTCGGATGGCTGCGTCGAACTTGGAACGTCCCATACCTGGCCGTAGCCGCGCCCGAGATAGGATATCGACCAGTTGGCCCTGAAGCCGTCCTGATCGATCGTCTTGCTGGTCGGCAGATAGCGGCCGTTGAAGCTCGGTGACGGCCACGCCGAGGCGATAGTGGCTTCGGTCCGTCGGCCGATTGGCACGATGCACAGGCTGCCGCTGCCGGCGAAAACGACGCGAAAGCGGACGGTGAAGCTGTCGCGGTTCGCCAACGCTGCGGCGGCCAGCGGCGCCTGCAGGGAGATCAGGGACCCCGATGCATCGGGAATCCATTCGACCTGCTGGCCATCCACCTCCACGGTGGCCGCTTCGATCGACTTGATGTCGCTCAATCCCAAGGTGAGGCGCGCCTGCGCCCAGTCGATCGATGGTGCTGCCTTGGGGTTGAACTCCGCAACCACGTCGAAGGTCGCGCTGTGGACGGTCACCGTGAACAGGCCGCGCCGCCGTTGCTCGGGGGTGACCTTGCCGTCGATGGTCAGTTTCTCGGGCAGCAGGGTCAGCAGGCGCGTCCCATGCACGTCGCCCGGTCGATAGGGCAGGGAGACCATCGGGCCGACGAACGTCTGGGTGCGACCCCACGAATTGCGGACGTTGTTGATGGCCTCGTTCTCGTAGGACTGCCGGTCGGCAATCACGCCGTCCACCATGCTCAAGGGAATTTTCAGCAGCAGCGTCAGCACGGCCAGCACGACCGCGCGGTTGACCAGGTTCGAGCCGGAGACGCGCTCGAAGGCCAGGCGGAAAATACTGGATGAGGAGGGGGGCGACGGCGAGGGGGCGTCGGTCATGGTCGGTCTCCCTGTTGTGACCGGCCGACCGTGCGGCGCGAGAATGCAGCGTCTGCGCAGGACTCGTGGAGATTCGGTGCAAATCCTACCCAGCCCGTCGACACCGCGTCTGCCTGCGCTAGACTCACGGCCATGCAGAAGATCCTGGTGGTCGACGACGACGCGCACATCCGCGACGTCGTGTGCTTCGCGCTGCGGCGGGCGGGCTACCAGCCGCTGACCGCGGCCAACGGGCGGGCGGCGCTCGAGGTGGCGGCGCGGGAGGTGCCGGCGCTGGTGGTGCTCGACATCCTGATGCCCGAGCTCGACGGCACGGCGGTGTGCACGCGGCTGCGCGCCAAGTCGGACCTGCCGGTGATCTTCCTCACCTCCAAGGACGAGGAGATGGACCGCATCCTGGGGCTCGAGCTAGGCGCCGACGATTACGTGGTGAAGCCGTTCAGCCCGCGCGAGCTGGTAGCGCGCGTGAAGGCGGTGCTGCGGCGGCGCAAGGGGGCGGGCGTCGAGGCCGAGCAGAAGCTGACGCGCGGCAAGCTCTCGATCGACGCCGAGGAACACGTCGCCGCATGGGCCGGCAGCGCCGTGGCGCTGACTGCGACCGAGTTCGCGCTCCTGAAGGCGATCGCCGCCCAGCCGCGCCGCGCCTTCACGCGCGAGAACCTGATGGCGGCCGCTTATCCCGACGCGCGGTTCGTGAGCGACCGCACGATCGACAGCCACGTCCGCCACATCCGCGCCAAGTTCCAGGCGCTGGGCGGCGATCCGATCGAGACCGTGCACGGCGTCGGCTACAAGCTCGCGGCCCTTTGATATGGCGTGGCGCCTCAGCCGCCTGCCGGGTATCCGCTCGCTCCTGCTCGCGACCTACCTCGCAGTGCTGCTGCTGCCGGTCGCCGGCATCGGCATCCTGCGGCTCTACGAGAGCGCGCTGATCCGCCAGACCGAGGCCGAGCTGCTGGCGCAGGCCGCTGTGCTGGCGGCTGCCTATCGCACGGCCTGGCTCGATAACGCGCCGACGGGCGCGCTGACCGCCATGCCGAAGCCCCAGCTGCATTGGGCCAAGCAAGCCGAATACGAGTCCGGTGATCGCTGGACGCCGCTGGTACCGCAACTCGACCTTGCCGAGGCGCAGATCCTGCCGCGTGCCCCTGATGCGGTGGCGGTGGCGCAGCCGGCGGATGCCACGGCCCGCCGGATCGCGCCGTCCTTGGGCCCGGTGGTCAACGAGGTCCAGCGCATGACGCTAGCCGGCATCCGCATCCTCGATGCCCGGGGCGTGGTCGTGGTCGCGACCTTTGGCGAGGACCTCGGCCGCAGCCTCGCCGCCCAGGAGGAGGTGGCCGAGGCGCTGCGTGGTGCTCCAAAAGCGGTACTGCGCGAGCGGCTGGTGCCGGCGGCCGACTACAGCTGGAATTCGCTCAGCCGCAACACGTCGCTGCGCGTCTTCGTGGCCGTGCCGGTGATCGCCGACGGGCACGTCCTGGGCGCGGTGCTGGTGTCGCGCACGCCGCGCAACATCATCCAGACGCTCTACAGCAAGCGCCTCGCCCTGCTGGAGCTGGCACTGGTGCTGATCGCGGCCGTGGTGGCGCTCACCTGGTTCGCCGGCCTCACCGTGGTGCGGCCGACCCGCCAGCTCGCGGCGATGGCCCGGCGCGTGGCGCGCGGCGAGATCCACGCCGTCGAGCCGTTGAACAGGCCGATGACGCGCGAGGCGCAGTCGCTCTCCGAATCGATCGTCACCCTGGCGCAGACCCTCGAGGCCCGTGCCGACTATGTCCGCGACCTGGCGCTCGGCATCAGCCACGAGTTCAAGACGCCGCTCACCGGCATCCGCGGCGGC
>Ga0306920_100007231_pt1 | contig 14594 bp, 13 predicted proteins | sample flu12Cox44000170_FD_204666 | JGI IMG/M metagenome (GOLD analysis project Ga0306920, IMG submission 204666) | Lab enrichment of tropical soil microbial communities from Luquillo Experimental Forest, Puerto Rico - flux4day.12C.oxic.44.000.170 (v2)... | ecosystem: Environmental > Terrestrial >...
GAAATCCCCGTGCCGTTCAGGCACCCGCGCAATCGCCTCGACCCGACGTTTCGCGCGCTCGTGGACGACATCTACGCGAAGATGACCGCGCGCCAGACTGGCGCGGCGGCCAAGCCCGAACTCGAGCCCGGCAGCTGGTTGCCGGGCATCTCGGTCAACCTGATGGCCGGTCTGATCGAGACGCTGGCCGCCGAGCCGTACAACGGCCGCGCGGACATGTCGGAGATCGCACGCTCGCTGCAGCTGGAGGTCAACGACCTGTTCCCGATTGCCGAAATGCTGCAGCACCTTGGGTTTGCCGAGGTCAGCGAAGGCGATGTGGTCCTCACGCACGCGGGCAAGACCTACGCCGACTTCAACACCCAGGAACGCAAGCTGTTGTTCGCCGAGCAGCTGCTGCGCCACGTGCCGTTGGCCGCGCGCATCACGACGGTGCTGGGGGAGCGGCCGGGCCATCGCGCGCCGCGCGTACGCTTCGAGCAGGAGCTCGAAGATCTGCTCGCGGACGATGCCGCCCAGGAGACCCTCGACGCCGTGATCGGCTGGGGCCGCTACGCCGAGATCTTTTCGTATAACGACAAGACCGGGATATTCAGCCTGGCCGACGTCGAGTCCTGAAGGCTGAATCCAGCAACACATTTCCCGGGTTTACATTGTCCGGTCTGCAGCTGTAAACGGTGGTAATATTCGCACGCGCGTATTGCCTAGGAATACTGGCGGTGGCCTGGGGGTTTCAACCCCGCTCCGTCATTCCTGTCGAATACCTTTCGCCACTTACAATTAAAGCGATCAGTCCTCGCCGATGCGCGAGACACGCTATGGCTCGCCACCAGGCGGGCGGCCCGGGAAATCATGAAAGTCCGTAACGCCCGCAACTGGGCGCCGAGAGGCCCACGCCGGTGGTGTCTCGCTGCTGGCGCGCTTGCGCTCGCGAGTGTGATCCGCCTCGCACTCCACCCCCTGCTGGGCCCGATGATGCCGGGCACGACATTCTGTATCGCCGCTTCACTGGTCGAGTATTTCCTCGGCCTCGGGCCAGCCATGACCGTGATGGTGCTGGGTCTCGGCATTGCCGACTATATGTTCGTGCCCCCTTATGGTTACTTCACCTACATCGACGCCCGCGATGTGATCCTGGTGGTCTCCTACCCGCTCGTCACGGTTATCGTGATCATCCTGATCGAGCGCCTGCGCCGCGAACAGTTTCGCGCGCAGCTAATCGCCTTGGTCGCGCAGTCGCGCTACGAAATGCTGCTGCGGCACGACAACGAGCGCGCACTGGCCCGCCGCGCCTTCGATGAAACGCATCGCCTGTTGCGCCATCTCGCGCAGCATCATGACGGCTTCATTCTCATCAAGGGGCTCGAGCGCAACGCCGCCCAGCGCGCGAGCGCGGGACAGAGCACGGCGCAAGCGCTGCCGGCCGCCGCTGAAGTCGCGCCAGGCCCGCTCTTCGACGCGCTCCATCCCGAAGACGTTCAGCGCCTGACCCACGCACTGTCGCCGGGGCATCACCGCCTGCGCCTGCGCAGCGAGCAGCACAAACGCGAGTATCGGCACACGAACTGCAGCTGCGAACGCTTCACCACGCATGCAGGCGATTTTCTCGTGCTGCGCACGGAGAGCTGACATGGCGACTGTCGACATGGAACGGCCCGCCGTCGACCCGCTGGCCGCGCAGTCCGCGCGCTTCTTCAGCGAAGGCGACGGCCACGCCGTGCTGATGCTTCACGGCCTCTCCAGCTCGCCGCTCGAGCTGAGATATCTCGCGCGCTACCTGCAAGGCGAAGGCTTCACGGTTTGCGCGCCCGTCATCGAAGGCTATAGCGCCGGCCTGGGCGAACTGCCGATGGAGCAATGGGTCGAGAACGCCGTGCGCGAATTCGATGCCCTGGCTGCGCGCTACGAGCGCGTATCGATCTGCGGTCTGTCGATCGGCGGCGCGCTCGCGCTGCGCCTGATCCGCGAACGGCCCGCCGCGCAGTCGCTCGTCCTGCTCTCGCTCACGCTCGCCTACGACGGCTGGGCGATCCCGTGGTATCGCTTTCTGCTCGACTGGGCGTATTTCACGCCGCTGCGCCACCGCTATCGTTATCGCGAAGCCGAACCGTTCGGCGTGCGCAATGAAGCGCTGCGCAAGAAGATCGCCCGCGCCATGCAACGCAGCGACTTCAGCGAGGTGGGCCCTTCGACGATTTCCCTGCCGGCGCTGCATCAGGCGCTGCGACTGTCGCGCGCGGCGCGCAAGGATGTCGCCGCGATCGAGAACGATACGCTCGTCATTCACGCCATCGACGACGAAACATCGAGCCCGCGCAATCCGCGCCACGTGATCGACCGCATCGGCTCGAACTTCCTGCGCACGCTGTGGCTCGACGATTCGTATCACATGATCACCTCCGACAACGAGCGCGAAATCGTTGCGCGCGAAACGGTGCTGTTCCTGCGCGAGAGCGAAGCCGCGCGAGGGGCGCACGACTCGCCGGGCCAGCCGGTCGTCTCCAAGGCGCTCGCCCGTCGTTTGCGTCAACTGGCGGCAGTGGGAAGAAAAAATACGTGAAATCGCCCACAGCAATGAAAGGCCTGGCGTGCCTCGCCGCGCTGGTCATCGCCCCGCACGCGTGGGCGGATACCAGCGAGACCGACTCGCCATGGAAGGTCTCGATCGGCCCGGGCGCCTATTTCGCGCCGGAGTATCCGGGCGCGCGCCACATGAAGGTCTATCCGTTTCCGGCGCTCGACATCTCGTACCGCGACCGCATCTTCTCGCAGGGGCCGGACGTGCTGGGCGTGAACGTGCTTGCCGCGGAGAACTACCACGTCGGCGCGTCGCTGAGCTTCGACTTCCAGTCGCGCAGCGTCTCGGACGACCCGCATCTGCACGGCCTGAGCAACGTCGATGACGGCCCGAAGCTGCGCCTCTTCGCCGATTACACGCTGTGGGCATTCACGGGCGCCGTTGCCGTGTATCAGGACATCAGCGGCCACGGCCAGGGAACGACGGCAAGCGCGGATCTCTATGCTTCGCTGCCCCTCACGGGGTGGCTGTTCTCCGTGGGGCCCGGGCTCACGTGGGCCAACGCCGTCTACACCAAGACGCTCTTCGGCGTGACGCCGGAGCAGAGCGCCGCATCCGGCTTGCCGGCCTACTCGACCGGCGCGGGCATTCGCGATGTGCACATGACGTTCTACGTGACGCACGACTTTTCGAAGCACTGGGTCGGCTCGGTGAACACGACGCTCGGACGCCTTCAGCACTACGCCGCCGGCAGCCCGATCACCGAGTCCCGTCGCGAACTCACCGCTTTCGCGGGCCTCTATTACCGGTTCTGACCGGACGCGCCGGGGCGCTCTGCGTCAGAACCGCCCGGCACGGAATGGCCGGGGGTCCACGACCGTTGGCGCGCCCGTCATCATCTCCGCGATCAGGCGGCCCGTGACCGGCCCGAGCGTAAGCCCGTGGTGCGCATGGCCGAAGGCGAACCAGAGGTCGTCGTGCCTGGGCGCGGGCCCAATGACCGGCATCATGTCGGGCGTGCAGGGGCGGCAGCCCAGCCACGGCTCGGCATCGAGCCGCGCGCCCAGCGGGAAAATGCCGCGCGCGAGCGGCTCGACCGCTTCGAGCTGAACCGGCGTCCTGGGCGAATCGCGAAAGCCGAGTTCGACGCCGGTCGTAAGGCGAATGCCGCGCACCATCGGCGTGATCAGGAAGCCCGCTTCGGCGTCGAGAACGGGCTGGTTAAGCTTTGCGCCATTCGTCGCCGCGTAGTGCATGTGATAGCCCCGCTTCACCGCGAGCGGCAAGTCGTAGCCCAGCCGCGCCGTGAGATCGCCCGACCACGGCCCCATGGCGATCACCGCCGACTTCGCCTGCACGGGGCCGTCCTGGGTCATGACTCGCCACGACGGTTCGAGCGTCGAAGCGTCGCCAATCAGCACACGGCCGCCAAGCTGCTCGAACAACTGCGCATAAGCTGTCACGAGACCGTTCGGATCGCTAACCGAATCGGAGTCGGTGTAGCGCACGCCGCCAACCAGCGTGTGGCTCAGCGCGGGCTCGGCAGCCCGAAGCGCGGCGGCGTCCAGCGCCTCGTGGTGCACGCCGAACTCGCGCTGCCAGCGCTGCGCGTCGGCAACCGTGGCGTCCATCGCGGCCGCGCGGCGAAACACCTTCATCCACCCGTTGGTGCGCAACAGCGCCTGGGCGCCCGCGGCCTCGATCAGCGCACGATGCTCGGTCACGCAATGCTCGATCAGCGTGGCATAGGCGCGCGCGATCGCGGCGTGCCGGTCGGCGCGCGAATGGTGCCAGTAGCGGTACAGAAAAGGCAGCAGGCCCGGCAGCGCCGCCGGGTGATAGCGCACGTCGGTCGAGTGATTGCCCGCGTAGCGCAGGAGCGTGGCAAGATCGCGCGGAAAGGCGTAGGGGTAGACACCTTCGCGCTGAATCAGTCCACCGTTGCCGAGCGATGTTTCATTGCCCGGCGCCCGGCGGTCGACGAGCGCGACCGCAAGGCCGCGCCGCTGCAACTGCAATGCCACCGACACGCCGACGATACCGCCGCCAAGCACGACCGAATCGAAATTCATCACGTGATGTCCCCGGCTCGACAGCGCTCAGGCAAGCGCCGTGACGGCCACTTCGACGTCGAGCCCGGGCCGCATCAGCAACGCCTGCACGCAGGCGCGCGTGGGCGCGTGCCCCAGAGGAACCCAGGCGTCCCGCACGGCATTGAACGCGTCGAAATGCTTCGGGTCGCTCAGCCACACGTTCGCGGTCAGCACGCGCGTCTTGTCCACGCCCGCCGAAGCGAGCAGCCTGTCGATGCGCGTGAGAATCTCGGTGGCCTGCACGTCGATGGACGCGCCTGCCGTATCGGGCACCTGACCCGACAGATACACCACGCCATTGGCGATCACCACCTGGCTCATGCGCGCGTTGGTTTGCAGTCGCTGGATGTCGTTGCTCATGTTCATACCGCCGAAAGACCCGCAGCATCGCTGCCGGTCGGGTTATAAATGGGAGGCGCAGTGACGATGGAAGTCAGCGCCGGATTGGGTTGCAGGAGACGCGCGAGATCGGGGCGCGGGCGACGCAGTTCAGGATACGCCGAAAACACCGCTTCCAGCGCCTGCGCGACAGCGAGCGTCTTCATGTCGCCGCGAAACGGACCGACGATCTGCAGTCCGAACGGCATGCCCGCATGATCGACGCCGCACGGCAGCGAGAGCGCCGGATGCGTGGTGAGCGTGACGACATAGGTGAGCGCGAGCCAACGGTAGTAGTTCTCCTGGGCCCGGCCGTCGATCTGCGCGGCGTACAGCTCGCTCCATGGGAACGGCGTAACGGGCGTAGTCGGCGAGACGATCACGTCGTAGCGCGAGAACGCGCGCTGGAAGCGCTGGAAGATGCGCGTCTGCTCGGCCTGTGCCCACGCACTGTCCGCAAGCGACATCTTCGCGCCCATCTCGTAGTTGGCACGCGTGTTCGGTCCGAGCGCGCCAGGGTCGCGCGTGTACGCCGAATGCAGACCCGCGACGAAACTTTCCGCACGGATCACGTCGAAGCAGCGATGCACGTCGCCAAGGTCGAACTCCACCGGCTCGCACGTGTGGACGATGCGCCCGAGTGCGGCCATGCGCGCGCGGAACACTTCGCGAATGTGCGGATCGACGTCGCAACAGCCGAAGTCTTCCGTATAGCCGATGCGCAGCGTGGACGGATCGACGTGCGCGGGGAAGGCGAAAGCGTGGGCGTCGAGCGCATAGCTCAGCGGATCGCCAGCCGATTCGCCCGCCGTGGCGGCAAGCTGCAAGGCCGTTTCGGCAACGTCGCGCCCCATCGGCCCGACCACCGAAATCGGCGTCCAGCCCAGCAGGCGCCGCGAATTGGGCACGAGCCCCGGCGACGGGCGAAAGCCCACGACCCCGCACTTCGCGGCCGGAATGCGCAGCGACCCGCCAGTATCGGAGCCGGTGCACACCGGCAGCATGTCGCACGCGAGCGCGGCCGCCGACCCGCCCGACGAGCCTCCGGCATTGAGCGCGGGGTTGAACGGATTACCCGTCGCGCCCCACACGGGGTTGCGCGTATTCGCGCCCGCCCCCAGTTCCGGCACATTCGTCTTGGCCACGAGAATCGCCCCTGCCGCGCGCAGGCGCTCCACGAGCACCACGTCGCGCGAAGGCACGTTGCCGCGCGACATCGGCGAGCCATAGGTCGTGAGCAGGCCCGCCGTGTCTTCGAGATCCTTCACGCCGAGCGGAAGACCATGCAGCAGGCCGAGCGGCTTGCCGTCCACGACGGCCTGCTCGGCGGCTTTGGCGGCTTCGCGCGCGGCGTCGAAACAGGTCGCCGTGATCGCATTGACAGCCGGATTCACGGCTTCGATACGGTCGATACAGGCTTCGAGCAGCTCGACGGGCGAAATGGCCTTTGCGCCGATCAGGCGGCGCAGTTCGACGGCGGACAGGCTCACCAGTCCGGTGTTATCGGGTATCGACGACATCTTTCGGTTTCCTGATGAAACAGCGATTAGCCGATGGCCTCGCCCGTGCGGTCGCGCAGCCAGATGAGCGGGATCAGCGAAATGGCGCAGGCGGCCGCAACATACCAGGCGGGCGCGAGCGGATTGCCTGTGCGCGCAACGATCCAGCTTGCCACGAGCGGCGAAAACCCGCCGAAGATCGAGGCGCTCACGACATAGGTGAGTGCGATGCCGGTGGCGCGCACTTCACGCGGAAAGAGCTCGGGGATCATGACGAGCACCGGCACGACCTGCCCGGCCACGAACACGGAGAGGAACGCGGAAACTGCGCAGAGCAGCGCGAGGGAAGGCGCGGCGGAAAGCCAGGCGAACGCCGGGTACACGCTCAGCAGCAGCACGACGCGCGAGATCACGAGCACGCGCTTGCGGGTGTAGCGGTCGGCGAGCTTGCCCACGAGCGGCGCAGCAGCGAACAGCACGAGCGAGCTGACCACGCCCGAGGTGACCGCCGCCGTGGACGAAAGATGCAACACGCGCACGGCGTGATTCGGCAGGAAGAACGCGGTGATGTAGATGGACACCGAGCCGCCCAGCTCAGCGAAGGTCCCGAGCATCGTGAGTTTCCAGTGCGTGGTGAGCGCCACCTTCAGCGCGCCGCTGCGCCGCGTGCCGTGCGCGGGCGCGGCGCTCAGCGTTTCTTCGAGGCGGCGGCGGATCAGCATGCCCACGGGCGCCGCCACGATGCCCACGAGAAACGGAATGCGCCAGCCCCAGGCATCGACGGCGTCCCTGGGCAGCAGCACGTTGACGAGCGTGGCGACCGCCGCGCCGAGCGCGAGGCCGAGCGCCGTGGCCGCGAAATTCCAGCTGGCGAAGAAGGCGCGCGTGCGGTCGCTCGCGTATTCCACGAGCAGCGTGGTGCCGGGGCCGAACTCGCCGCCCGCCGCGAAGCCCTGGATGAGACGCGCTGCGAGCACGATGAGCGGCGCCGCGATGCCCGCCACCGCATACGGGGGCGCACAGGCAATCAGCGCGCAGCTCAGCGCCATGAGCATGATGGTGAGCACCATGGCGCGCTTGCGCCCGGCGCGGTCGGCATAGGCGCCGATCACGACGCCGCCGAGCGGACGCACCACGAAGCCGACGCCGAACAGGCCAATCGAAAGCAGGAACTGGTTGACCGACGACGCGGACGGAAAGAACAGCTTGCCGATCTGGATCGCGAAGAAGCTGTAGATCGTGAAATCGTAGTACTCGAGCGCCGTGCCTAGCGTGGTGGCGGCAATGACCTGGCCCTTCGAGAGGCCAGCCTTCTCCAATGCGATAGCTGCCACGACGCTGCTCCTTGGGAGTCGGGATGCGAGTTATCATATACGAGAAAAAAATAATTCTCGTATACGACAAAACCCGTAACCGGGAACCGTTCTCCCTATGGCAAAGACTGCGGCACGAAAACACGAACCTGAGCAGGAAACTGAGCAGGGAACTGGGCAGGAAGCCCCCCAGCAGGCGGCAACGGAAATCGATCACGCGGCCGTTGGCGCGCGTTTGCGCGAGGCGCGCAAGGCGCGCGAGCTGACGTTGATGCAGCTATCGGAGCTATCGGGAATCGCCGTCTCGACGATTTCGAAGGCCGAGCGCGGCGACATTGCGCTCACCTACGACAAGTTCGCGGCGCTCGCGCACGCGCTGAACGTGGACTTCGACACGATTTTCGGGCGCAGGAAGCGCAAGGCGGCCGGCCCGATGAAACCGTCGCTCACGCGCGCGGGCAGGCAGATGATCTACGACACGCCGAACTACGAGTACGGCATGATCGCCAACGACCTCACGGGCAAGCGCATGGTGCCGATGCGCGGGCGCATTCATGCCCGCACGATGGACGCGTTTCCCGATTACATCCGCCACAGCGGCGAGGAGTTTCTGTTCCTGCTGCGCGGGGAACTGGAATTGCATTTTGAAAACGGCACGGTCTTCAGGCTGTCGCCGGGCGACAGCCTCTACTTCGACAGCGCCGTGGGGCACGTGTATCTCAGCACGGGAGCTGACGATGCCGAGGTACTGGTCTGTTGCGTGGACAACGACTCGCACCGGCTGCCCGAAACGCTCTGAGCGAGCGCGAGGAACGAGCGCACTGCGCGAGCAAACCAGGCGTGACGCCGCCGCGCTTTCGCGGCGGCGTCACTGCGCTCATCGGCCGAGCATCGGCAGCTTGAGGCCCGCCTCGCGCGCGGTTTGCTGCGCGAGCTCGTAGCCGGCGTCCGCGTGGCGCATCACGCCCGTGGCCGGGTCGTTGAGCAGCACGCGGCCAAGACGCTCATGCGCCGCCTGCGTGCCGTCCGCCACGATCACCACGCCCGAGTGCTGCGAGAAGCCCATGCCCACGCCGCCGCCGTGATGCAGCGAGACCCACGACGCGCCGCCCGCCGTGTTCAGCAGCGCGTTGAGCAGCGGCCAGTCGCTCACGGCGTCCGAGCCGTCCTTCATCGATTCCGTCTCGCGGTTCGGGCTCGCCACCGAACCCGTATCCAGGTGGTCACGGCCGATCACGACCGGCGCCTTCAGCTCGCCGTTCTTCACCATTTCGTTGAACGCCTGGCCGAGGCGATAGCGATCCTTCACGCCCACCCAGCAGATGCGCGCCGGCAGCCCCTGGAACGCGATGCGCTCGCGCGCCATGTCGAGCCAGTTGTGCAGGTGCGGATCGTCGGGAATCAGCTCCTTGACCTTGGCGTCGGTCTTGTAGATATCCTCGGGATCGCCCGAGAGCGCCACCCAGCGGAACGGGCCCTTGCCCTCGCAGAACAGCGGACGGATATACGCCGGCACGAAGCCCGGGAAATCGAACGCGTTTTCCACGCCCATTTCCAGCGCCATCTGGCGGATGTTGTTGCCGTAGTCGAGCGTGGCCGCGCCGCGCTCCTGCAGCGTGAGCATCGCGCGCACCTGGTTGGCCATCGACTCCTTCGCGACCTTCACGATGGTTTCGGGCGCAACCTTCTGCGCTTCGCGCCACTGCGCCACCGTCCAGCCTTGCGGCAGATAGCCGTTGATCGGGTCGTGCGCGCTGGTCTGGTCCGTCACGCAGTCCGGCGTGATGCCGCGTGCCACGAGTTCGGCGAACACGTCCGCCGCGTTGCCGAGCAGGCCCACCGACACCGGCTTGCCCGTGTGCTTCGCTTCCGCGACGATGGTGAGCGCCTCGTCGATCGTCTTCGCCTTGCGGTCCACGTAGCGCGTCTTCAGGCGGAAGTCGATGCGCGTCTCGTCGCACTCCACGGCGATCATCGAGAAGCCCGCCATGGTCGCCGCGAGCGGCTGCGCGCCGCCCATGCCGCCGAGGCCGCCCGTGAGGATCCAGCGGCCCTTGGGGTCGCCGTTGAAGTGCTGGTTCGCCACCGAGTAGAACGTTTCGTAGGTGCCCTGCACGATGCCCTGCGAGCCGATGTAGATCCAGCTGCCCGCCGTCATCTGGCCGTACATCATGAGGCCCTTGCGGTCCAGTTCGTGGAAATGCTCCCACGTGGCCCAGTGCGGCACGAGGTTCGAGTTCGCGAGCAGCACGCGCGGGGCGTCCGCGTGCGTGCGGAACACGCCCACGGGCTTGCCCGACTGGATCAGCAGCGTCTCGTCCTCACCGAGTTCCTTGAGCGAGGCGAGGATCTGGTCGAAGCACTCCCAGTTGCGCGCGGCGCGGCCGATGCCGCCGTACACCACGAGCGCATGCGGATGCTCGGCGACTTCGGGGTCCAGATTGTTCTGGAGCATCCGGTAGGCGGCTTCCGCGAGCCAGGTCTTGCAGACCTTCTGGGCGCCGCGCGGCGCGCGGATCGTGCGGGTCGGGTCGAGGCGGGGGTCGGTGAAGTTCGGGTGGTTCATGACGTCGTCGTCTCCGATGTTATTCAGGAATGCTTTTTATGAGTTCCGCAACGCTCATTGCTCGGACTCGAACGTCAGCGGGCTGTGCGCGGCGATCGCGCCATTCTGCACGAGCTTCGTGACCGCGGCGATGTCCGGCGCGAAGTAACGGTCGAGGTCGTAGTGCGGCACCTCGGCGCGCACCGACTGCATGACGTGCGCAAGCGCCGGGCTCGTGTGATGCGGCGCGCGCAGGTCCACGCCCTGGGCTGCCGCGAGCAGTTCGATCGCGAGGATGTTGGCCGTGTTGTCGGCGATGTCCGCCAGCTTGCGCGCGGCGAACGTCGCCATCGAAACGTGGTCTTCCTGGTTCGCCGACGTCGGCAGCGAATCGACCGAGGCCGGATGCGCAAGCGTCTTGTTCTCCGAGGCGAGCGCGGCCGCCGTCACGTGCGCGATCATGAAGCCCGAGTTCACACCGCCGTCCTTCACGAGGAAAGGCGGCAGGCCCGAGAGCGTCGCGTCGATGAGCAGCGCGATGCGGCGCTCGGCGAGCGCGCCGATCTCGGCGGCGGCCAGCGCGAGATTGTCGGCGGCGAAGGCCACCGGCTCCGCGTGGAAGTTGCCGCCCGAGAGCACCTCGTTCGTTTCCGGGAAGATCAGCGGGTTGTCCGAGACTGCATTGGCCTCGATGAGCAGCACCTGCGCCGCGTGGCGCATCTGGTCGAGGCAGGCGCCCATCACCTGCGGCTGGCAGCGCAGCGAGTACGGGTCCTGCACCTTGCCGCAGTCGCGGTGCGAGAGGTTGATCGCCGAGCCTTCGAGCAGCGTGCGGTACGCAGCGGCCGCCTCGATCTGGCCGCGATGGCCGCGCAGTTCGTGGATGCGCGCATCGAACGGCTTCACCGAGCCGGCTGCTGCATCGACGCTCAGCGCGCCGGAAACGAGCCCCGTGCGGTACAGGTCTTCGATCGCGAACAGGTTGTAGAGCGCGAGCGCCGTGGAGGCCTGCGTGCCGTTGAGCAGCGCGAGACCTTCCTTGGCCTGCAGCGCGAGCGGCTTGAGGCCGACGAGACGCAAGCCCTCTACCGCGCTCATGCGCTCGCCCTTCGCGAACACATCGCCCACGCCGAGCAACACGCACGACATGTGCGCGAGCGGCGCGAGGTCTCCCGAGGCGCCCACCGAACCCTTCACCGGAATCACCGGCAGCACGTCGGCGTTGAAGAGCGTGATGAGCGCGTCCATCACTTCGCGGCGGATGCCCGAGTGGCCGCGGCCGAGACTCGACAGCTTCAGCGCCATCAAGAGGCGCACAACCGGACGCTCCATCGGCTCGCCCACGCCCACGGCGTGCGACAGCACGAGATTGCGCTGCAGGAGTTCGAGCTGGTCGCGCGGGATATGCGTACTGGCCAGACGCCCAAAACCGGTGTTGATGCCGTACGCGGGCTCGCCCTTCGCCGTGATCTCGGCTACGGCGCGCGCGCCCGCGTCGATGGCCGCGAAGCTGGCCGGATCGAGTTCGAGCTTCACACCGCCGTTTTCGGCGGAACGCGCGATCTGGCGGAGTTGCGGGAGGGTCAGATAGCCGGGGGTCAGTTTGATGTTCATCGCAGTGTCAGAGTTGTCTGTACAAGGTGAGAGCAGATTACCCAACCGAGCTTGTCTATACAAGTTTAATCTGCTCCACGTATACCCTCATCACCGCTTCCTGACGCTTGATTTACGGCAACTTTCGATCGCGGCACAGTGGAATCCCCCAGGTGATAACACCGATTGCCTGCCTTTCCGAGGTATCGATAATTGTATAGACAACTTGCCGCGCCAAACCGCCAGAACATGACCGGACACAGGCGCTAGTCCCGCACGGGTGCCAATCATTTTTACTGGAGACTTCATGAAGAAACTTGCCTTGTGTGTCGCCCTCGCCCTTGCTGCCGGTGGCGCGTACGCGAAAGACTGGTCCACGATCCGCTTCGGCACCGACGCGAGCTATGCGCCGTTCGAATCGAAGGCGACCGACGGCAAGCTGGTCGGTTTCGACATCGACCTCGGCAATGAAATCTGCCGGCGCCTGAACGCAAAGTGCGTGTGGGTCGAGCAGGACTTCGACGGCATGATTCCGGGCCTCAAGGCCAAGAAGTTCGACGGCGCACTCTCCGCGCTCACGATCACCCCGCAGCGCGAGCAGCAGATCGCCTTCTCGGCCAAGCTCTTCAACACGCCTACGCGCCTCGTCGCGAAGCAGGGTTCGCCGCTGCAGCCGACCGTCGCGTCGCTGCAGGGCAAGACCGTGGGCGTCGAGCAAGGTTCGATTCAGGAGACCTACGCGAAGCAGAACTGGGCGCCCAAGGGGGTCAACGTCATTGCCTACCAGAACCAGGACCAGGTCTATATGGACCTGAAGTCGGGACGCCTCGAAGCCGCGCTGCAAGACGAAGTGCAGGCCAGTCTCGGCTTCCTGAAGACGTCGCGCGGCGCAGGCTTTGCGTTCGCCGGCGAGGCAATCCCCACGGGCGCCGCCGCGATCGGCCTGCGCAAGGAAGACGCCGACCTCAAGGCGAAGATCGACAAGACGATTGCCGACATGATCAAGGACGGCACGTACAAGAAGATCGAGTCGAAGTATTTCGATTTCGACGTGTACGGCGGCTAAGCGCTGCTGTCTCCACCTGCATTGACGGAGGTCACCCTTCCATGGTCTTTCAAGGCTTCGGCCCGCTGCTCCTCGCGGGCACGTGGGAAACCATCAAGCTCGCCGTGCTCTCGCTCGGCGCGGCGTTTCTGCTGGGGCTCGCAGGCGCCGCGGCGAAGCTTTCGCCCAACCGCGTGCTCTCGCGCGTCGGCACGATGTACACCACGCTCATTCGCGCGGTGCCCGACCTCGTGCTCATGCTGCTGCTGTTCTACAGCATCCAGATCTGGCTCAACGACGCGACCGACATGATGGGCATGGACCAGATCGACATCGATCCGTTCGTGGCCGGCGTCATCACGCTCGGCTTCATCTACGGCGCGTACTTCACGGAGACCTTCCGCGGCGCGTTTCTCGCCGTGCCGCGCGGGCAGATCGAAGCGGGCTTCGCCTACGGCATGAGTTCCACGCGCGTGTTCACGCGCATCCTGTTCCCGCAGATGATGCGCTTCGCGCTGCCGGGCATCGGCAACAACTGGCAGGTGCTCGTGAAGGCCACGGCGCTCGTCTCGATCATCGGGCTCGCCGACGTGGTGAAGGCCGCCCAGGACGCGGGCAAGGCCACGCAGTCGTTCTTTTTCTTCACGCTCGTGACCGGCGCGATCTATCTCGCCATCACCACGGTTTCCAACCTGGCATTGCACCGCCTCGAAAAGCGCTATTCGACCGGTGTGCGGAGGGCAGCGCTGTGATCGAACTGCTTCGTCAATACTGGCCGAACTATCTGTATAGCGACGGCTTCAACACCAGCGGGCTCGCCATCACGCTCTGGCTGCTGGTCGTTTCGATCGTGGCGGGCTTCCTGATGGCCGTGCCGCTCGCCATTGCACGCGCGTCGCGCAACCCGTGGCTTTCGCGGCCTGTCTGGGTCTACACCTATGTGTTCCGCGGCACGCCGCTCTATGTGCAGCTTCTGCTGGTTTACACCGGCATCTACAGCCTGCACTTCGTTCACTCGAACGCGGTGCTTGGCGACTTCTTTCGCAGTGCCATGAATTGCACGCTGCTGGCGTTTGCACTGAACGAGTGCGCTTACGCCACCGAAATCTTCGCGGGCGCGATTCGCGAGACCTCGTACGGCGAAATCGAAGCGGCGCAGGCCTACGGCATGTCGAAGACCAAGGTGTATACGCGCATCATCCTGCCCTCCGCATTGCGGCGCGCCCTGCCCTCGTACAGCAACGAAGTGATCCTCATGCTGCACGCCACGACGCTCGCGTTCACGGCAACCGTGCCCGACATCCTGAAGGTGGCGCGCGACGCGAATTCCGCCACTTATATGACGTTCCAGGCCTATGGCATTGCGGCGGCGCTCTATGCGTCCATCGTCTTCGCCCTGATCTGGGCCTTCCGCCGCGTGGAGACGCGCATGCTGGCTTATCTCAAGCCGCAAGGCCACTAAGAATTTCACGCAGTCCTGATGGAGTGAATCGAGTATGTACAAGCTGATTGTCGACGACCTGCACAAGAAGTTCGGCGAGAACGAGGTATTGAAGGGCGTATCGCTCAAGGCAAAGGCTGGCGACGTAATCAGCCTGATCGGGTCGAGC
>Ga0306920_100007239_pt1 | contig 14586 bp, 13 predicted proteins | sample flu12Cox44000170_FD_204666 | JGI IMG/M metagenome (GOLD analysis project Ga0306920, IMG submission 204666) | Lab enrichment of tropical soil microbial communities from Luquillo Experimental Forest, Puerto Rico - flux4day.12C.oxic.44.000.170 (v2)... | ecosystem: Environmental > Terrestrial >...
ATCGCCGTCATCTGGGCCTCGTCGGCAAGTTGCTTGGCAAAAATCTCCTGCCGGTAAGCGGCCCAGTTCTGCTGCGTGCCAAAATAGATGCACCTGCAGACGAGCGGATCGGCATAAAGGTAAACCGGCTGCCCATTCACTACTTTGGTAACAAATTTGTTCGGTGGCAGGCGTTTCATCCCCGCGAGGCGTTGCGGCGTATCGGCAATTTTGACCTGAAATCCTGCGGCGGCGAGCAGGTCCTCCTTCTGCGCGGCCTGCTGCTGCGGGCTCACACAACCCGCGACACCGAGGATGAGGCCGACGATTGCCCCCCAAAAGATGAGCTTGGTCATATGCGATCCTTTCCGAAGAGCCGCTCTAACGACCCTAGTTGACCACGGCCGGTCGGCGCAACGGAAGGCGACGTTGACCGCTTGGGCTCACGTGATAGAAGGCGGGTGGGGTGGGGGAGGGGTCCGATCTCGATCGTCGCCTCGCCCATGCGCTCGATAAACATCGATGGCGGGCCTCTCTGGCCCCACCTCACTCTCGGGACGAAAATTAATGGCCACAGCCTGCACCAGCGGCATCGACACCGGGTTCGCCTCGCTCGGCTATGCGAAGGTGGCTATTCTGGGTGTCGTCCAAGGCATCACCGAGCTGATGCCGATTTCGTCGACGGCGCATATGCGCATCGTGCCCGCGCTCTTCGGCTGGCAGGATCCGGGGTCGGCATTCTCGGCCGCAATGCAACTCGCGGCACTCGCCGCTGTCATCGCCTATTTTTGGCGAGACGTGACGGACATCCTATTCGGCTCGTTATCCGCGCTCGCCCGGCGAGACTTCTCCGACCACTCGCTCAGATTTGCGTTCGGGATTGTGATCGGCACGATACCGATCGGACTTGCCGGACTTGCGCTGGCCAAGACGCTCAACACCTGCGGCTCGCCGCTCCGCGCCCTCTGGGTGGTGGGTGCGGCCTGCATCGTCATGGCGCTGCTGCTTGGTCTTGCCGAGGTCACCGCGCGGCATCAACGGTCGTTCGACCGGGTCGGCCTCCTCGACTGCTTGCTCGTTGGGATCGCCCAGGTCGGCGCGTTGATCCCGGGTGTATCGCGCTCGGGCTCGACCTTGACGGCGGCACTCTTCCTCGGCTTCAAGCGCGAGGAGGCAGCGCGGCTCTCTTTCCTGCTCGGGCTGCCGGCGATCGCGCTCGCCGGCTTCAAGGAGCTTCACGAACTGAGGCATGCAGGCCTCGACGCGCATGGCTGGGCGGTGCTCGGTATTGGGCTCCTCGTCGCCAGCGTCTCGGCTTTCGTGGCGATCTGGGGGCTGCTGCGCATCCTCGAACGGTTCTCGGTTTGGCCGTTTGCCGCCTATCGCGCCCTGATCGGCGCGGTGTTACTCGCAGGAGTGGCGACCGGCTGGCTCAGTTGACGGGCCGCCAAAGCTGACGAGGGTGCGCCTCGCGGATAAAAACGCGGCCGGCGAAGTAACGCGAGAGACGGACGACCGCGGATTTGAATCTAATCATTCAAACTGATCGACGGCCGTACCGTTAACCGGTGCATGACCCACGAATCCCTCGGTCCCGGTCGGGTAATCCCGCCAACCAAGGTTGCCCCGGCGGCCGTGCCGCCGGCGCAATCGCGGCGCGGCGTCCGGCTCGGCCCGGTCGCCGTCCTGATCGTGGTGCTGTTGGCTGTGATGACGGGTCTGCTGTCGCTTGTCGTGCCCGGCACCTTGTTCGAGCGCGATGCCGGCCGCCTCGCCGCCGCGGTGACCTTTGCGGCGAGCTATGTGGCACTGGCGTTCGGTCGCGTCCCTGGGCTGGCGATCGACCGTGCCGGCGTTGCTTTGGTCGGCGCCTCGCTGATGGTCGCGTCGGGCGCGCTGCCGCTCGACGAGGCCTATAAGGCGATTGATCTCGACACGCTGACCTTGCTGCTCGGCATGATGATCCTCGTCGCCAATCTGCGGCTCTCGGGCTTTTTCGCGATGACCGGCGGCTGGGTCATGCGGCGGGCACACCGGCCGCTCGCCTTGCTGGCCGCGGTCGCCGCAACCGCCGGGGTGTTCTCAGCCTTTCTCGTCAACGACGCGGTCTGCCTGGTGCTGGCGCCGCTCGTCATCGAGCTGAGCTTGGCACTGCGGTGCAACCCGGTGCCCTACCTGCTGGCGGTGGCGATGGCCTCGAACATCGGCTCGACCGCGACCATCACCGGCAATCCTCAAAACATGATGATCGGCAGTTTCTCGCATATTCCTTACGCGAATTTCGCGGCGGCATTGGCGCCAGTGGCGCTGTTCGGGCTGCTGCTGACGATCATCCTGATCGCGCTATTCCACCGCCGCGAATTCGCCCGCGGCGCACGACTGACGGCCCCTTCGACGCCGATCCGGCTTCATCGCGTACTGATGTGGCGCGCGCTGGCGGGAACGGCTCTGGTCATATCCCTGTTCTTTGCCGGACAGCCGCCGGCGAAGGTGGCGATCATTGTGGGCGGGCTGCTGTTGTTGACCCGCCGCGTGAGGAGCGAGCGGGTTTATGCGCAGATCGACTGGTCGTTGCTGCTGATGTTCGCGGGTCTGTTCATCATCGTCGCCGGCGCCGAGCACAGCCTGCTCAGCGGCGAGGTCATCGCCGCAGCGGGCCAGCTGCACCTCGGTCGGCTGCCGGTGCTGAGCGCGCTGACCGCCATCCTATCCAATCTGGTCAGCAACGTGCCGGCGGTGGTGGTGCTGAGACCCTTCATCGAGGGCTTGCGCGACCAGGAGCGAGCTTGGCTGACGGTAGCGATGGCCTCCACCCTCGCCGGCAATCTGACGGTGCTCGGCTCGATCGCCAACCTGATCGTCGTGCAGCGCGCTGCCGCCAGCGGTATCGTGATCGGGCTGTGGGATTATTGCCGGGTCGGCGTGCCGTTGGCACTACTGACGTTGGCGATCGGAACACTCTGGCTGTGGATCTGAGCGCCTTGACGCGGGACAGGGTCCGCAACCCGCGGCCGCATCCGACCTCCCTCGACGCTGTGAATTTTCTGCTGGCAGATATGCGCGGGGTGCACGGTCGCTATCTTAACGTGTTCGTATTAGATGATGCTTATCGTCCTAGGCGCTGCCCCTGAATCTTGTTGGTGGCATCGAGCGGTCCTCGCCGTATATTAGGCTGCAGGTGGCCGACGGCGTTTAGCGTCGTGACGGAACGGCTTAACTTGATCAGAGCAGTACGGAATGGGAGCGGTCACCAAGATCGAGTGGTGCCACCACACGTTTAATCCCTGGTGGGGTTGTCCGCTCTGCGATCGCTGTTACGCGATGATGCTTGACACGAGATGGTTCAAACGGGCGCATTGGGGACCACGCGCTCCGCGCCGTTATTTCGGCGATGCGTATTGGCGCGAGCCGCTGAAATGGGATTGTCTTGCGGGCGCCGAGCGACGCCGTCGCCGCGTCTTCTGCGCGTCGATGGCCGACGTGTTTGACAATGAGGTTGATCCGGCGGTGCGTGACCGGCTATGGCGGCTGATCCGTCGGACGCGGAACCTCGACTGGCTACTTCTAACCAAGCGCATCGGCAATGCACCAGAGATGCTGGCGAACGATTGGGGTGGCGGATATCCGAATGTCTGGCTGGTCACGTCGGTTAACCAGGCCGAGCTCGAACGCGACGTTCCGAAACTGTTGAGCATTCCTGCCGTGGTGCATGGCGTCAGTATCGAGCCGCAGTTGGCACCGGTTCGCCTGGGCAGATTCGCACCGCTGCTGCAATGGGTAATCAATAGCGGTGAATCGGGTGCCGGGTCACGACCGTTTCACCTGGAGTGGACGCGCGCCCTCGTCACTGAGTGCAGGAGCGCCGGCATCCCGATCTTTGTCCAGAGATTAGGCAGCAAACCATACGAAGGCGCCATACGGCTCCGGTTGAATGAGTACGCCGGTGGTGACTGGAGCGAATGGCCTGATGATCTTCGGATACGGGAGTTTCCGAATGTGGGGCTGTCTTCGGAAGCGGCGGCCGGAGTCGACGCGGGCGCGCCTTACCGGCAGCGCCACCGTAACTCCGGCTCTCGGTATTAGCGTCTTTGATCGGGATTGGGACGCCTCGCATGGCCGCCCCTCCCATACCACCGAAAATATGGGTCACGAACTACGGCGGTTCGACCGGGTTAAGCTTAGATAGAGGCAGGGTAGCGACTCATCCTGAAACCGGCCTCTTTCAGGGGGCGCGGTCCGACCCGGTTCAGCCATTCCGGCTCAGACTGGGATCGGCCGGATCGCGCCGTAAGCGTTCGTTCATTGGCACATCAATAGCTTCGCGGCCGCGCCCCTCCTCGGCCGAATGTGCCCGGTTCACCGATGCTAATTGGATGACGCCTCGAGAACTCGACGATCCGCGCTCGATGCGTTATATCGAAACAAATACGGGGACAGGCATTTGCGCGAGCAAGGTTCGCGTTGTGCCCCCGAGCAAAAGTTCCCGCAACCGAGAGTGACCATAGGCTCCAAATACGAGCAGGTCCGATCCGCTCTGCACGGCATGACCGAGGATCACCTCCGCGGTCGGAGAGCCGTTCGACATCACGCGTTCCACGTTGAGATGCACACCATGCCGCGCCAATTGCAAGGCGATGTCGGCACCGGGCTCCTCGCCGTGTCGGCGGCCTTTGGACGGATCCACGACTAGCGTGGTGACCGCCTGTGCGTCGACAAGAAACGGCATCGCGTCTGATATCGTGCGCCGGGCCTTCCGACTGGCGTTCCAGCCGATCAGGACATTGTTGCCAATCGCTTCACCTAGCCACGCGTTGGGAAGGACCAGCAGCGGCACCCCGCTCGCGAGCAAGATCGTCTCCAGCGTCACGTCATCTGGAAGCCCATTCGGTTCAGGATGCCCGACGATCGCCAGATCGGAATGAAACGCGTTGAGGATCGCCTCTTGCGCCGGCCGATGGCTGTCAATTCGACGTAATTCTCCGGCGACGTTCCATCTGGTGCAGAGATCCTGAAAGTATTCGCTCACATCGGCCGCAACAGCTTCCGCGTTTGCACGGAGCCTTTTTTCATGGGCGATGACGGCTTGGAATGCCCTTTCGCCGATGGCCCAAGACTCTGCAGGCGGGTCCAACCTCACGCCGGCGAAGACCACGTGCACACCGATCACATGCGCGTCCCACCGCTGCGCCAATGCGGCAGCATAAACAGCCCGATGCCTTCCTGACGGACTGGCATCGAGAAAGACTGTTATCGTTTTTGGATAAAGTCGCTTTTGTGGGCTGGGCGCCGAACGCATAACGCGGCAGGGGGCAGCCCGATGTCGCCCAAACAGTTCGATGCCGGTGTTCGTGTCGATTTGCACACCACCATGCCTTCCCGTAGGCCACGAGCCGTTGATGTATTGTCCGTCAAACCCTTGGTAGGGCGCCGGCGCGGCGGCTCGCCGCTCAGGGACAGGCCCATCCTGCATCGGCCGTCTTGCCGAAGCCGGCGGAAGACGCTCAGTCATTTTCACATGCGGTTGGTCCTGAACATTCATGGGGGCTCTCCATTTCATGTGACAGGCAGGATTATCCGCCCGCTGCAGCGGCTTCGGTGCGAACGTGAGGTCACAGCCGCTCCCCTGAGTCACGATAGGCAGCCACAACATCGGCAAGCCGGGTGTGGATGGTCGTTTCGACGGACATGCCAACCCGCAGCAACTTGGCAAGCGGTTGGTCCGGCGCCACAATGATCTTTACCGGCAGGCGCTGCACGATCTTGGTGAAGTTGCCGGTGGCATTTTCTGGCGGCAATGGCGTGAACGTCGTGCCTGTTGCAGCCGGAACGTCCACCACGGTGCCGGTCAGGTCTATGTTGTAGGCGTCGACGTGGATCGTGGCGGGCTGGCCAGCCTTGACGTGCTGGAGCTGGACCTCCCGGTAATTCGCTTCGACGTAAATTTGAGAGAGAGGCACCATCGCCATCAAACCGGTGCCGGGGCTCACGTAGTTTCCCACCTGTACACTGCGTCCGGCGATCATGCCGTCCACCGGCAGCGAATCTCTGTGTAGGACAGGTTGAGTTTGGCCTGATCGCGCTGGGCAGTCGCCCCTGCAAGGTTCGCCTCGGCGGTGTCGCGCTGCGCCTTGAGCACCGCAAGCCGCCGCTGCGCAGCGACCAGCGCTTCCTGTGCGGATTTCACCGAGGCCTTGCCTTGGCGCTGCTGCGAGACCCACTGCTGGGCATTCTCCACCGTGCCCCAGCCGTCTCGGGCGAGCGTCTCATACCGCGCCGACTGCTCCTCCGCGTAGGTCAGGCCGGCCTGCTGCTGCTGTATCTGGGCCGTGTTGAGAGCCACCTGGGCCTGCTGGACGTCGATCTGTGCGTCGGTACTCTCGATGCTGGCTTGTGCGGCGGCGACCTGCGCCTCCGCCGTCGCGAGCGCAGTGCGGTAATCCCGATCGTCGAGTTTGACCAAAATTTGGCCGGCTTTGACCCTGTCCTCGTCGTCCACCTTTACCGCGACAACTTGGTCGGCGACGCGAGGGGCAATGGTGGCGTAGTGCGCCTCGAGATAGGCGTCATCGGTCCAAACATTTGCGGTGGGCGCATAAATGCGCAAAGCCGCAACGCCGACGAAGCCCACGATAACAGTGGCGGCCACCAGCCAGGGCACTTTGACCGCTAACTTACCCCACCGCGAGGCACGCGGCACAAGAGCGGTCCCTTCGATCGGCACAAGAGCGGTCCGTTCGCTCGACTGCGGCGCGCTTCCCGAGGGAGCGAGAGCCGAACGAGATTCGATCACGTTTTCAGACATTGGAGTTACCTCCTTGCGAACAGAATGCGTGGGGGATAGGTCCGGACCGGCAGCACCAAGGTCACCAGGATCAAGGCGACGCAAAGTGCGGCCATGACCAGGAAGGTGTCGGCGTAGGTCATGACGCTCGCCTGCTGCGCAATCATGTGAACGAACTGCTGAAGGCGGTTCGCGGCGCCGGCGTGATCGTTTGGCAGCAGCAACACCGGCACGTGCGGCTCAACGCGTTGGGGCTGGGTAATCCGAAACCAGTTCTGGCCGACTTGATCGAACAGGCGGTCGGTATGAAGGCCACCGCGCCACCGTGCAATAAGCGCCACCAGCCATGTGCCGGCTGGGTCAGCCAGACCGCGTATTCCGTTGATTAGAGCCGAAACGAATGGGCCTTCCTCTGGCCCCTTTACCGTGTTGGTCGCTAACATCAGCAGCGACACTGCGATCATCGGCTGGCCGACCATCTGCAGATGCTGCCAGAAGTAGAACTGGTCCCGGTTCCAGGAACTATCGACGCCGGCAGATCCCAGGCAGGCCGCCACCACCAGGGCAAGACCACAGAGCATGACGGCGCGGGCGTCGACCCGTTTGTGGTCAAGCAGGAACGCCGCCGCCGGCAGCAGCCCGAGCTGCGCCAGCGACAGCAGCAGATCGATCCGCTGCTCCTGCAACGGGCGATAGCTCTGCATGTCGGCGAGAAACTCTTGCGGTACCGCTGACGACGTTGGGCTGACGATCACGAAGAGCGCCAGTGCGATCGCGCCATAGGCAAAGTTCCGTCGGCCGAGCATTTGCAGCTTCAGCAGCGGCAGGGGGTGGAACCACTCGTTGACGATCAGCAGCGGAAAGGCGACCGCACTCGCGAGCGCGAGTAGGCAAATGGTCGGAGAATTGAACCAGTCGTATTGGTCCCCATGCAGCATCAGCGTGGTCAGGAACCGCAGCCCACCAGAATGAGCAGCGCCCCCCGCCAGTCGAATTGCCGAAGCCGCTCATAGCGCGGCGGGTCCTGAGGCAGGCCGTACCAGACCAGGACCGCCGCGATGGGGTCGAGAGGAACCGCCTGCAGGAACACGAAACGCCAGTCGCCCATCACGTCGACCCAGAGAGCGGCGAGCGAGATACTGATGTTAGGCGTGAATGTTACTGTCAGCGCATAGACGGCCAGCCCGTAGATGCGGATCTGCGGCGCCAGCACACGCAGCGCCGTGGTCATCAGCAGGGGAATCGTCAAACCACCGCTCAATCCCTGGATCACCCGAAGGGCCAGGAGCGCTTGAAGGTTTTGAGCGAGCGGAATGAGAACGGTTGCAGCGCATGCCAGGCCGATAGCGAAGAGAGTGAAGCGCCGGAGTGTGAAGGTAACGGCGTTCCAGGGCGCAAACGCCATGCCCACGGACACGCCGGTGATGTAGAGGCTCGCTATCCAGAGGCCGGGATCATAACTGACGCCAAGGGCACCGCGGACGTCGGTCAGCGTCGTCAGAGAGACGTACTCGTTTAGGTCTGCACTCATTGCGGCCAAGAGCACGCCGAGGAGGCCGATCAGGGGCCTGATGTTCATCGCCGTCTCCTGTGCCAAGGGCATTGCATCATCTCACTTGGGATACTAGATATTACCAGGGTACCATCGGGATAATCAGCCGGGCATTTCGGGAATTCCGAACGGATGCTTCGGAATGGAGCCCCACGGCGAATACCGAGGTCGCCGCTAAATTGATTCTTTCGGCGACATGACCCGCCACCATCATTTTCGGCGAAAATTCAGCAATCTCCTCGGCCGCTGCAGCTGTCGCTCCATGCCCGGACGACGCTGCGATACCCAGGGAGGTCAACTAAATCTGCGACGCCTCGAGGCAGAAGCAAAGGGCGTGCCGCCACTCCCTAGGCGGCCGCGGCGGTCGCCTGGTGCTGGGTATCATTAACCGCGCCGAGCACGTCCCCGGTGGCGGCAATGTCCTCGTAACGGATGAGCCCATTGCCGCTGTCGCCGATCTTCCGCACGATCGGATTGGGGCTTCGATTAAAGTTCATGGTCAGAGCCGGGTTCGAGTAGTGGCCGGCGGGATCAATGTAGTACTTAAAGTCGATTATGCGCTCAATGTCGATATCGGCGAAGGCGATCGCTTCTTTCTCGCCGGAATCATCTCGCTAATGGGCTCTCCGTCGGGTCCAGAGATACACGTGTGCCCACTCTTGAAGGTGTTGAAGTAATCCCGTTGTTCCTGCGAGAGGCAAATTTTGTCCTTCATTTCCTCTGTATAAGTGGATGCCGTCATGAGGACAAAGGTTTGGGTGGAGATGGCGTAGTGTCTGCTTGGAATTTCGTCCACGAAGAATCCAGGCCAAGCCGCTACATGAACCTGTTCGTTCTGGGAGTTCATAGCTATAATATCGAGCGGGTTATCGTGCTCCCAACACATCAAACCACCGAGGTTGCCGATCTCCGTCTCAAGCACGGGCATCAAGCTTCCGCTTCCAGCACCCCAGCACAGACGCTCAGCGACCGATGGAATCATCTTCCTGTGCTTGCCTACGAGATCACCGTGAGGGTTGAACCAGAGCTGCGCCAGATAAAGCGAGCCGCCGTCCTTTTCGCTGCATGAAACGCAGACGTATGTCTTGATCCGCCGAGCAGCTTCGCTCAGTCGGTGAACTGCGAGGCTCGGAATTTCGACGGCGTTCTTGTAGAGCTGGTGGTAAAACTTCCGAGTGTATTCCGGGTGTCCGATGAAGGCGAACCAGGGGTAACCCGGGATAAAGGCCTCCGGGAAGGCAACGAGCCGCGCGCCATTGGCGGCGGCCTCAGCGATGAGGTTGCAGGCCTTTTCGACGGTCGCATCGAGGTTGAGGTAGACCGGCGCGGCCTGGACGGCGGCGGCTGTGAATTTGGGGTAGGCGCTAGACATTCTCTTCTCCTATCGTCTCTGAAAGACGCGTACACGCGTCGCGGCGGGTCGAATGTTCGTATGGGAGTCTCTCGCGTTTGCAGTTGGGCACGTCGCTGCTGAAACGCGCCGTCGGAGAGGATGGTGATCGACGGGAATCGTAGTCCCCGCTATTGGCCTGGGTGGCGCATAGATTGCGTCTGAGCGGATCAACGTCATAGCTCGCTCCGATAGGAATCTTTGGACGGCTGTGCTCTACGGTCAGGCCGTGGTTTCGAACGGTGTTTGCTGGGACGACATCACCATTGATGCTGGTTTCAGCCACCAGCGCGAATTGAAACCAAACTGGGCGATTGTCGGCGGTTTTGCCGGACCAAACCTCGACGAACCCGCGGCTTCGCTCGCCTGCGGGGTCGGCAGGCCCATGCTGTGGCGTTCGAGCGAAATATGCCAATGAACCGGTAGCCGCGTCCGAATTCCGTACGGATCAGCTCGCGGTCAGCGCCAACCGCTTTACGCAATGCGGAGACCTGGACCTTGAGGTTGTCTTCCGACACAACACTGCCTTGCCACACCCGGTTGAGAAGCTGCTCCTTTGTGACGAGCGCGCCATCAGCCTCCAGCAGGACCAGAAGGACGTCGAACGCCCGAGTGCCGAACTCGACTGGGACACCGTGGGCGAGCAGCCACCGCCGGCGCAACAGTACGCGGAAATTTCCGAATTCTATTGATGCGTCGCCTGTCGCCCGGCTTGACCAGTTTGTGGCGCGCCGCAGAGGATCTCTGCCCCGTAAGCCGTCCATTGGGTAGGCGTTCGTCTGCATTTGAGCCCATCCTCTTTTGTCGTGTTGCTCACATCTAGGCGGGACGTTCTTTTATTCTTTGCTCACCGGGTAAATAAATCTGAAGAATTCCTTAGCTCGGACGGAAGGGTGTTCCGCCTGCCAACCGATCTGAAAAAATCCTAAATTTCCTGTAGCCTCGCCTATAATCGCTTGATGGATCCCGCCTCCGAACCAGCAGCGAGCGTGGAGTTCGGGCGCTTCCGGGTGCTGCCGCAGCGCCGCGAGCTGTTCACCGACGGCCGGCCGATCAAGCTCGGCGCACGCGCCTTCGATATATTGGTAGCGCTGATCGAGGCGCGCGGCGCGGTCGTAAGCAAAGACGCGCTGATGAAGCGCGTGTGGCCCGACCGCGTCGCTGAGGAGAACAATCTCCAGACCCATGTCGTGGCGTTGCGCAAGGCGCTCGGAGCGGAGCGTGGGCTGATCCGCACGGTCTCCGGGCGTGGCTATCAGTTCACCGGCGAGATCCGCATTCCGTCGGCGAGCCCGGAGAAACCCGAAGCGGAGATGGCCACGGCGCAGCCCTCATCGGTCCTGCCGCCGAGCAACCTACCACAGCCGGTTTCCGCGCTGATTGGCCGGGAGGAGGAGCTCAGCGAGATCCTGAATCTAGTTACGACGCATCGGCTCGTCACGTTGACCGGTGCCGGCGGCATCGGGAAGACAACGCTGGCTCTCGCGCTGGCGCGCGAGCTGCGGCCGCACTTTGCCAACGGCGTGTGGCTGGCCGAGTTCTCGGCCCTCGCCGATCCCCAGTTGGTCCCGGCAACGTTGCCTGCCGCTGTCGGGCTGGAACTTGGCGGTGGTGAAGTTTCGGCGCAGCGTGTGGCGCAGGCGCTGGCAAACCGGCGCCTGCTGCTGGTGCTGGATACCTGCGAGCATGTCATCGCCGCCACCGCGGCAATGACCGAGGCTCTGCTGGGGGCAGGCCGGGCGCTGCATATCATCGCCACCAGCCGCGAGCCGCTCCGAGCAGGGGGCGAATGGGTCTATCCGGTACAACCGCTCGCCGTGCCAGCGGTGGATGTGGCGGCTGACGACGATCCTCTGCGCTACGGCGCGATTCTGCTGTTCCTGGAGTGGGCGCGGGCGGCAGAGCCGCATTTTGCACCGGACCGGCGCCTTATGGCGATCATCGCCGCGATCTGCCGCCGGCTCGACGGCATCCCACTGGCGATCGAGCTTGCGGCCGCGCTTGCCCCAGTGCTCGGCATCGAGGCGCTCACCGCCGGCCTCGACAACCGCTTCCGTCTGCTCACCGGCGGAAGGCGGACGGCCCTGCCGCGGCACCAGGCGTTGCGGGCGACACTCGACTGGAGCTACGAGCTGTTGGCAGCGCCCGAACGCGTCCTGTTGCGTCGTCTCGCGATCTTCGCTGGCCCGTTCAGCCTGGAGGCAGCCGCCGCTGTGGCGGCCAGCCCGGAATTCGCAGCGCCGGACGCGATCGCCGGGCTTTTGGGCCTGGTCGCAAAATCGATCGTCGTGGCCGAGGGCGGGGGCGCGGTCGCGCGCTGCCGGCTGCTCGACACGACGCGCGCCTATGCGCTGGAGAAACTCGGCGAAAGCGGCGAACGCGATCAACAAGCGCGGCACCACGCCGAGTATTACCGCAACCTCTTCGAGAGAGCTGAAGCCCAATGGGAAACGCGGCCTACCGCCGAATGGCTCGACGATTACGGTTGGTGCATTGACAATCTGCGTGCGGCATTCGACTGGGCCTTTTCGCCGGGGGGTGATGCATCGATCGGCGTCGCGCTGACGTCGGCCGCAGTGCCGCACTTGTCGCTGCTCGACGAGTGCCGCGGGTACGCCGAGCAGGCGCTCGCCATCCTCGCGGCCGGAGCGAACCCTGACGCGCAACGCGAGATGAAGCTCCACGCCGCAGTGGGCGCATCGCTAGTCAATAGTAGGGGTTCTAACAGCCCCGAGATCAGCGTGGCCTATACAAGGGCCCTTGACATTGCCGAGAGCCTTGACGATGCCGAGTACCGATTGCGGGCGCTGTGGGGCCTGTGGGTTTATCATAACAGCAGCGGCCGGCATCGCGTTGCTCTCGAACTAGCGCAAAGGTTCCACACGTTGGCCGCGGAGCGATCCGACCCGAACGATCGGCTGAGCGGCGAGGGAATGATCGGCGTCTCGCAGCATTACCTCGGCGACCTGACCAGCGCGAAGCTCCATCTGGAACACGTGCTCGTTGGTTACGTCACTCCCAACGAAACGTCGCACGTTATTCGCTTTCAGACCGATCAACGGGTGTTCATGAGCGTCTTCCTTGCGCGGGTTCTATGGCTGCAGGGATTTCCGGATCAGGCGACGCGCGCCGCCCACAGCAGCGTGGAGAACGCTCGCACAGCTAACCACGCAATCTCATTATGTTTGGCTCTGGCCCACGCGGCGTGCCCGCTCGCTCTGTTGACCGGTGATCTGGCAGCGGCGGAACATTACGGGACGATGCTGCTCGACCATCCGACAAGGCATGCACTGGGCCGTTGGCGCACCTACGGCCGCTGCCATCAGGGAGCGCTCGCCATCACGCGCGGCAATCTCAACTCCGGATTGAAGCTACTGCGCGCTGGCTTCCACGAACTCAGGGACTTTAGGTCCGCCTTGCTGCAGGTCAACACCGTCCTGATGATAGAAGCCTTGGGCCATGCCGGGCAGATCGCCGACGGGCTCGCCGCGGTCGAGGAGGCGATCGCGCACTCCGAAGAGACCGAAGGAGGCTGGCTAATCGCTGAGTTGCTGCGCATCAAGGCCGAGCTTCTGCTGTTGGAGGGCGCACCCGGAGCCAAGGCGGCGGCCGAGGATCTGTTCCAGCGGGCGCTCGACTGGGCGCGCCGGCAAGGAGCTCTCTCCTTGGAGCTGCGTGCCGCCACGAGCCTCGCCCGGCTGTGGCGCGATCAGGGCCGTCCCGCGGAGGGGATGGCGCTCCTCCAGCCGGTCTACGACCGCTTTACTGAGGGCTTCGATACGACCGACCTGAAAGCCGCAAAAGCGCTGCTCGCCGAGTTGGCATAGACCTTAGCTGGTATGTCCGCTATCGGTCGAGCTTCGCGCCGCAGTCAATTATTTCAAAATCGATGGACATGACGGCATCGTGTCGAGCGTGACCGGCGGCGGTTTCCTCACCGTGGTTTTGAGCGAAGGCGCTATGCCGGGCGCCGCCGTCGGAGAGGATGGTGATCGGACAACCTTGAGATAATCAGCCGGGCATTTCGGGAATTCCGAACCAATACTTCGGAATGGAGCCCCACGGCCAGCACTGATACGCTACGATCCGTCTTTCGCCCGGAGTGCCGCCATGGACCGGTTGGCCAGCATGGCCGTCTTCAAGCGGACGGTCGAACTCGGCAGCTTCGCCGCCGCCGCGCGGCATTTCGGCATATCGCCCGAGATGGCCGGGAACCACGTGCGCGCGCTGGAGAGGCGGCTCGAGGTGCGGCTCTCGAACCGCAGCACGCGGCGGCTGCATCTGACCGAGGCCGGGGAAGGCTATCTCGCCCGCTGCACGCAAATCCTGACGGACATAGAGGAGGCGGAGGCGCAGGCGAATGCGCTACAGACCGCACCGCGGGGTCTGTTGCGCATCGCCGTGCCGGTGACCTTCGGGCTGCAGGTCGTTGCCCCTGCCGTCAGCGCCTACATGGTGAGTTATCCGGAGGTGAATTTCGACATCGCCGCCGCGGACCGCTTCGTGACCTGATCGAAGAGGGCTTCGATCTGGCCATTCGCGTCGGACCGTTGGGTGATTCCAACCTGATCGCGCGACAGCTCGTCTCCGCCGAACGCAGCATCGTCTGCGCGTCGCCGGCCTATCTCGAACGCGCCGGGCGCCCGCAGATCTCAGTTCTCATTCCTGCCTGATCTGTGCGGAGATGTTCTCGCCCGACACGTGGCAGTTCGAGGCTCCCGACGGACGCACCGAGACGGTACGGGTGGCGGGACAGTTCACCTGCACCAACGCCGGATCGGTACTGATGCACCAACTGCGCCGCCGCTCCAGCGAGATCTCGTGCGCCCGCAGCACCCGCCAGATCTGATGCTTGGAGATATCGCCCAGATGCTTGGCCAGCAG
>Ga0306920_100007240_pt1 | contig 14586 bp, 9 predicted proteins | sample flu12Cox44000170_FD_204666 | JGI IMG/M metagenome (GOLD analysis project Ga0306920, IMG submission 204666) | Lab enrichment of tropical soil microbial communities from Luquillo Experimental Forest, Puerto Rico - flux4day.12C.oxic.44.000.170 (v2)... | ecosystem: Environmental > Terrestrial >...
TTCCTCATGGTTCTACCAACCTTCGGTATAACGACCTTCCTTGTCGAGTGTGCAGAAAGAATGTACCTCAGGAAGCGATTTCCGGTCGACTGGCCCAATCGCCCCCCACTGCCCGGCGGGGTCCTTTGCCGGCCAAGCTTTGGGTTTCTGTCGGCGTGAGTTGCCGACCGTCAGCATGGTGATGGAAATCACAGAGTCTTGTTTGGCGAACTCGGCCAATAACCTCACGATGGGTTCGCGAGCTACAACTCGCAGCATGTGGTCAATGATACTGATTTTGGCCACTCTCCTCTGGACTGAAGCCACCGTGGCTATTCCCCCAGCCGGCTCAAATGGGTCGCAGTGCGACAGCGAGACCACCAACCTGCATTACGCCGCCGCGATGGCTGCCGTGCCGAGGGCGTCTTCTCCCCGGCCGCCCCCGCCAGCGGTCGAACCGAATGCCCTGCTGTCCCTCGCATCCGGCGGCTCTTTCACCTCATCTCGGAGACCGGCCCTGTTGCCGAGTAGACCGCCAACCGGTCCGGCCGCTGGTGATCCTGCTCCCGTCCGACGCCCCGGCGTCGAAACAGCTGTGCACCCGCGTTCATGAGACTGGTTCCCACACCAAGACCGCCAGTTGCAAGCCAGTGTGCTCTGCCAAAAGCGGAGAACCCTGCTGCGGCAAAGAAGCAAATCGCCGTCAAAGCGACGCGGCCTCGAGGCCCAAACATGGCGAAGCGAACGCTTGTTCCATGATGGCGAAAGACAAGGACGGCAAAATGCCCTGCCGCGCCGATGGCAGATGCCCGGTGCTGTCAAAGGTTAAAAGCAAAAACCTTCTGTGGGGGCAAATGCGTCAGCACGACCGAGTCATCCCACATCGACCTGAGGTACTGTGATCATGGTCGCGCTTGCTGTGCCAAAGCTGACGCAGCGCCGCCTGGGCCGCGCTCTTTCGGCAGTGAACGGGATCTAGCCGGCGCGGGTCAGTAATTCTCAATTGAGTGATTTTCGACGGAGCCGTAACAAGGCGGCCCGACGTCTCGGCCGCCTCGCTGTTACCCGCCCGAGAGGTGATCGTTCCTCGTTCAGCCAGTGTCCGGGTGACGAAAAATGGAGAATTTGCCGAATTGAAAATCCGCCGACCAGGTGTAACGTTCCGGATTGGCAAGAAGAGTCTCGCAGAGCACTCAATCTTCAACTCTCTAGTATTTTTGGATTATTGCCGTTGCCCGTCCCAGGCGATGTAATCCTAATGGTCCTGTGTCTCAGCGGGCATGGGGTATCGCTGAGGAGTGTGAGGTTGAGGTCCTGTATGGGCTCGGGGTCTTGCCGTCAATACAGGTCGCTGAAAAACGCGCCAAAGCAACACGGCGCGCGTCGGAAATAGCGCGCTCAATTGGCGCGCCGTACATCATGCGAAGATCAGTTCTTCAGCGGACCGTATGATCGGGATTCTCTTGTCCATCCTTATTGGGGAGAAGCCCTGAATGTTTGCTGGCTTGCGCCGTATTTTTCTAGGCGCGCTTATGTGTTGGCTCGCGATTATCGTCCAAGCGGCCGATCGGCCGTCGATACCTGCACAGGCAGCCAAGCTCAACAATCTCGGCGTCGCCTACATGAACCAGCAGCGCATGGACAAAGCGGTGGAGGAGTTTGACGCCGCGATCAAGGCCGACCCCTCACTGGCTACGGCGCAGTTGAACAAGGGCATCGCGCTCCTAAATCTGCAAAAGCTGGCGGAGGCAAAGCTGGCGCTCGACGCCGCCGCCGTCAGGGAACCGAACAACCCGCGGGTGTGGTATAACCTGGGCCTTCTGCATCGCGGCGAAGGCAAGACTCAGGAGGCGATCGACGACTTCCAGCGCGTGGTGAAGCTCGATCCTAAGGATCCTGACGCACACTATTTTCTAGGTACGTTCTACACGCAGCTTCAGCAATACGACAAAGCCATTGCGCAATTTCAAGAAGCGCTGAAGCTCAACCCCGTCCATGCCTCGGCCGAGTTCGGACTGGCACGTGCCTATCAGCGCTCCGGTAACACTGAAGCCGCCCACCACCACCTGCAAATCTTCGAGCATCTCACCCGCGACCACATTTCTTCGGCAATGACACTGAACTACGGCGAGCAGGGCCGTTACTCGACAGCCCAGGACGTGATCACATCGGAGCCGCAAGTGAGCGAGATGATTCCCATTTCGCTAGTGCCTCAGCAGGTGGGAAGCGCTAGCCCACTGAAGCTGACAGCCGATCAGGCAAAAGTGAGCCAGTTACCTGGAAGTGGCCTGTGCCTCATCGACCTGGATGGAGATGGCAAGCTTGATATAGTCGCTCTCGGCGAATCCCCGGAAACAATTCGTGCGTTTCGCAACCTGGGCGACGGCCGATGGAAGCGGCTGGACGACCAAGACACGGGTCTCAGAGCTTCGGGAACGGGGATCTCTTGCGCCGTGGGCGACTACGACAACGATGGTCGTAACGATCTTGCGATTTCGTTTGGTAATCAATTCGCACTTTTTCACAACGACGGCAACGGCAAGTTCCACGATGCGACTGAATCCGCCGGTATCAAGCTGCCGAACAACCAGGTTGCCAGAGGCCTAACGTTTGTGGACTATGACCACGATGGCGACCTCGACCTCCTGATGACAGGGTTCAAGTCGATCGGCGGAACTCAAGAGTCCGTTAAGCCGAACGTCCTTTTCCGCAACAACGGCAATGGCACATTTACCAACTGGACGATACAAACTGGAGTTGGTGGCGAGCCTCCAAGCACTGAAGCCGCCATGCTCTCCGACATCAACAACGATCGCGCCGTCGATCTTGTTGTGACCGGATCGGCCAAGAGCCCCACGGTTTATCTCAACCAGCGCGAAGGCCCTTTCCAGGCGCTCCCACTGTACGACCCGTCGCTTGGACTTCCACCGACCATTGGCGTGTACGTCTTCGATTTCGACAAAGACGGCTGGATGGACGTAGCCGTCACGCACTCCGGCGCGCCGGGCGTGACATTGTGGCGGAATATCGAGGGTCAGCGCTTCGAACGCGTACCCTTGCCGATCAACGACGCCACGCGCGGTTGGGGTGTTACCTCAGTCGACATCGACAACGACGGATGGCTTGATCTGGCCGTGGTCGTGGAGACGGCTCGGGGTCCGCAAATCCATGTGCTGCGTAACCGCGGGCCGCAAGGCTTTGAGGACGTCAGCGCGAAGCTTGGTCTCGACAAGGTCAAGATCGCGCACCCGCGATCAATCGTTGCCGCCGATATGTACGACAGTAACGCTTCTGATCTGGTCGTGTCGCAGCTTGGGGGCGACCCCATCATCCTGCGCAACCAGGGCGGGAACAAGAATCACGGGCTGCGCCTCAACTTCAAAGGCCTCGCTGACAACAAGACTGCGCTGGGCACGAAGGTGGAAGTTTTTGCCGGTGGCCTCTGGCAGAAATGGGAGATCGCTGGCGGCTCGGGCTATTTGAGCCAAGGCGCTCCTGAAATCCTCGCCGGGCTCGGCAGCGCCGATCACGTGGATATCGTGCGGATGCTATGGCCCACCGGCGTGCTACAGGACGAAATCGACATCGCGACGAATAAGCCGGCGTCGTTCACCGAACTCGATCGGCGGGGCAGTTCGTGTCCCACGCTGTTTGCCTGGAATGGCGAGAAGTACGAATTTATCTCTGACGTGATCGGCGCCGGAGTTATGGGGCACTGGATCTCGCCCACGGCGAAGAACACGCCACGCCCCGAGGAGTGGATCAAGATCGATGGTTTCCAGCTCCAGGCCCGCCGTGGCTACTTCAGCCTGCGCTTCGGCGAGCCCATGGAGGAGGTCAACTTCGTCGATCAGCTTCGCCTGGTCGCAGTCGATCACCCGGAAGGTACGGACGTATATCCCGACGAGCGCTTTCTGAATGATCCTCCATTTGCGTCGGGTAAACCTGTCCTGACCTCGTCGCCGCATCCACCCGCAGGAGCGTGGGACGATAAAGGCCGCGACGTCCTCCCGGTACTGAGTGTGCGCGATCGCCAATACGTCCGGGATTTCACCAACCTCCAGTATGCGGGTTTCGCCAATTTGCACACGCTGACGCTCGACCTCGGGGCGTGGTCGCCGCAGAATCCGCTGCGCCTATTTCTTACCGGCTTTATCGAGTACTTCAGTGCAACCTCGATGTATGCCGCGTGGCAAGCCGGTTTGCAGCCAATCTCGCCCTACGTCGATGCGCAATTGCCTGACGGCACGTGGAAGCGCGTCATCGCTGACATGGGCTTCCCTGCCGGCCTGCCGCGCACCATCACTGTCGATCTGACCGGCAAGCTGCCGACTGGGGCTCGCCGCATACGCATCGTCACCAACCTGCAGATCTACTGGGACCAGTTGCTGGTGGATAATGGTCCGGATCACTCGGACAGCGTCCGCACCACCGAGCTGCTGCTGTCAGCTGCTACCCTTGGCTTCCGTGGTTATCCGCAACAAGTGGATGGGGCCACGACCCCCGGCGACCTCACCTATCACTACGAAACCGCCAGCGAGACGGGGCCTTTCGCTCATGAGCGCGGGAGCTACACGCACTATGGCGACGTTACTTCCTTGTTGACAAATACCGACAACCATTTCGTGATTTTCGGCACGGGGGAAGATATTGATGCGGAATTCAGCGCGGCGGCGATGCCAACCTTGCCTCCCGGCTGGAAGCGCGATTACTTCTTCTATGCCAACGGCTACGTGAAAGACATGGACTTTTACGAAGCGACACCGTTCACGGTCGCCGACATGCCGTTTCACGGGATGACTACCTATCCATACCCCGCCTCGCAGCAATATCCGGCGGATGCCCTGGCGACCAGGTATCGCCTGGACTGGAATGACCGGTACGAATCCGGCGCCAACGACGCCACCGCGTACCGTTTTCAATACCGGCCGCGTACCATCGATCCAGAACCACTGACGCCAAACACGCTTCCACGTGGGCAGTCCAATAGCGCAGGAGTACATGGGTCGCTATGAAGCAGTTGGCATTCTTATCGATTGCTGGGCTCACGATTTCGTCGATTATTCTTTATGCCTGGCCGGCGCCGAACCTGCCTTATGCTGCGCTGGTGCTGTTCCACGTGGGACTTGGAGCGGCGTTCTCGATTGGCGGCTTGTTCCTGCTGCCGTTCGCCCTTCGCCAGCCGGTGATCGTCAAAATCGGTGCTGTTGTGCTTGCGATTGGCGCGGCTCTCGGCTTGGCACTTATCTATACAGGCACAACCCGGCCGTACGCGAAGTTGCTTTACTCCCACACTGTGGGATGCGGGTTGGCAGTCGTGCTCCTGGCCGGCTGGTGGCTGAGCCGGCGGAGTGCGAGCAAGCGCAATGCCTGGGCAACCTCACTGGCGATGCTTGCCGCAGTGGCTGTCATCTCGGTCGGCGCGATGTACAGCCGCGATTCCTGGAGCAAGCGTTTCGTCATCTACAACCCGGAGATTGCGCCGCTCAGCATGAACCAGGAAGGAGACGGCGCGAAAGGTCCATTTTTCCCCAGCTCGGCCCAGGTTGCCGGAAACCGCAAGATCCCTTCGAAGTTCTTTATGGAATCCGATGCCTGTGAGCGCTGTCATCAGGACATTTACAAGCAATGGCAGAGCTCGGCACATCACTTTTCGTCCTTCAACAATCAGTGGTATCGCAAGGCGATTGAGTACATGCAGGACGTCGATGGCGTGAAAGCCTCAAAGTGGTGCGGTGGCTGTCACGATCCGGCGGTGCTCTACAGCGGCATGATGGACACGCCGATCCGGAAGATCATCAACACGCCTGAAGCACAGGCGGGCATGGGCTGCATGATGTGCCACTCCATCGCCAGAGTGAAGAGCACCATGGGGCAGGGTGATTTCGGGCTGGAGTATCCCGAGTTGCACGAACTGGCCGCGAGCAAAAATCCCGCGGTGCGCTGGCTGCATGACTTCAGCATCAAGCTCAATCCTGAGCCGCATCGCCGGGTCTTCCTGAAGCCCTTCATGAAGAACCAGACGCCGGAGTTCTGCTCGACGTGCCACAAGGTACACCTCGACGTGCCTGTCAATAATTACCGATGGTTCCGGGGCTTCAACGAGTACGACAACTGGCAGGCCAGCGGCGTTTCGGGGATGGGTGCGCGCTCGTTCTACTACCCCCCGAAGCCGCAGCAGTGCCAGGACTGCCACATGCCTGCGACGAAGTCTGCCGACATGGGCAACATCAACGGAGTGGTCCATTCACACTCGTTTCCCGGCGCAAACACGGCGCTGCCGCTTGCCAACCAAGACCAGCACCAGATGGACATCGCGCAGGATTTTCTGAAGAGCGGAGTTGTGTCGGTGGACATCTTCGCCTTGTCGAGAGCCGCCGCCAAGGTGAGTTCCGCTGGTAGCCCGCAGAGTGACTTACAGACGACCTTCGCCGTGGGCGAAGAAGCGGAGACCAAGATCGCGAGTGAAACGACTGGTGCTGCTGCCCCGGTTACGGCACCGCTCGACAAGGCCGATGGGGCCGTACGGGCGGGAGACAGTGTTCGCGTGGATGTTGTGGTGCGCACCCGCAAACTGGGCCACTTCTTTCCCGGTGGAACAGTAGACGCCTTCGACACCTGGGTCGAGCTTAAGGGCGTTGACGACAGAGGACAGACAATTTTCTGGAGTGGCAAGGTGGAAGATAATGGCCAAGGACCTGTGGACCCGGGGGCGCACTTCTATCGCTCGCTGCAGGTGGATGAGCACGGCAACCCCATCAACAAGCGCAATGCGTGGGCAACACGCGCGGTCGTCTATGTTCACCTGATTCCACCGGGCGCTGCCGACACGGTGCACTACCGGCTGAACATCCCGCACAACGTAGGTAACAAGGTCAGGCTGACGGCGCGCGTCTGTTATCGCAAGTTCTCCTGGTGGAACACACACTTCGCGTACGCAGGAGAATCGAAGGACGGTCCGTCAGGGCCGCTGGTTACAAAAGCCTACGATGATCGGCAGTTCACGTTTGACGGCGATACTTCGACGGTCTCGGGAAAGGTGAAGCACGTGCCAGATCTCCCCGTCGTGGACATGGCTGAAGATACGGTCGAATTGCGTGTGTTGCCGCAGGCCGCTCCCGAGCCGGCGGTGAAGGTACTCACTGAGAAGTCCGCTTGGACTCGCTGGAATGACTATGGCATCGGTTTATTTCTGCAAGGCGATCTGAAGGGTGCTGCAGCCGCCTTCCAACGGGTTACTGAAGCTGATCCCTCGAATCCCGACGGTTGGGTCAACCTGGGCCGAGTCGCGGTGCAGGAAGGCGACATGGATCGGGCGCGGGTGGTTCTGCGGCGGGCACTTTCGTTGAGCCCCGACCTGGCACGCGCAAATTTCTTTTACGCCAAAGTGCTGCGCAGCGATGGGGATTACGACGGGGCCCTGGCTCACTTACAGAAGGTTCTGGCGCAGTATTCCAAGGATCGCGTAGTGCGCAATGAGGCGGGACGAATCCTGTTCTTGGAGCGCAGATACAACGACGCGCTGGCGCAGCTGAAAGAGGCGATCGCCATCGACCCTGAAGACCTGCAGGCCAATTACAACATGATGCTGTGCTACAAGGGACTTGGCGACAACCAGCACGCAGCCGAGTACGAGAAGCTCTATCTGCGGTTCAAGGCAGATGAATCGTCACAGACGATTACCGGTCCGTATCGCCGCATCCACCCCGAAGATAACAACGAGCGGCAGGCGATTCACGAGCACGTCTCGGCGCCGCTGGGACCGGCAAAAGCTGTGCCAGCGCCGGCGCACAAAGAAGTGGCGAGTGTGGGGCAATAGACCTTGCCCGGGATGACGAACTGCTCGATGACCAATACTTGAGCGACACCGACATATTTGCAGTGCCTGACGAGGGGATTCGCCTTAATGACGAGAATTCGTGGACATTACTTCGCGAAGCTTGTGCTCGCGACCCTGTTCCTGGCCGCGTCCGTGTCCGCCCAGGTCCAGTTCAAGGACATCACGCGGCAAGCGGGCATCAACTTTGTGCACAATAACGGCGCGGCCGGCAAGAAGTGGCTGCCCGAGACCATGGGTCCGGGCTGCGCCTTTATCGACTACGACAACGATGGCTATCCGGACATCGTGCTGGTAAATGGCAAGGATTGGACATCGCCGGGAAAACCTTCAACGTTGAAGCTTTATCACAATAACCGCAACGGCACCTTTACAGATGTGACGTCCAAGGCGGGCCTGGCGGTTTCGATGTTCGGAATGGGGGTGGCCGTCGGCGATTTCGACAATGACGGGTTCGACGACATTTTCGTCTCGGCGCTCGGACAGAGTCACCTGTTTCACAATAATGGCAACGGCACCTTTACTGATGTAACCAAGGCGGCAGGACTTTGGGGACCAAACGAGTTCAGCACCAGTGCGGCGTGGGTCGATTACGACCGTGACGGCAAGCTTGACCTGATTGTTGGCAACTACGTGCAATGGAGTCCGCCAGGCGACATCTACTGCACCATGGATGGCATCCGCAAGTCCTACTGCACGCCCGAGTCCTACAAGGGCGCGTCACTGCGCTTGTGGCACAACCTGGGTAACGGCAAGTTCGAAGATGCAACGGCCAAGGCTGGACTCTTCGACAATACCTCGAAGTCGCTGGGCATCGCCGTTCTCGACGTGAACGGTGATGGCTGGCCTGACATCGTTGTGGCCAACGACACCCAACCGAACAAGCTGTACGTCAACAACGCAAAGGGTGGCTTTACCGAGCAGGCGGTGACGGCCGGCATCGCGTTCAGCGAGGATGGCGTAGCGCGGGCGGGTATGGGGGTGGATGCGGCGGACTATGATCGCTCCGGACATCCCAGCATCATCATTGGCAATTTTTCCAACCAAATGATGGCGCTATATCACAACGAGGGCAACGGGCTCTTTGTTGACGAGGCCCCGCGCTCGGAGGTCGGCCGCAAGAGCCTGCTTACGCTCGGCTTCGCCTGTTTCTTTTTCGACTATGACAATGATGGCTGGCTCGATATCTTCGTCGCCAACGGGCACATCGAGAACGAGATCGAGCGCATTCAGAAGCGCGTGAAATACGCTGAGCCAGCGCACTTGTTTCACAATGAAGGTGGCGGCAGATTTGTCGACGCTACGCAGTCCGTCGGACCCGACCTGGGTGTTCCGCGGGTCGGGCGTGCTGCAGCCTATGGCGATATTGACAACGATGGTTACCTTGACTTACTGATGACCACGAATGGCGGGCCAGCAGTTTTGTTTCACAACAGCGGAAGTTCCAATCATAGCCTTCGCATCAAGCTGGTCGGAACGAAGTCCAATCACGACGGCATTGGCACGGTGGTGAGTGTGAAAGCGGCAGACGCGAAGCAGGCAGAAACTCTCCGCAGTGGGTCTGGCTACCTGTCCGCCAACGAGCTGGTGCTGACGTTCGGCCTGGGCAAGCGCACGCAAGCCGACGAGATCGAATTACGTTGGCCCAGCGGCCAGGTTGACCGTCTTTCCAAGGTTGCTGCGGGGCAAACGATTACGGTGCGCGAAGGCAGCGGCATTGTGACGCAACACGCCTACAACGCCACCACGCCGGTTCGTGCCGCTACTGCCGGAGCTTCGCGCGTTTCCGGCCGATGAAAACCCTCACACAACAGTCGGCTGTGGAGTCGCTGAAACTCCTGCGCGCAGGAACGATCTCTGCGCTCGAACTGGCGGACGAGTACATTGCCCAGATCGAGCGGCTCAATCCGGAGTTGAATGCGCTGGTTGACTTCGATGCCGCGCGGGTGCGCGAGCAGGTGCGCGGCGCAGAACGTTTGGCGGAGCGCGGACCTCTTTTCGGGTTGCCAGTCACCGTGAAGGCATCGATTGCCACGGCGGGCTATCGCTGCGAGATCGGCAGCCTGATCAACCGCGGCAGCATTCCAACTGAAGATGCGACAGTTGTCGCGCGCCTAAAGGCAGCCGGTGTAACAATCCTGGGCATCACCAATACACCGGAGTTCCTGATGGCGTATGAAACCGACAACCTGCTGCACGGTCGGAGCTCGAATCCCTGGAACCTCGATTATTCGCCCGGCGGATCGAGCGGCGGAGAGTCGGCAGCAATTGCGGCGGGCATGTCGGCGGGGGGCCTGGGCAGCGACAGCGGAGGCTCCGTGCGCGTGCCGGCGCACTTCACCGGTATCTGTTCGATGAAGCCAACGCCAGGGCGTATTCCCGGCAGGGGACACTTGCCACCGTGTGTTGGGCCGTTTGCGATTCTCGGCGTGATTGGGCCCATGGCACGGACGATTGACGATGTTGCTCTCTTGTTCGACGTGCTGTCAGGGCAGGATCGGGGCGATCCGGTGAGTCCACCAGTGGCGTTGCGCAAGTACAGCTTCGACGAGTTGAAGCGTTTGCCAATCGGCTACTTTGAGGATGACGGGCTGACGCCAGTTACAACGGAAACGCATCGGGCGGTACAGGCCGCCGTACATGTTTTAAGAGCGCAGGGATTCGATGTGAAGCCATTTCGGCCCAAAGGGCTTGAACAGGCCCGCAAACTCTGGTGGACGTTCTTCGTTCGTTGCGGAGCGCTCTTCTTTGCGCCGACGATTCGCGGACACGAGGACAAACTTAGTTCAATCTTCAGGGAATATCTTGGATTTTCGGCCAACGATCCTCCGTTAACTGGCGATGAGCTGCTCACAGCATGGGCAGAGTGTGATGTGATTCGCGGCAAGCTGTTGCAGCAGATGCGGGAATTCCCGGTGCTGCTGTGTCCGGTGTGTTCGGTTCCGGCGTTCCGCCATGGCGAACGGAGTTGGACCATCGATGGGCAACAGGTAGCTTACCTCGATGTGATGCGCTACGCGCAATGGTTCAACCTGCTGGCGGCTCCCGCGGCGGTTGTTCCCGTTGGGCAATCGACGGAAGGCTTGCCGATTGGAGTGCAAGTGGTAGCCCAGCCATTCGAAGATGAGATTGCGTTGGGCGTTGCAAGCGTCATCGACCGTGAGTTTGGGTACAGGGTGCCGCCGATGGCGGAGTGAACAAACTGCATATTGCAGCGTCACTGACCGATTTCTGTTTACGAGTGGCCCTGCGCTCGGCTAGCTGAAGAGACGTCTGCTGTTCTGGTGCTCCAAAGGCAGGTCTCTCGACTTCGTTGGGTCGCAGGCGACCTCACTCCGCTCGGTACGAGAAGTACCAAGGAGGAGAACCGTGCACGGGTACGATCAACTATTCCAAGGTCGCGCGCAGCGTTTCTTACTGCTTTCTCGCGCTAATTCCAGAGCACGCATCACGTCGAGCGCCTGCTGCGGAGTGACCGCCAATTCTGCCTTGCCCAGCAACGTATCGCGGATATTTTCGTAATAGCGGCGATAATCCCCCGCGATGGTTGGCACACGATGCTCCACGAGCGCGTCATTTTCTAACGTACGCAGTGTTCCCCAGTTTTCTTGCGGCTCCTGTCCCCATTTGTGATTCGCGGGAGTTTCGCCACGCTTCAGCGCATCTTCTTGCGGATCCAGCCCGAATTTGATGTAGCTGCCTCGCGCGCTCTGCGAAACGAAACGGGGCATAGGAGCACTGAGCAGCATGCCAGCGCGCAATAGCGCCCGTGTCCGCTGATAGTAGAGTGCAACATCGAACGCGTCGTCGGCCACGGCGCCGTCGCGCTCGACGCGAATGTCTGCGCTGACGGCTTGTGGCGTACCGAACAGCAACAAGGCCTGATCGATCAAGTGGGGGCCGAGATCAAAGAGCACACCACCACCCGGTTCCGCACGCTCGCGCCAGGCCCCGGGGCGAAGTTGCGGCCGGAAGCGATCAAAGCGCGACTCGAAAAGGACCGGTTTGCCCAGCTCCTCATTGTTTTGAAGGTTCTGAAGTGTGAGGAAGTCGCCGTCCCAGCGGCGGTTGTGATAGACGGATAGCAGCCGCTGCTGTCGAGTTGCGAGCTCAACGAGTTCCGCAGCTTCGGAGTAGGTCGTGGTGAATGGCTTATCGACGATGACATGGCGTCTGGCGAGAAGGCACTGTTTCGCCAGGTCAAAGTGGGTGACGTTCGGCGTGGCAATCACGACCAGCTGGACGCTGCTGATCGCGAGCAGGTCGCCTACGCCGTGTACCACCCGCGCGTCGGGATATTTTTCGATGGCGTCCGAGTCGCGCCGCTGAACGATGGCCGCGAGCCGCAATCCGGGAACGGCACGAATGAAAGGGGCGTGGAAGATGCGTCCTGCGAATCCGAAGCCGATCAGCCCAACATTAATCATGTGTGATTCCTGTCAGAAGATTTTCTGCCGACCTGAACAAGGAGTTTGACGTCAAACGTGAAAACCACTTCCGAACCAGTGTGAAAAGCCTTGCCCTTACCTCGCCAAACTCTTGAAGAGTCGCATGTAAGCAACTATGAACACGTTACTTACCGATACCCAACCGGGGCGCCGGCGAGCCGAACCAAAGCAAAGGCGCGCAAAAACGAAAAGCTTGTGCTGGCCCTGGACTCGCGATAATGGCGTCAACGGCCGGGGTTCGGCTTCTCCGTCGCCTGAGAGTTTACGACAAAAAGGCAACGGCTTTGCCGCTCGGCGAGGCCTTCGCCCAAAGGCCACAAACTCGGCGAGTCTCTTCGATATCAGGGAAGTGTCCGCGGACTGGCCAGCGACCACCCGCTGGGCATCTTTGATCCCAGAGGAAAACCGCTCGCGTCGACGACATTACAACCGCGTCTACTTTGCCTTCCCTTACTTCGGGTTCGACACGATTTCCACCCTAACCTTGCTCGCAGGGTCAGATTTATGTGATCGAAGGCGTCAGCTACCAACCCGTATACCTGGAACGACCCACGCGGTCGCGTGCGCCAATCACAATTCTGGGGAACAACCGGGTGGTCAACAAGGTCTTGGGAGCGTGCTGCGCCGCAAGTTTAGCTTGTAGAGATTCCGTTCAGGGTATCCACGGCTGGGGCTAGCCGCTTTCGTGTTGGCATCAAGTGTTTTCGCGAGGTCGTCGCCAGCCTATCCAAGGTTAGGAAATTCTCCGCGTGGAGGCGAGCCCCTACGCCATTCGGTTACAGTAGTCACGGCCTGCGCTGCGAGTGCTTGCAGTCGCAACCGGCCGACGGGATCCGATCACTCATGTCGAGACTACTTTTCACCTTACTCATAATGGTTGCTCCCATGGCCTCATCTGCGCAGCCTGCGGCCACGGCCTGGGCGCGCGCACGTCACCTGCGACATGGCATCAACGCGTCAGAGTGGTTCGCCCAGTCGAAGGATTACAGTCCACAACGGCTCGGGTCCTACACCACGCTGGATGACATTGCGAAGATACGCCAAATGGGCTTCGACCACGTGAGGCTGAGTATTGATCCGGTGATTTTTGATTGTCCTACGGCGTGGGAGCAGTGCGAGCGGGTACAAATTCTCGATCAGGTGATTCGGAAGGCGCTATCGCTGGAGTTGGCCGTCATTCTCGATATGCATCCGGGGCCGCAATACAAGAAGGGTCTGGCGGCGAGCGACAATGCAGTCGAGCAGTTCGCCATCTTGTGGGGCCGCATCGCGGCATACTATGCCACGCTTGACGCGGAGCACATCTTTTTCGAGGCTCTCAACGAGCCTGAACTCGGCGATTATTTCGCTGGGCAGGCATTGAGCAGCGAGTGGTTGCCGAAATACGCCGCAACGCGCCACAGCATACTATTCTCGTCGCTGGCGCGAACTATTCCGACATCCCGGACCTGGTGCGGCTGCCACAGTTTGCCGACGGCAACCTGATCTTCGTCTTTCATTACTACGAACCACACATTTTCACGCACCAAGGCGCAAGCTGGGGCGAGCCCTATTGGAACATCTTGCGGCAGGTGCCGTTTCCGGCGGCAGCAGATCCGCTCAATGACGCTACGCGAAAGCAAACCGACGATTACGCTCGCTGGAAGCTGATGCAGTATGGCCTTGATCATTGGGATATGCAGCACATCGATGGCGAGATTCGATTTGCCGCGGAGTGGGCAAGACAGCGAAACGTGCCGCTGATCTGTGACGAGTTTGGCGTCTATCGTTATTTTGCAAAACCGGAAGACCGCGAACGCTGGCTCGGAACCGTGCGCAGCATCCTCGAGCAAAACAGGATCGGCTGGACGATGTGGGACTACCAAGGGGGATTCGGCGTGGTCAGCAAAGATACCGGCAGCACGGTGGAAGATGAGGGGGTGTTGAAGGCGCTAGGGCTAACGAAATAGCGCGGTTTTCAGCCTGCAATGCGAAAACCATTTCCTGGCTCGAGGCTCCTCGACTACGCCTTCACCATCATCATTTCACAGCGCTCGGGAGGAAATCCCGCTGATGTGGGTGACTGCGAGCCTCAAAGAATATTAGCGGCGCGGTTCTTTGGCGCCCCCTTGGCGTGCGTTGTATGCTCAGAGCGTGTGGCATGCCGTGACAACAGAACGTTCTCCTACAGCTGCGTTGCTGTTCGGGCTGGTCATCACGCTAGCCGCGGTAGTCGCCTACACCGGATACATCACCGTACAGATCGGCGGGTTACGCCAGCTGCAACGCGACCTGACCGACCGTGATCGTCGCGATTCGCTGCAGCTTCTGCGCATCCAGAAC
>Ga0306920_100007242_pt1 | contig 14585 bp, 15 predicted proteins | sample flu12Cox44000170_FD_204666 | JGI IMG/M metagenome (GOLD analysis project Ga0306920, IMG submission 204666) | Lab enrichment of tropical soil microbial communities from Luquillo Experimental Forest, Puerto Rico - flux4day.12C.oxic.44.000.170 (v2)... | ecosystem: Environmental > Terrestrial >...
GGACCCGTCACGGCAGCGATCACGGGGTAAATAAATTTCCTCCGACCCCGGCTTGTCCGTTATCCCAAATCCATTCATCGCATTTAGGTGCGCGTGAACGGGAGATCATCGCCGACAATCTCCATGATGCGAGTTGGACTTTGGGCTGGGCCTCGGCAATCGATCTTGAAGGGCGAACAATCTGGGTTGCTGACGCACATCGCGGCGACGGAAAGCGTTTCGTTCTGCGAGCGGATGAAAAGCTGACGGCGTTTTTGGAACTTGAATCGGCGGTGAAAGTGGACTGATACAAAGACACGAACTGGGTCTTGTTCCATCCGAACGAGCTCCAGAGATTCGCTCAGCAAAAAGGAGGCTTCATGAAAAAACGGAGAGGAAAAGCCAACGTCGTCGGGTTAGAAGTCACAATAAGGGATGGTAGCCGGTAAGACTTGGGAAACTCACTTGGCAATAGACTTCACAAAAGAGATCGTGAACACACGCACCTGCTGTCCAGTCGTGGAGCTGCGCCAATACACGCTCGTGCCGGGCGGGCGCGAAGTACTAGTCACGCTTTTCGAACGAGAATTCGTTGAAAGCCAAGAAGCCACCGGGCTGATTGTGATCGGCCAGTTCCGCGACCTGAATAACCCTGATCGCTTCGTATGGCTGCGGGGCTTTACTGATATGGCTTCGCGTGCGCGCCAGTTGGCAGAGTTTTACGGTGGTCCAGTCTGGAAAAAGCACCGCGAAGCTGCGAACGCTACAATGGTCGATTCCGACAACGTCTTGCTGCTACGCCCCGCACCAGGATCCTCCGGATTCTCGATTGAAAACGCTAAACGCGCGCCAGTCGGAGCGACGCAGATTCCAAATGGGCTGACGGTTGCCACCATTTACTATCTTATCGGATCGGCAACAGGCGACTTCGCCGATTTCTTCGAGACTGAACTTAAACCTGCACTCACGAAGACCGGAGCTCTCGTCCTGGCAACCTTCGTCACCGAAAATCATCCCAACACGTTTCCGGCGCTCCCAGTGCGCGAAAATGTGAATGTTTTTGTTTGTTTTTCGCGTTTTGCGCATCGCGAAGCTTATGAGCAAAACGCCTCGGCTTTTGTCAGCTTTACGCAGGAAAAGGAAATTGCACAAAAGCTATCTGAATTTGTCGAAGGACAAGCCGAGGCACTTATGCTTGCCCCAACGGCTCGATCTCTCCTGCGATGATGACGCAAGCAGCGCGGGCGGCACCGCAAACGGTTCTGAACAATCAATAAAGCTGCGGAGTCCTATCACCACTCTTTGAAATCGCCCTGGTTAGAATGTTTCTTGTACCACGACGCCTGGCGGGAAACAACTTCAAGACCAGTCACATTTCTCGCCCGTCTCAGCGTTTGACCACCGCGTCCCAAGCCGCGTTTGCGATGCGAGCAATGACGCCGTCGCGCGCGGCGTCGTCGCCGGCAGCGTCTGAGATGAAGACAGCGACTGCAAGATGCCTGCCGTCGGGGAGTGTGATGATGCCGATGTCGTTGGTCGCGGAGGTGATGCCACCGCGCGTGCTGCCCGTGCCGGTCTTGTGCGCCACGAGGGTCCCGGCGGGCAGTTGACCTTTGATGCGCTTTGCGCCGGGGACTGATTCGATCATGAGTTTGAGCACGAGTGCGCGACTCTCGGCTGAAAGGCCGCGCCGTGCTTGCAACGCGGCTAGTAGTTGGACGGCCGCTTTTGGCGTTGCCGAGTTTTCATACTGCGTCTGCCAGTCGCGGCCGATTTCTTTCTCCAGGTTCACAACGTTGATGCCTGACACGCCGATCTCCGTTAGGAACGCCATCACGCCGTGCGCGCCGCCGACGAGGTTCATGAGCACATCGCTCGTGGTGCCGTCGCTTTCAGATATCGTGTAGCGTACTAGCTCGGCGAGGGAAAGCCGCGCGCCGTCCGGATATTTGTCGCGTACGGGGCTGTACACTTCTTGGGGCACAAAATCCCTCTTCTCGACCTTCACCATCTGGTCGAGCTTCAACTCTCCTTTATCGACGCGCTGCAACGCTGCCATGGCGATCGGCAGTTTGTAGACGCTTTGCATGACGAAGTGCTCGTCGCCGTTGAGGTCCGCCGACTCGCTGGATTCCAACAACATAACGGCGGCGCCGACCCGGCCCTTTGCATCCGGCGCGATTTTTTCCCAGGTGCCAAGAAGCGTTCGCGAATTGTCCCACGCCGCGGCAGGTTTAGCCGCCGCGCCTCGTGCCAACCAGGCGAGAGCCACAATGATCGAAAACAACAAGAGCTTCTTCATCCCGGATTCCGTAGCAGCGCCCCCGCGCGGGAACAACGCTTTTTGCTGATTCATCTAACGAGATGGAGATAAGCCACGGCAGGGTGTCGCGGCAAACGCGCGGAACTGGTATCGGAATGGGCCGTTGGCTTCATCGATTGGTTAGGCCTATTGTGACTTGCCCTGCGCTTGTTCTTCGTGGTGATGATTGGCGACTCCGACCGCAACGACCCATCCGTCATGGGGCGGCTTCGGAAGTGTTTTGATGGCGCGTAGCTTTGCAGCGACGCATCCGCTAAACGGGATGTCGGTGGAATAAATCAATCGCCTCACCGTGCCATCCGCTGCGACGATGAAGACAATGGCTGCCGGGTTCGTTGTGTCGGGTGCAGTACTGCTGCAAGTGTCGAGGGCATTCCCGAATACCAGCATGATTGCATGCTGAAATGCTTCGAGATAACGCTGACCTTCTTGCGTCTGGTAATTTTGCCCGGCTTGTTTCACAAGCGACTCAAGCTCATCGGATTCCGCAGCGGCGGTGGCTAATAAACATAATGCAAGCGATGCTACGAGAAACGAGCAGCGTGTCATAGGCCTAACGAGATAGAGATAAGCCACGGCAGGGTGTCGTGGCAAACACACTGAAATCGATTCGCAATGGGGCCGTTGGCTTCATCGATTGGTTAGACGTGGTTAGTCGCTTTGCTTCTCGACCGCAAACTTGATGGTCGACTTTCGGACCTTGGCTTTGTCAGACCGATCGAGAGTCAACACCACCGTGCGGGTTGCAGTCACCGAGCCCTCATTCCCGTCAACGATGGTTTCGATCTGCACTACCAGTGAACGATCCTTTTCCCACCGTATCGCACTCTGGGAATCCAACTCCGCGACATGCTGGAGATCCATGCCACGCTTGGCTTTTTGCGGGACTTCGGCAGGCAATGGTGGCAGTTCGATTTCGCGAAAAGCAGAGCCATCTCGGACAAAGACCGAAACAGAGCTTCCACGTTTCCAAAGCATCGCCGTGACCGCGAATGCCTTGGAATCCGGTCTCCACAGCACTCCCTCGATATGAAACCGCGCGCTGGGGCCGAGATCGGGATCGGACTCGGCCACACTCATCAGGGCTTTGCCCAATCGCGTGTCGATCAGATCATACGTTTGTTTTTCTTCTTCCGATTCCCCAGTGTAGCGAAATGCAAATTGCCCGTCAGGCGAACGCGCTTCGATCCTATTCTTCTTCTCTTCGCCTGCCTCCTGTCCGAAGAGCGAGTGGGAGCAGGTCACAAGAATCGAAAAAACAAGAAGCCTTCTTTGTAACTGCGTCATGCTTGCTCCGCCTAATTATAATTAGATTGCAGCTTGCAATCTATTTCTTGTTCTTTAGAGGGAAGACCGGCTAAAAAGGCTGCAAGATCCCAAACCCCACTTTGGTCCAGCCGAACGCGCCAAGAGCGCCAAAATTGCTCGACCGGGTCCTGCTCCATAGAGGAAGTGTCCGCTAAAAGGCTGCGGGATGGCAAGCCCGCACCCAGAGGCCGACACCGATGCCTCGCGCACGCGCACGCGCGAGAGGGAGCAGCATCAGCGCCGTCAGACAGTTCCACGCGCACGCGCGAGAAAGAAGCGGCCAGAGAATTCACGGTCGCTTTCTACGATCGACGAAATTTTTGCTGCAAAACTGCGCAATTCCGCGAAACGCCACGCAAAATAGGTCGTGCGGATTTGCCTATGAAAAACACGCCACGCAAAGCTGTGAAAATCTGCGCAATTCGTTAGGCTTGAATTAAGAGTCCCCTGCTCTAACCGCTGAGCTACAGGCCCATCGCGCGCTGACGCGCGAACATCCAACATCCAATATCCAACGTCCAATGTTTAAGACCACGGCATTTTTGATTTCGATTTTGGATCGCCGATTTGCGATTGTCGGTTTGTGCCACGTTTCGGGCAGTTTGTTCTGACCTTTATTGAACTTGCGTTTCTCAGCGCACTGGTCCTAGCAACACGATGCGCGAATTATCAGGACGTTTTTGTCTACGGGAATGCTTACTTTGTCGATGCCGATTGTTATTCGCGGATGACACGTGTCCGAATGTGTGAGGCGGAGCCAGGACTGATCGTGCGGCATGCATTTGAGAATTTTCCGCAGGGCACAATTCCGCACACAACCGCGCCGCTCGACTATCTTATCCTCGGACTATCGTTTTTGTTAAAGCCGTTCACCACACAAGCGCTCGATTTCGCCGGGGCATTTGTGTCACCGTTGCTTGCGTTGCTTGGCAGCTGGCTCCTGTGGTGGTGGTCGCGGCGAATGAAATTCCGTTATCGCTGGGTGATGCTGAGCCTGTACGCAATCAGTCCCATTCTGGTTCACGGGACGGAGCTTGGCAGGCCCGACCATCAATCCCTGTCTATTCTGCTTGTGGCGATCGCGATTTGCGCCGAGTGGAGTTTTCAAGAGGTGCGAGCAATCAACGCGTCGAGCGATGGTATACGTGAATCCCGTATAGCATTACGCAGCCGAGGATGGGCGATGATCAGCGCTGCGGCGTGGGCGCTTGCGATTTGGGTCTCCGCCTACGAGCCCCTCGTTCTGTTCCTCATCGTGATCGTGCTTATGCTCGTGTTCGGAGGGAAAAACGCATCGCATAACGACGTGGCTACAGCGAAATGTCGGCGCGCGGGTTGGATTTCGTTCGCGGCGATCATTGCGATCGCGCTTTTGATCGAACGGCGAATCCCATCGTTATCCATTTTTCATTCGAACGCTATTTTCGAAAACTGGTCCCGCACGATTGGCGAACTCGCGCACGTTTCGCCGACTAATGCGATCTGGTTGCGCTGGTGCGGATATCTGCTTTTGGTCGCGCCGTTTTTGATTTGGATGAGCATCAAGGCAGGAAGAGACTGCGCGCCCGGCGGTCGCGCCCTACCAATCTCTGTTCTTTTGATCGCGACCTATTTTTTGACCATCTGGCAGGCGCGGTGGGCATATTTTTTTGTATTGATATTCGCACTTGCGCTTCCGGCTCTGCTCGCACCAATCAAATCGCCCGCAGCAGTTTGGATCGCATTTGTGTTATCGATCTTTCCCATTTTGCGCGATTGGGATGAAAGGCTTTGGCCAAATGAAGCTCAATTAGCGGCTCGTGTGGAACGGCGGACTGAATCGATGCAGTTGCGCGAGTTGACGCTCAATTTGCAATCGCGCGACGTGCATCCGTTTCTTGCGCCGTAGTGGCTTTCGCCATCGATCGCTTATTGGTCTGGGCAACCTGGAGTTGCCGGAAGTTCGCACGAAAGTCTAAACGGCATCGAGGATGGCGCGCGATTTTTCCTCTCCGAGGATTTGCAAAGAGCGCGCGAAATTCTGCAGAACCACCGTGTGGCGTGGGTATATGCGTATGATTCCGAACGCGTAGCGCAAAATTCCGCAGCGATCCTGGACCAGGCATTACCCCTGCATCCGCTCTGTCGCGTATTGGATCGAACGCCCGGACAAGCGCCGCGTTTCCTGATTTTCTCCGCGCAGACCGCGGCATTCAAACTTTACCGGGTCGCTGACGATAAGAACTAAAAACTTTGTGCCCGAGAAAGAGAATCCGTTGACAGGCATCCGCGAGTGTCACAATCTACCCAATGCTTAAGAGATTCGTCCCGCAAAAGCCGATGCCGCCGGTTCGACAAGAGCCGCGGCATCTGGATACAGATGACAACAATCATCCTGCGAGTCGCGAAGAACCAAAAACACCAACAAGAATCGATAATCCAAATTCAAATCCTATGGCAGAACATGGAGGTAAAGACATCCTTTCGAGCGATGTCGAAATCAAAGGCTCGATCAAGTTCCAAAAGGAACTTCTCATCGACGGGAAGGTCGAAGGGGATATTAACTCTGATGGCATTTTGACCGTCGGTGAAAACGCTGAAATTCGGGGCGAGATAAAAACCAAGTCGATCACCGTCTATGGCAAAGTTCACGGCAACATCACCGTGTCCGAACGCTGCGAGCTCAAGTCCAAATGCGTGTTGCAGGGGGATCTGAAAGCAGCGCGTCTCACCATCGAAGAGGGGGCTACTTTCATCGGCAAGTCGGAAGTCACCAGTGGGGCGTTTTCCGCCAAGTCGGCAGCTCGCCCTGAGGTTGTCCGGTCGAGCGAGCCCATCAAAGCAGCCTTTGGAGCGCGCGCATAAGAAAAGGATCTCGGCTTAGGGTCCAGTGGCCAATAATCCGTCGCTTGTAAAAGTCCGTGCGGAATGCCCGCATTGTGGCTTCAAGCAGATGGAATATGCCGCTGCCAAAAGCTCAATCTGCCGCCAGTGCGGCCGCTCGTTTTCTCCATTCGGGCCGAAACCTGGCCTGAAGCTGCGGACAAGAGAAGAACAGCCCCCGCCGGAGAGCTCCTCGATTCTTGGCAGATTCGAGGATTTTTGGAAGCGACAACGCAGTTCGGTTGTCGAGTGTTTTGATTGTAAACGAAAACAGCAGGTCAGTGGCGCAGCGACTTCGACAATCTGCCCGTCTTGTAGCGCGCATATCGATCTGCGCGACTACAAAATCACCAGTGGTTTCAGCCGAAGCATTCGAACCCGGGGCGACGTGCACCTGACCGGCAAAGGCGACCTGGCCAGTAGCAGCGTCGTTTGCCGATCCGCGTTAATAGAAGGCAGGTTCCGCGGGAATCTGCATTGCGACATCGCGACGATCAACTTCTCAGGCAAAATTCCCGGCCGCATCAGCGCTCGACACATTATCGTCGATCGGAAAGCCGATATTCACTGCTTCCGCAGAATCCGCGCAGAAAGCGTCGAAATCAGAGGCAGGATGTCGGGCGAGATCGCGGCGCAAACGGTCACGGTCGAAAGGAAAGGCGCTCTGGAAGGCGATGTCACCGCGCGGGCTATTACGGTGGAAAAAGGTGGGATGTTTTCCGGTCAACTCGTCATCGGTCAGGTCGGTCTCACACAGGGAGAATTGATACAGGAACAAAAACCGGGCGTGCTGAGGATTCCGGCCTCCGATTTTCCGGATACCGCGTCGCGGCCGTTGCCCGCGACTTAGTAACGATCTCCTCCATGCCAAGACTGCATCCACGCAGTCCTTACGAGAAACTCGGTAGTTATGTGCACCTGCCGCGTTTGATCGACAAAGCCAGACTGCATCGGAAAGGATTGCTCGATGGCTACAACTATAAAACCGTCGGCTTCGATAAACATTTGCTGGCGTTTCTCAAAATCGACGGCGACGCGTTCGAAGAGATTGCGAACAAGTTGGACGACGACCAAGCGATTCTGAAATGGGTGCAGCAAAACGGCGCTAAACATTCACCCGACGAGATTGAGCATTGGAACCAGGCAATGATTGCCCGGCATCCCGACACCGCTGCCAAAAAGGCGCGCTTCCTCCATTTTCTGAAAGAGGCTGGCGGCGAAGACCGCAAAGATATTCGGACCTATTTCGATCTCATTGAGTTTGATGAAGGACGGTTGAAATGAACAGCGTGATTCGTTAAATCGTTACATCGTTGCACCGGTTGGACGATTTAACGATTTAACGGTTTAACGCGGCGAAGCCAGAATTTTGTCGGCGTTCTCGAGCGTTTTTTTGCTCCCGATATCGAGCCATTTGCCTTTGATCTGAAACGTCTTTACCGGTTTGCGCGTGTAGAGCCATTGCACAAAACGGCCAGGCTGATCGGGATTATTGCGTTCAGCCAGATACATCGTTAAGAGAGAGAGAACCGCAGGCGAATAATAGTAAACAGCGACGGCAGCCAGGGTTCCCTGCGGTTTCTCCGGTTTTTCTTCGAAGCGGGTTATGATTCCATCCGCGTCAACGCTGATGTTGCCGTATTTTTTGATCGCTTCAGCGTCGCCGACATCATAGACCGCAACCGTTGCCTCGGTTCCCCGCGCACAGGTCACAAACTCTGCTAACGATTCAGTTAACAAGTTGTCGCCGGCGACGATTAACAAGCTGCTTTGAGTCAGGTTCTGACGATTAACGACAAAATTAATATCCCCAATGGCGCCAAGCTTGTTGTCATCGCTCTTGGACCCGTCGTTAATGATTTTGAATTTGAATTCTGGATGCCGGCCCCGGTAGCGCTCACTCCAGGCTTGGAAGTCAGCCGCGAATTTGTCGTTTGTTACAACGTAGATCGTTTCCAGATCGGGAACACCAGCGAGATTGTCCACTACCCATTCGATAATGGGTTTGCCGCCGACTGTAAGCAGCGGCTTCGCTTTTTCGAGCGTCAGCGGATAGAGGCGCGTTGCGTATCCCGCCGCGAGAATGAGAGCGTCCATGAGATCGAAACAGTTCGCAGCAAAATTGAAACGCGCTCGTGTTTTCTAGCGCGATTTCGCAACGCCTCCACTTAGGATCGCGGTCTTTAGATGCTGCTGAATCATCCGGATGCGCTGCGAGTCGGTGATCTTGACGTGGCTGGCGTCGTCCACCACATACAGCGTATCAATCGCCGCGCCAGCCTGCGTGTTAATACGAGACAGCGGGATCAAAATATTTTCGCGATCAAGACAGCTTAGCACGTCGTAGAGCAATCCGAGCCGGTCCGGAGCCTGAATCTCAATTAGCGTGTAGCTCGGGTGTGTTCTGTTATCAATGGCAATGCGCGTCGGAAATTCAATTGCTGGTGCGAGACGATGGCTTTGGCGCTTCGCCTTTTCGATTAACGGCAGAAAATCGAAGCTCTCGTCTTCGAGCGCTCGCCGCAAAGTTTCTTCCACCATCTGGAAATCGCGCGGGTGGGCAGCCGGACGAGCGTTCGTAACGCAAACTCGAAAAATGCTAAACACCACGTTGTCTCCGCGCGGAAAAACGTCGGCACTCAAAATATTCAACGGCACTACCGAGAATGAGCCGGCAATTTTTGCCAGCAACCGTTCACGCTCCCATGTGCAGAATGTGACAACGCTATGTCCCTGCTCCGGCACAACCTTCCATTTCGTTGCTGCAGCCAGCGCAGATTCTCCGTTACGGGAGAGATTCTCAAGAAAGCAACGGAACAGTTTCAGGTGTTCGACGATCTCGGGAAGATCGGTCGCGCGAAAATAATGGTCTGGCATGTATTCAAAGTGAGCTTCGATTTCGCCCGCGTAATCCGGCGAAAGATGCTTGGAGACGGAAGCCTGCAAGCTTTCGCGCTCGATTCTTGTCTGCTCGTCGTAAGACTTTCGGTCGGCCAGATATTGCGATGTCTCGTGAAACAACTGCCAAACGAGGGACTCTTTCCAATCCGACCACGCTTCGGCACTCGTACCCTGGCCGTCCGCCAGCGTAAGCAGCATCAGCGCATTCAGGTTTTTCTGATTCTTCACAATCTGGGCCAGTTCCATCACCGTGGCTGGGTCATCCAGATTTCTCTGCTGCGCGATCGTGGAGAGAGTGAGATGATGATCGACGAGTAGGATAAGCGACTTGCGCTCCCCGGATGATAACTGCAAACGGGCAGCAACGCGCTGGGCGAAGAGCGCGCTCGCTTCCGAGTGTGGTCGTGCGCCGACGGCTTTGCCGCTGTCGTGCAAGAGTAGCGAGAGATAGAGAACCAGCGGATCCTCGAGTTGCTCAAAAATCTTGCGATATGCAATCAGCTTGGGATCAGTCGTCTCCGCCAGTGCATCGAGTTTATCGATACACACCAAGGTGTGTTCGTCAGCTGTGTAACGATGCAGAAATTCATGCTGTACCAGGCAGGTCAGCTGGCCGAATTCTGGAATGTAACGGCCGAGGAAATCGACCCGATGCATCATTCGCAGGATGCGCCCTACTTTTCCCTTTTGTGATAGAATCGATCTAAAGATCGCCCGCGGCCCGCGTGCATATTGATATGTGCGGGTTACGTGGCGGAGACTTCTGGTCAATAAATCTGCCAGTTCCGGGCTGAGATCCAGGTCGCGCTCCTGTGCAAGCTGAAAGGCCCGCATCATCTGCTCAGGCTCGTCGCGAAAAACTTCGCGCTGCGCTGGGTGCAGTTGTTGGTTGCGAACAAAGAAAGTGTCCCCGATAGGAGTTTTGTCCGCTCGTATCAACGGAAGAAAACTAAAAAGCGACCGGGTCTTATTTGTGACACGTCCGCTCACAAATTGCTCCGTAATGCGCTCCGTCACCCGGAAAATATTTCGTGTATGCCCGTAGTAATCCCGCATGAGCGACTCACTGCGAAGCTGGCTGTTTCGGGGGGAATAATGCAGCCGTTTTGCGATTTGTTCCTGCAGGTTGATGTGCAATATGTCGGTCGCGCGCCCGGTCGCATAATGCAGATCCGTGCGCAAGCGGAGTAGAAAATCGTAGGCTCGCTCAATCCGTCGCTGGTCGCTTTCGCTCAGCCAATCTTTCCCTACGAGCTGGTTCGTACTCAGCGACCCCTCTTTGAAGTAGGTTATCCAAAGCAGATTTTGATAGTCGCGCAGTCCACCGCATCCGTTCTTGAGGTTGGGCTCCTGCAAATAGACGCTGTCACCGAATTTTTTGTGCCGGGCAACCTGGTCCTGCATACGCATTTCAACATATTTCCGTTCGTGTCCCTCGACGCATTTTGAGCGAAATTGCTCTCGAAATTCCTGCGCTAGTTCCCTGTCGCCAGCGAGAAATCGGGACTCCAGCATCGCGGTTTTTGTGCGCATATCGCGGTTGGCCTGGGCAATCGCTTCTCTGATGGAACGCGTGGAGTGGCCAACCTTGAAGCCACTGTCCCATAACAGGTAGAGGACTTGATTCACCATCTCCTCCAAGTGCGGCGAAGTCTCTGCCGCCTGGCGATGCAAAAGCATCACATCGATGTCACTAAACGGATTGAGTTCACCCCGGCCATATCCACCAAGAGCGATCAACGCCAACGGAGCGTTGCGCTCGCCATTTCCATGAGCGGCAGCGGCGGCAGCCCCGAAGACGTATTGCAATAAAATATCAATCAATTCAGCCCGTCGCGCGCAAATTTCGCGGCCGCCTCCGCCGGCCTGGTGCTTCAGGCGCAATCGATGCTCTTCAACCTTGAGAAACTTTTTGTATAGCGGGAGAACCTCAGTCGGTCGTCTGGTCCCTGTGGCCGCGAGGCGGTTTTCGGCATGCGTCAGAACTTGTTCCAAGTGTCGGGACGTTCTCATCGCGGAGTACGATTGCAGTTAATCTAAAGTCGGAAATCCAAAATCCAAAATCTGCGCTGCGACTTGTCGCATACTGCAGGGTCCGCTGTCCTCAGCGCACCGGTTGACGCTGAATAGAGGTCCGCTGCGGACAGCGGACGCTAACAGATAGACTTAATATTTCAGAAACGACGTAACCGGTGTCGGCTCGAGTCGGTTGCGGCCATGAAGGGATTCCAATTCGATGAGAAACTGCGCTTCGAGAAGGTGTCCGCCAGCTTTATGGATAAGGACAGCCGCAGCAGCAGAAGTCCCACCGGTCGCGAGCAAATCATCCACCAGCACAACCTGCTCGCTGGCTCTTATGGCATCGACGTGCATCTCCATTTCCGCTTCGCCATACTCAAGGGAATACCTCGCGACCTCCGTTTGGTATGGAAGCTTGCCGCGTTTTCGGATCGGGACAAATCCGACACCAAGTTCATAGGCGACTGCCGATCCAAAAACAAACCCGCGCGCGTCGATGCCGACAATTTTGTCAATCTCTCTCCCGCGACAGCGCTCCAGAAAAAGATCAATCGACGCGCGGAACAACACTGGATCATTCAACACGGGCGTGATGTCTTTAAATACAATTCCCTTCTTTGGGAAATCCGGCACATCGCGCACAGCAGCGCGGAGTTTTCCAACTAGGTCCAACGCCATCGGCGCGAACCCTAGCGGGCTAAAAATGAAAGGTCAATCATGCTTGTCCAGGGACGGCAATCTAGAATAGGCTATCGGGGTGGATCGCTATCTTCTCATCGTTTCGACAGTTTGTTTTCTCACGGCAGTCGTGCACACGATTGTTGAGTTGCGTGCCGGAGTCTTTCGGCCGATGCGATTCAATTTTTTTGCGGTCGGCCTGGGATTCATTTTTCAAACGGCGTTCTTGTCGATCCGCGGTCATGCGCTGGGACGCTGTCCACTAACGAACCTGTTTGAGGTTTTCGTGTTCCTGGCGTGGTCGGTGGCGCTGATGTACATGCTGGTGGGCCCGCTGTATCGCCTCTCGTTGATGGGCGCGTTCACCGCGCCGCTGGTAGTTTTGCTGCAAGGTTTCGCACTCGTTGCGCCAATCGACATCCGTCATTCGGTGAAGGTGCCAGCCAATCCGTGGCTGGAATTTCACGCTTCGATTTCGATCGTGGCCTACGGGGCGTTCGCTCTCGCTTGCATCGCCGGCGTCATGTATCTGATCCAGGAACGCCAGCTTAAGACGCACCAGTTGCATTCGATTTTTTATCATCTGGCGCCGTTGACAGATCTTTATGCGACGATCACCCGACTGTTGTGGTGGGGCTTTGCGCTCTACACGCTGGGCATTGTGAGCGGTTTTTTTACCGGCCACCCATTGCCGCGCATGCAAGTCGTGGCTGCGATTGTAGTCTGGTTGCTTTACGCAGCGATATTACAAGGCCGTCATCTTCGGTGGTTCGCGCCGAGATGGGTTGCCACGTTATGCATCATTGGCTTTAGCGTGGCACTGGCGCTTCTTTGGGGAATCGAATTCACCGCTGAAATGCGTCCGCTGCCATGAATCTTTTCTGTCTCGGATTAAGTCATAATACGGCGGACGTGGCGACGCGGGAGCAGTTCGCCGGTAACGCCACCGCCGAATCGATCCTGCGCCAAACCGGTTGCGCCGAAGCGTTGCTGCTGACGACGTGCAATCGCGTTGAGGTTTACGCGGTTTCGCAAAAACGCGTTTCCACCGATGATATTGCGCGTTGTCTGATGCGAAGAATCGACATCGATCCTCACGATTACGCGCCTCCGTTTTATCGGTACGAGGCCGAAAAGTGCGTGCAGCATCTTTTCCGTGTTGCTTCCGGACTCGACTCGATGGTTGTCGGCGAGAGCGAGATACTCGGGCAGGCGAAAAAAGCGTACGAGTCGGCCAGAACATCTGGAGCGGCCGGCCCGTATTTGCATCGTTTGTTTCAGCGCGCCTTTCGCGTGGCGAAACACGTGCGCACGCACACGGACATTGCGCGTGGCGCGGTGTCGGTCGGCTCGGTCGCTGTCGATTTGGCGCAAAGGATTTTTGGCAAATTAAGCGAATGCAAGGTTCTCGTGCTCGGCGCAGGTGAAACCAGCGAACGCACTGCGCGTGCGCTCATTTCACGGGGTGTCAGGGATCTTCGCGTGGCCAATCGCTCGATCGAGCGCGCGTGCGAGCTGGCGCACGCGGTAGGCGGCTGCGCCGTGGCGTTCGACGAGTGGGCCGCGCAATGCCGTGAGATCGATATTCTCATTACATCGACGGCGTCGGAAACCGCGTTGCTAACACCGGGCGAACTCGCGCCGATGCTGCGCGAGCGTTTGGATCGTCCGCTCTTCATTATCGACATCGCCGTGCCTCGCGACGTTGATCCCAGCGTAAATGAAATGGAAGGCGTTTACCTTTACGACATCGATTCAATACGATCCGTGGCCGAGCAATCACTCGCGCTCCGACGCCAACAGGTTGCCGCAGCAGAGGCGATCATCGCGGAACACGTCACGGATTTTGTCGATTCAATTTCGCGAGGACTCGACCGCCCCAGACAAACTGCGGAGCATCCGTCGCTCGACCAAAATCCGCTGCGCGCGTCGGAGCTGTAGCGGCGGTCTTATGACCGCCGAAAATCGAAAGATTGTTCTGGGAACACGCGGCAGCGAGCTGGCGCGCGCGCAAGCTCATTTAGTAGAAAGAGCAATTCTAATTGCGCGGCCAGAGGCCAGCATCGAGACCAAAATTATTGTGACACAAAGCGACAAAGCCAGAGTCCTAGATCCTCAAGCAGGACGAAAAGGAGTATTCACCGCAGAAATCGAACGCGCGCTTCTAGCAGGAGAAGTGGACGTTGCGGTTCACAGTGCAAAGGACCTGCCGAGTGAAACGAGCCGGGACGCGGAAATCGCGGCAGTTCTTCCCCGGGCGCCAATTGATGATATCCTGGTATCCAAACATCCGGGCGGCCTCGCTTCTCTCCCACAAGGCGCGAAAGTGGCAACTGGCAGCGTGCGAAGGAAACATCAGCTGCTCTGGAAACGTCCGGATCTCAAGCCGATCGACCTTCGCGGCAACGTGCCGACGCGGTTGCGAAAACTGACGGAAAACAAATGGGACGCTATTGTGCTAGCGCGCGCGGGGCTTGGACGGCTGGGCTTGCCAGCAAGTGGTACCGAAATCGGC
>Ga0306920_100007243_pt1 | contig 14585 bp, 11 predicted proteins | sample flu12Cox44000170_FD_204666 | JGI IMG/M metagenome (GOLD analysis project Ga0306920, IMG submission 204666) | Lab enrichment of tropical soil microbial communities from Luquillo Experimental Forest, Puerto Rico - flux4day.12C.oxic.44.000.170 (v2)... | ecosystem: Environmental > Terrestrial >...
TGGCAAGTCCGACGACCACCATGGACAGTGACCATACCCACTCTCGCTGCCCGGAATAGCGGCCGTACGAATAGCCGGCAATTGCCAGCATGACGATCGCAGCCAGGTTCGACACGCGAAGCGCGAAACGAACATCCTGGACGAAGAAAAACGGCGCAACTACCGGCAAAGTGGAAAGGAACACGAGCAGAAACACCCCTAAAGCGCCGGTCCAGTCCCGCCGGGTAAGGTGCGGACGGTCAGGAACATCGGTCAACTTAATCAGACGCTGGCGAATTTGCTCGAACTGGGCGGTATCCATCGCCGCGGCCACGACCGGCGGCAGCGCACTGCTGATTAGGCTTTGAGCGGCCGCGTTATCCGGTGAGGAACGAACTGCATTCAGCATGGCAAGTCCGTAACCCTTCTCGCTCAGCGATGCCATCAGATACATCATCGCGTCGATGATTCCCCAGGCCAGATTGCACCCTAGCGCGGCGATGATCATGGTGCGCACGTCACTGCGACCAGCCTCAGCGGCACTGAGGGAACTGGTGAACGTCAGCACCATGATGAGCCCAAACAAGACCTCGGAGGACCGCTCCACCGGATCCAGTACGCGCTCGGAAGAGCTTAGTTCGTCTTTAGGCATGAGCAGCGATTAAGCTGAGAGTAAATTAGAAACCAGCGTCCACGGATGGCCGATAGAGTCAAGTTACCAATTCGTGACTCTACCATGCACTAGGCGCGCGGCGGACCTTCAGGAGCCTTCGACCGGCAAACACGAGCTACCAGTTGCTAATAGCTACCATCTTATGAATTGCCTTGTATCAGGCACGCCTTCAGCTGTGACAAGAAGTCTGTGCTAGAAACCAAAGCTTCATCCCCGAAAATCCTGTATGCCCCAGCGGCTGAAGCCGATCGGTTGTTGAAGCCTTTTTTCCGGCCCGGCTAAAGCCGTGCCCTGATACAAGGCATTGACGAGCCAACTTCTCTCGCTGGGGAACCGCTCGCAGGGTCCGCTAGTTATTCGCGGCTCCCGTCCTTCTTCTCCTGCATCTTGCGAACAACTTTTGTCAACAGACTGCGCGGTGCCAGGCGAACTCCCTCAACTAGCACCCGGTTCTTCCAACCAGGAATCACGATGCGCTTACCCTGCTTCATGCCCTCATATCCTATGCGCGCGACCTCGCGTACATCGACGGTCAGCGGACTGCTCGCCAGCGCTGTGCCTTGCAGGTAGGCGCGCTTTTGGAAGTTGGTTTTTACCGGTCCAGGGCACAGGCAGGTTACTGTGACTCCGGTGCCCTGCAATTCTTCAGCCAGAGCCTCGGTGAAGCTCAAGACATATGCCTTACTGGCGTAATAGACGGCCATGAATGGTCCGGGCTGAAATGCTGCCGTACTGGCGACGTTGAGGAGCTTGCCTTCACGAGCGCGAATCTGCGGCAGAAACAGCTTGGTGAGATGTGTGAGAGCGGTGATGTTCACCTGTATCATCTCCGATTCGTCGTTCCACTTGGTCTTCAGGAACGAACCGGCAGCGCCAAATCCGGCGTTGTTCACCAGCACATCGAGCACGATGCCAGTCTCCTGTAACTCCTGGTAGAGCTCAGGCGGACTCGCAGGATGCGCGAGGTCTTTCGGCGAAATGCGAACCGTCACGTTATAGCGCGATTGCAGATCGTCGCCCAGCTCACGCAGCGCGGCGCGATTGCGGGCCACCAGCACCAGGCGATAGCCGTCCTGCGCAAAGAGGTGGGCCAGCTCCAGGCCAATGCCGCTGGAAGCGCCGGTTATCAGAGCAGTCTTGGGAGCGTAGAAAGGATTGCTTGCACTCACAATTCAGTTATAGCGGACTTTGGAGAAACGCAGCAGTAAGGAGGTATGAAAGTCGGATTGAGTAAAAGCCCGTGTCATGCTGAGCGACGTCGCAGCTTTTTCGGCGACCGAGTCGAAGCAGCCCCGTTGCACACGGGTACACGGCCGGTATACGGATCCTTTGACTCCGCTCGAGTTCATCTCACTGCGTCAGGATAACAGCCGAGAATTACATCCCCGCAAGCGCCTGCTCCAGATCGCGAATCAGGTCCTCGACATCTTCAATCCCGACCGAAAGACGCACCATGCCATCGGTCAGTCCAATCGCTTTGCGTCCAGCTTCACCGATGGCCGCATGTGTCATGCTCGCCGGATGCGAGATGAGCGTCTCGACGCCACCGAGGGATTCGCCCAAGGTGCACACGCGCACCCGCTTCAGCAGGCGCTTCGCATTGCCGAGAGATCCCGTTTCAATCGTAATCATCGAGCCGAAGCCGGTCTGCTGACGGCGGGCAAGCTCATATTGCGGATGGCTCTTCAAGCCGGGATAGAGGACCTTCTTCACCTTCCGATGGCGGCTAAGAAACTCGGCAATGGCACGGCCGTTCTCGTCGTGCTGCCTCATGCGGACGGCGAGCGTCTTCACGCCTCGCAGCACCAGCCAGCACTCGAATGGAGAAAGAATCGCGCCAACGGCCTTCTGGATGAACGCGAGTTTCTCAGACTGCTCCTTTGTGGTGCAGACCAGCGCTCCCCCGATGCCGTCGCTGTGACCGTTGAGAAACTTGGTCGTCGAGTGCATCACGATATCGGCGCCGAACTTGATGGGCTGCTGGAAGTACGGGGAGAGGAACGTGTTGTCAACCACCACTTCGCAGCCGTGCTTGTGGGCGATACGACTCACAACGGCGATGTCGGTGAGGCCCATCATCGGATTCGTCGGGGTTTCGATGTGGACGTAGCGCGTGTTTTTGCGAATCGCGCGCTCTACATTGTGCGGCTCGGTGGTATCGACGTAGGTGAATCCCAGCCCGTAGTTGCTGAGGATCTGATTGAACAGCCGCGGCACGCCGCCGTAGAGAGTGTTCGAGGCGACGATGTGATCGCCGGCCTTCATCATCTGGCAGATCGCCGAGATCGATGCCATCCCGCTGGAGAAGACGCGCGCGGCGATGCCGCCTTCCAGGGATGCAAGGTTTTCTTCCAGGCGAGTCCGCGTGGGATTGCCGGCGCGGGAGTAGTCGTAACCTTTGGTCTTGCCCAATTCCTCCTGGGCATAGGTTGAGGTGGCGAAGATCGGCGGCGCCACCGCCCCGGTGGACGGATCAGCCTCATTGCCGACGTGAATAGCGCGAGTGGAAAAGCCGGGGATGTTCGTGTTGGGCATAAGACTCAGAGCATTGGGCAGTTAGCAATTGACATCTAGCAGTTACCACGTGGCCATTCCCAGCTATCGATTAGAAAACCCCATTTCAATTGTCTAATTGCTCTTCTTTTCGTTGAAATGAAAAATGTCCTTCGACAAGTACCGTTCCGCCGAATCGGGAATGATCGTCGCCACCCTCTTGCCCAGACCGAGGCGCCTAGCAACATCGATTGAAGCAAACACGGCAGCCCCGGCGCTCGATCCTGCCAACACGCCTTCCAGCGCCGCCAACTTTTTCACCATGTCAAACGCATCGTAGTCGTTCACAGCAATGATCTCGTCGGCCAGCGACAGATCGCACGTCTTGGGAATGAAGCTCGCGCCGATACCTTCGACTTCGTGCTCGCCTTTGGGCCCTCCGCCCAGAACTGAGCCCTCCGTTTCCACCACGACGGCCAGAATATTGGGATCGCGTTCCTTCATGTAGCGCGCAACCCCGGTGAAGGTGCCACCGGTTCCGGAGCCGAGCACCACGGCATCAATACGGCCCTGCATCTGGTCGTAAAGCTCGCGTGCGGTGGTTTCGTAATGGAAGTCAGGATTGGCCTGGTTTTCGAATTGTCCTGCGACAAAGGCGTTGGGAGTTTTGGCGGCCCGAGCTTTCACGTAATCGATCGCGCCCTGCATACCATCGGCACGAGGTGTACGAACCACCTCAGCGCCGAGCGCCTCCATGAGCGTGACCTTTTCCTGCGAGAAACCTTCGGGAACAGCAAGTACCGTCTTGTAGCCGCGGCCCGAACCGATGAGAGCCAATCCGACGCCCGTATTGCCCGCGGTCGCTTCGAAGATGGTCGAGCCGGGTTCGAGCAGTCCGTCGCGCTCGGCGCGGAGAATTATGCCGAGCGCCGCGCGATCTTTAATGCTGCCGCCGGGATTGAGATATTCGAGCTTGGCATAAACATCGGCGACATCGGGAGGAACAACGTGGCGAAGATGAAGGACGGGCGTTTCGCCCACAAGTTCAGTGATCTCTTCCGCTACCCGGAGGGAAGTCATCTCGGCAGTTTTCATCGGCACCTTGCGGAATTAACTCTAAAGATTACGGGATGCCGCACGAAGGGTCAACGGAGCTGTCATTGACGGCGGCATCGAAGGCATTCACCACCAAGGCACGGAGGGAATCGTCAGGGTGGAGTACCGCTTCAGCGGTACATACAAGGACATAAAAATATGTGAGCGGCTTCAGCCGCTGACGTGACTGCGATCGGCTTCCGGTTCTCGACTTCTGAAATCACCGCGGCTGAAGCCGCAGTAATGAACCAGTGGCGCTGCTGCACCGTTAAAACGGTGCCACCCATTCTCTTCGTCTCTCCGTTTCCCTGTGTGCCTCCGTGGTGAACCTCACCCTCCGAGATCCACGTGCTCAACACGATCTACCTGCCGACCGAGAAATCCTGTAGCCAGCTTTTTGAATTTCTCCACGGAATCGGTGACGAAGAACTGAAAGGAGCGGTGATTGGAGGATCGACATCCCACCCTGTCAGCAACAGAACCGGACAAGGGTGGGGCACCCGTGGAGAAGCGTAGGACACCCGTGGATACGAATGATGTGGCTACCCTGTCTTTATCGCCCTCATTCGGCGACGGGATGGAATCGGCACCCTTTACCATCTCCCTCACTGCCCGCGCCGTCGATTCCGCCGAATCCACAATCTTCATCTGCGCGGGCGCAATCCGGCGCAGCAGCGGCGCAATCAGTGGATAGTGGGTGCAGGCCAGCACCAGCACGTCGGCTTCGCTGCCATTCTGGCTGATCGCCTCTCCCAAATAGATCCGCGCGACCTGCTCAGTTACCGCATGCTCCGTCCATCCTTCTTCGACGAGAGGAACGAACAGCGGGCAGGCTTTCTCGGAGGCCGCGACCCCGTGCCGCGCCAGCGCATCGCGATAGGCATGGCTGGCGACCGTCGCCTCAGTCGCGATAACAATGGCGCGTCGCGTCTGGCTCACTTCCGAAGCCATCGCCGCCCCGGGCTCGACCACGCCCACCACAGGAACCTTCGCCGCCTCACGAATGCACGGCAAAGCCAGTGCGCTCGCAGTATTGCAGGCAATCACCAGCAGATCGATGTTCTGCGATTCGAGAAAATGCGTTGCGCCAATCGCGTACCGCGCAACTGTTTCCGGAGACTTCGTCCCGTAGGGCAGGCGCGCCGTGTCACCGAAGTAGAAATAACGAGCAGGCAAGCGTTCCGCTAGCGCCTTCAGAACGGTCAAGCCGCCGACGCCCGAGTCGAAGACCCCGATGCGCGGTAGGCTCACTGCAGCTCCTTGGCGAGCTGAACCATGTTCGCCGCCGGGTAAAAGCGGCGCAGGTCGGCATGTCCGGCCAGGGTCTCGCGCTCGTTGCCGTTGACGATGATCTTCACCTGGCCGATATGCGCGTCATTGGCGTTGATCGTCGCCACCATCGACGCCACCGTGAGCTCTTCCGCCAGCACCCCGGAAGGATGCGTGTCGGCAAATGTCTGATTGGTATCCACCACAGCACTTCCATCATTCAGCAAGTACACCTCGCGGATGTCGGCTCCGGCCCCGATCGGATGAGGTGATCCGGATTGCAAATAGGTCCCGAACAATGCGCGCAAAACCGCGCGCGCCTGCTCGCTGCGCTCAGCCGGCAACGGAATCGTAATTTGCTTGCGATACAGCGTGGCATTTGCGTCGGATGCCAGATATAGCGTGATGGTGCTGGTCGGACCATTGGCCGGAGGCGCCTCCGTTTGTGCCTGCTGGTTCAGCCTTTGCTCCTCCGCTGTGACCTTTCGGCGCAGGTGCCACGCGTAGATGCCAAGGCCCACAGCCACACACAGCAGCACGGCGAAGATGATGACGATGCGGCGGGTCACGGATGCACCTCGGGAAGCTTTCCCCGCACCGCTGCTACTCCTGCGGCAATCGATTGCGCGATTAGGGCCTGATATGGGGCGCTGGCGATTTCGTCGGTGTCCTGTCCCGGCGGAGCGATTTCGACGGCAACAGCGGGCGCAGCGACGTTGTTCACCGGACGCAGTGGCGCAGGCAGCGTGGCATTTGGCAGCTTACGGTTCTCCAACTCAGCCGCGATGGAGCCTGCGACCGATCCGCTCAGATCGGCGAAAGCGGCTTGTGCAGAGTCCCACGACAGAAACGAGTCTGGAGCAGTGTTCTCGGTTGGCAGCAGCGCTGTGAACACGTGCACGCCCTTGCCAGTGTTGGCGGCATGCAGCGCAATGTAGAGCGCCGGACGCGCGGCATTGATCGAGGTGGCGCGCTGATCAAGGCCGATGGCGTAGTCGCCATTGCGCAATAGAGACGATGCAATGCCTCGCGCGCTCAGCTCGTGCTGCACCCGGCGCGCCAGCGCCAGCACGACATCCTTCTCCGGCAACCGCGGTGTAATAGCCGCGCCAATATCCGTGCCTCCGTGTGCTGGGTCGATGATTACGAGAAAGCTTGGCCTTGGCGGCCGTGGCACGGGTGAGGGCAGGCTGGCGGCGGTTTGCGGAATCGGTACCGGTATTTGCTGGACCTGTTGTGTTGTCGGTGGACCCGGCGCAGCAGTCACGATGATCGTCTTGCCGCCGTCGGCGAAGTTGGCCATCAGCGGAGCGGAGCCGGTGATCTCCAGCTCAGCAATGCCGTCATGCTCCGAGTACGCGGTGCCGGTGATGAGCGGGTCGTCGTAATGAACCCGATCAGTGGCGGCGACCACCGGGTCGCGCCTGAAGGTCAGTCGCACCTTCCCCGGCTCAGTTGCAACCGTGGGATTCACCGGCGTCGAAAATCCCAGCAGCAGGCGCGACGGATTCCCCTTCTTCAGCTCAGCGCTGTAGCGCTCGACGACATTACCCACGAAGAGTCGCTGGGAGGCGGCATGGTACTCAATTGGCTGTAAGCCGAGACGTGGAAGCAGATCAGGGACAAGCGACAGCGGCACGTAGCCTCGTCCGTTTTGCAGGACGAAGTTTGCAGGAAGTTTGAGCTTCTCGCCGTGAACCTTGCCGGTGTCCTTGCCGTCCTGCAATTCGAGCTCTAGCGGACGACCTCCAGCAGGATTGAAGCGCAACTTTAATTTCTTGCCACGGGGCATTGATTCCAGTGAGCCGAGTGGCTCAAGTAAGTCCACCAACCCGACATACATCCGGCCGTTGGTTTCCAGCAGCGGGATGGTGTAGGTAGCCTGTGGCGAGAAGACGGCGAGCTCCTTGGGAGCGGGCAGTTGGGCGTGAACTACCGCGCGATAGCGGGCGAGCAAGAGAAAAGAAAATCCGGCCACGACAAGGAATGCTGTCGCATATGTGAGCGGCCGGTTACGGCCTGAAAGCAACTCAATGACCTCCGACGGTTGAGCCTTGCACTGTTTGAATCTGCACTTCGGAATCTTGCGCCGCTGTGTCGAAGGCATAGATCGTTAGCCCGCTGAGCAGCTTGGGGTAGAAGTCGGTAGACTTCTGCGGCATGACCTCACCGGCGAAGGCGACTTCGCGTAGCTGCTCAATGCTCACGGGATTCATCAGGAACGCGATATTCGCACCGTCGTTCAGCAGCTTGAGTACGTCGCTGGCTTCGCGGACGTATTTGATGTGCTTCTGTTGGCGAATGTCCTCTTCCGACATGCCGAGCGTTTCTTCGAGAATCAGCTTATGCAGCTTGACGACATCCAGTGCACGCTGTCGCTGGGAAAGACCCTCAAGAAGCGGGTGATCCAAACCTTCCCTTGAACGCAGGAGAAAAGCCGCATTTGAGGTGAGCGCGAGCAGGGCAGTGCCACTTACACCCGCCTTACGCAAACCTGCCATCGCATCGGCAAGTGTCGGCCTCCCCAAGTCTTCCACCCGGAAGTAATCCCTCACTCGCCGAATGACATCTCCCAGCCTGAAGTTCTCCAGTCCAAAGACGACGCGATGCGTTGGCAAAATCACTACTCCCGGCGAATCCATGTTGACGAACGTCATCATCACGCGCTCGTAAGGCGCGTCCTCATCGACCTCGTTCCCTTCGCGCTGCTCGTTACGGTAGTTCAGCGCGGTCTCATACCGATGGTGGCCGTCGGCGACGATCAGCTTCTTGTCGGCTATCTTCGCTTGCACCCGCTCAATCGTCGCCGGGTCGGAGATCTTCCATAGACGGTGCACGACTGCATATTCGTCGGTGACTTCGGAGGTCGGCGGCATATCCGGTTTCAGGATGGCCTCCACTTCGCCGGCTGGGTCGCTATACAGCATGAAGATCTGGCCGCAATGAGTTTCCGTCGCGCGCAGCAGGTTCAGCCGATCGGCTTTCGGCTTGCTGAGCGTCTGCTCGTGCCGGAACACAACCCCATTTTCATAATCCTCGAGCTGGCCGAGAGCGATAAACCCACGCCGCTCCACCGTCTTTTCCTCGGCGTCTCCGCGGACCCTGAAAGTCTGGGTGTACAGATAAACGCTGGGCTCCTCGTCCGGCAGCAGGATTCCGTTTCGCCGCCATTGGGCAAGGCTCTCCGCGGCGCGGGTGTAAACGTTATCGCGATCGTCATCGCCCGTCTGAGTTTTTCCGAGAATGATACGAACCAGGTTGTAGGGGCTGGCGGAGTAGTAGCGATCCTGCATTTCCGGCGAGATTTTATCGTACGGTTGGGTTACTACCTGCGAAAGCGCCACGTTCCGGGGATCGTAGCGTACTGCGCGGAAGGGGAATATTTTTGCCATTTGATTGCGTTCCCTTGACAGTACGGAAGCATTGCAGAAGTAAGGGAGTAGCACGATTGTACAGGCTGCATGTCATGGTCTAAAAGTCGGCGCACGATGCGAGCCCAAAGCCCGGTGCGCTGTTGGTCTTCATGCCCTGTTACAGAATAACCCTTCGCGCTCATTCTGCTGGCTCCATCGGCAAACCAGACGAGCGGCAGCTTCATCCATGTGAGTAGCGCGTTAAAGGCAGCACGTTCGGCAGGCGGCATTGACGGAGCGAATAGCTACTGCGGCTTCGCTTCCTGTGTTAGTATCAGGCCCACAAGGCATAGAGGACCCTATGGCCCGCGGTTGCAGTTTCGGTTTCGGGTCTCCCCGCCCGGCTACCAGTCTTTGTCTCGGTCGCAAATCCTCGGGACGTTTCGTCTGGCTTCCCGTCCAAGTCGCAGTGCGCGTCTTAAACAAGGCGATCTTGTTTCTCCTCGGCTTATATGTGGTTGGGGTACTCTGCCTGCCTGCATTTGCTCAGGGCGACACACCGGACGTACATGTTACTCCTCGCGTTGACAAGAAAGCCGAAGGTCCACCTGCCACCACGGACGCCAAAGAAGCGCTGAAGGACGCGAAGCCCTACAACGGCGATGTTGATGTGTCACTCAAGACCCATACGAAGCCATTCCGCAAGGATGTGGATCTGGTCCTGGTTCCGGTGAGCGTCACCGATCCAATGAACCGCCTGGTGACCGGGCTGGAAAAAGAGAATTTCCTGCTTTCCGATAACGGGCAGCCGCAGGAGATCCGGCATTTCTCCAGCGAAGACGCGCCGATCTCGTTGGGCGTGATTTTCGATATCAGCGGCTCGATGAGCAACAAGATCGACAAGTCACGAGACGCAGTGGTGGAATTCTTTCGAACCGCTAATCCTCAAGACGAGTTCTTCCTGGTCACCTTCTCGGAAAAACCCGAGCTGCTCGCCGACTTTACCCAGTCAATCGAGGACATTCAGAACCGGCTGGTCTATGCGCAGCCAAAGGGACGCACGGCCCTACTGGATGCGATCTATCTCGGAATGAGCCGCATGCGTAAGGCGCGGTACGAGAAGAAGGCGCTGCTGATCATCTCGGACGGAGGCGACAATCACAGCCGTTATACTGAAGGCGAAATCAAGTCGATGGTGAAGGAGTCGGACGTGCAGATCTACGGCATCGGACTTTACGACCGCGACTTCAAGACGCCGGAGGAACGGGAAGGCCCGGCGCTCCTGAGCGAAGTGACCGAAGTCACTGGTGGCCGGACGTTTACCATAGGTAACACCAATGAACTTGCGGATGTCGCCACCAAGATTGGCATAGAGCTGCGCAACCAATATGTGCTTGGATACCGTCCAAACAATCCAGCACGCGATGGGAAATGGCGCAAGATCAAAGTGAAACTGAATCCCCCCAAGGGCCTGCCGCCGCTGCATGTGTACGCCAAAACGGGATACTATGCACCCACGGAGTAAGTACTACTTCCTGCTGATCGCGATAATTTTGCTGGCATGCATCTGGGCATCAGGCCAGAGCACGCCCACGCAGCAGTCCGGCAACCAACCGGACGTGACTCCGCCCTCGGCTCCGGGCGTCACCCAGCAGACCACACCTCCCACCGATAGCTCGGGGGTGCCGGCTGATCAGCCCATACCCCAGGCGCCGAACCAACCGGGTGATACCGTGCAGGTTCCCGCTCAGGCGGGCCAGGCTCCAACTTCGCAAGCCGGCGACGTGTACATCTTCCGCAAGGAAGTTGACGAAGTCACTCTGCACGCGACGGTGGTTGACCAGAATAATCGGCTGGTGACGGACCTCGGGCGCAACGACTTCCAAGTCTTCGAAGACGGGCAGCCGCAGAAAATTACCTCGTTCCGTCGCGAAGATATTCCCGTCGCGATGGGCATTGTCATCGACAACTCCGGGTCAATGCGCGACAAGCGGCCGGCAGTAAATGCGGCGGCCATCAACTTAGTCAAGGCGAGCAATCCTCAGGACAAGGTTTTCATCGTCAACTTCAACGAAGAATACTTTCTCGATCAGGACTACACGTCACAGGTTCCCAAGCTGAAGGATGCGCTGGAGCGTATCGAGGCGCGCGGTGGCACGGCGCTCTACGACGCGACGGTCGCTTCCTCCGACCACCTGAAAAAGAGCGGCGCGCTGGAGAAGAAGGTCCTGCTGGTGGTGACCGACGGCGAAGACAATGCCAGCCGCGAGTCGCTCGAGCAAGCCATCCGGCGCCTGCAGGAGGAGAACGGTCCAACGGTGTACACCATCGGCTTGCTTGGTGATGAGCATTCCAAGCGGGCCCGGCGTGCGCTGCGCGAAATGGCCGAGCAGACCGGCGGCGTGGCGTTCTTCCCCAAGGACTTGGGCGAAGTGCAATCTATCACCAGCCAGATTGCGCATGACATCCGCAACCAGTACACCATCCAGTACAAACCCAACAAGCCGCAGAGCGCGGGCGGCTACCGCACGGTGAAGGTTGAGGCCAACGCCAAGGGCTACAAACACCTGCAAGTCCGCACCCGCAGCGGCTATTATGCCGGACAGCAGAGAGCGGCTGCGAGCTCGCCACAGGGGAAGTGATTGCGTGCTGGTTTGAAGGCCCAGCTTTAGATGAGCCGATTCCCGTTTTTTATCTTTGTCATCTCGAGGTCGCCTTGGCGACGGAAGGGACCTGCTTTTGGTTGTATACAGTAGCTTTTTCAGCGGTTCCGCAGAGGCCTTACGATCTGCCTGAGAACTCGAATCTGTGAAAATTCGACCGTTCGCCAATCATGCTCACTGCTTAATCTTTCTACGCAGTGCATTCGCCGCCAGCATGCCAGCGGCGATCAGCGTCAATGATCCGGGCTCGGGAACCTCGTTAATGGAGACTCCCGATACGAAAGCCGTGTGGTCCCCGACGGCCGTTCCCATGAACGTCAAACGATGTACCCCGTCGGTCGGGACGGAGAACTGAACACTCTCAAGCTCAAACGGAGTGAAGCTCACCAGGGCCCAGGTTCCGATGACTGTGTCATCGATCAGCGCTTCGACGGTCTGATTGCCATCGGTTCCATCACCGAAGTAGCGAGAACCTAGATAGAAATTGACCAAATAGTTTGTGCCCGCGGAGAAGCCCGGAATGTCCTGATAAACCAGGGATCCGGCACCTTGCAAGAATACCGCCTGCGTGAAGGGCAGTCCTGTGAAGTCCGGCGGATTGAAGTTAGTGTTTGGACCCGTTAGCCCATCGCCTCCGCCAGGGGGCTGGAGAGTCCAACCGAAACCAGGGGCATTGTTGAAGTCCTGTTGAGGCGGGAGGGTGTTGCAGTTCCCACCAAACACTTGATACGCGTAACCGAGCCCGCACACCACGGGAACGGCAGAGAAGTCGGCGTTGATGATTTGCAGTGGCGTTGCGAAGGCGAGAGTACCCAAGAGCAGCAAGCTGGAAATTGCGACAAGCGTGAATTTTGCAGACATTTTTCCTCCTCAAGGGTAGTGCGGCCGAGGCCCCGTCTTAACAAGCAATGTGACGGCAACTCTGAATGTGCAGCGAAGCGTATGCCCTCAAATGGCTCCCAGTCAAGATTTTCTGGCTAGTGGGTGCCAACGTCGCTTGATAGATTGCATGTACCTGCCCTCGCCATCGCTCGCCGTCTTACGCTACTTGCAGGCTGTAGAGTAGGCCACTGGTTTGAGGTCATCTTCCCAGCGGCCCCTCGTCAAACCGTGCGTGCAGTTTTCCCGCACACGGCTTTCCGACTGCCTTCTTCCGGCAGCGTTACGGCGTTACAAGAGCGTGACCCGTTCCTAGCCCGCCATTCCGAAGGCTGTAAAGCTTAAACAGCCCGTGGTAGTTGTAGAACCAGGAAGGGGGATGGTCCCGCCATCCTTTAGACCGCTTCTTGTGCTTCTTGCGCAGCATGATCGTGAGCGTGTAAGTCGTGTAGGTGGCGATCTGCAGAAACTGCTTTCTGGAGTTGGCCATCTTGAAGTAATTGCCCCATCCACGTAGCAGCGGATTGACTTGCTCCTTCACTAGCGTGGACAGGTTCAGGTGTTGCCCTTTACGGACCACCTCCCGAATCTTCTTCTTGACGGTCTTCATCGCCTTGGGAGACGGATGATAATACGTCTTCAGTTCGCCGCTGACTCTTGAGCGCTGCACGACAAACCTGTGGCCCAAGAAGTCAAACGGTTCCTGTTGGACATGTACTATCCGTGTCTTCGTAGCATTGAGCGTGAGTCCCAGTCGATCGAGAACCTTCTTGGCCTCACCGAGATAGAACTCAGGCCGCTCCTTGCACAGAATGACAAAGTCGTCAGCGTACCTCACGATGTGGGCATCGTGCTGTCGCTGGCCGTAGCCTTTCTTTTCCCAAACATGGTCCAACCAGTGCAGATAGAGGTTTGCCAGCAGAGGTGAGATCACCCCTCCCTGCGGGGTTCCAGCCGTTTCGGTCCGGAGTCCCATCTCCTCCATTACACCGGCCTTGAGCCATAGTGCGATCAGCTTGAGAACCGATCGATCCGTGACTCGAGTTCGAACCGACAGCAGGAGTTTGTCGTGCGGAACCGTGTCGAAGTATGACTTCAGATCCGCATCGACCACCCAGCGGCATTTGAAATTCAGCCACTTGTAGACGTCCCGCAACGCCTGCCGGGCACTCTTGCGAGGCCGGAAGCCATACGAGAAGTCTTTAAAGTTCGCCTCGAACAAGGGTTCAATGACGATCTTCACTGCTGCCTGTACCACACGATCTGCAATGACAGGTATGCCTAGCGGTCGTTGGCTTCCATCTGCCTTTGGGATGTACACCCTTCGGACAGGCTGAGGCTTATACCGCTTGGCGAGGAGTTTGTGACGGATTTCGTTCAGGAAGGTCTCTACCCCGACTCCCCTTTCGATCATATCGAAGGATTGGCGGTCGATGCCCGGAGCACCTTGGTTGGCCCTTACCTGAGCGTATGCCGCGCGCAAAACATCACCTCGGCACACCTTGTCGTACAACACTCCAAACGTGCGCTTCGAATCTGCCTTGGCTGCTCGGTATAGCGATCGTTGCAGTACTCGCACCTTGTCTAGCGGCATGTTTTGAGCTTTCGCAATCATGCAGTGCCTCTCACATCGACTCGCTTGGCAGAAGCAGAGGCCCTTCCCTCCGACGAGGTTATGTTGTCCTCGTCATCATCGGTACTATGGCCTCCTCCGAATCCTCATTCCCGCATCGATCAGACTTTCGGCGCATACCTTATGCCTTCACTTACGCGGTGGATCATGCCGCGACGGGGTGAGGTCTCCATAGTTCCGCTCAGTTCTGTGCACGCATCCCATCCTCTATACCCCGAGTTCCCACTCTGGCTTCAGGTGATTCGTTCATTCACCAGAGTGCGCGGCCTTCATCCCCGTTCTAGAGATTCGGCGGAACCACCCTGCACCGCGCTCTCCCAGCATCACCGCACGGCTGACATTCACGAGGCTTAACAGAGGTTCACTTTCGTTACGGGCTGTGTGCTTGCGCGCGCCCACGGTCTGGGTCCTGGGGCCACGTTTATCCGGCGTTGCTCCCGTGCTTCGGTCGCCCTCCACACGTACGCCATCGCTACGCAGGCAACGAATCAACTCCTGCGGCAGGACTCTCACCTGCAAGAAGCTGAGCAGCTTCCTATGCGCTCAGA
>Ga0306920_100007244_pt1 | contig 14584 bp, 10 predicted proteins | sample flu12Cox44000170_FD_204666 | JGI IMG/M metagenome (GOLD analysis project Ga0306920, IMG submission 204666) | Lab enrichment of tropical soil microbial communities from Luquillo Experimental Forest, Puerto Rico - flux4day.12C.oxic.44.000.170 (v2)... | ecosystem: Environmental > Terrestrial >...
ACGCTTCTTTCAGGCCTCGCCTCGCGGCGCGTGTGATTTCACCCTTGCGCTTCGCTATCACTTCACGTCCATCACGTTGTGAAGAGGACTTGCACCTCCCAGCTGTCAAACATGCTCGGCACACAATTAAAGAGGCGCGACCGACGCCGCGCCTCTCCACCCACTAAGAACTGAGAACTCCTCTTAAACGCTGAACGATGATCCGCAGCCGCAGGTGCTCTTCACGTTCGGGTTCTCGAATTTGAAGCCCGCGCCCTCGAGCGTCTCCACGTAGTCTACGATGCAGCCGTTCAGATACATTACCGACGTCGCGTCCACGTACACCTTGAGGCCGTCGAAATCGAAAACCTTGTCCATCATGCCGGCGCTGTTCTCAAACTGCATGGAATACGAGAAGCCGGAGCAACCGCCACCCACAACTCCCACCCGCAACCCCGCAGGCACCGGGTTCTGTTGCGTCATGATTTCCTTCACCTTCGCCACTGCGTTCGGGGTCAGCGTGATCGGCGCAGTCTTTTTCACTTCGGGAGTCCCTGTGGTCGGGGTCGTGATAGTTGCCATGTTCTTCTCCTTGAACGATCTAACGCATTATAGCAGAGGGCTTGAAGGAGCCGGACAAATCGGGCGCCCACAAACCTCAGCAGAATATAGCCTTACACCTGTTTGTTAGATGCCCTGACTTCATCCCCCGACTCTGCCCACCGGGCGCCACAAAATCCCCGTCCCGGGCTGCAGAACAGCGCTATAATCCCGGTTCAGGGCCCTTCCCCGAAGCCGGCTGTGGGGAGTCCAAGACCGCACCCGCAAACAGACCCACGGGGCTGGCTCGAAATCAGTGCCGAGGTGGCGTATGTCTCCTTTGGGCTGGATGGCTACTGTGTGGGGTGTTCTCACCGGTGTTCTGGTTATCCTGCTGATCTATCGCAGCACGCTCACCATGCGCGAGGACGACCAACTGTTCCTCGATGACACCAAATCTGCGCTCGAGCAGGAGCAGGCGGAAATCATGGCCAAGGTGAATAAATTGAGCCCCTTCGTGAAGGTGCTGGGGGCAGCCTCCGGGCTCATGTTCCTGATCCTCGCGGGAATGTTCATCTACCAGGGCCTGAATAACACGGCGCCATAGGTTGGGCGCGCTTCCACGATTTTCCGTTGTGTTCCAGCGCTCGTGTGTTTCCGCGGGCTGCGCAGGACTATTGCCACGAACCTTCCGCCTGGCACATGGGCTCCGCGCTGCGCTTCGGCGAGTAGCGGTCGAAGCGCGATTGAAAGAACAGCCGGTGCAGCCGGCGCACCACGTCTTCCGCGCGCGACTCATCTACCAGGAAGCTGATGTTGCGCTCCGACGCGCCCTGACAAATCATCCGCAGGTCGACGTCTGACAAGGCGCGAAATACCTGGCTGGCAATCTCGGGCTGTCTCCGCACTTTCTCTCCCACCAGGCACACCAGCGCCTTATGATTTTGCCAACGCACGTTCGCCAACCCCTTCAACTCTTCCGCGATTTTGGGCAGCGCTTCGGTCGAGGTCACCAGCAGCGACAGGCTGCCACGCGATGCCGAAAGAAGGTCCAGGCTGTAGTGGTGTCGCTCAAACACCTCGAAGATCTCCCGCAGCAGTTCCGGAGCCAGCCAGCGCACGGCATTAACATCGACTACGGTCACACCTTTCTTGGCCGTGATCGCTTTCATCACGCATTCGTCTCCCGGATGCGCGACGATCTCCGTCCCCCTGCCTTCTGGACTGCGCGAGTTCAGCACCCACACCGGAATGTTCTTCCGCATGGCGGGAGCGATCGACGCCGGATGCAGCACCTTCGCGCCGAAGTAAGCGAGATCGGCCGCCTCCTCGAAGCTCATGCTCGGGACAAGTCGAGCATCCGGGCATAGTTTCGGATCCGTGGTGAGAATACCGTCTACATCCGTCCAGATTTCGATCCGCGAGGCCAGCATGGCGGCGCCAACGATCGATGCCGTAAAGTCTGATCCGCCGCGACCCAGCGTGGTCGCAATTCCGTCACGCGTCGCGCCGATGAAACCGCCCAGCACAGGAATCTTCGACTCAGCCAGCAGCGGCCGCAAAGCCATCTGCAGCCGCTGGTTCGTCTCCTCCCACAACGGCGTCGCTTGAGTGTGCGCTGCATCGGTCACGATGCAGGCGGGAGCATCCACCCACACCGCGTCCAATCCGGCCCGCACAAAAGCCGCCTGCACAATGCGGCTCGACAGGCATTCGCCGAAGCCCAGAAGCTGGTCCTGCAAGCGGGGCGCAAGTTCTGCGGCCGCAGCCAGGCTGGAAACGACGGTGTGGATCTGCTCGAACTCCGCCGCCAGCTCTGCGTGTAAAGCTTGGTAGTCGTCTGGTCCGGCAACGTCGAGCGCAATCTGCTCATGCTGCCGCTGGAGCGCTTCGAGCGACTCGCGCGCGCGGACCAGTTCCCCATTGGCTGCCGCCTTCCCCGCCGCGAGCAAGTGATCGGTGACTTCCGCCAGCGCGCTGGCCACGATCACGGGGTTGTGTCGGAGTCTTTGCTTCACGATACGAACGGCACGGCGGATCGCCGTGCCGTCTTCCAGCGAAGTCCCGCCAAACTTCATGACGACCGGCTGTACCGCCGCGGGCCCCGCTTGCGTAGGTTGCTGCTCGGCTGCTTCACTCATAACCAGTCTCCCTTTTTCAACGTAGCGCCGGATCTTGCCGGCTGTCCCGAGGGCGTTACGCCCTCAGTTGCGGCGAGACGCCGCCACGACAGCCGCCGGGGTGGCGGCGCTACGTTTCCCCTAAAGTCAAAAACCCACCGCCATTTGCTCTGGCGGTGGGTCTGAACCTGGTTTGAACTGTTGGACTAGCTCAGCAGGTGACCTCCGCCCCAAGACGTGTAATTCGCTTAGCCTTGGCTGTTGTGGCCGGCTTGGTCATTCGCGTCTTGGAATCTACGAAGGTCATGTCCCTGCTCGATGCTTGCTTAACTGTCCAGTTCGCGGGTGTTCTTGGCTTCGCGCTGCCACAGTCCGTCTTCGACGAACTGGACCAGCCGGTCAATCAGCCGTTGCTGCCCACCGATGATGTGGAGGCCGCTTTCGTGGCGATGCTCCTCCAAGACTTTGCTGATGCTGCGTTCTAGCTCCGTCATGCTTACACCTCCTAGGGGATTCAGCGAAATTCTGCTGTGGCCACTTGGGCCCAACAAACTCTCACCCAGGATCCAGGGAGCGGCTGTGCGCGCCCGATTACCGCTGGGCAGCACAGGGCGGCCGCCTGAAATCACTGCTGCTACGATAAAGGCGGCTCCTCCGGAGGAGAAACGCGAAATTCCGATGAGGCCGATCAGAAAATGAGATGGACTTCTCCTGCTAGGACCTCGCTCCTAGGAGTTCCGCAGCATCACCACGTAGGGCTTCCCCGTCGTGGGCTCAAGATGCTCAGCAACTCGCGCAAATCCATGCCGTTCATAGAATCGCAGGTTGCGTGGCGTAAAGGTCTCGAGGAAGCATGGCACGCTCCTCGCGGAGGCTTCCGCCAGCGTGCCCTCCAGCAGCGAAGCACCCAGCCCCTGCCCTCGTGCCCGCGGCGAAATGCCGATGATTGACAAGTACCAGGCTCCCGGAGGCACCACCTGCGCCACCAAGGGGGACATGTAGCCCGCGATCCGATCGTAGGTCTGGTGCCCCTTTGAACCGAGTACCTTCTCCAGGTATTCCGCCTTGGCTTTGCTTTCTGCCGTCTGCACTTCAGGAGTTTGGCAGCAGCCACGCAGCCGCCCCAAGCCCGGGGTCAGGGGCAAGAACACATCGGCCTGTCCGCTCGGCCTCGTGCAAGGAGTAGTCGAAATAGAGACCCAGCGCGCGCTTACGCGCCTCGAGGTCGTCGGCAAGTCCTTGGCTGATGGCGCAGTAGAAAGTATCAGCGATGAGAGACTCCACGAGCGCTTGCGAAGCTTGTTGGAACGGAGTCACACTTTGATTTTCGAGAATGGGGGAACGGGAGTCAACGAGCAGAGATGGAATTTAGCGCAAGAGAGACGGATCAGAAACATCGCGAGGATGTTCCCCAACCAGTGAGTGCTCCACTCTTCCCGCGCCTTTCGCGGGAGGGTGGGGAAGTGAGACTCCCATTCGCGCGACCTGTGACCTGTCCCCTGACGCCTGTGACTCACTCTACTTCGAAGCTGCCGCCAGTTGCCGCACCGTCGCAACGAATGTGCTCGTCGCCCGCGTCATGGTGCGGTCACGCCGGTAGGCGATCGCCAGCTCCCGCCACAATTCTTTCTCTTTCGGAGCGATCAACTTCACGCGTCCTGCTAGCACCTGGTCGCGGGCGAAGCTCGCGCTGATCAGCGATACACCAAGACCCGCGGCCACGAAGCTCTTGATCATCCCCACACTGGGCAGCTCCATCGGAACCTGCAGCTGCGCCTTGTAGGGTCGCAGCAGTTGGTCCATAAGCCGTCGCGTGTATCCGGTCTTGGGCAGCAGAATCGGCTGCTTAGCAATCTCGTTTAAGGAAACCGACTCCTGCTTGGCAATCGGATTCTGCGGATTCACCATCCACATCAGCTGATCGCGGTAGATGGCATGCGTCTTCAGGCTCGCCGACTTCACCGGCAGCGTCACGATCCCCACGTCGATCGTCCCGTTCTCGAGCTTCTCGAGAATCTTGTAGCTGAAGTTACGGTAAATGCTCATCTGCACATCGGGATAAAGCCTGCAATACTTCGCGAACACATCCGGCAGCACGTAGAGACAGGTCGCTTCATTCGCGCCGATGACGATCGTTCCCCGGGGATTTGCCCCGTGATCGGCCACCGCCAGCAGCGACTCGTCGCGCAATTGCAACAGGCGCTCCGCGTAGGCGAACAACACGCGCCCGGCTGGAGTGAGCGTCACGTCCTTGCCCGATCGGTCCAGCAAGCGGTCGCCGTAATCTTGTTCCAGTTGCCGGATCTGCGCGCTGACCGCCGATTGTGAGCGGAACACCTTCTGCCCGGCACGCGAAAAACTTCCCAGCTTCGCTACTTCGAGAAAGGTAGTGAGTTGATCGAAGTCCATGGATTGAGCGCGATTATACCGAAGAAAAAAACGCCGATTCAGTGATTCAACGACGCGCAGTCCCGGGATCTGCTTAAACGATCACTTCGCACCGCGACCGCTTCCGAGAACAATCCCGTCGTCTGCCAATCGCCTCTCTAACGATCGCTCCCTACTGCCTCACAAAACAATTTCGCATCAGGGCACGCCTACCGCCGCGCTCACATCACCACCGGCTCCTTGGGCGACGCATCCTCAACCACTTCCATCGAGCCAATCTCGCTCGCCCGGATCTGCGTCAGCGTCGCCCCCCACGCATCGCTGATCGAGCACGCCGGCCGCACCGGTTCCACTCGCAGCAATGGCAGTGGAGCATCCGAACTCAGCAACTGCAGCGCTCGCGGACTGCCGGTCAGTCGCAAGTGCCGGCGCAGCACCAGTCGCAACCACAATTCCTCCCGCACTTCGAGGGGCCGCAGGTGCACTGACTGTGCGTTGTAGTCATGCCCATGCAGTGAATCGCGCAGCACGTAAGCCACTCCCCCGGTCATGCCCGCGCCCAGGTTCATGCCCGCCGGCCCGAGTATCACCACCACGCCGGCCGTCATGTACTCGCAGCCATGCTGCCCTACGCCCTCGACCACCGCCAGCGCGCCGCTGTTGCGCACCGCGAAGCGCTCGCCCGCCCGCCCGGCTACATAGAGTTCGCCCGAAGTCGCCCCGTACAGCACCGTGTTGCCCACCAGCACATCGCCGCGGCGCGATGCTTCCTCCCCTGCCGTGATCGTCAGCGAACCTCCACTCAACCCCTTGCCCACATAGTCATTCGCTTCCCCGAGCAGTCGGAACTTGATCCCCGGAATCAGGAATGCCCCAAAGCTCTGCCCGGCAATGCCGATAAACTCGCTGGCGATGACGCCCGCCATCTCCGCGCCATTGCGCCGGCGCAGCACTTCCCCGCTCAGATGCGCCCCAATCGCCCGGTCCGAATTCGTGATGCGGAACAGATGGCCGCTCGAGTTCAACGTGTCGAGATCGTCAGCGATCGCGGCCAACTGCGCGTGCAGACCGTTTTCCTTCTCCCGCGGACATGACAACTGTGTGGGCCCCGCTGCCGGAGCCAGCAGACCACCGAGCATGGAGCGCACTTCGTCCGACCGAGGCTCCAGCTGGTCGGCGGCGCCCACGATCTCATCAATCGACGACGCGCCCATCGCTGCCAGCAACTCGCGCACCTCCCGCGCCAGTGCCCGGAAGTAGCTCTCTACCATCTCCGGATTCCCCGTGAACCGAGCTCGCAGTTTTTCGTCCTGTGTCGCAATCCCCACGGGACAGGTATTCAGATGACATTGCCGCGCCATCACGCAACCGATCGCCAGCAGGGCCGCCGTTCCGAAGCCAAACTCCTCGGCACCCAGAAGCGCGCCCACGATCACATCGCGCGCAAACTTGAATCCGCCATCGACGCGCAACCGCACACGTCCCCGCAGGCCGGTGCCTAGCAAAGCACAATGTGCGTCGCGCAGGCCGACTTCCCAGGGAAGCCCGGTGTTCTTGATCGACGTAGTCGGTGACGCTCCCGTGCCGCCATCGTGCCCGGCGATCGTGATCACGTCCGCGCCTGCCTTTGCCACGCCCGTCGCAATGAGCCCCACACCCGCGCTCGACACCAGCTTCACACCGATTCGCGCATGCGGATTCACCGCCCGCAGGTCATAGATCAGCTGGGCCAGGTCCTCAATGCTGTAGATGTCATGGTGCGGCGGCGGCGAGATCAGCATCATGCCTGGCACCGCATGTCGCAGCCGCGCAATGTACGCGGTCACCTTGCTCGCCGGAAGCTGCCCACCTTCCCCAGGCTTGGCCCCCTGCGCAATCTTGATCTCCAGCTCATCGGCATGCACCAGGTAGTCGGTAGTCACGCCGAAGCGCGCCGAAGCAACTTGCTTGACGCGATTGTTCGCTTCGTCCTTCTGCGTGTAGACCGCCGGATCCTCTCCGCCCTCGCCGGTATTGCTACGCCCGCCCAGCCGGTTCATGGCCACCGCCAGCGTGCTGTGCGTCTCCGGAGAAATCGCTCCCAACGACATTGCCTGTGTGCTGAAACGGCTCAGCAGCGAGGCTTCGGTCTCCACGTCCTCCACCGGCACTGGCTCGCTCTTGCGGATCTCCAGCAGATCGCGGATGGCCACCGGCTCGCGCTCACCCGAAAGCGCGTCGTACGACTTGAAGTTCTCATCAGTCGGTGACTTGATATAGCGATGCAACCGCCGCACGATTTCCGGCGACGAGGAATGCCGCTCCCCTTGCTGGCGAAAACGATACAGCCCAAGATCCTGCAACGGGGAAACTTCCGCCGAGTATGCAGCCGCGTGCCGCACCAGGCAATCTTCCAGCAGTCCCTCGAGCATTTTTCCGCCCAGCACGCAGCTCGCGTCTTCGAAGACATCCGCGCAGAGTGCACGGTCGAGCCCGATCACTTCAAACAACTGGCTATTGCGATAGCTCGCCATGGTCGAGACGCCCATGCGGGCCATCACCTTGCGCAGCCCTTTTTCCAACGCAAACCGATAAGACGCTACGCCCTCGGGACGCAGAGCCACCGCCTGCTCCAAGGCCAGATACGGAAACACACCGCTCGCTCCCGTCGCCACCAGCAGCGCCACGTGATGCGTATCGAGGACCTGTCCCGACTCGACAACCAGCGGAACTTCGCAACGACCCGCCTCGAGCAGCGCCTTCCACGCAATCGCAGCGGCCAGCAGTACAGGCACCGCCGCGTGCCCCCGGTCTACGCCGCGGTCCGTCAGCAGGATCATCGGCGGCTTCGCCGATTCAGATCCTGCGGGCGAGAACGCCCGCAGTTCCACCGACAATTTCTGTTTCAGTGTCTCGAGCGTCTTTCGCGCACCCGCCACGCCCTGTTCCACCAGGAACGCCAGGCTCACCCGCTCGACCGCAAACTCCTCCTCCAGGCGGTGCAGTTGCCCCGCGTCGAGTAGAGGCGAGTTCAACACCGCCTCCTTCCCCAGATGCACGCGCAACGACATCACGTGCGTCTCGCGCAGCGGATCGATCGGCGGATTCGTCACCTGTGCAAAGCGCTGCTTGCAGTAATCCCACAGCGGACGCGGCAGCCGCGATAGAAACGCGGGCGGCGCGTCGTCGCCCATGCTCCACACCGCTTCTTGGCCTTCGAGTACCAGCGGCTGGAACAGCAACTTGTATTGGTCTTCGGTCCAGCCCAGAGCTGCCATCACGCGCTGCGGTTCGGGGGTGACGACGGGAGAAAGCTTCTCAGTCGGCACGACGTGCATCACCGCCTTGACTGCGGCGGCTTCCCTGAACTCTCGGAGATGTCCGATCTCATGCGGCCGCGTAAACTCTCCCGTCCCCGGGCAGCACACCAGCATCTCGCCCGGCCCCAGCCGCTGCCGCCCGGCGGTCTCCATGCCGTGCAGATCGGCGATGCCGACTTCTGACCCGACCACCAGCAACCCGTCCGCGGTCAAGGTGTAGCGGAGCGGACGCAACCCGTTCCTGTCGAGCTTCGCGCCCACCGTCACGCCGTCGGTAAACACCATGGCCGCTGGCCCGTCCCACGGTTCCTGCAGTGCCGCATGCGACTCCAGAAAGCGCCGCAGGTCCGAACCGATCTGCGGATTCGTCTCCCACGCCGGAGGCACCATCGCCAGCATGCCCGCTGCCGGCGAGTATCCGCGCCGCAGGAAAGCTTCCAGACCATTGTCGAAGCTGGCCGAATCGCTGACCCGTTCTTCGAAGATCTGTGTCTCGGGTGGAAGTCGCAGTTGCTGTCTCACGTCCACCTGCCGCGCTCGCAGCCAACGCCGGTTCGCGCTGATGGTATTGATCTCGCCGTTATGCGCCACAAATCGGAAGGGCTGTGCCAGCGACCAGCTGGGCTGCGTGTTCGTCGAATACCGCTGATGGAAGATCGCGAAGGTGGTCCGGAAATCTGGCTCAGCCAGATCGCGATAGAACACCGGCAGCTGTTCCGGCGTCAGCAGGCCCTTGTAGACGATGGTGCGGTAGGAAAGCGAGGACAGATAGGTTCCGCTCGGAGCCTGAGACTCAATCTGCTTGCGCAACCGGAACAGAGCACCTTCGAGGTTCGCAGCTCGCTTCAGCGAGCCAAGGAAACATTGTCGGATGACGGGCAGGCTGGCCAGCGCCCGAGGCCCGATGATCGAAGCATCCGTCGGAACCTCGCGCCAGCCGAGACAGTGCAGTCCGTGAACCTGCGCCAGTCGCTCGATCGTTTCCCGAACGGCTGCTTCCTGCCCCGCCTGCAGAAACACCATGCCCACGCCAAACCGCCTGGGCAGCGGTATTCCAATCTCACGCGCCTGCTTGCGCAGATAGGCCGCAGGCATCGCCAGCAACAGCCCAGCGCCGTCGCCGCTGCGGCCGTCGGCGTCCACGCCCCCGCGGTGCGCCAGCCGGTGCAAGGCCGTCAGGGCCCGCTGCACGATCTCGCGCGACGGCTCAGCCCCCAGCCGGGCCACGAAGCCCACACCACAAGCGTCGTGGTCCGGTGAATATGGCGTGCTGGACATTCGACATTGTTAGCTGGGACCAGCCGCAGAAGTACAACGCAGAATTTCGATGTGACGAATTCGAATTTTTGGAGGGACTCGTAAAGAACGGGACCCCACGTTTCGCGTGCTGAAAACATGGGATTCCCACGACTCTCGGTTTCTTAAGCCTTTGCCAACAACCGTTCTTAGCCTGCCCTGAACTCAGCTAAGGAACTACCGACCAACGGGGGGCTTCGCTGACGACTAGCGACTGGCAACTGACGTCTGAGTCCGAGCGAACGCCCGCGAATGAAACTCCATCACCTCTTCCAGATGGGACAGAAAGTAGTTGACGCTGTGCCGCCCGGGATATGGACGATACTCGTGCGCGATTCCTTCTGCCGTCAACTGCTTGTCGAGTGCCGCCGCGCCCTTCTCGAAACCAAAGTCATCGCTCTGCCCGCAATTAAAGTAGATCGCCATGCTCTTCAATGCCCCACGATTCTTCTTCGCCAGCGCAAACGGATCGTTCGCCCGCCAATGCCCTACATCGATCGGATTCCCAAACACGCCGCCCAGAGCATTCATGATCGGCAGGCGCGATTCGGCCGCGGCATTCAGGTCTTCAGCGGAAAACAGCATCAGCGCCGCGCTCTGCGCGCTGACCGCCGAAAACGTCTCCGTGTAGGCGAAGGCGAAGCGCAGCGCTCCGTACCCGCCCATGGAAATCCCGGTTATCGCGCGCCCATCGCGTCCCGGCACGACCCGATACTTCTTCTCAATGTGAGGAACCAGTTCGCGCAGAAAAAAGTCGCTGTAACGCTGCTTCCCATCGGCCGAGTTAATGTAGAAGCTTGCATCACCTTCTGGCGCGACAATCAGGAAGTCGCCAATCTTGCCGTGCTCACGCAGGTCCTCGATCAGCGTCCAGCCGCCGCTGCGCGAAAAGGACTGCTCATCATCCCCCAGCCCGTGCAGATAGTAGAGAACGGGAAGACTCCGCAGTTGTCCCTGCGCGTCTTTCTGATCGTAGCGCCCAGGTACCCGCACGCAGTAGTGGACAGCCCGCTTCAAAATTTTGCTGTCGATCGAAGAACAATCAATGCGGCCCTGGGCAAATGCGTTCTGAGCGAACACCAGCAAAAGCGTGATAACAAATGGCCGAGATAGCAGGGAAGGGCACGGCTTCAGCCGTGCCAATAACGCAGGAAGGGACCGGGGCTTCAGCCCTTGAGGCTTGCTTCGTTTGAAGCTACGCACGCACCCCATCGCCCGACAACAAAGCCAAGGCATCGTTCGAGTCTACTCGTAGCGCAGCGCCTGCACCGGATCCAACCGCGCCGCCCGCGCCGCTGGATACAACCCCGACAACAGGCTTACCACAATGGCAAACGCAACTGCGCTGCCCACCAGCCACCATGGCACGAACCAAATCTGCTCCGGTGCCATGTCCTGCCGGCGCAAATAAATGTTCGTCCCGAGGTTAATGACACGCCCGATCGCCCACCCCAGCGCCACGCCTAAAGCTCCCCCAAAAGCTCCCATCACTCCAGCCTCGGCGAAAAACAATTTCTTCACGTCGATGTCGCTTGCCCCTATCGCCTTGAGGATGCCGATCTCTCGCCGTCGCTCCAGAATCGCCATCACCAGCGTGTTCACGATCCCGATCGAAGCCACCGCCAAGGCCAAGCTCCCGAAAATCCCCAGAAACAGATCGAGCACCGTGAAAAACCGTCGCATGCTTCGCGTGGCATCCAGAATCGAAAATGTGTTGAATCCCAGCTTCTTGACCGCGTCCTCAACCGACTGAATCTTCGCCGGATTTTTCACCCGGACGCTCACCGTCGAGTAGGTCGGAACATTGCTCGCAGCCTGAGTCGTATCGCGCATGGCATTGGGCTGAACCACGTGCAAGCTTTGCACCAGCTTCAATGGCAACAACACGCGCGCCCGCGCCGTTCCCCGCATGCTGTCAGGGTCAAGGTCGGTCACGCCCACAATCCTCAGTTTCAGCTCGTGCGACTGAATCGAGTAGTTAGCCGCGTCTCCCGGACCAGCGTCCGCGCGCTCTGCTCCCGCAGCCGTATCCACGCGCTCCGCATAGCGCATGGTCATTTCCCTGCCCAGCAGCGGCTTCGCCAACTCCGTTACCGGGGTCTCTTCCCTGCCCGGCTTCTGCGTTTTGCCGAGCAAATCCGCCGCGAACGTCTTCTGCAGGATGATTTCTGAGGCAGTGTCTGACGAAAAGAAACTCCCCTGCAGCCCTTCAAACGCATCGTTCGTTTTGTAAGACGAAGGAATCCCCGCCACCATGGTCAGATGAGGCTTGTCCTCAAACGTAAACGAAGTGATGAAGCGCAGGTCGGGATACGCCTCGACCACATTCGGCAAGTGCTCCAGCTTTTGCCGCGCCGGCTCGTCGAGCACCGGGCTCTGCGCCGGGTCGGGAGCGTTCTCCGCGTCTTCGCCGCGATTGAAATTCCGCAAGTCGCGCCGCGACGTTACCACGACCGTGTCGAAAAGCCCGGAGCGCACCAGCCGCCTCGTGGCCATCTGCTGCAGTCCAATCCCCAGGGAGAGCATCGCCACCAGTGAAGCAACGCCCACCGAGATGCCCACCGTGGTGAGAGAATTCCGCAGCACCGACTCGCGCAGATTGCGGATCGCCAGCTCTGCCAAGTCATAGGCTTTCATGCCCGGCCTCCCTGCACGCGCGAGACGACAGCAGCCGCATTCGCCTGGTCGTCCACCAACTTCCCGTCCGCCAGAAAGATCATGCGCTCTACATACTGCTCGGCGAGTGCGCGCTCATGGGTGACCATCACCACCGTCATGCCCAGCGACTCATTAAATTCGCGGATCAGGTTCATGATCTCGGTGCCGGTATGGCTGTCAAGATTGCCCGTGGGCTCATCGGCCAGCAGCAGCTTGGGCCGGTTGATGAGCGCCCGCGCCAGCGCCGTGCGCTGCTGCTCCCCGCCCGACAGCTCACTGGGACGGTGGTTCAGCCGCTTCGCCAACCCCACACGCTGCAATGCCGCCCGCGCGATTCCTGCACGCTCGCCGCGGTCGACTTCCGCGAACCGCAATGGGAGTTCCACATTCTCGATCACTGTCATGTTGTGAATCAGGTTGAACGACTGAAAGACCATTCCCACGGTATGCAGCCGATGCCCCGACAGTTGTTCGCGCGAAAGTTTGGCCAGGTCCTTGCCCTCTACGATCACCGACCCCGAGGTTGGGCGGTCCAACCCGGCAATCAGATTTAGCAGCGACGATTTCCCTGACCCCGAACTGCCCAGCAACGCCACGAACTCACCCGCGGGAACCTCAATTGAAACGCCATCCACCGCGCGAATCAGGCTCTCACCCATCGCGTAGTGGCGGCACACGTCCTCGGTTCGAATGGCAGTAGTCATTAAGAGAATCGAATGGATCGCTTCTGGCTTCTGGCTTCGACAGACAAGACGGCTTGCTGGTAGCCAGAACCTAGAAGCCATCCGCCGCCTTACCTCACTTCCCCTCGCATTACCCTCAAAGCATCCGGATCCGCAGCTTCCTTCCCTCCTGCCAAGCCGTTGCTATCTTCCACCGCGACATCCCCCTCCCCCGGCGCCAGAAACAAGTTCGTCTCCAGCCCATGCTGCTTCGTATAGAGCTCGTAGTAACGGCCGCGCGCCTCGTAAAGCTCCTCGTGCGTGCCGCGCTCGACGATCCGCCCCTGCTCCATCACCAGGATCTGGTCCGCCCTTCGGATCGTCGACAACCGGTGGGCAATCACAAACGTGGTTCGGCCCTGCATCAGATACGACAAACCGTGCTGGATCAATTGTTCCGATTCCGAATCCAGGCTCGAAGTTGCTTCGTCCAGAATCAGGATGCGCGGCTCGGCCAGGATCGCCCGCGCAATCGAAATCCGTTGCCGCTGTCCGCCCGAAAGCTTGACCCCGCGCTCGCCGACAATCGTGTCGTAGCCTTCTTCAAAGCTCTCCGCGAACTCATCCACCCGCGCGATCCGGCACGCCCGCAAGCACTCCTCTTCGCTTGCACCCGGACGCGAAAACATTACGTTTTCACGAATCGTTCCGTCGAACAGGAACGACTCCTGCAGCACCACGCCCAGCCGCGTGCGGTACGAATCCAGCCGCACCGTGCTGAGGTCGATTCCATCAACCAGTACCTTGCCTTGCGAGGGCACATGAAACGCCGTGATCAGCCCGATGGTCGTCGACTTGCCCGAGCCCGACGATCCCACCAGCGCCGTTACCGTGCCCGGCTCAGCCACAAACGGCACGCCATGTAACACCTCGCGGCTGCCGTCGTAGCTGAAGTTCACATCGTTAAACTCCACCCGCCCGACAATGTCCGTCAGCGTCACCACACGCTGCGGATCTTCATCTTCCGGACGTTCGGCCAAAATTTCCTGCGTGCGCTCCAGCCCCGCAAACGCCTCGGTGATCTGCGTGCCGATCGCCACCATCTGGATGATCGGTGCCACCAGGAATCCCAGGAACAAGGTGTAGGTAAAGAAGCCGCCCACAGTGAGCGTACCCGCCAGGATCTGGTGCGTGCCGACGTACATGATCACGGCACCTACCACACCCATCAGCAGGCTAGCCGAGAGGCTCATCAGCGAGGTCGCCGTCAGGGTCCGCATCACGTTCTCCAGCAGCCGACGCACGCCCCCGGCAAAGACCGCCTCTTCCCTTTCCTCTGCGTGATAGCCCTTGATCACGCGCACTCCGCCCAGCGACTCCGCCAGCCGCCCCGTCACTTCAGCATTGATCTTGCCGCGCTCGCGAAAAATCGGACGGATGGTCGAGAACGCCTTGTTCAGCGCGAATGCGAAGCAAGCCAGGAACCCGAACGCCAGCACCGTCATCAGCGCGCTAATGCGGAACAACACCACCAGCGCGATCAGCGACGTCAGCAGCCCGCCCGCCAGTTCCACCAGCCCCGTGCCCAGCAGGTTCCGCACCCCCTCAACATCGGTCATGATGCGCGACACCAGGTTCCCCG
>Ga0306920_100007248_pt1 | contig 14580 bp, 10 predicted proteins | sample flu12Cox44000170_FD_204666 | JGI IMG/M metagenome (GOLD analysis project Ga0306920, IMG submission 204666) | Lab enrichment of tropical soil microbial communities from Luquillo Experimental Forest, Puerto Rico - flux4day.12C.oxic.44.000.170 (v2)... | ecosystem: Environmental > Terrestrial >...
CCCGGTCGCGGCTGCGCACCCTGTCTGGCGGGATGCTGCGCCGGGCCGGGATCGCGCAGGCGATCGTGAACCAGCCGGAGCTGCTGCTGCTGGACGAGCCGACCGCCGGGCTGGATCCCGAGCAGCGGGTACAGTTCCGTGTCCTGCTTCGGTCGCTGGGGGAGACCGCCACCGTGATCGTGTCGACGCACCTGGTGGAGGACGTGGGTGCGGCGTGCTCGGAGGTGGCGCTGATGGATGCCGGCGAGATCGCCTTCCGCGGCACCCCCGATGAGCTGACAGCCCGGGGCGAGGGGAGCGGCGCGGCGGGCGATGCCCCGCTGGAGCGCGGGTACACCGCGGTGCTTTCGGCGGCCCGGTCATGAGCGTCATGAGCATGCCGCTGCCGCGGTCGGCGCGGGCGCTGCGGCTGGAGTTCAAGCGCAACGCGGTGCCGTACGCGCTGCCGCTGCTCGCTGCGGTCTTCTATTTCGACACGCTCCGCACCGGGGCCGGGTTCGCGCCCATCTGGACCGTGCGCGCGTCCGCGATCACCGATCACATGCTGTTCGAGTTCAGCGCGTTCGCCGCCGGCCTGGCCGCCTGGGCGGGGTCGCGCGAGGGGCGCAGGAGGACCACCGACCTGGTGGCCTCCACGCCCCGCGCGCCGTGGGCGCGGCGCAGCATCGCCCTGGCGGGGACGCTGTGCTGGCTGCTGCTCGCGTTCTTGGCCGGGGTCGCCGCCCTGTATATCCAGACCGCTGTGCATGCGACCTGGGGCGGGCCGCCGCTGTGGCCGGTGCTGGTCGGCGCGGCCGGCGTCACCGTCGTGACCGTGATCGGGTTCACCTGCGGAGTGCTCTTCCCCGGGCGGTTCACCGCGCCGCTGGTCGCGATCGGCGTGCTCGTCCTCTCCCAGACCGGGTTCCGCCACGCGCTGGGCGTCACGGCCTCGTCGGGCACCTATGCGCTGCTGTCGCCGGCCAATAGTCCGCCGGTCGTCGACGCCGGCGTCTACCACCACGTCGCGCCGGACCTGTCGATCGTTCAGGTCATGTTCATGGGCGGGATCGCGGTCGCGCTGGTCGGCATGCTCGGCCTGGCACCGGAGCTGCGCCAGCTAGCGTCGGCCGGCGGCCGCGCGCCGCTGCGCGCCGCCCTCGCCGGTAGCGGCAGCTGGCTGCTCCGCGCGGTCGCGGCCGTCTTGGTCGCGTGCGGGGTGGTGGTGTCCTGGGCCGCGTTCGCGCTGGCCGGGACCGCGAAGCCGGACCCGGTGGGCGGGTGGGAGATCCCCGCGCTGCACTCGGCGGCCAGCGATCAGCCGGTACCTGTCACCCAGGACTGCACGTCCTCGTCCGGGTTCCAGGTGTGCGTCCACCCGGCGTTCAGCTTCTACCTGCACGACCTGGCCGCGGCGTTCGACCCGGTGGCCGCCGAGATCGCGGGCCTGCCCGCCGCGCCGGCCGGCGCCAAGGAGGTGGCCAGCGTGAGCGGCGGACAGGATGTCCAGAGTGGCACCGCAGCGAACCCCCCGGTGTTCGAGTTCACCGCAGAGCACGTGGGGCCCATGTTGGGCCAGTTCAACGGCTACCCCGACCCGGCAGGGTGGGCCCAGGGGTTCCAGCAGGGGCTGCTTGACGCGTTCCTCACCGGGCGGCCGCCACATCCGGGTCCGGTCCCGATTCTGCTGGGACCGGCGCAGCAGGCGGTGGAGGACGCGCTGCTGACCGCGGTCGGCTCGCAGCCGCTCAATCCCGCCGTGCGCTCGGCCGGCGTCTCCGCCGCCGCGCGGCGGTTCGCCGCGCTGCCCGCCAGCGCTCGGCACGCCTGGCTCGCGGCGCACCTGACCCCCCTGCGGGCCGGCGCGATCACCCTGGCACAGCTCCCGTGACCGCCGCCGACGTGTTCAAGCCGCCGACTGCCCCGGTCGAGGCGACGCACCCGATCCCGGCCGGCATCCGGCTGGCCTGGCTTCACCTGCGCACCCGCCGGGTCCCCGGCGCGGTCCTCGCGCTCGCCGTCTGCGGCGCCCTGCTGCACGCGGCGCTGCGCTGGCACTGGGCGTTCAACACCGGCCCATACGCGCAACAAGTCCCGATGATCATCGAGGCGGGCGCGGCCGCGGTGATCGCGGTGACCGCGCACAGCCCCTTCGGCGAGACCGAACGGGCCACCGGGCGCTCGCTGCCCTACCTGCGCCTGCTCACCGCCATCGGACTAACCGGCATTGCGATCCTCGCCCTGCAACTCGGCGCGGCCGGCGAGAACCTGAACGACGGCATCCTCGCGCTAGCGCGGAACGTCATCGGCTTCACCGGCCTCGGACTGGCGTGCTCGCTGGTCACCGGCGGCCTGCTCGCCTGGACGCTCCCCATCGGATACATGGCGTTTTGCCAGTACGCGCTGCTCGAAGCCTGGACCGCCCCGGGGACCTGGCCGGTCCGCCCGCCCGCCGACCGCGGCGCCTGGATCTGCGCCTGCGCGGTCTTCGCGGCCGGCCTGCTGCTATTCACCATCCGCGGTCCCCGCACCCGCCTCAGCGACGGCAGTTAGGGAGGAATCCGGGACGTCGGAGGCAGCGGCCTGCTCACGAGGGACTCTCGGCCGGAGATGCGACCCCGCCCACGCGCCCCCTGCGGCCTCGTTCTGAGACGACGTAGATGGCGAGCCCGATACAGATCGACACCACCGTGATCGCCCCCACGCCCAGGGCCCACCCGGACTTGGTGAAGATGGGTGCCCAGGGCCCCCAGAACAGCAGAAAAACGGCCGCTGCGTCGGCGATGACGCCGACCACCCCGCACACGGCCAGCAGGGCCCACGGAACACGCTGGACTTCCCTGAACTTCTCGGGGAACGCGCGCCGGACGAAGAACACGTCGCCGAAGAGCAGCACCATCGACGTGCACCAGACCACCGTCACCCCGGCGAGCAGCACCAGGTAGACCTTGGTGGAGTAGTTCGAGCTGGACGACTGGACCGGGAAGTAGATAATTGCGGCCACGATCGAGGCAATCACGGTTTGGGCGATGACGGCGTTGGCGGGAACCTTGTTCTTGTTCACCCGCCCGAGCTGGTGCGGCAGGCGCCGCTCCAGGCCCGACACGAACATGAGGCGCGCGAACGAGTAGTTATACACGACGATGTCGGACACGAAGATGAGCACCAGAATGAACGCCACCCACGAGCCGAGGGTGTGGCCGATCGCGATCTGCACTGCCTGGACCACGCCATAGGTTGCGTTGTTCTTGCCGACCGGGACGACCACCATGGTGGACCAGGTGGTCCACACGTAGGCGATCATCACGACCAGGCAGCCCCAGAACAAGTAACGTTTAATCGACTTCTCGCTCTTGATCTCGACGCCCATGTTCATGGGCACCTCGATGCCCAGGAGGGCGAGGACCACGGTCGAGAAGAACGTCCATTGGCCCCATCCGGTCAGGCCAGAGGCATGGAATGCAAACGAGTTGGCCGCGGCGTGCCCCTGGGCCAGCCAGACGAAGCCGGAGATCCCGATCAGGATAAGGCAGAGGGAGTACAGCACGAACTGGACATTCACGTAGTTCTGGGTCAGCCGGAAGCGCAGCGTCCCGAGCAGGCAGGAGAACCACACCACGGCCAGCACGATGAGCCCCTGCTGCCATGTCTTGGTGAAGAGGCTGGCATTGATCGCCTGTGCCAGCGACACGACGAGTGATCCCGTCAGGACCATAACCAGGACACCCGGCCACCACGCTACGAACCCGGCGAAGAATCCCCAGAACCGGCCCAGGGCCTTCGTGGTCCACACGTACAGCGAGCCCTCTTCGGGGAACATGCGTCCCAGCTGCGCGGTGATAAAGGCACCTGGGATGAGGAACGTCAGGAACCCAAGGATCCAGAATACGTAGATCGCGGAGCCGGCAAACTGCACGGTTGATGAGTTCGATATGAACAGGACAAGAGCTACGAAGATGACCACGAGGTCGAAGGAGTTCAGCACCCTGCCGACCAGAGTGGGAGCCACCTTCTCGGAGATCATGTCCCGCTCGGAGCTCAGGGCCCGGTCATTAGTCACATCTGCCATGCAACACCTCCCACGAGCACCCGCTGGCGGTGTGCTCAACCTGGCCCGGGCCCGCCGTCATACGGCGCCAAGTGCGAGGATCAACAGCGGGTCGCAGGCACGGACACGTGCCCCGTGTTTACGTTGATCTTGCCACCCAGCCGGGCGCCGCGCCATAGGCGCGTTGCAGGTCAGAAGCGGAGCGGGTCTCCTCCGGGTCGCCGGGACGGAACCTGACCCCATGACGGCGAGCCGCCGCTCTAGGGCGGCGCCGGTGGCGCTGGCACGGAGGCGCCCGGCGGCACGACCGAGCAGGCTGCCATATAGCCGGCCAGCATGACCCGGGCCACGTCTTCGACCGCCTCCTCTCGCGGCAGGAACGCCGGATGGTGCAGCCCCGGCGCGTCTGGCGTGCCCGGCTGCCCTACGCCAGCGAACATCATCAACGAGGGGTATCTCGCGCAGTAGTACGCGAAGTCGTCCGACCCGCAGGAACGCAGTGAGTCGACTACATGGAACCCGGCCTGAGCCAGGCGGACGGCCGCTGCCGCGGCAAGGGAAGGATCATTGTCCAGTACCGGTTCGCCGTATGTGAAGGTTGCCTGCGCGGTGCACTCGTACGCCCCGGCGGTGGCTCCGGCGGTGGCACTAACCGCGGACCGCAACGACGCCCGGTCGGCGGGTTCGAAGGTTCGCAGCGACCCGGTGAGGACGACTTGTTCTGGGACGACATTCGCGGCTGTGCCGGCGTGCACCGTGCCGATGGTGAGCACGGCGGGGTGCATCGGGTCGGTGCGCCGGCTGATCAGGTGTTGCAGGGCGAGGATCACGTGCGCGGCCGCGAGGACAGGGTCCCTGGTCACGTGCGGGTAGGCGGCATGCCCGCCGCGGCCACGAACAGCGATGGTGACCTCGTCGTAGGCCGCGTTCACCGGGCCTGGCCCGACACTGACCTGGCCGCACGGGATGTGTGGGTGCACGTGGACGCCGATCATGGCGCGGATGTCGCTGGCTTCGAGCTGCGGGGAACCGACCAGGTCCTGGGCCCCGCTCGGGTTGCTCTCTTCCCGCGGTTGCAGCACCGCGACCAGTGGCAGCGGCCCGCCGACGCGACGCACCGCCCGTCCCGCTGCGGTGAGGGCCGCCAGGTGCACGTCGTGACCGCAGGAGTGGCTGGCGCCGTTCCGCGATGCCCATGCGACCGGGGTCTGCTCGGTGAGCGGCAACGCGTCCAGTTCGGCCCGGATGCCCACCGACGGTCCGCTAGCGGCGCCGATGCGGACCAGGCGTCCCGTGGTGACGGCGGGGGCGTCCGGTTCACCCAGCACGGCCGCGACCCGGCTCGCGGTCCTGGTCTCATGGCCACCAAGCTCGGGGGCGGCGTGCAGTTCGCGGCGCAGGGCGACCGCGGCTGGTACCTCCTGGCCTGCCGCCTGCAGCAGCGCCGTGAGCACCGCACCCGCAGGGGCGGCTGTCGGCTGCCCCTGCTCGGCGGTCACCAGTGCCTGCCCACGCTGGGCGCCGTAGAGGTCACTAGTGCACCTCCAGCCCGTAAGCGCGGCGGGCGTTGCCATGCGCCGCCATCGTGACGAAGCGTTCGACGTCGGCGGCGGACAGCCAGTCCCGGGCCCGCCATTCGTCCATGACCTGCGCCATCCCGCGTCGCCAAAGCAGCGCGCCGCACAGGTAGAGCTCCGCCAGCCCGAACGCGTCGGTGGAGAACAGCACCTTGTCGAAGGGCGCAACCTCCAGCGATTCCCGGATCAGCTGCACGGAGCCAAGGCCACTGTGCGAGATGACCGAGCCGATATCAAACCACACATGCGGGTACACGTGCGCCAGGTAGCCCGCTTGCCGGTGATAGGGGTAGCAGTGCAGCAGCATGACCTGCGTACCCAAGGGCTGCACCGCCTGGATGAACCCGGTCATCCGGGCCGGGTCGCAACGGTGCAACACAATGTCAGAGTCGCCGAACCCGACGTGGAACTGTAGCGGCAGGCCGAGATCAACCCCGGCCCACAAAACGTGCCGGAGCAAAACCGGGTCGTCGAGACGGGCCTGCCCCTCCTGCGTGTACCGGCGCAGCCAGTCCCCCGCGGCGCGGGTGACATCACCGGGCGCCGGCCGTTCTGGATCGAAATCGAGACCGAAGCGGTAGGCCATGATCGACTTGAGCCCCACCGCCCCCTGGGCCGCCTTCGCAAGCGCGCTGGCGTACGCAGCAGCGAAGCCATCCGCGCTGACGTCAGTGCCGGCGAGTTGCTCGGCTACCGCCTCCAGCCGGACGACCTGCCTAGCCGACTGCCCGGAGACCTCCGCCACCTGCTCCGGGGTCAGCAGCTCACCGCCGCGGTAGCCGGTGTCGATGAAATAGCAGCTGATGCCAGTTGCCGCCAGCAGGCGCCGGTTCACTTCCGCCGCGCCCAGCTCAAGCCGGCCGGCCTGATACTCATCCGCGCTACAGTGCCGGGGCAGGCCCAGCACCGGCGCGCACTCCGCCCGGACAACCACGCCAAGCTGGCTCGCGGCGAGCATCCGGCCCGGGGAGCCTGGCGCCGACGACTCGCTGGCCAGCTCGTCGAACTGCGCAGCGCCGAGTTCCGCGAAGGTGACGCCATGGCAATGATGGTCAATCAGCGGGACGCTCTGCAACAACGACGACCCGGTCACTCAACACCTCCGACGCCTGGCCCGAGCCCGCGGCTGCACCACCTGGCCCCAGCGCTCTTGGCCTTAAACGAACGGCTCGCCCGCCAGCCTCGTAACAAATGCTACGACCGGGTCATGGTGCCAGTTCGCAGCCAGCGGCAACCGGTTGTCACCCGGCCAACGACGTCCTCGACCGCGGGAAGGGCAGCCGCATCGGTCCGGTGCGGGTTTATGTTCGGGTGACAGCCGGCCGCGGGCGCGTTGGCTTTCTGGCCTGGGTCCGCCGCCTGGATCCCTGCTGGCGTTTGTGCCAGCGTATCTACCGTGGTGATTCGCCGGATCTCGTCGCCGGTGTTCGTGGGGCGCCGCTCGGAGCTGGCTGCGCTTGACGCGGTGCTGGCGCGGGCCGGGAACGGTAATGGCTCGCCGGTGTTGGTGGAAGGAGAGGCGGGCATCGGAAAGAGCCGGTTGATGGCGCTGCTCGAATCCCGCGGACGGGCTGCCGGCGTGGCTGTGCTGGTCGGTGAATGCCTACCGCTCGCCGAAGGCGAGCTTGCTTTCGCCCCGATAGTCGCCGCGCTGCGGTCAGTGATGCTGGATCGGGAGATGCGCGCGGGGCTTGAGCCGCCGTTGCGCGCGGCGCTGGGCGCGCTGTGGCCCTTGAAAGGGTCGGAGCGGTGCCGTTCTGCCGACCGGGAGCAGCTGTTTGAGGCCGTATATCGCGTGCTCGCGGGGTTGGCCGCTAGACAGCCCGTGCTGCTAATCATCGAGGATGTCCAGTGGGTTGACCCGTCTTCTAGCGACCTGTTGTCATTTGTCGTCCACAATGCCCGCCGCGACCGGCTCGTGGTGGTTGCGACGTACCGACCTGATGAGCTGCATCGGGGGCATCCGTTGCGGCCGTTTGTGGCTGAGCTGGAGCGATCGGGCCAGGCTGAGCGGCTCGAACTCGGGGGTTTGGACCGTGCTGATGTGACGGAGCTGATCCGTTCAATCACCGGCCGCCAACTGCCGGGCGTGATGATCGACGCGATCTTTGCGCGCAGCGAGGGCAACCCGTTCTTTGTCGAGGAGCTGCTGGCCAGTACCAGCTGCGGTGAAGGGTTGCCGGGCTCGCTTCGGGAAGCGCTGCTTCTGCGCGTTGCCGGGTTGTCGGCCCCGACGCAGGCGGTCCTCAAGGCGGCCGCCGTGATCGGCCGGTCGGTCGATCACCGGTTGCTGGCGAGCGTGGCGGGGGGCTCCGAACGCGTTCTGCTCGCGTCCCTCCGGGAGGCGACCGAGCATCACGTGCTCGTCGCGACGGGCGACTTCTACCGGTTCCGCCATGCTCTTTTGCGAGAGGCGATCTATGAGGACACATTGCCCGGGGAGCGGCTGCGGCTGCACCGACTGACCGCGGAGACCCTGGCGGCGCGGCCCGAGCTTGCCGGCCAGGGCGCGAATGTCGACGCGGAGCTCGCACATCACTGGTATGCCGCGGGAGCGCTACCGTCAGCGCTCCGGTCGTCGGTCCGGGCCGCCGCGCAGGCTGACCGGATGCACGCTCCTCCAGAGGCCGTCGTTCACCTGCAGCGCGCGTTCGAGCTGTGGCAGCGTGTTCCGGGGGCCGAGCAGGTGGCGGGCGCCGATCGCATGACGCTGCTTCTGCGTGCCTCGGAGATGGCAGAGCAGGCTGGCGACGACGAGCTTGCCCTCGAGCTCGCGACGTCGGCGCGAAGGGCGGTAGTTGCGCGGGTCGAACCGCTGAGAGCCGCGGCTGCCGAGTCACGCATCGGCCACTCGCTGTGGGACGCGGGCCGGGCCGACGAGGCGCTCACGCATATGGCGGAGGCCCTCGAGTTGATCCCCGAGCATCCCCCGTCGGCCGAGCGCACCAGGGCGATGGAGGCCCATGGCCGGCTGCTGATGCTCAACGGCGCGTTCCGCGACGCCCGTGGCCTGCTGGAGGAAGCGCTTGCATTCGCCGAGAGGCTCGAGGATCACGCCTCGCGGGCGAGCGTATTGAACAGCCTGGCGGTCGTCTACGACCAGCTCGGAGAGCGGCAGCGCGCGATCGCGGCCGGCCGTGACGGGCTCCGGGTCGCGACTGAGCTCGAGGACGGATCCGAGATGCTCCGTGCGTATATCAACGGCAGCCAGGCGATCGACAACGACGGGCGGGTGGAGGAGGCGCTCGCGCTCGGCCTGCAGGGGGTCGAGGCAGCGCACAGCCTCGGCCTGGACCGCGCCGCCGGCGACCAGCTGAGCGAGCAGGCCGCGTGGCGGCTGATCCGCCTGGGCCGGTACGCGCAAGCCAGCCGCGTGATCCGCCCGGCGTTCGAGAACGCGACGCTCTCGTTCAACATTGCCGCCACCAGGACCGTCGCCGGCTTCCTGGCGGCGGTTCGCGGCGACTTCGAGCGTGCTGAGGCGCTGCTCGACGAGGCGTGGGAGCAGATGCAGCACACCGGCAGTTTTCAGCTGGTCGGGCTGGCGCTCGCCTGGCGGATCACGCTCTGCTTGTGGCAGGGGCAGCTGGAGCGTGCGGGGCGGCTCGCACACGAAGGCGTGCAGCGTGCTTCTGAGGCCGAGGGGCAGTTGATCTACACCGGCGAGCTGTACTGGCTGGCGGCGCGAGTCCACGCAGATCGAGCGCTGCGCGCGCGGACGGTCGGCGACCGCTTCGAGGCCGGAACGATGACCCAAGAGGCCGAGGCGGTGGCGGCAAGGCTAGGCGAAGCGATCGCCGGCTATGCCGGCGACGGTGCCCCACCCGAGGCACTAGCGTTCGAGCTGCTCGTGCGCGCTGAGATCGGGCGGGCAAGCGGAGAGGCTATTGCCGGATCTTGGCGGGCCGCAGTGGAGGCGTTTGACGCACTCCGGCAGGCCTCCCGCGCCGCGTACGCCATGATGCGGGAGGCCGAAGCGATGGCCCTCTCCGGGGCGGCGCCGCGCTCGGTCGCGGAGCCGCTGCAGCGCGCGCACGCGGTCGCAGTCGACTGCGGGATCGCGCCGTTCCGCGCCGAGGTCGAGGAGCTTGCCCGCCGCGCACGGGTCGACCTCCCCGATCAGCAGGCCAGCACACGCAGCGGCGCCGAACGGCTCGGCCTCACCGAGCGCGAGGCTGAGGTGCTGACGCTATTGGCCGAGGGCCGCACGAACCGCCAGATCGGACAGGAGCTGTTCATCACCGAGAAGACGGCCAGCGTCCACGTCTCCCGGATCCTGATGAAACTCGGTGTGAGCAACCGCGGGGAGGCCGCGGCCGCGGCTCACAGGGTAGGGCTGGTGCGGCCGCCCGTGAGGTAGGAACAAGACCCGTTGGCTGCGGATAAGGCCTCAGATTAGGAGTTCTCCCGATGCCCCCGGGGAGGCCGGCTCATACCGTGGTCGCGTCCAGTGCACCAGCAAGAAAGGGGCAAAACCGCAACGTGGCGCAATTGGGGCCAAGCCCACCTTGACGACCTGCTACGCCCTGCGCACCGTCGCCGCGCTCGCACGGGTCGGTGCAGCCCGGAAGGCCCCGTCGGCAGAGGGGGTTCGCCGGCTTATCCGAGCGCGCCCGCCGCGCAGACGCTGGCAGGCATGAGCCATGGCCGTATTGAGGCGCCATGTAGCGCGGGTTCCACGCGTCGGTGAGCCGGGCCTGCCGCTTGAGCCCGAAAGCCGCCGCCGACGCCTCTCTGACCACTACAGATACAGTGACCACAAAGGAGCAATGAGATGACTCTCAAGATCGGCGACACAGCACCGGACTTCGAGGCGCAGACGACCGAGGGGCCGATCCGGTTTCACGACTGGATCGGGGATTCGTGGGCGGTGCTGTTTTCGCATCCGAAGGACTTCACCCCGGTCTGCACCACCGAGCTCGGCTACATGGCGAAGATCAAGCCCGCGTTCGGATCGAGAAATGTCAAGGTGATGGGCCTGTCGGTCGACTCGGCCGATGACCACAGGGCCTGGGCGAAGGACATCGAGGAGACCCAGGGGCACGCCCTGAACTACCCGGTCATCTCGGACGCCGACTTCCACGTCTCCAAGCTCTATGGGATGCTCCCCGCCGAAACCTCGGGCGATTGCGGCGGCCGGACCCCGGCGGACAATCAGACCGTGCGCAACGTGTTCGTGATCGGCCCAGACAAGAAGGTCAAGCTGCTCTTGGTCTACCCCATGACCACTGGCCGCAACTTCGACGAGGTGCTGCGCGTCATCGATTCACTGCAGCTCACCGCCAAACACAAGGTCGCGACGCCGGTGAATTGGAAGCAGGGCGAAGACGTGATCATCGCCGGGTCCGTCTCTGATGAAGAAGCCCGGCAAATGTATCCGCGAGGATGGGCGGCGCCACGGCCCTACATCCGCATCGTCCCGCAGCCCAGCGAGGATTTGCGTGCGAACTGAGCAGCCGTTGGGTGAGCAAGCCCAGCGGGTGGCACGCACGTATGGGGCGGCGGCGGATCACTACTGCCTGCCCGCGCTGGGCTTTTGGGACCGGTTTGGTGCGGAAACGGTGTCACGGATGCGGCTGACAGCCGGGCTGGCCGTGCTCGATCTTTGCTGCGGCGCCGGGGCATCGGCGATCCCGGCGGCGCACGCCGTCGGCCCGGGAGGGCGGGTCTTGGGCATCGACGTGGCGGAACCGTTGCTGGATCTGGCCCGAGGCGGGGCCGCCCGCGAGGCCCTGGTCAACATCGAGTTCCGCCGAGCCGATGCCACCCGTACTGGGCTCCCAGATGGTTCCTTTGATGCGGTGCTATGCGTCTTCGGGGTGTTCTTCGCACCGGACATGGCCACGTTCGTTGCGGAGATGTGGCGTTTGGTCCGGCCGGGCGGCCTGCTTGCCGTTACCACCTGGGGGCCGGGGTGGTGCGAGCCCGCTAGCACTGTCTTCTGGGATTGCGTGCGCGCGGTGGAGCCGTCGCTCTACAAGGCTTTCAACCCGTGGGATGAGATCACCACCCCTGCGGCGTTGCAGGACCTGTTTTCGCGCGGGGGGGTGGAGCACTCAGCCGTGATAGCTGCCTCAAGTGAGCATCACCTCGCTCACCCGGACATGTTCTGGGACGTTGTACTCGGCTCGGGGTACCGGGCCACCGTTGACGCCCTGAGCCAGGAGCAGCGCGACCTTGTCCGCGGGCACGTCCTCAGCGAACTACGATCGCGCGGCGTCACGGCCCTGCGGACCGATGTTGTCTTCGGGACAGCGCAACGTCCGAAGTAGAGGCCACAAGCGGCCGGGGCTTGGGAATGGCCAGTGTCTCTCTCAATGCGGCGACAGGCGCCGCGCTGTGGGATGTGGCAGGTTCTTATCAGCGCCGCCTGCTGAGGAACGAAAGGAGGTGGCTGGCCAGGGCGTCGGAGTCGGCGGCTGCGCCGTGGATATAGGTGGAGGCCCGGGTGCGGAGCACCGGCATGCCGAGGATGTAAAGCCCGGGGACGCCGGTGACCACGCCGCCGTCGTGGCGGATGCGCCCGGCACGGTCATGCACGGGGATGTCGAGCCAGGCGTGGTCGGGCCGGAAACCCGTGGCCCACAGGACCGTAGTGATCTCTCCGCTGGTCAGGTCCAGCTCCAGGGGAGTGCGGGGATCGACGTAAGTGGGCGCGAAGCGGTGCGGCGGCGGGAGCTCGCCGTCGTGGTCCGCCGTCGTGGCCCACTCGTCGGCCCGGTTCAAGAACCGGTTCATCTTCAGGTCGGCGAGAGCGCAGGTGTTGGGGAGCGATCCGGAGAACTGGGCCAGCCCGTCGACGATGCGGCCGAGGCGGCCGACGACGCGAACCCCTTGCGCAGTGAGCGAGTTGAGGTCCGTCAACGGGGCTTCGTGCGTGCCGGTGAGCTGAGGGGAGGGCAGGTGGCGGGCCCGGATGATGTCGTCGATCTCGTCGTAGCGTTCGGCGAGCAGGCCGGTGGCCTCCAGCCACCAGAAGATGTCGCGGCCGCGGTAGGTCCGGGGCAACCGGACGTGTTCGCCCACCGCCAGGGTGACCGGCCGCCCCGACCGGTGGATCTCGCTGGCGAGCTGAACGCCGGTGGCTGACGCGCCGACGACGAGTACCCCGCCGTCGGGAAGCAGGCCGGGATCACGGTAGGTGAGCGGGGTGAGCATCGTGATCGACGGGGGTACGGCCTCGGCGGTGCCGGGGATCGCTGGCTGGTTGCACGCCCCCGTCGCCGCCACCACGGCCTGGGCGTGGAGGACGTCGTCGTCCGCCTTGATCTCGAAGCCTTGCGGAACGGCGCGCACGGTGCGCACCGTCGTAGCGGTGCGCACCGGTGCGCCGATATGACGCGCGTAGCTGCTGAGCGTGGATACGACCTTGGCGGCGGGCATGAATCCGTCGGGGTCGCCGTCGGCGTAGTGGTAGCCGGGCAGGCGGGTCTGCCAGTTCGGGGTGAGCAGCCGCAGGCTCGGCCAGCGCTGCGTCCGCCACGAGTCCGCTACCTCGCCTCGCTCGAGGACGACGTGGTCGATCGAGCGTTCGGTGAGGCGGTGGCTCATGGCCAGGCCAGCGTGGCCGGCGCCGATAACGACCGTCGTGGTTTGCATAACGCGGGCGACTGGGCCGTACTGGTCAGGCCAGCTCGACGAGCACCTTCGTCGGGTTGGTCACGACATCGAAGACGGCCGAGCGCTTCTGCGACTGGGCGATCAGCGCCTCAAGGTCCTCGCGGGACGCGTCGGCATCGATGGCGAACCGGACGGTGATCGAATCGAAGCCATTACGCACGTCAGGGTCGGCGCCGAGGATTCCGAGGATGTTCATCTGGCCTTCGATCGTGGCGGTGACCGACCGGAGCTGAATACCCCGCAACTGGGCGACCGAGGCGACGCCCGCGGTCAGGCATCCGGCCAGGCCGACCAGCACGTATTCCACCGGCGTGGCACCGTTGTCTTCGGACGCGAAGCATTCCGGGTGGTCGACGTCGAACTCATATGTAGCGCGGTGCTGCTGCTCGCCGCCGAGGCCGGTGAACCCGTCCACCGTGGAGCGGCTGTGGGTACCGTTGCGCCAGGTGCAACTGGCCCGCCAGGTGAACTCGGCCGCTTCTGGTGCGTCGGACAGTGCACTGCGCGCATCGAGCAGGGCCTGGACGTTCACGCCGTTGTCGACGGGGTTGTCGGTGATGGTCATCGCTGTCTCCTTGATTTCTGTTCAATGGGATCGGTCGGTCATGCCCGGAGCCGGGCCGGGGCCGAGGATGACGGGGAGCGAGAGGAGGCCGCGCAGAACCAGACCGTCGCCGTGCGCCCAGGTAAGCGCGTCACGATCGACGGCCAGCCCCAGGCCGGGGTGACGGCCGAGCAGGGCCTCAAGGGCGATCCGGGCTTCGAGCCGGGCCAACGGGGCGCCCAGGCAATAGTGTATGCCGTGGCCGAACCCGAGGTTTGGCCCGTGGCTACGGCCGATGTCGAGGACATCGGGCGCCGGGAACCGGCCCGGATCGCGGTTGGCCGAGCCTAGGCAGACCAGGATCTGTTCGTGCGGGGGGATTTCTACGCCGCCGAGGGTCAACGGCTCGGCCGTCACCCGGAAGGTCGCGTGGGGTACCGGGGCGGTGAAACGGATGAGCTCGTCGATCGCGGCGGGAAGCTGCCCGAAATCGGCCAGCAGCGCCTGGAGCTGACCCGGGTGATCGAGCAGGGCTACCACCCCGTTGCCGATGAGGCTGGCCGTGGTGTCGTGCCCGGCGACGACGAGCTGGAACAAGCTTGACAGCAGCTCCTGGGTGGTGAGCGCGTCGTCGCCGGCGGCGACAAGCACGCTGACCAGATCGTCAGCGGGGCTGCGCCGCTTGGCGCCGACGAGTTCGTCCAGGTAGGCCACAATTTTGCCGGATGCCTCGACCGCCTCAGCCGGTGGATCACCGGCCCATCCGGTCAGCAGCACCTGGAACCAGGCGTGCAAGAGCCGGCGGTCGGCTG
>Ga0306920_100007249_pt1 | contig 14578 bp, 12 predicted proteins | sample flu12Cox44000170_FD_204666 | JGI IMG/M metagenome (GOLD analysis project Ga0306920, IMG submission 204666) | Lab enrichment of tropical soil microbial communities from Luquillo Experimental Forest, Puerto Rico - flux4day.12C.oxic.44.000.170 (v2)... | ecosystem: Environmental > Terrestrial >...
TTTTGCCGCAGACCAGGTGCCCGAGCGCGTAAGCGAGTTGATGCTGGAACACTTGCGCGAGTATCCGGTGTAAAGCGGCGCGATGAGATTAGGTTGATATTGCTGCGCCGGAGGTGCGCTCCCTCCCGCTTGCGGGTCCTTGCGGGGGAGGGAGCACTCACTTCCGCCGCGGTGGAAGCGAACTCAGCAACGACAGGAGATCGCGCGGCAAGTTCGGCCGGACATGGCCGTGACACGAGTCGTGGATTTTCGGCGCGACTTGAGTCGTCCCACAGGCTCGTCATGCCCGGGCTTGATCCGGGCATCTACGCCTTTCTTTCGATTTGCCAAGACGTGGATGGCCGGGATAGGCCCGGCCATGACAATGCGGAAAGAATGCTGCCCCGCCTCTAAGGGCCCTCTAAGGGGAGGATGGCAGCGAGATCAAAATGCGATAGCCCTGCCCGCAAGCGGGAGAGGTCACTCGGCTCGCGGACGCAGCGGTTCAAGCAAAACTCATCGCATTTTAGGCGGGCTGCGCCCCCTTTGCGTCATGCGGCCTTCGCCATCGCCGCGACACGCTCCCAGGTCGTCGCCTTCATGCTCGGCCGCGCCTCCATGCGCTGAAGCCACGCGACCAGGTTGGCATGAGGCGCGCCGAGTTCGGCCCATTCCGGTGTCGCCGTGAAGAAGGAAATCGCCGGCGCGACAAGGAGGTCGGCGAGCGAGATTCTGTCGCCGGCAAAGAAAGCCTGCTCGCCGAGAAGTGCCGCCAACGTGTCGAACACGGTGCGCGCCTTGGGCATCGCGGCCGCGATCGCCGCCTCGTCGGGCTTCTGCCCCATCAACTGCGGCGCGACGATGCGTTGAAAAACGATGACGTTGCCGACGCCATGAAACAGATACCAGTCGTTGATGTTCATCACCTGATCCATCCGCGCCGCGCGCTTCGGATCGGATGGCGTGAGCGCGGGCACTTCGAGCACCCGGTCGAGGTAGCGCAGGATCGCCTGGGTCTCGTAAAGCCAGAAGCCATCATGGACGAGCACCGGGACACGGCCAAACGGATGGCGCGCGAGATGCTCCGCCGACCGCATGGTGCCCGGCGGTACCGGCACGACCCGATAGGTCGCGCCCTTTTCCTCCAGCGTTGCCAGCACGCTGCGCGCAAACGGGCTGCCGGGAATGGTGTGAACGATGAACTCGGACATTGCGCCCTCCTCTTCCAGCTTAAGTCTTGCTGCGCTCCGCTTCGGCGACGAAGCGGTCCATCAGCCCCGGCCAGCCGCCGTCGACGTCCTTGCGCATCGAGGCACCCGCTTCCGCGCCCATGGTTTCGAACTTGTGGTGCACGAGCTCGACGTCGGTCGCATTTGGCCCGTCGGCGGTGAAGCGCACGTCGACCTCGGATCTCATGGTCGCATCCGGCTGCCATTTGGCGTTGATCTGCCATAGCAGCACGAAGCGATGCGGCGGCTCCCACAGCGTGATCGTGGCGACCGGAGTTTCGGTGCCATCCTGCGATATCTCGAGCCAGCGCCCGCCGAGCCGCGGTTCCATCAGGACTTTCTGGATCGGCTTCTTGCCGACGCCATGATCGTGGGGCCACCAACGGGTGAGCCCGCTCGTGAAGACTTCGAAGGCGTGCGCGATCGGCACCTTGACGTGGACGGTCTTGCGCACGGGCGCGATGACAGCCGTCTCGTTCATTCACTTGCTCCCTCGCGTTTTGTGGGATTTTTCCGCTTCCAGCTTGAACGCCTCCAGCGCATCGCCCCAGAAACTGTCGAGCCACTCGCGCAGTTCGTTCAAGCCCTCTCGCCGCACGGAGTAAATCCTGCGCACGCCCTCGCTCCGCTCCGCGACGAGCCCGGCGTCTTTCAGCACCTTGAGATGCTGCGACACCGCAGGCCGCGACACCGGCAGCCCTGCCGCCAATGCATTCACCGGCCGCGGCCCGGCGCGCAGCCGCTCGAACACCTGTCGCCGCGTGGGATCGGCCAAAACAGCCAATGCATTTCCGTAAGCCATGGCTAACGGTAAGCTATGACTTACAGATATGTCAAGCGCGACGATCAAAAAAAGCGACGCCTCGTGGCGCCGCCTTGCGAGGTGGCGGTGGTTTCGCTTCGGCTCAACCCGCCTTGCGAACCTCCGACGACGGCTTGGGGTGCCACCAGCGGCCGCCGATCACGACCCCTTCGGAAAATATCTTGCGATTGCCCGTCATGTGCTCGCCGACCACGTCGACATAGTCGAACCGGCCTTCGCGGACCGAGATAAGCGTGGCGTCGCCGACGCTGCCGATCTTGAGGCTGCCGAGCTCGGGACGCCGCAACGCCATTGCCGCATTCACCGTCGACGCCGCGACCACATCGCCAAGCGGCATCCCCATGCAGAGAAATTTTGACAGCGTGGTCACCTGATCGAAGGCCGGGCCATCGATGCAGAGCTTGTGGATGTCGGACGAGATGGTGTCCGGATAGAAACCGTTGGCGAGCATCGCGCGTGCGGTCTTGAACGCGAACGAGCCCTTGCCGTGGCCGATGTCGAACAACACGCCGCGTTCGCGCGCTTCCAGCACGATTCTCTTTACCGTGCCCTGCGCGGTTGCGGCCGAATTCGGAAACGGCCGGAAGGCATGGGTCAACACGTCGCCCGGACGCAGGCGCGCGACCACCTCCTCATAGCTCGGCGGCGGATGGTCGATATGGCACATCAAGGGCATGCCGACCTGATCCGCCGCCTCGAGTGCAATCTCGAGCGGCACGATGCCCGAGGTGCCCGAGGAATGGCGGCCAACCCGCACCTTGATACCGACAATCAGGTCGCGGTTTTGCTCCGCGACCTCGACGGCGCTGATCGGATCCATCAGCCGAAGCTCCTCGCTCTCCCCGACCATGACCCGGTTCGAGAAGCCGAAGATGCCGGCGTGAGAGACGTGCAGATATGCGAGGATACGAACCTGGCTCGGCTCGATCACGTGCTTGCGGAAGCCCGCGAAATTGCCGGGGCCGGCGCTGCCGGTATCGACCGCGGTAGTGACGCCGGAGGTGCGACAAAACTCCTCGGCGTCGATGCCGAGCGAGGTGCCGCCCCAATAGACATGGGTGTGCAGGTCGATCAGCCCCGGCGTGACGATCAGTCCTGCGGCATCGCGCACGTCCGTTCCCGGGACCGCCCTGAGTTCGCCTCCGATCGCGGCCACCTTGCCGTCTGCGAAGGCAATGTCGGCGACAGCATCAAGCTTTTGCGACGGGTCAATCAGGCGCCCGCCGCGCAGGATCAGGTCAAACGGCACGTCGCCTCCGAACGACAGCGAAGATAGCCTCGTCAGCCGACCGTCGGCCAGCGCCGCTCGCGGAACCAGGCACGATAGTCCGACGACATCTTCGCGCGCTGCGCTTGCGGCGCATGCCGCTTGCAGGTGGATGCCTCCTCGCTGTTTTCCCGTGCGCCCCATCTCACCTCGGCGCAGTCGTTGGGGTTGTAGGCCATCTCGAAGTCCGCGCTCCGGTCGATGACCTCCTTGAGGGACAGCGTCCACGGCGAGCCATCGCTGCGCGTGTAGGTTATTTTTCGCGAGGCGAGCTCGGATGCAAGCACCGCCTGCAAGTCGCGTTTTACGTCCTCCATGCTCTTGCCGTTGGGCATCGCGTAGTGCGCCGCGCGCCTTGCGACGCGATCGGGATATCCGCGCACGACGTCGATCGCAATCAACAGACGGAAATCGCGCGCCGGAGTCGAGTAATCCTCCCAGGCTCCCGATGTCTGGAAGATCGAGGGGCCATTGGGCATCCCGATCTCGCCCGGCTGCTTTTCCTGATATTTTCGCCCGTTTTCGATCGAGGTGACGCGCACCTTCACCTGCTCGTTCAGGCTGGCGATGGCGTCGGTCATCGCCTTGACCGGATCGAGCGGCTCGGGCGACATCACGTCATCCATGCGATCGTAAAACTCCTCGGTACTGATCTGCGACTGCTCGAGCGAAAAATCGCCGTACTGCGGATTGCCGGTGATTTCGGCGTTGGTCAGCCGCCGCAAGGAACCGTTCTTGTCGCGCACCACGGGCCGAAAGTGCTTGAAGCCCGGGCTGCCAAGTGCTGGATCGTGCACGAACAGGAAATTGCCGCGCCAGAAACGCTTTCGCGTGATCGACCCATCGGGCTCGGCATCGACGGCGAGAAAGACGCCCGGTTTGCCGTCCACCTCCGGCACGCGATGCACGAGCATCATCACGTGGCCGTAGGGGTCGCCGTACACCGTGCCCGGGCGGAGCGCTTCTTGCGTCAGCGCGACTGTGTAGAAATCGGTATTTTCGTCGCTCGCGGCGACGCGCACGGTGCCGCTATGGACGACGTCGCCGACGTCCCGCAAATATTCGCTGAAATTCGCCGGCCGCCTTGGCTTCGGCGGGGCCATCGGCATCGGGGCCAGCACTGGCGGCTCGGCCGACTGCGATCGGGAAAACAGGTTCATGATCGTCGGCGGTTGCGAGGGCGGCGTGGCGGTGGCAAGCGTCGCCGATGCGATCTCCTGTTCGGGGGGCGGCGGCGGACGCGTGAACTCCGGGTGCTCCATGTCGAACCACTGGTAGCACTTGGGTGCCCTGCCGCCGGAGCCACGTGTGCAATTCGAATAGCCGAAAGGCAGCCCCATCTTGTAGGCAAAATATGCGCGCAGGAAGTAGCCGAAATCGGCGCAGTCGGGACGCAGACCCGACTGCACATTGTCCTCGCCGCGACCTAGGTAGTTGAACAGGAAATTGCGCGACCGGTCGCGCAGGACCTCATTCCAGGCTTTCCAATTCAGATCCTGATCGGGCGGCGCGTCGAACAGCTTGGCGATCCACGCCGAGAACAAGGTCTCGGTCGCATGGTTCCAGCTATTGCGCACCTGCCAGAAGGCCCCGGACGGAATGGACACGGGATCCGTCTTGCGCGTGCTCACCGGGATCGCGCGTGTAATCGTACTGCAATCCGGCGGCGCGTGGTCGAGCGCTAGGTTGGCGTGCCATGTCCCCGCGGCCGGCTCGGCAACCTCTGCGAACCAGAAATACGGCGCGCCTCCGTGCCGCTCGGCCGATTTGGCCGCGATGCTTCCGTCGGGCGCGACCAGCGACATCGCGCCCTCGAGCGGCTTTTCGGCGATGATCATGACGCGGAGCGGCATCCCCTTCCAGGGCGCGAAGGGCGAGGGCAAGACCTGGATTTCGGCCGCATCCCCGCACGGCCCGGGTGCCGCTTCGGCCGGCGAGCCCACTGTTGCAAAAATGAACGCAGCTGTTGCTGCAGCAGCAAACCGGCTGGCGAAAAGCATTTTGACAACCTTTCTGAAGGAACCGGGAACCGCCCCTCCGCCCCTGCCCACGGACCGGACCGGACCGGACCGGACCGGACCGGACCGCAGGATACCCGAGTCAAACAGGCCCAAGCAGCAAATTTGAGGCACCATGCACCGAAAGGCGCCATGCCGGGTTCCAGCCCGGAGGGCAGGTTCCAGCAGCCTGGGCCGCCTGCCCTACTCCGATTTGTCGATGTTCCAGAAAATCGGCGTCGCCGGGCCGTCGAGCACGCCGGAAAGCGATTTCCGCCAGGCACTTGGGATGAGAAATTGCCCGAGCGGTATGTAGATAACCTGCTCGTAGGCTTCCTTCTGGATGTCGGCCGCGATCTTCTTCTGCTCCTCGAGGGAGGAGGATCTCGCAAACTGATCCTTCAGTTTCTCGATCGTCGGGTCCTCCGACCAGCCGAACCAGCCGCCGTTCTTGCCTCTTCCGCCGATCGAGAAGTTGACGACGGGGTTCATCACGTCGGGGGCGACCCAGTTCGTGAAGAACATGTTCCATCCGCCCTCGCTCACTGGCTTCTGACTGGCGCGGCGGCTCACCACGGTCTGCCAGTCGGTCGCCTGCAGGTCGACCTTGAAACCGGCCTTCCTCAGGAGTTGCGCGGCCACGACAGGCTGGGCCGTCAACGTGACGACGTCGCCAGGCGCCATGATCACGATCGGCGTGCCGTCATAGCCGGACTCGGCGAGCGCCTTCTTCGCCGCCTCGATATTGCCGCCCTTGACCAGCGCATCTGCGCCGACCTCGGTCTCGAGCGGCGTGCCGCACACAAAGAACGCGCCGCAGACCTGGTAATATTTGGAATTGCCGACCAGCGCGTCGAGCACGTCCTTCTGGTTCATCGCCAGCAGCGCCGCGCGGCGAACCTTGACGTTATCGAAGGGCGGCAACAGGAAATTCATACGCCCGAGCGTCTGGAAGCCGAACTTGTTCAAGGTCTGCACCTTGAGATCCGGATTGGCCTCCAGCACCGGCAGTATGTCGAACGACGGGTTCTCCATGAAATCGATGTCGCCGGATTGCAGCGCGTTAACGGCGGTCTGCGCGTCCGCCATGGTGATCCATTCGACGCGATCGACCTTCACAACCTTGCCGCCGGAGGTCCAGCTTGCCGGCTCCTTGCGCGGAATGTAGTCGGTGTTCTTCTCGTAGACCGCCTTCACGCCCGGTTGGAACTCGGCCTTGACGAACTTGAACGGGCCCGAGCCGATCTGCTCCGGGATCTGCTGGCCGGGCGGCGTTTCGGCGAGCCGCTTCGGCATCATGAACGGCACATAGGACGACGGCTTTGCAATCGATTCCAGCACGAGCCCATAGGGCTCCTTCAGTTTCAGCACGATGGTCTTGGCGTCGGCGGCCTCGATCGAGGCGGTGAAGTCCATCAGCTTCTGGCCCATATTGTCGTTACGGCCCCAGCGCTTCAGGGAGGCGACGCAGTCTTCCGCCGTCACCGGCGTGCCGTCATGCCATTTCAATCCGTCGCGCAGCGTGAAGGTGTAGGTCAACTTGTCGTCGGAGACCTTCCAGTCCGCCATCTGCGGCTGGACCTTGAAATTGGAATCGGTCGCAAGCAGCGTGTCGTAGACCATGTAGCCATGGTCGCGCGTGATATAGGCCGTGGTGAAGCCGGGATCGATGATGCGCAGGTCAGAGTGCATCACGGCGGTGATGGTCTTGCCGGCGGCAAGCGCTTGCGGCGCGCTGATTGCGGCGAGCGCGAGCATCGACGAGGCGATGAGTGAACGTTTCCAGTTCAAGGCGTGGACCATCGTTGTCTCCTGACGAAAAACCGGTCAAAGCACCGGTCATTGCTTATGCATATCGACCGTTGTTTGGGCTCACTAACACGCTGTAAATCCTGTCATTTTGAGACTTGCATCAAGCGCCTGCGGCGTCAATCGCGATTTGGCCGATGCGAATGATGCAAGTTGCGTGCAATCTTGCGCTTTCCAAATTCATCGCAGACATTCTCGTAAAGCGCCCCTCATCCCGCCCGGAAGCTTGAAAGCGAGACATCATGAACCCGGCCAACCTTCCCTTCGATTCCGAGGCCATGCTGGCAGGCTTACGCGGCTGGGTGGAATGCGAAAGCCCGACCTGGGACGCATCTGCGGTCGAGCGCATGCTCGATATCGCCGCGCGCGACATGGCGATCATGGGCGCCAGCATCGAGCGCATCGCCGGACGGGCAGGCTTTGCCGGCTGCGTGCGCGCCCGCTTCCCGCATCCGAAGCAGGGCCAGCCCGGAATCCTGATCGCCGGCCATTTCGATACCGTGCATCCCGTCGGCACGCTGGAAAAGCTGCCGTTCCGCCGCGACGGCGACAAATGCTACGGCCCCGGCATCTACGATATGAAGGGCGGCAGCTATTTGTCGCTCGAGGCCATCCGCCAATTGGCGCGCGCATCCGTCACCACGCCGCTTCCGATCACGGTGCTGTTTACGCCCGACGAAGAGGTCGGCACGCCCTCGACGCGGGACATCATCGAGGCGGAGGCTGCGCGCAACAAATATGTGCTGGTGCCGGAACCCGGCCGCGCCAATAACGGCGTCGTCACCGGGCGTTATGCGATTGCGCGCTTCAACCTGGAGGCAACCGGCAGGCCAAGCCATGCCGGCGCCAACCTGTCATCCGGGCGTTCGGCGATCCGCGAGATGGCGCGCAGGATCATCGAGATCGACGGCATGACCACGGACGATTGCACCTTCTCCGTCGGCATCGTGCATGGCGGCCAATGGGTCAACTGCGTCGCGACCACCTGCTCCGGCGAAGCGCTGAGCATGGCCAAGCGCCAGGCCGATCTCGACCGCGGCGTTGGGCGCATGCTTGCTCTGTCCGGCACCGCGAACGACGTGACATTCACGGTCACGCGCGGCGTGACGCGGCCGGTATGGGAGCCGAACGAAGCGACGATGGCGCTTTACGAGAGGGCGAAGCGCCTCGCAAAACAGATCGGCATGGAACTGCCGCATGGCAGCGCGGGCGGCGGCTCGGACGCGAATTTCACCGGTGCAATGGGCATCCCGACACTCGACGGCCTGGGTCCGCGCGGTGCCGACCCGCACACGCTCAACGAACATATCGTGGTGGAAAGCCTCGCCGAACGCGGCCGGCTGATGGCCGGACTATTGGCAACGCTGGAATAGGACTGATGGCGAAGGCACAGACCAGGGCGCCAAAAAAATCCGGCGCAATCCCGTTCAAGACCATTTTGACGCGTGCCGAGAAGCGCAAAGGCGGCTCCGGCGGTTTGCAAAAGCTGCTGCCGAAGAAACCCAGCGCCAAAGCGCTGGAGAAGCTTTCGGACGATCGCTTTCTCTCCGAGATGACCAGGCGGGTGTTTTGCGCAGGATTTGCCTGGAGCGTGATCGAAGCGAAGTGGCAGGGCTTTGAGGATGCTTTTCTCAACTTCCATCCGGCCAAGCTGACCTTCCAGCCCGACGACTACTGGGACGGCCTGTTGAAGGACGCGCGCATCGTGCGCAACGGCGCAAAAATCTCATCCGTGCGCGAGAATGCGGCTTTGGTCCAGGCGATCGCGAAAGAGCATGGAAGCTTCGGGAAATTTTTGGCGAACTGGCCCTCGTCCGACGAGATCGGCCTGCTCGACCTTCTCGCCAAGCGAGGCAGCCGGCTCGGCGGCAACACCGGTCAGATGTTTTTGCGCTTTGTCGGCTGGGACGGATTCGTGACGTCGCAGGATGTGGTGGCCTGCCTGCGCGATGCAGGCCTCGACATCGCAAGCGAAGTCAAATCCAAGGGCGACCTTGCCAAGGTGCAGGCGCAGTTCAACGCCTGGGCCGAGGAAACCGGGCTGCCCTACGTGCACTTGTCGCGCATCTGCGCCATGTCGATCGGCGAGAACCGCATGCCCTGAAGCCACGGCTCCCTGCCCTGGTCATGGCATGGGGCTTGCAGCGCGAGCGGCAGCCAAAAAACAGGCCTATCGTAAAATGGCGGATTGCCAAGGACCTACAAAAGCCTTCAGTTAGATTCCGAAGTCCGCATGATTTGACGACCGCTGCCGAGAGATTGGCGTTTCGATGCTCGGTTATTTGCTTCGCCGCGTGCTTGCCGCCATTCCCGTCATGGGCGTGGTCGCATTGTTCGTGTTTCTACTCCTGCGGCTGACGCCGGGCGATCCCGCCGCAATTCTCGCCGGCGACAATGCAACTCCGGAACAGCTTGAGCGCATCCGTGTTTCGCTCGGCCTGAATCAACCGATCTACATCCAGTTCTTCACCTGGATCGACAAGCTGCTGCACGGTGACCTCGGCGTTTCCCTGATCTCCAATGTTCCGGTTTTGAAGATGATCGGCCAGCGTATCGAGCCCTCGATCTCGATCGCGCTCTCGACCATCATCCTCTCCATCCTGATCGCCGTGCCGCTCGGCGTGGTCGCAGCCTGGAAACACGGCACGTGGATCGACCGTTTCGTGATGGGATTGTCGGTGCTCGGCTTCTCCGTGCCGGTATTCGTGATCGGCTATGTTCTCATCCAGATCTTTGCGATCGACCTGCGCTGGCTGCCGGTACAGGGCTTCCGCAGTATCACAGCGGGCTTTGGGCCGTTCCTCGAACGTCTCGTGCTGCCGACGCTCACCCTCTCCTTCATCTATGTTGCGCTGATTGCGCGCATGACACGGGCGGCCATGCTCGACGTGCTCGGCGAGGATTACATCCGTACTGCGCGCGCCAAGGGTATCGGCGAGATCGCAGTCCTGCTGCGCCATGGCTTGCGCAATGCCGCGGTCCCCGTCATCACAGTGATCGGCTCAGGCTTCGCGCTGCTGATCTCGGGCGTCGTCGTGACCGAAAGCGTGTTCAACCTGCCTGGCATCGGCCGCCTCACCGTCGATGCCGTGTTGGCGCGCGACTATCCGGTGATCCAGGCGATGATCCTTCTGACCTCGCTGCTCTACGTCACCGTCAATCTCTTGATCGACGTCGCCTACACGCTTCTTGATCCCAGAATCCGCTACTGAGGTCAGGTACCGATGGCAATCGAGACCTTACCAGGCCCGTCAATACCGATCACCAGGCCGTTCCGGCCGACCCTCGGCTTCCTCGCGGCAACGCCGATCATTGCAACTGCCACCGCCTGCCTGCTCCTGATCGTCGCGATGGCGATTCTCGCGCCCTACCTCGCCCCACACGATCCGCTGTTGCTCGCGCCAGCGCAGCGCCTGAAACCGTCGAGCGCGGAGTTCTTGCTTGGCACCGACGCCTACGGCCGCGATCTGTTGTCGCGCATCATCTTTGGCGCACGGATTTCGCTGTTGATCGGGGTTGGGGCCGCAATCGTCTCGGTCGGCATCGGACTCGTGATCGGGCTCGTCTCCGGCTTCTTCAAATGGGTCGATGCCGTCATGATGCGCGTGATGGATGGATTGATGGCGATCCCGGCGATTCTGCTCGCCATCGCAGTCGTCTCGCTGTCGGGCGCCAGCGTCGTGACCGTCCTGGTCGCCATCACCATTCCGGAAATTCCGCGCGTGGCGCGGCTGGTGCGTGCAGTCGTCCTCTCGGCGCGGGAGGAGCCCTATGTCGAGGCTGCGATCTCGGTCGGCTCCGGGCTGCCCAAGATCATGTGGCGGCATCTGATGCCGAACACGGTCGCGCCGCTGATCGTCCAGGGCACTTATGTCTGCGCGTCGGCGATCCTCACCGAAGCGATCCTGTCGTTCCTCGGCGCTGGCCTCAGCCCGGAAACCCCGACCTGGGGCAACATCATAGCCGAAGGGCGTTCCTATTTTCAGATCAAGCCGTCCTTGATCTTCTGGCCCGGACTTTTGCTGTCGATCACGATCCTCAGCGTGAACCTGATCGGCGATGCCGCGCGCGATGCGCTCGATCCGCGGATGAAGCAGCGCGAGGGCGGCAAGGCATGACCGACACCGTACTCGACATCAGAGATCTCGTCGTCAGCCTCGGCAGGAATGCAGGCGCGACGCGGATCATCGATGGCGTGTCGCTCGACGTCGGCCGACGCGAGACGCTGTGCGTGGTCGGTGAAAGCGGCTCCGGCAAATCGGTGACCTCGCTCAGCGTGATGGGCCTGCTGCAAAAAGGTTCGCTGGTGCCGACCGGCGGCAGCATCAGGCTTGTCGGCGAAGAGCTGCTCACGGCGAGCGATCGCCGCATGCGGCAATTGCGCGCCACGCGGATGGCGATGATCTTTCAGGAGCCGATGACGGCCCTCAATCCGGTGTTGCCGGTCGGCCGCCAGATCGACGAGGTGTTGCGCGCGCACACCGATCTCGATGCGCGCACGCGTCGCAAACGTATCCTCGACATGATGGATCAGGTCCGCCTGCCGGAGATCGAGCGCATCTTCGCTTCCTATCCGCACAAGCTCTCCGGCGGCCAGCGCCAGCGCATCATGATCGCGATGGCACTGGTGCTGGAACCGAAACTCCTGATCGCGGACGAGCCGACCACCGCGCTCGACGTCACCACGCAAAAGCAGATCCTGACCCTGATCCGCGACCTGCAGCGCGATCACGGCACTGCCGTGCTGTTCATCACCCACGACATGGGCGTTGTCGCCGAGATCGCCGACCGCGTCGCGGTCATGCGTGGCGGGCGGCTGGTCGAGACCGGCTCGCTCGACAGCATCCTGCGCGCGCCGACAAACGAATATACCCGCAACCTGCTTGTCTCCGTGCCGAGCCTGGTGCCGCGCGCGCCGCGCCCGGAAACGAAAGAGCCGGTGGTGCTGGAAGCTAACGACCTCGGCAAGGTCTATCGCGAGCGTTCCTTCCTCGGGAGCACACGCGAGGTGACGGCTGCCAAGGACGTCACGCTCATCTTGCGCAAGGGCCGCACGCTCGGCATCGTCGGCGAGAGCGGCTCCGGCAAATCGACGGTGGCGCGCTGCATCGTGCGGCTGATCGATCCGACCTCGGGCGGAATCCGTCTTGCGGGATGCGAAATCTCGGAACTGTCGCGTCGCCTGTTGCAGCCGCATCGCAAGAAAATCCAGATCGTGTTCCAGGATCCCTATCGTTCGCTCAATCCGCGCGTCACCGTCGGCGAGACCATCGCGGAAGGTCCCATCAACTATGGCACGCCGCGCGCCGAGGCGCTGGAAAAGGCCCGCGAGCTGCTCGAGCTCGTCGATCTGCCGGCGGACGCGATCTCGCGCTATCCCCATCAATTCTCCGGCGGCCAGCGCCAGCGCATCGCGATCGCGCGTGCGATCGCGCTCGATCCCGATGTGCTGGTCGCAGACGAAGCCGTCTCCGCGCTCGACGTTTCCGTGCAGGCACAGGTGCTGGAACTGCTCGATGAAATCCAGGGGCGCCTCGGCATTGCGTTGTTGTTCATCACCCACGATCTTCGTGTCGCGGCGCAAATCTGCGACGACGTTGCCGTGATGCAACATGGTCGCATCGTCGAACAGGGCCCGGCTGGCGAGGTGCTGACCAATCCGAAACAGGCCTATACCCGCGCACTGCTGGACGCCGCCCCCGGTCGCGGCTGGGATTTTGCGAATTTCAGGCCGGTTGCCGCAACGGCTGCGGAGTAAACCCCGCGTCATCATTCCGTAGCGTTGCTAGGCAGCGTCCCGCAATGACAGACCTCGTTGCGGGTCATGCAAAATGGAATTGCTTCCTCGCTTGCGCTTCTCGCTCACGCAGGGCTAACGTCCTGCGCACGAACACATCACTGAGACAGCGTTGATGACCCGCATCGCGGTCGGCGGCTTCCTGCACGAGACCAACACCTTTGCGCCGACGAAGGCCACCTACCAGGACTTCGTGCACGGTGGCGGCTGGCCGGCAATGGCCGTCGGGCCGGACGTGTTCAGGGCCATGCACCGCATCAATACGGGATTGTCGGGTTTCATCGAAGCGGCCAAAGACGAGGGCTGGGATCTGGCGCCGACCGTTTCCTGCGGTGCAAGCCCCTCTGCACACGTCACCAGGGATGCCTTCGAGCGTATCGTGAAGTCGATGGTCGACGGCATTGCATCCGCCGGTCCGCTCGATGCCGTCTATCTCGACCTCCATGGCGCGATGGTGAGCGAACATTTCGACGACGGCGAAGGTGAAATTCTGGCACGCGTGCGGAAAATCGTCGGCAAGGATCTGCCTTTGGTTATCAGCCTCGATTTGCACGCCAATGTCACGCCGCAGATGGTTGAGCTTGCCGACGCACTGATCGCCTATCGCACTTACCCGCATGTCGACATGGCCATGACGGGCCGCGCCGCCGCGAGGCATCTCGCGCTGCTGCTCAAGACCAAGCGGCGCCTGGCGAAGGCATTCCGGCAGGTGCCCTTTCTGATTCCGATCAGTTGGCAATGCACCAATGATCGGCCCGCCAAAGGCATTTATGAGAAACTTGCGGCGCTTCAAAGCGAAGCGGTGCCGACGCTCTCTTTCGCGCCGGGATTTCCTGCCGCCGATTTCGAGCATTGCGTGCCGAGCGTATTTGCCTACGGCCTGACGCAGAAAGATGCCGACGCCGCGGCGGATGCGGTCGCGGCATTGGTGCAAAGTCATGAGGATGATTTCGACGGCAAGATCTATTCGCCCGATGAAGGCGTCCGCTACGCGATGGAGCTGGCAAAGACCGCGACCGGGCCAGTCGTCATCGCCGACACCCAGGACAATCCCGGTGCCGGCGGCGATTCCGACACGACCGGCATGCTGCGGGCGCTGGTCCGCAACGGCGCGCAAGCCGCCGCGCTTGGCGTGATCTACGATCCGCAATCGGCGAGAGCCGCGCACCAGGCTGGCGAAGGCAGCACCGTGCGGCTCGCTCTCGGCGGAAAATCCGGGATCACGGGCGATGCGCCATATAACGAGACATTCGTCGTCGAAAAGCTGTCGGACGGCAATTACGTCGCCTCCGGTCCCTATTACGGCGGCCGCCTTATGGAGATGGGTCCATCGGCCTGCTTGCGCATCGGCGACGTCCGCGTGGTGGTCGCTTCGCACAAGGCGCAGCTCGCCGATCAAGCGATGTATCGCGATGTCGGCATCGAACCGACGCGGCAGAAAATCCTGGTGAACAAGAGCTCGGTGCACTTCCGCGCCGATTTCGAGCCGATGGCGGCAAAGCTTTTGATCTGCGCCGCACCCGGCGCAATGCCGGCCGATCCCGCATCTTTCCCCTGGACGCGGCTGCGTCCGGGCGTTCGCCTCAGGCCGAACGGCCCTGCTTTCATTCCTCAAACCAAATCACGGATAACCGGATAAACAGACATGCCGACCATCGACCGCATCCAGGGCTATGC
>Ga0306920_100007250_pt1 | contig 14578 bp, 12 predicted proteins | sample flu12Cox44000170_FD_204666 | JGI IMG/M metagenome (GOLD analysis project Ga0306920, IMG submission 204666) | Lab enrichment of tropical soil microbial communities from Luquillo Experimental Forest, Puerto Rico - flux4day.12C.oxic.44.000.170 (v2)... | ecosystem: Environmental > Terrestrial >...
CGCTCGACCGTCTTTGCCCTTTCCCCTGGTTTGAGCGGCGTGCGCAGGTGTGCAATGAACAGGCCTAATGCGTGCAGGGGCTGCCGCAAATCGTGGCTCGCCATGGCAAGAAAGCGTGATTTTGCAGTATTGGCCAGTTGAAGCTCTCGGCGCTTGCTCTCGATCTCGGCGAACAGGCGGGCGTTCTGGATCGCCAGCACCGATTGCTCGGCGAAGGTCTTGAGCAGGGCGATGGTGCTCGGGGTAAACTCACCCGGCGCCTGCCGGCGCACGATCAACGCGCCGACCACCCTGTCGGAAGCCAGGAGCGGCACCAGGAGCTGAGCCCGGTAGCCGGCGCGCAGGATGATGTCGTTCACCGGCGTTGCCGCCAATTCGCGCAAGTCCGGCCTCTGGATTGGTTCGTGTGTCTGCATGAGCAGGCTGAGCGCTGCGGAAATCTCGGTATGCATTTCGCGCAGCGCCGCGATCATCACCGCGCCCATGCCGAAAGTGGCGCTGAGCTGGAATTCTCCTCTCATCTCGTCAAAGACGTAGATGGTGCCCGTCTCGGTGCCGGAAAGCTGCGCCGCCTTGGCGACGATCGTGTCGAGCACGGTTTGCAAATCGAGCGTCGAGTTGACCGCCTGGGAGACCTCCCCGAGCGCGCGCAGCTCCTCGACCGACCGCGTAAGCTCCGACGTGCGGGCGCGCAATTCGCTGAGCAGCCGCGTGTTCTCGATGGCGATGATGGCCTGGGCAGCGAAATTCTGCAGCAGCGCGATCTGCGTATCCGTAAACGGTCGCAATTCCTGCCGGAAGATGATGATAGTGCCGATCAATACATCGTCCTTGAGCATCGGTGCGCCGAGCGTCGTACGCGCGCCGCTGAGCTCGACGACCATGCTGGTTTCAGTACCGGCGTCCCAGTGGATCACCTGTTTTGTGCGCAACAGGCGGCCATTCGTGGTATTCGGGCCCGGCCGGAAGGGTCCGCGTTTGCGGAGGAACTCGCCAAATACTGGCGACACGCCAAGCATGGCCGTTGGGTTGAAGGTACCGTCTTCATTGAGGAACAGTACCCCAAACTTGGCCTCGCAAATCCTGACTGCGTTTTCCAGCATCGCCCGGAACACGAGCTGCAACTCGCCCGGCGCACTTGAGATAACCCGCAAGACCTCGGCAGTCGCTGTCTGCTGCTCCGAGAGCTCCTTTTCGGTGCCGGCATGTCGCGATACCTCGTCCCGCAATGCCTGATTGGCGGCAGCAAGCTCCGCGGTGCGTATTTCCACGCGACGATCCAATTCCGTATGCGTTCGACGCAGATTTTCCTCGATCATTTTTCGCATCGCGACATCGGCACTCAGTGCTAAGCTTGGAATGCTGACGCTGATCTGGAACACAAGTACCAAAAGAAGTGAGTCATTGAGGCTGGCGGCGGCGAATGGTCCAGCGCCCGAAAATGTTCCCCAAATCGAAAAGCCGGCAAGGATAAACGATGCGACTGCCGTGTCGCGAGGACCGCGACGCAGTGCGGCCCACAACAGCGGTAAGACGGCAAGAAAGCTCAATGCGCCCGGTGTACCGACTATGTGAACATAAGGGCTGAACGCTATAAATCCGACGGCGACAGCCAAGGCGATAACACCGGCGGATTTGGTCAACTCGGTGCGACTGAATGCGCGCGCATCACTCAGCGCCCAAAGGACGACAACCGGAGTCACAAGGAGTGCGCCGATCATGTTTCCCAACCACCAGGTGAGCCAGATGTTGGCAAAATTGGCCCATTCCGCATAACCCGCGATTGCCAAACTGATGATTCCCACAGTGGCACTGATCGGGGTCGCCAATACGACGCAAATGACGGTGAATTTTGCCACCGTATTGGAAGTCGAAAATGTATCGCGTCCGTTGGACCAGGCGTTGATCAGGGCCGCGCCCACCAGCGCTTCAAGCGAGTTGCCTGTTGCAATCGAAATCGCGGTGCCGATCGAGCCCGCGGCGGTGGCGTTGACGATCATCGCGGCCAGGAATATTGCCGGCCAGGCTCGATATCCCCACAGCACGATCGCAGCGAGGGCAAAACCGGTCGGCGGCCAAATGGTCGAGGCGCTGGGATGAATCAAGGCGAGGGCGAGACCGATTTTGGCGAGGACAAAATAGGTCAGCCCGATTCCGATCAGGCCAGCAATATAGTTCAGTCCTCGGCGGAAGCTTGTCCGCGAGGTAATCGAATGTCGATTGAATACCGTCGAAGTCATCGTCTATAGACCGCGGTTAATCCATAATTTTGCGAAAGCTTATTGCGCTCGCTTTGAGCGGGCCAAATGTTATTCAAAAATCAGTGGTAACGCTATGCCGGTTGGCAGGAGTCGGCCGCGATTGCTCACAACAAAGCCTGGCAACAGCATTTCGATCTCGGCTTCATCTTTGTCCTGGGAATGCACGGTAAACGTGCAGCCGTCGCCGAGGCATGTCGGGCAGCGATTCGCCTGTCGGACCCGAGCGACTGCGGCGGGCAAACCGGCCATTTTTTTGCCGGCAGCCTCATGCGGTATAAAAAAGATCCTCGGTTCGAGAGGTTGCGGGTTTAAGAACGGCCCTTCGGAAAGCCGGTGAGGCCCGGAGGAATGGCCGCCCAAGGAACCATTGACTTCATCCAGATCTGATGCGTCGGGTGGACGAGCTCCGGCTGATCAATGCATCCCGCCTTGACGAACAAAACATCCGGATGGACCGGCGAAGTTGTATACAAAGGCGATCCGCAATCGGGGCAGAAGTGCCGTGTTAGGGAGTTGCCACTTTCGCCGGTCTTTGTGAATGCTCGCGGGCTTCCTTTAACGATTCGGAACTGACGAGCTTCGACACGAACGCCGACGTTGAAGGCGCTACCCGTGCATTTTCGACAATCTTCACAGTGGCAATAGTTTGCGGGTCCGAGCTCACCTCCGCACTGATATCGAACACTCCCGCACAGGCAGCCGCCCATCACGGCTTCACTCATTCAACCCTCCCAAGTACTTTTGCGCTTCCGGCACTTGGCAAATCGGAACAAGTTGACGAGACCTCAAATAGGCTTGATTCACCCGAAGATCTCCTCGATCGGCAGTCATCCGACATTGTTCGACTGAGCGTCCCCCGGCGGCGTTCGCTTCGCCGGCTTATGCTCAATTGTATGCGATTTTACCGAACAAAAAAGCCAATTTGTCACCTGCAGATCAACGTCACTGCAGGAGTTAGAGGTTCAACTCTGCAAGCCTGATTTTGAAAGCCAAGGGGTTGGCATGCTTGCACGGGTTCACGCCTCGGGCGAAACACGTTTGGAACCGCTTCGGTGCCTGCGCTGAAGCGGCCTCCCATCTCACCTCTCTTCGTCCTAACGCTGTTGGTTGGCGCAGCGATGGTCGGGGTCCGGCCTATTCGCGTGCAGTTGAAGCGGATCTCCAGGAGGCTTGTTGAAAGTTTCAGGCATTGTCTGGTTTGGGAGTAAACTCGATGCGAGTATTTGACCTATTCCATGATCGAAGAGCCGGAGTCGCACCACTCGTCGCGCTGGCTGCAGTTCCCTTGATAGCGAGCGTGGGTGCCGCGGTAGATTACGGCCGCGTCAATGCGCTTCGTACTTCGATGCAGAATTCACTCGATGCGGCGGCGCTCGTATTGTCGCAGCAGGCGCTGCAACTTTCCAGCGATCAGCTCAGCCAAGACGCGACCACGCAATTTCTCGCATCCTCAAGTGCAGAACGTAAAGGTTACGGCCAATGCGTCGTCGCAATCCGGCGGCGCATCCGTGAGCATGACCGCTGCCGGCTCGGTCGCGACGCTATTCCTGGGTGTGATGGGGTTCTCCAGCATCAATGTTTCCGTCAACTCAACCGCGTACGCAACCGCGGACGGGCTTGGCTGCGTCCTTGCTCTTGACCCCACGGCAAGCGGCGCGATTGCTACGCAAGGGAGCGCTGCCATCAATCTCAGTGGCTGCAGCCTCTACGACAATTCCAATAGTGCTAGCGCGCTCACCGTCGGCGGGTCGGCTTCGCTTTCGGCACTTTCCGTAGGAGTGGTGGGAGGGATTTCCGGGAAGGCGGGCATCACGGTGACGCAATGGATCAGGACCGCGCTTGCCGCCGTTTCCGATCCTTATGTCAATTATGAGTTTCCCAAGTTCTCCGGTTGCGATCAGCAGAATTTCACCGCCAAATCGACAGTGACCATCAATCCCGGGGTCTACTGCGAGGGGATTTCTCTCAATGCGGGCGCCGATGTCACGCTGAACTCCGGCATCTACTACATCGATGGAGGCGGCCTGAGCGTCAATGGCGGGGCCACTCTCACCGGCAAGGGCGTCACGCTCGTCTTCACGAAAAAGAACGGCAAGAGCTGGCCCACTGTGACCATCAATGGCAATGCCACCGTCAATTTGACGCCACTCAAATCGGGGTCGACCGGGGGGATCGTGGTCTTTGGCGATCGCAATATTCCCGTCGGGACATCATTCAAGTTCAACGGCGGTGCCAACCAGTATCTCGGCGGCGCAATTTATGTTCCGACCGGGGCGATCAGCTTTGCCGGCGGCGCTGCGACCAGCACGAGCTGCACGCAGATAATCGGGGACACCGTCACGTTCGTTGGAAATTCATCGCTGGCAATCAACTGCAGCAGCTACGGAACCCAACCGTTCAGCCCAAAAGTGGTAAGGCTGAGTTTATAAACCGATCCCGTTGCCGCTGTCTCCTGCGGGGCAGGCGCCGGGACGCCTGCTTGCCAACTCTCCATCTTGGGCGGTGTAATGGGGGGTGTTCAGGTATAATACCTCGTCATAGCAGCGATGGCGATCGACAAACGAATCGGCACAGCCGCAGAGGCTCTCGCCGACGTTGCGGATGGAGCGACCGTTTTCATATCGGGCTTTGGCGGCGCCGGTTTTCCCAATGCCCTGATCCGCGCCCTTCGCGATCGTGGTCCAAGACAATTGACGCTCGTCGTGAACTCGGCAACCCACCGTTATTCAATGACGCACGAGCTGATCGAAGCCGGCCTTGTGCGCAAGGTCGTATGCACTGCCGCCAGAGGCCACAGCAAGGAGCCCTCGCCCTTCGAGCGGCAATGGATGGATGGCAAGATCGAGCTCGAATGCGTGCCGCAAGGTACTTTTGCCGAGCGTATCAGGGCCGGCGGCGCGGGCATTGCGGCCTTCTACACCCCGGTCGGCGTGGGTACGGAGCTCGCGCAAGGAAAAGAGGTGCGAAGCTTCGGTGGCCGGGAGTACGTTCTTGAAGCGGCCATCAAAGGAGACCTCGCTCTCATCCGCGCCGATAGCGCGGACCGGTACGGCAATTTGACCTTTCGCTATGCCCAGATGAACTTTGGTCCCGTCATGGCGACGGCCGCGGCATGCGTCGTTGCAGAGGTGCGCACCGTTCTCGCAGAGCCAATTCCACATGAGCGCGTGCAGCTGCCGGGGCTTTACGTCGATCGTGTTGTGACGGTAGGGGCGTGACCATGAAGCCTCTAAACCGTCTGCAAATTGCGTGGCGCGCCGCCCAGGACGTCGGCGACGGCATGGTCGTCAACCTGGGTTTGGGCATGCCGGTCGCCGTGGCGGACTATCTGCACTCCGAAGCCGATGTCTTTATCCAATCGGAGAACGGCGTGATCGGCGTGGGTCCGCTGGCGGCGCCCGAGCACATCGATACCGACCTGGTCGACGCCGGCAGCAGGCGCATCACACTGCGGCCTGGCGCCGCGATTGTCGATTCCTCCTGGTCGTTTGCCGCAATTCGCGGGGGTCACATCGACGTCGCCGTCCTGGGTGCCTTCGAGGTTGCAGCCAACGGCGATCTGGCCAACTGGGACATGCGCCTGCCGAATAAAGGCCCGCTGGTCGGCGGCGCCATGGATCTGGCCTCGTGTGCGCGCGCGGTCTGGGTGATCATGGATCACGTCACGCGCAAGGGCGCGCCGCGATTGGTCGAAAAGTGCACGTTGCCCCTCACGGCCATGCGTTGCGTCAAGCGCGTCTATACCGATCACGCCGTCGTCGACATCACCCAGGGCGGCATGGTTGTTCGTGAGATGCTTGCGGGTCTGAGCGAGTCGGATCTGCGCCAGCGCACCGGTGCCGCGTTGACCTTTGCGCCGGACTGCCGGGCGCTGACCACTCCGCCAATCGAGCTGCCGGCCGGGGACCGCGCTTGAACTACAGCGTGCTCTGCGTGCCAAGGATCACGGTGGCTTGCGACGAGAGAACCCCGCCGTTGCCGTGCGCAAGCGCAACATCGCAGTTTTTCACCTGACGCGCGCCGCACTCGCCGCGCAACTGGCGCACCGCTTCGATCAAAAGGAACAGCCCGTACATGCCCGGGTGACAATATGACAATCCGCCACCGTTGGTGTTGACGGCGAGGCTGCCGTTGGGACCGATGTGGCCGCCGCTGACGAAAGCGCCGCCCTCGCCTTTCTTGCAAAAGCCGAGGTCCTCCAAGAACAGGATGGTGTTGATGGTGAAGGCGTCGTAGAGCTCGACGGCGTCGATGTCGGCCGGGCCGAGCCTGGCCATCGCGTAAGCGGCCTTCCCCGCGGCGAGTGCGCCGGTCACCGTGAGGTCCGGCATGCTGGAAATGTTGGCGTGGGTGACCGACTGGCCGCAGCCCAGCACGTAGGCGGGCGCCTTCTTGAGCGACTTGGCGCGTTGCGCCGATGTGATGACAATCGCGCCTCCTCCATCGGTGACGAGGCAGCAGTCGCGCACCGTGAACGGATAGCTCACCATGCGTGAGGAAAGCACGCCCTCGATTGTCAGCGGCTTCTTCTCCCACGCAGCCGGGTTAAGCAACGCCCATTCGCGCGCGGCCACCGCGACGGCAGCAAGCTGCTCACGGGTTGTGCCGAATTCATGCATGTGCCGCGAGGCGGCAAGCGCATAAGCGCTGGACGGCATGAATGGCCTGAAGGGCGTTTCGTAGGGATTGATCTCGCGCACGGACGCCTGCTTGCGGCCGACGCTGCGCTGCGTGCTGCCGTAGGCGATGACGGCGACGTTGCAGAGACCGAGCGCAATCGCGCCCACGGCATGGGCCACGTGATATTCGAACGACGAACCGCCAACGATGGTCGAGCCGAGGAATGGCGGATTGATGCCGAGATATTCGGCGAGCGCCAGGACGGACAGGCGGCTCTGGGTCGTTGCCGAAAACAGGCCGTCGACATCCTTCAGGCTCAGGCCGCAATCGTCGAGCGCCCGCTTGGCGCCCTGCGCCATCAGGTCGGTGACGGATATTCCGTCCGCCACTTCGCCCAGGTCGGATTCAGCCACCCCGACAATCGCCGCGCTGCCGCGCTTGAGCCCCTCCATCACGCCCCCTCCACGGGAACAAAGACGGGCTGCGGCGGCTCGGCGCCGCCCGGCTGATGCACGCGAAGGCGTACGCGCTGCCCGATGCGCACCTCTTGCGGCGCGATGTCTTCCACCCGGCTCATCAGGCGGAATCCTTCGTCGCAATCGATCAGTGCGACATTGAACGGTTTGCCCTCGACGGGATGCACGACCGTCGTGGCGTAGACCGTTCCGAGCCCCTTACTGACGCGCCATTCCAGCCGGTCACTGCCGGTGAACGGACAAAGCATGCGCGGATAAAAGACCGCGCGTCCTGCCGCGGGGCTGAACTGATAAGCGAGCTCACCGCGCGCGAGATGGTCGAGATAGGTCTTGAGCGGAGCGTCCTGGCTGCCCGGCATAGGTGTCGGCGTCCCGAAGATTACGGCCAAGAAGTTTGTAGCGCCGGAGCAATGAGATAATCAACTGTGGCTTGTTATTCTCGCGCTCACGCGATTACGATCGTGCAGGTGCCGCTGTCTGGCGATCATACCGGGGCACGCCCATGAAGCTTCAGCGTAGACAATTTCTTCTGGCAGCGGGTGCTGCAATGCTCCCGGTTTGCGCAGGCGCGCAGGATTATCCGTCGCGCCCGGTGAAAATCATCGTCGGCCAGGCGGCGGGCAGCGCGTCCGATATTGTCGCGCGGCTGGTTGCCCAATTCCTGTCGGACAAGCTTGGCCAGCAATTCCTTGTCGAAGCCCGGCCGGGCGCTGCCGGCAATATCGCAACCGAAGCGGCAACCCACATGCCGCCCGACGGCTACACCCTTTTGCTGGTAAACTCACAGAACGCGATAAACGTTGCGCTCTACGAGAAACTCAACTTCGACTTCTCCCGGGACATCGCACCGGTCGGCATGGTTGAGAGCGTTCCGCTGGTCATGGAGGTTCACCCCTCGGTGCCGGCCAGAACCATTCCCGAGTTCATCGCCTATGCGAAGGCCAATCCCGGCAAGCTCAACATGGCGTCAGCCGGGATTGGTGGTCCGCAGCACATCGCGGGAGAGCTGTTCAAGTTCATGGCTGGCGTGGATCTTACGCACATCCCCTACAAGGGCTCCACGCCCGCGGTGACTGATCTCGTTGCAGGTCAGGTGCAAGTGATGTTCGACGTTACGGTGACCGCGCTGCCACAAATCAGGGCTGGAGCGGTCAGGGCATTGGGCGTGACAACGGCCGAGCGCCTTCCATTCCTGCCGGACGTGCCGACGATCGACAGTTTCCTCAACGGATACGAGGCGGCCGGCTGGATCGGTATCGGTGTCCCCAAGGGCACACCGCCCGAGATCATCGCAACGCTCAACAAGCAAACCAACGCGGCGGTGCTCGACCCCAACATCAGGCAGCGGTTCGCCGATCTCGGGGCTCTGGCGGTAGCGCCGAATTCGCCCGACGATTTTGCCAAATTCATCGCTGAAAACATCGAGAAGTGGAGCAAGGTGATCAAGTTCGCGGGCATCAAGCCGGAGTGACAGCAATGGCGACCGATGGTGCCGCATTGCGCATTGCGCCCAAGAGGAGATCGTCATGACGAGGGATAGCTACGAAGACGGCATGAAGATTCGGCGCAAGATGCTGGGTGATGCCTGGGTCGACCGTTCACTTGCGAACCGCAATGACTTCAACGCCGAGATCCAGCAGCAGATCACTCGCCAAGCCTGGGGCGAGGTCTGGACGCGGCCGGGCATCGATGTGAAGACGCGTCGCTTCATGGCCTTGTCGATGATGATCGCACTGCGTGCATGGGACGAATTCCGTTTGCACGTGCGCTCCGGCCTGACCCAGGGCGATCTCAGCAAGAATGAGCTCAAGGAGATCATCATCCAGGCGACGGCTTATTGTGGCGCGCCGGCGGGCAATCACGCCATGGCGGAGGCAGAACTGGCACTCAAGGAAATGGCGAAATAGCTCACGCGAGGAGGTCGGCGTGGAGCACATCCCGGCCTACACGCGCTATCCCGAGGCATTCGCCCGGCGCGCGCTGGATCTGGTCCGCGAACCTGGTGCTCGACAATTTGGTGCTGGCGCGCAAGACGGTGAGGTGAGGGCTTCTGCTCCGCAATCACTCGCCATCTCAGTTCAGTACGACTCGGTCGCCAACGCTTATGTCGCCCGGCGCGGTCACGACCGCGTAAACCCCGGCACAAGGAAACGCGCCCAGGTCGCCGAGCTGGACCCTATTGTGGCGAACAAGCACCCGCAGGACATCCGTATCCTTGGGCAGATCATCTTGGGCAAGGGTTATCATAACGCAGCGCGGATCGAGCAGTGCAACGCTCAGCCGCGTCACATCACCAAGTCCGAGGGCATGACCCACCCACTCGTTCTCAATCAACCCGGAACTGTCAGTCCGTAGGATCAAATTCATACGAAACCTGCGCACGTCAAATCGGCTGTTCGGCTGCAGCTCGGTTAGTCGATCGAGAGTGGACAATGTCAAGATTGATATCGGAAATACGTCCAAGAAGGAGCCCGTCGGTACTGGGGATTCCATGCCTAGTGAGGCAAAGAGTGCGGACCCGAGCTTTTGCGGGACCACCGTATCTCTGTTGCCTGCGGGGTCTGCACCCTCGACATCCGGATGGTATTGGTCGACAGTGAAATCCTCCGGTGCCGAGCGCCTGAGCTCGACATCGCGCTTGAAGTATTTTGAGAGCGCGCGGTCAACACCTGCGGCGTCGCTCCGCAAGGCCGTACCGTCAGGTAACGAGATTTGAACGGGAGGTATGCAACCGCGGCTCCGTGGCGGTTCAATAAATTTTGCTTTGCAGTTGAGTATGTCGGGAAACAGTCTTGCACTCTTCGCGCTCACGACCCTTCCCGTGTCAGTGTCGATGAGCGCGTATGCACGATCGCCGACCACACCTCGCTCGGTGACCTCTGCCTGTTGCAGGCGTTCTCCCCTCATAGACTTCACCGGGAACCGCCATAACTCCGCTACCGCGCCGACCACCTCACCGTTCGCCACCTCGGTCTCCTCTATTGGCCGGCGCGTTTCACGCACGGGCGATTACTGTCAGCCGCCAATAACCTGCTTGAGATTGCAGGACGGGTCTAAGGTAGAGCAATAGCACCAACGCGAGTAGTCGTCATGAACCTCATCCGAATTTATGCTGATGCAGCAGGCGAAAGTCACTTCGAACAATGTGATCTGAAGTTGACCTTGAAGGAATTCGCTCCGCCAGTGGCTCCACATGGGGGATCCGCGTTTGCTGGGTGGACGATGGAGTGTACGATGCGGAGCAAAGCAGTCGGCTTTGCAGAGGTACAATTCAATGTTTCCCATCACGCGCATCGGCCCGTCTCGTTATTCCCCCACACGAAGCCGGATCGTGATTCACGATGGCGTGGTAACGACGGTAGCAACGGCCACGGCCAAATCGCCGTCACTCTACGATCAATCGCGCGACGCCTTAGCGAATATCGACCGCCTCCTGAGCGAGGCTGGGACTGACAAGTCGCGCGTTCTGATGGTGACGATCTATATCACAGACATTGCCGGCAAAGCAGAGTTCAACCGCGCATGGGATGAGTGGGTGGATCGTGCGAATCTTCCACTCCGCGCCTGCGTCGGCGCCGCTCTCGAGAAGGACGACCTGGTGGAACTGATCGTTACGGCGGCGGTGGATGCGGGGAGCGGCGCAATCGAGCGATTGCGCCCTACGCCCTCTGACTTGAGGCGTCGTGACTGATTCGAGGCTGGCACAACGTGCACCTCTTCCTCCTGGAGAACATTACTCATCCAATCTCTTCCCGCTCCCAATACACAAGGCGATGGCGCAGGAGGAGCATGGCCTGGTCAAGCGCAAGCCCGCAGAGGCCGATCACAATGATCGCGGCATAGACGTTGGCGAAACTAAACCGCGTGCTCCAGATGGTGATGTAGTAACCAAGCCCGATCGAGTCGCCGATCATTTCGGTCAGCACCACGACGATGATCGCCACCGGCAGTGCGATGCGCAGGCCCGAGAAGATGCTCGGCAGTGCCGCGGGCATAATCACCCGGCGCAGAATCGTGCTGCGGCTCGCGCCGCAGTTTTGCGCGCTCCAGACCAGACGCGTCGGCACTCCGCTAAACCCGAAGTAACATGTCACCACGATGGGATAGAGGCATTCGAGAAACGTGAATGCGATCTTTGACGGCGTCCCGATTCCAAAAATGTAGGTGAAGACGGGAAACAGTGCGATCTTCGGGACCGGATAACCGACAAAAAAGATCGGTTCGAACAGATTACGCACGAGGATCGATCGGGCCATGGCGGCGGCGAATGGAATTCCGATGATCGCAGCCAGACTGAAACCGGTGAGCGCGCGGGAGACGGTCACGCCTGCGTGATAGAGCAGTGCTCCATTGGCTGTTTCGTTCACCAGGACATCCCAGACTGCCCCCACGCCGGGCAGGAGACGAGATTGGACGAGACCGCTTGCAACGGCGGCTTGCCACATGACGAGCAGAAGCGGAATGGAATACCAGCGGCCGATCAGGTTGCGGGCCTGCGCAATCATCGGGCCACCTGCTCTTCGGTCCCGATGATCTGGCCCTTGAGAACGCGCGACCGGATCGCCAGCAGGATGCGGTCAGCGGCAAAGCCCAGCACCGCGAAACAAACAATGCCCGCAAACATCAGGTCGAAGCGGACCCATTCTTCGCCATAAGAAATGATCGTGCCGAGCCCGGCTTTGGAGCCGATCAGCTCGGCCGCAAACAGCACCACAAAGGCGTGCGCGAGACCGATGCGTATGCCCGCAAACAGCTGCGGGGCCGCGGCCGGGATGAGAACGCGGAAGAAGATCGTGCTCCGCGGCGCTCCCATGTTCTGTGCCGCCCAGATCAAGAGCCGGTTCACCGACAGAACGGCATGGCGGGACGCGATGAACACCGGAAAAAATCCGGAGAATGCAATAATCGCGATCTTGGATGCGTGGCCCAGCCCAAACAGCAGCAGGAACACCGGCAGGAATGCAATCTTTGGAACGGAATAGAGAAACGAAACCAGTGGATCGAAGAAATGCCGTACCCGCGGCATCATTCCGGCCGCTAGCCCGACTAGGATACCGGAGGCCGCGCCGAGCACAAATCCGGCGGCGACGCGATAGAGGCTTTCCGCGAGCGCGGCAAACAGCTCTCCCGTGACGGCAAGCTCCCACAGCGCCGTCAGGATCGCGGTTGGAGTGGAAAGATAGCGCGGCAAAAATCCCGCGCTGCCCAGCACCTCCCATAACGCCAATACGGCCGCGGGAATGAGCGCGTTTGTAATCTTTTGCGACCAGCGCGGCGCGGGCATTACGGCTACGAAAGCTCCACCGCGCGAGCCTTGAGCACCTCGTCGCGCACGAGATCCCACACCTTTACCCGCAATGAAAGATATTCCTGCGATTTGCGGTAGTCGCCGGAGCGGTCGAGATTGGGAATGCGGATGTCGGCCTTGATCCGGCCCGGCCGGGCCGTAAACACGATCAAGCGCGTTGCGAGATAGATCGCCTCGTCGATATCGTGAGTGACGAAGAGCGCAGTCTTGCGCGAACGCGCCCAGATGGACTGGAGCTCCTCCTGCAGCAGCTCGCGCGTTTGCGAATCCAATGCACCGAACGGCTCATCCATCAGCATGATGTCGGGATCGAGCGCAAACAGCCGCGCGAGTGCAATTCGCTGTTTCATCCCACCGCTCAAATGGCCGGGATAGACATCGGCAAAACGCGAGAGATGAACGAGATCGAGATATTCCTTCGCCTTCGCGAGCCGTTCGGGTTTGGGCAATCCCTTCATTTCGAGCGGCCAGGCGACATTCTGTGCAGCGGTGAGCCAGGGAAAGAGCGAAAGCTCCTGAAACATCATGCCGCGGTCGGGACCGGGTGCTCCGATCGGACAGCCTTTGAGCCGAACATGGCCGCCGGTCGCCGGCTCGAAACCCCCAACGATGTGCAGGAAAGTGCTCTTTCCGCAGCCCGACGGGCCAAGGATGGAAACGAACTCATACTCTTCGATCGAAAGGGAGAGGCGGTCGAGCGCAGGGATGGAGCGATTCTCCAATGTAAATGTCTTCTCAAGCTCGGTCACCTCCAACAGAGGCATCATCACACTTTCGCAAGAGTTACATGGCGTGGCGCGCCCGGGATCGGATGCACAATCTATCCCGGTTTAGCGCGCCTCACCAACATCGCGAGTGCCGGCGACCGGCCTTGTGTTTGGCAAGCGCATTGTTCTAGCGTTGTGGCAGACACCACGGTTGAGACCGCAAACATGTCCCCACTCACCGCGGACGAGATCCGGCATCTGGTCGAGCCCGGTCGGGTCAATCGGCGGATTTACACGGACCCCGCCATCTTCGAACTGGAGCTCGAGCGGATTTTCGGCTCGGCGTGGATTTACGTCGGGCATGAAAGCCAGGTGAAGAATAGCGGGGATTTTGTCGCCACCCGGATTGGGCGCAAGCCGCTTCTCCTGGTGCGCGACGCGGGCGGCAAGATTGCGCTCCTCCACAATCAATGTGCGCACCGCGGCTCAATGGTGGTGGCCTCGGAGGGGGGAAACACGTCGGAGTTTCGCTGCTGCTATCATGGCTGGACCTATCATCTCGACGGCCGCCTGAAGGCGGCCCCGCTCCTGCAAGGCTACCCGCCGCATTTCGATCCGAAAAATCCCACCGCAGCCATGCTGCCCGTGCCGCGCGTTGCAAGCTATCGCGGTTTTGTTTTCGGCAGCCTCGCGGCCGATGGACCGAGCCTCGAGGACTATCTCGGATACATGACCACGTCATTCGACGACATGGTGGACCGCGCCCCCGATGGCGAGCTGGAATTGGCAGGTGGGGTGTTCAAGCACAGCTACAAGGGCAACTGGAAACTTTACCTGGAAAATCTCTGCGATGCCGCGCATCCGCTGTTCACGCATCAGTCCTCGATCGATGCGGCTTCACAGCAGTCCGACAGCGTACATTCCGACGGCTCGGGCGAGATCGCGATCCGGCAAATGCGCCAAAACGGAGCGCCGTACAGCTTCTGGGAAACAAATGTCGGCATCTGGACATATCCCAACGGCCACAGCTTCCTCGGTGACTACCATGACGATGCCAAGCTCGTCGCCGCGCTGAACGATCCGGTATTCCGCGAATACATCGCGGCTCTGGAGGCAAAGCAAGGCAAGGAGCGCGCGAAGAAGATCATCGAGGTACGGCGCTGGAACAGCAACGTCTATCCCAATCTGTCCTTTATGAGTCAGTTT
>Ga0306920_100007251_pt1 | contig 14577 bp, 13 predicted proteins | sample flu12Cox44000170_FD_204666 | JGI IMG/M metagenome (GOLD analysis project Ga0306920, IMG submission 204666) | Lab enrichment of tropical soil microbial communities from Luquillo Experimental Forest, Puerto Rico - flux4day.12C.oxic.44.000.170 (v2)... | ecosystem: Environmental > Terrestrial >...
CGTCAGCGGGCAGCCCGACCACCCGAGACTGGTCGCAGCGATCGACCGGATCCGCGAGGCGGTCAAAAAGGGTGCCGGAGCGCGGCTCGCTCTGCCGTTGAACCACGCCGCCTTCCCGCGCGACGCCGCCCAGCTCAAGGCGCTCGGCGCCGGTTACACCAATTGCGCGCCGAGCCCCGAAGCGCGGCTGCTGCGATCTTTCCAGGACCAAGCGGCCGAGCAACGCAGGCTGTTGCGTTAGCGCTTAAGCCGCGCCTCTTGCCAGCCGGGCTAGCTTGTAGCGCATCGCCAGCCATGCGAGACGGCTTCCCGCTTCCGCGAGCCGGCTGCGCGGGGCCAAACCGACAGCCTTAAGGACCATCGCGACCATGTGTCGGACATGGGGCTGTTGGTACAGCGTCAACGCCCGCCGCGCATAGGCGCGGCTATAGAGACGCCGATCATACGGTCCCGCCGGCTCGTTCGCCGCGTAGTAGGCGTAGGCGAGCTCGTCATCCTCGGCCTCCGCAATCCGCCCGAGGGCGACGCTGAGGCGGTGCACCAACCCGATCTGATCGCGCTCCAGACAGCGCGTCAGGTTCCTGTAGAAAAGCTTGTAGTGTCGGATCTCGTCGGCCGCGATGTTGCGGCAGATCTCCTTCAGCACCGGCTCCCGCACGCCGTCGCGCAACGCCGAGTAATATGAGCTGGTGCCGACCTCGACCATGCAGCGCGCGATCATTTCGCCCGAGCGCGAGCCGCGGCGCGCGGTAACGGCATCGAAATCGATCTGATAGCCCGCCCGAAACCGATCGAAAGCGGCGGCGAAGTCGTAGCTCGCATCGGCGAGCACAGCCCAACGCGCCAAGGCCCGTCCATGCTCGATTTCCTCCTCGCCCCAACGCTGCGCCGCTCTCTGGAAGCCGGGATCGTCGGTGAAGATCCGACATAGATGATGCACATACGCCGCGCTGTTGTATTCGACGAGGCTCGCCGCTTTGACGATTCGCACGACCTCGGGATCGAGCTTGCTGGGATCAAAACGCTCCCAGGCAATATCATCGAGCGTCCAGCGGCCCATGGCTCCGCTATCCCGCAAGTTTCTTCTTCAACAGCTGGTTGACCACGGCGGGGTTGGCCTTGCCTTGCGTCGCACGCATGATCTGGCCGACAAAGAAGCCGTAGAGTTTGTCGCGGCCGGCGCGATATTCGGCGACCTTGTCGGCTTGGGCCGCGAGGACCGTGTCGATCGCGGTCTCGATCGCGGCCCGATCGGTCACCTGACGCAGCCCCTTCGCCGCGACGATCGCGGCGGGGTCGCTGCCTATGGCAACCATCTCGGCAAAGACGTCCTTGGCGAGCCGGCCGGAAACAGTGCCGTCGGCAATCAGGTCGATCAGTGCCCCGAGCTGCCCGGCCGAAACCGGCGATCGGCCGATGCCGATCCCGAGCCGGTTCAACGCCCCGAACAGATCGCCCATGACCCAATTCGCTGCTGCCTTGGCGTCGCGCCCTTCAACCACCCGCTCGAAGAACAGCGCTGTCTCCTTCTCGGCAACCAGTACCCCCGCATCCGCGGCCGAGAGCCCGTATTCCGACATGAACCGCGCCTTCTTGGCGTCGGGTAACTCGGGTAAGTCCACGCGAATCCGCTCGACCCAATCGGGGTCGAGCACCAATGGCAGCAGATCAGGATCCGGGAAGTAGCGGTAGTCGTGCGCTTCCTCCTTCGAGCGCATCGGCCGGGTGATACCACGCCCGACATCGAACAGCCTCGTCTGCTGCTCGATCCTGCCGCCCTCCTCGATCAGCTCGATTTGGCGCCGTGCCTCGTGATCGATCGCCTGCATCACATGGCGGATCGAGTTGAGGTTTTTGATCTCGCAGCGTGTGCCCAGCGCCTCGCCGGGACGGCGGACCGAGATGTTGCAGTCGCAGCGCAGCGAGCCCTCCTCCATGTTGCCGTCGCAGGTGCCGAGATAACGCAAGATAGAGCGCAATTTGCGCAGATAGACCCCGGCCTCTTCGGCGCTCCGCAGATCGGGCTCGGATACGATCTCCATCAGCGCGATACCAGCCCGGTTGAGGTCGATATAGGTCACGGTAGGGTGCTGGTCATGCAAGCTCTTGCCGGCGTCCTGCTCGAGATGCAGCCGGGTGATGCCGATCTCGCGCACCGTCCCGTCGGGCATGTCCAGACTGATGCGGCCACGCCCCACGACCGGATGCAAGTATTGCGAAATCTGATAGCCGGCCGGGAGATCCGGATAGAAATAGTTCTTGCGCTCGAAGACGCTCGCCGAGTTGATCTCGGCGGCGAGGCCAAGCCCGGTTCTGACCGCCTGCTCGACGCAAAAACGATTGATGACCGGCAACATCCCCGGAAATGCGGCGTCAACCGGCGAGACCTGGGTGTTAGGTTCAGCGCCGAAATCGGTCCCCGCCCCGGAAAACAATTTGGCCTTCGAGACCACCTGGGCGTGGATCTCGAGGCCGATCACGGTTTCCCATTTCCCCGTGCGGCTCTCGATCATGATCCGCCCCCGGCGACAAAGCCCGGCAGATGCCGGAACGAGGCAGCGCGCTCCAAGATCTCAGCGACGCGCAGAACCGTCGTCTCGTCAAAGGCGCGGCCGATGATCTGCAAGCCGAGCGGCAGTCCGTCGCCCGAGAGACCGGCCGGCACCGAGGCTGCCGGCACCCCGGCGAGATTCGCCGGCACCGTAAAGACATCGTTCAGATACATTTCAATCGGGTCGCCACTCTTTTCGCCGATGGCAAATGCCGCCGATGGCGCCGTCGGGGTCAGAATACAGTCGACCCGCTCGAACGCACTGGCGAAGTCGCGGGCGATCAGGGTGCGCACCCGCTGTGCCTTGAGGTAGTAGGCGTCGTAGTAACCGGCCGACAGCACATAGGTGCCGATCAGCACGCGGCGGCGGACCTCGGCGCCAAATCCGGCCGCGCGGGTGAGCTCGTACATCTCTGCGAGACTGTCGCCCTCGACGCGCAGCCCAAACCGCACACCGTCATAACGCGCGAGGTTTGAAGAGGCCTCAGCCAGCGCAATGATGTAGTAAGCCGGCAACGCGTACTTGGTCATCGGCAGACTGATTTCGACCGGCTCGGCACCAGCCGAGCGCAGCCATTCGACGCCTTGCTGCCACAGCGCTTCGATCTCACTGGGCATCCCAGCGACGCAGTATTCCCGGGGCATGCCGATGCGCAGTCCCTCGATATTGTCGCCGAGCATCGCTTCGAAATTCGGGACCGGAACCGGCGCAGAGGTCGAGTCCCTCGGATCGTGTCCAGCCATCGCGCCGAGCGTGATCGCCACGTCGCGAACCGTCCGGCCCATTGGCCCGGGATGGTCGAGTGAGGAGGCGTAGGCGACGACTCCCCAGCGCGAGCAGCGGCCATAAGTCGGCTTTAACCCGACTATGCCGCAAAAGCTCGCCGGCTGGCGGATCGACCCGCCGGTATCGGTTCCGGTCGCGGCGAGCGCCGCACGCGCTGCGACCGCGGCCGCGGAGCCGCCCGAGGAGCCGCCCGGGACTAGCGGCCGGTTGTCCGCCGGCCTCCGCCACGGGTTCTCGACCGGTCCATACCAGCTCGTGGTGTTCGAGGAGCCCATCGCGAACTCGTCGAGATTGGTCTTGCCGAGCATGACCGCGCCGGACTGCCACAGCTTTTCGGTCACCGTCGATTCATAGGGCGGACAAAACCCGTGGAGGATGTGCGAGCCGGCGGTGGTCAGGACACCCTTTGTGCAGTAGAGGTCCTTAACCGCGACCGGAATGCCGTCGAGCGGCAATGCCTCGCCCCGCGCCAGGCGCCCGTCTGAGGCATCGGCCATCGCCAGCGCGCGCTCGGGTGTCGGCGTGATATAGGCGTTGAGCGGTTCGGCTTCGGCGACCGCGTCGTTGTAGGCGGCGGCGAGCTCACGCGCCGAAAAGAGCCTGCGGGTGAGCCCGTCGCGCGCCTCGGCGAGGTCGAGTGCCAGCAGCGCCGGGTCGCTCACTCGACGACCTTGGGGACTGTGAAAAAGCCGCGCGCCGCGCGCGGTGCATTGCCGATAATCGTGTCGCGACAGCCGCCATCGGTCATCGCGTCGTCGCGCATCGGCAGGCTCGCCGCCGCCGCACTCGCCATCGGGGGCACACCCGTCGTGTCGAACTCGTTCAGCTGCTCAACCCAGTCGAGGATGTGCGACAGCTCAATCGCCAGCGGTTCGAGCTCGGCATCCGAAAGCTTGATCCGCGCCAAACTGGCGATGTGCGCCACGGTGGCTTTGTCGAGCGCCATGACTTCAGCGTCTCCGGGTTATCATCGCGCATGATCCTAGACAATCCTGCGGAGCTGCGCGAGGCGGTGCCGGCGGGCATGCGGCTGATGGGCCTCGATGTCGGGACGAAGACCATCGGGGTTGCGCTGTCCGACACCCGCCGGGTTATCGCCACACCGCTGGAAACGATCCGCCGCCATCGCTTCCGTGAAGACATGGTGCGGCTCTTCTCCTTGGTTGACACAAAAGCTGTGGGCGGACTGGTGGTCGGTCTGCCGCTAACCCTTTCCGGTGCCGACGGGCCCCGCACGCAGTCGGTGCGCCAGTTCTCGCGGAACCTGCTGGCATTCCGCGACCTGCCGGTCGTCTTTTGGGACGAACGGATGTCGACCGCCGTCGTGACCCGTGAGATGATCGCCCACGACATGACCCGGAAGCGCCGCGCCGAGATCGTCGATCGCGTCGCTGCTGCCTACATACTGCAGGGCTGCCTCGACTTTCTCGTCCGGACCTCCGCGTGAGCCTTGCGGTGGCCACGGGTCCGACGATGCGGCTATAGTTGCCCGGTTAACGATTTTCGTGAGCCGACGACATGAACATCGAGCCCGGTATCGAAGGCATCCGCCGCCAGATGGCGGCAACGATCCATCGACATTGGAAGCTCGTCCTCGCGCAGGGCATCGTGATGATGGTCCTCGGGTTTCTGGCGGTGGTCGAGCCCAACGTTGCGACACTTGCGGTGAGCATCTTTGTCGGTTGGCTGTTCTTCATAGGCGGCATTTTCCGCGCCTTGTCGGTTTGGCGATCCCGGGGAATGCCGGGCTTTGCGTGGTCGTTGCTGACCGCCTTGTTGGCGATCGTGTTCGGCTTGATCCTGATCTTTCGGCCGCTGGCGGGTGCGCTGACGCTGACGATGGTATTGGTCGCCTTCTTTATCCTGGAAGGCATCACCGCGATCGTGCTCGCGGTTCAACACCGCGATCACCTGAGGAGCTGGGGCTGGGTATTGTTCAGCGGGATCATAGACCTGTTGCTCGCCTTTCTGATCTGGGCCGGCTGGCCGAGTTCGGCCGACTGGGCGATTGGCCTCTTGGTCGGCATCAACATGCTGTTTTTCGGGCTGTCCCTGGTGATGACCGCGCTCGCGGCGCGGATGATGGGAAATCAATTGCGGTAGCCTAGAGGCTGCCGAATACTTCTGCGGTAGCCTAGCTGACCTCGAACTCGGACAAATCGCGGCTGGCGAACGCCCTGGCCGCGCTCCGCGCGTGCCGGAAATCTGCTTCAAGCCTCGGCCGCCGTTGCTCGATACCCTACATCCGCCCCGTTGGAGCCATGCACCGGCCGCGTTCAATGACACATGCCGACACAGACATGGCTTTCGAAGCTCACTGTGCTGTGACCAGGAACGATCAATTGTGTCGGCGCGCAGCTTCGCCGCGCGATAGAGCTCCCGGCGACGACCGGCTTTCCTTACGTTCCGCGGCGCTAGCGATTATCGGGCTCTCGGTGCTCGGGTGGGTTATCCTGTTGATCTTCGTTTGCCGGATGTTCGACGGCTCCTAGTGGTGCGACCGTCAATATTCCCGGGCGGTTCCTGGTGGTGAGACCATCAATTAGCCGTTGATCCTCGACGACGGCGGGACTGGACTGCTCGATGAGCGGAACGCGGCTTCTCCAGGCCAAGACCTTTGCACGATGGAGACCTTCAGCAGATTGCGGTACATCCAGAGGATCATCAGCGCTCCCAATGTTCCGGCCAGCACCCGGCTGATCACGCCGACACCCAGGAACACGTTGATCGTCCAAATAAGCAAAGGCAAGCAAATCGCGGTGCTTGAAGAGGCGACCCACAAGGCATGCAGGGGCTGCCGAACCCGCCCGCGATGATGCAACCAGTCCGCTACCCCAATGCTGAGGGTTCCCAAGGTGGCGGCGATCACTTGCAATGCTAGGATCTCTAACAATCAAGATCTCCTCATATCGCTAGCACATAAGCGGCCGGCAGGAATCTGTCGTGCTGAAGACCTTGTTGGCTCCGATCGCCAGCTCCTCACAGCGACTTGTCCAGTTTTTATGCCTCATTCGTTGCAACTTTGTTGACGCGGGGATGGCATAGCTTCCCTGAGAGGGTCTGATGGCCCTCACCCGAACTCACCGTTGCGGCTCTGCGATCTTCCCAGAGGCAATTAAGCGGCGGTCTGCAAAGCGTTCGGGCATCGGCAAGTGCTCCATCGCCAGTCGCATGGCCTTCTGCAATTTGGAATAGAAGTTGCCTTGGGCGCCAAGCAAAGGCCGAACCGTGCCGTCGAGCGCCCCTCCCCAGGCATCGAGATCCGCGCATACAGCCATCAGGGAGGGGTCGGCCTGCGGTTCGTCATCTTCCATCGCGACCCGCCGCGGATGTCGGTTCGCCGATGGCATCCGCGCCCGCGATGGCTGAACCGACGCTGCTGTCGAGCCGTCGCACATTCCGCTGTCGTGAAGCACTCGCCGCAAATATGCTGCGACGCCGTTTACGAATTTATCTGCAGGGCGCCCCGCGCTCACCCAGTTATCGAGGTTGCCCATGCCCCAATTATAGGCGGCAATCGCATCGGGCCAATTTTTGTACCGCCGATATAGATGCGCCAGGTATGCGCGCCCGATTGCGCGGTTTTGCGTCGCGTCAAACCGATCACCGCCGCCCACATCAGCCGCTGCAGGCTCGCTGACCTGCATCGGGCCCTGCGGCCCGGACGGATCTGGACGCCACATCGTGAGATCCGCACCATGGCTAGATTCCGCGCCGTCGACAGCATAGGCGACGCGATCGAGCGTCGTGCTGACACTCGGCGGGACGCTTTTGATCTCTCGCTGACCGGGATTCCTTGCCGCGCTCACCGCAACGGGCTGGTCAGGTAGCGCCGTGCGTTCCCCAGCCTGCGCCACGGCGACAGTTTGGATTACCGATAGGGCGATCAGCATGGATCGTGTGCAACTGCTCATCAATTCCCTTTGCTCGCTTCAAACCGCAAGAATAGGGTCAGTGCGGATAGTAGCAAGGAAAGATGTATTGTAGCTATAGTTCAGAATAGTTAATATGAGGGGTCAATATCTAGTGGTCCGATGTTAAAAATTTTCGGCCTATGTTGATTTAGGCCGCCGCTATGGATGCCGTGCAATCGCCTGTCGAGCATCGCGACCGTGCGCGGTCGGGAGCGGCGCCAGTCCGCACTGGCCCGGATCTCTTGGGCGCACTACTTTTGATGTTCTACAAAGCGCTCGCGCGGTGAGAAAAATTAGTTGAACGCATCATGCGCGCGGTGCGCGGTGTCACAGCACCTCGAAGAGCCCGGCTGCGCCCATGCCGCCGCCGACGCACATGGTCACCACGACCCATCGTACGCCGCGTCGTTTACCCTCAATCAGCGCATGACCGACCATGCGCGCACCCGACATCCCATAGGGGTGGCCGATCGAGATTGCGCCGCCATCAACATTGTACCGCTCGGGATCGATGCCGAGCCGGTTTCGACAATAGAGAGCCTGAACGGCGAATGCCTCGTTGAGCTCCCACAAACCAATGTCGTCGATCTTGAGCCCATGCTGCTGCAACAGCTTCGGAACCGCGAAGATCGGACCAATTCCCATCTCCTCCGGAGCGCAGCCGGCAACCGCAATCCCGCGATAGGCCCCGAGCGGATCCAGCCCGCGGCGTTCGGCCTCCTTGGCTTCCATCAATATTGCAGCAGAGGCGCCGTCGGAAAGCTGCGAGGCGTTACCTGCGGTGATGAATCGGCCTTCCTTGACGGTTTGCCCATCGCGGAACACCGGCTTCAGCGCCGCCAGCGCCGCCAGCGTCGTCGAGGGCCGGTTGCCCTCGTCCTTGTCAAGGATGACAGAGACATGCGATGTCTCACCGGTCTCACGGTTGTCGATCCGCATGACCGAAGGCATAGGAGCGATTTCCCGATCGAGTCGGCCGGCTGCCTGAGCGGCCGCCGTCCGCTGCTGCGAGAGCAGCGCGTATTCGTCCTGCGCTTCGCGAGTAACCTGGTAGCGCTCGGCGACGATTTCGGCGGTTTCGATCATCGCCATGTAAAGGTCGGGCTGGTGCTCGACGAGCCAAGGGTCTTGCGCCCGAAACTGGTTGCGCTTGTCGTTCTGGACAAGCGAGATCGACTCGAGACCGCCACCCGCCGCGATTGTCATGCCGTCATGCACGATCTCCTTCGCCGCGGTCGCGATTGCCATCAACCCGGACGAGCATTGCCGATCAATCGTCATCCCGGCGACCGAGGCCGGCAACCCGGCGCGAATGGCCGCCTGGCGCGCCACGTTGAAGCCGGTGCAGCCTTGCTGGAGCGCGGCGCCGAGAACGACGTCCTCGACCTCGGCGGGATCGATCCCCGCACGACGCACCGCCTCGGCCACAACGTGGCCGGCGAGAGCCTGCCCTTGCGTGTCGTTGAAGGCGCCGCGGTAGGCCCTGCCGATCGGGGTGCGGGCGGTCGAAACGATGACGGCTTCGCGCATCCTGTCCTCCAGACTGGCTAAAGTAGTGGAATCTCCGACTGTCATGTAGCATTGAATCTCCGCGCTCTAAAAGGAGACAGCCATGCCCGACAACTATCCATTGCCGAGCGCCGACCCGGCTAGCCTAGGCTTTGCCGCAACGCCCCTTCAGCACATTGACCGGCTGATCCGGCGCCATCTCGAGGAAGACCGTTATCCCGGCGCACAAATTGCGCTGGCGCGGCATGGCAAATTGGCGCTGTTCCGAACCTATGGCGACGCGAAAACCGAACCCCGGAAAGTGCCGGCGACCGACGACACGCTGTTCCTGCTGTTCAGCCAGACCAAGGTTCTGACCAGCTCGGCGGTCTGGGTGCTGGTCGAGGAAGGCAAGCTCTCGTTCATGGATCGGATCGCCAACCACCTGCCGGAATTTGCCCAGCGCGGCAAAGGCGAAATCACCTTGCACCAGGTCATGAGCCATCAGGGCGGCTTTCCGAGCGGCGATGTCACCAAATCGACGTGGACCGATCACGCGCGGATGCGAGCCGAGGTCTGCGACTTTTCTCTCGACTGGACCCCGGGCTCGCGGCTGCAATATCACCCACGCGCGGCTCATCTGACGCAGGCGATGGTGATCGAGTCGGTGACCGGCCAGGATTATCGCGATGTGATCCGCGAGAAGGTGCTCGCACCGCTCGGTCTTGCGAACGAGATCTTTGTCGGTGTACCGGCGAGCCAGCAGGAGCGCTGCGCCGACACCTATGCGCCGGAGCCGCGCGACAACTCGGCGGAATTCAAGGCCGCGGGGATGCCGAGCGGCGGCGGCTATGCCACCGCCCGCGGGATGGCGGCGTTCTATCAGATGCTGTTGGGCCGCGGCCGGCTCGGCAATGTGCGGCTGCTGTCGCCCCGGCTGATCGCCTATGTCACGCGCAGCCACACCGGCGAACGCGGCGACGACGCGATGGGTGGCATTCCGATGCATCGCGGGCTCGGGCCACATGTGCGCGGCGAGAGCGACCGCATCCGCGGGCTCGGCACGATCGGCGCGCCGGAAACCTTTGGGCATGGCGGTGCCGGGACTTCCTATTCCTGGGCGGATCCGACGAGCGGCGTGTCGTTCACCTACATCACCAACTTCATGTCGCCCGACCCGTTTCATTCGGCGCGCCTTGATCGGGTAGCCAACCTGGTCCACGCCGCGATCGACTGAAGCATCGGCATGGCACCGCGCGTCGATCCCGTTCGTTCCGATGAGACACTACCGGCGCGCGCCGATGTCGTGATCATCGGTGGCGGGATCATCGGCACCAGCGCGGCGCTTTTTCTCGCGCAGAAGGGCATTTCGGTCGCACTCTGCGAAAAGGGTCACATCGCCGGCGAGCAATCGAGCCGCAATTGGGGTTGGTGCCGCAAGATGGGGCGCGACCCGCGCGAGATCCCGCTGATCATCGAGAGCCTGCGGCTCTGGCAAGGGATGAACGAGCTGGTCGAGGCCGAAACCGGCTTCCGCCAAGCCGGCATCATGTATCTCGCCGAGACTCAGGCGCAGCTCGGCCAGCTCGAAGCCTGGCTCGAGCACGCTCGCCAGTATCAGCTCGACACCCGCATCATCAGCCGGGGCGAAGCGGCAGAGCTGATGCCGGGGCTGACTGGCGATTGGGTCGGGGCCCTCTACACGGCGAGCGACGGCAAGGCCGAGCCGCAGCGGGCGGCTCCGGCGATCGCCGTGGCGGCGCGCCGCCACGGCGCCGCGATCCTCACCCAATGCGCCGTGCGCGGCATCGAGACGGCAGGCGGCCGAGTGGCGGGCGTGGTCACTGAAAAGGGACGCATTGCCTGCGGCACCGCCGTGCTCGCCGGCGGCGCCTGGTGCCGGCTCTTCTGCGGCAATCTCGGCATCGAATTGCCGCAGCTCAAAGTGCTGGCCACGGTCATGCGGACGGAGCCGCTCGAAGGCGGCCCCGAGATCTCGGCCTCGGGCGGCCTCTTCGGTTTTCGCAAGCGGATGGACGGCGGCTATACGGTGGCTACCCTCGGGGTGCGCACGATCGATCTCGTCCCCGATCATTTCCGCCTGTTCTTCGATTATCTCCCAGTGGCCCGATTGCACTGGGAGAAGCTGCGGTTCCGGGTCGGCAGCCGCTGGGTCGAGGAGTGGCGTATCCCTAGACGCTGGCGCCTGGACGACGCTTCCCCATTCGAGGCGGTGCGGGTGCTAGATCCTGAGCCCGACCGGTTCGTCGTCGAACGTGCACGCACCGCCACCGCCGAGGCCTTTCCGGTTTTTCGCAAGGCCGTTGTGGCAGAGAGCTGGGGCGGCATGATCGATGTGATGCCCGACGCGATACCGGTGATCTCCCCGGTCGAGCGTCTTCCCGGCTTTTTCATTGCCACCGGGTTTTCCGGCCATGGGTTCGGCATTGGCCCGGGGGCCGGCAAGCTGGTGGCGGACATGGTCGCCGGCGACCCGACTCTGGTCGACCCGGCGCCGTTCCGGCTCTCCCGGTTCACCGACGGCTCGAACCCGCGGCCGCACCCGCTCGCGAGCTGAAGCAAGCTTTGGCGACGGCCGGTGCAGCGCGGGTTTCCGAGCTCCCCGCGCCGAGGCGGCTGCGCGGCGCGCGCGGGCGCGCGAGGCAAGAAGGGATCAGGGCTAAGATATTCAGATATCGCGATTCAAGCCCTCGAAAGCAGCAGATAACAGCAAAACAAAAAGAGATCATTGCGATTTCAGGCATCATCAGACTCAGAACCGGAGGGAAAGCCGCATCATAAGTTCATGATACGTTCTAGTCAAGCCTCAGCTCTCAGAGCGGCCTTCGGTTCGATTCCGGTCGCTCTAGCTCTACAAGGATGCGGAGGAACGAAGGGGTCGCCGGTTGCCCATCCTTCGAGACAGCTGCTTCGGTGCGGATGTCGCGATCAACTACCGTACGCAGGATTTCGTCGCAGTCGGCAAGGACTTCACCAACGGCCGCGGCGTCAATGCAATCCTCGACATGGTCGGCGGCGATTACATCCCGCGTGAGCTCGAACTTCTGGCGCATGAGGGCCGGCTGTGCTTTGTGGCATTGACGCGGGGCAACAGGGTCGAGTCCGATTTTGGGCTGATCCAGTGCAAACATCTGACGGTAACCGGCTCTACCCTGCGTTCGCGCACCGTCGACCAGAAGACGGCGATCATTGCGGCGTTGCGGGAGAAGGTATGGCCGCTCTGGGCCGCCGACAAATTGCGCCCGTTTACCTACAAGCAGTTCCCGCTGGCTGAGGCCGCCGAAGCCCATCGCCTGATGGAATCAAGCACCCACATCGGCAAGATCCTACTCATTCCTTGACGATGCTCGACAGATGTCGTCGCTCGAATCAGGACTGGTCGTTCTGGTGCCCGCGGCCGAAAAACTCGTTGGGCCGTTCCGCACCAGATACGACCCCTCGGCCGCAGCCGGAATGCCGGCGCACGTCACTTTGCTCTATCCATTTAAGCCGCCAGGCGAAATTGGCGAGGTAGACATCGAGATGCTGGACCGGTGTCTCGCAAGTTTTCGGAGATTCGATTTTGCTCTGACCACAATCCGCCGCTTTTCGAACGGGGCGTTGTACTTGGCTCCTGAGCCCGACGAACCATTCCGGCAAATCACTCTGGCTATATGGGGCTGCTACCCCGAAACCCCGCCCTACGGCGGAAGGTTTTCGACCATCGCGCCCCATCTAACAATTGTGGAACCGGCTGAAGGGTGTGAGATCGAGCGGATCGCCGCAGAATTTGCCGCGGCTGGTGATAGAACATTGCCGATCCGCGCGACAGCAAGCGAAATCGCGCTGATGGATACACTGACGGGGAGCTGGCAGGTGCGAACCACGATTCCGCTGGGCTAATATAGGGCGGCGGATTGGAACGTTACGCCGCAAGCCGGCGCTTTTCGATCAATGACAGGATTTCGGCGGCGGCGGCGGGGATGTTGGTGCCGGGGCCAAAGATCGCGCTGACCCCGGCGCGCTTCAGAAAATCGTAATCCCTGGGCGGGATCACGCCGCCGACAACGACGAGGATGTCGGCCGCCCCCTCGCGCTTCAGCGCCTCGATCAATGCCGGCACCAGGGTCTTGTGGCCGGCCGCCTGGCTCGACACGCCGACGATATGGACGTCGTTCTCGACAGCTTGGCGGGCCGCCTCCTCCGGGGTCTGGAACAAGGGGCCGATGTCAACGTCGAAGCCGATGTCGGCAAACGCAGTGGCAATGACCTTGGAGCCGCGATCGTGGCCGTCCTGACCCAGTTTGGCGACCAGCATGCGCGGCCGCCGGCCCTCCTCGCGGGCAAAGGTCGTGATCTCGCGCTGCACCCGGCGAAAGCCCTCGTCACCCTCATATTGCCCGCCATAGACGCCGGTCACCGCGCGGATCTGGGCGCGATAGCGGCCGAACACCTGCTCGAGCGCGTCGGAGATCTCGCCGACGGTCGCGCGCGCCCGCGTCGCCTCGATCGCCAGTGCCAGCAGATTGCCTTCGCCGGTCTTTGCTGCCTCGGTCAGCGCGGCGAGCGCGGCGCTGCAGCGATTCGCGTCGCGGCCGGTGCGAACCCGCTCGAGCCGCTCGACCTGCGACTGCCGCACGGCGCTGTTGTCGATATCGAGCAGCTCGACCGCGGCAGTCTCGCCCGACGGGTATTTGTTGACCCCGACGATCGCTTCCTCGCCGCGGTCTATCCCGGCCTGGCGGCGGGCGGCGGCTTCCTCGATGCGCAGTTTCGGCATGCCCGCCTCAACCGCCTTGGTCATGCCGCCCATCCCCTCGACCTCGTCGATCAGGACCATGGCCTCCCCAGCAATCGAATGGGTCAGGCTCTCGACGTAATAGCTGCCGCCAAGCGGGTCGACGACATGCGGGATGCCGGTTTCCTCGGCGAGGATCAGCTGGGTGTTGCGGGCAATACGCATCGATGCTGGGGTCGGCAAGGCCAACGCCTCGTCGAACGAATTGGTATGCAACGACTGGGTGCCGCCGAGCACCGCGGCGAGCGCCTCCAAGGTCGTTCGGATGATGTTGTTGTGCGGGTCCTGCTCGGTAAGGCTGACCCCGGAGGTCTGGCAGTGCGTGCGCAGCGCTAGGCTCGCCGGGTCTTTGGGTCCGAACTGCCGCATCAGCCGCGCCCATAGCACGCGGGCCGCGCGCAATTTGGCGATCTCCATAAAGAAGTTCATGCCGATCCCGAAAAAGAACGACAGCCGCGGCGCGAATTTGTCGATGTTGAGGCCGCGCGAAAGGGCCGCCCGCACGTATTCGAGGCCGTCTGCTAGAGTGAAGGCCAGCTCTTGCACTGATGTAGCGCCAGCCTCCTCCATGTGATAGCCGGAGATCGAGATCGAGTTGAACTTCGGCATGTGCCGGGCGGTGTACTCGATGATGTCGGCGACGATCTTCATCGACGGCCCAGGCGGGTAGATGTAGGTGTTGCGGACCATGAACTCCTTGAGGATGTCGTTCTGGATGGTGCCGGTGAGGCTCTCCTGAGGCACCCCCTGCTCCTCGGCGGCGACGATGTACCCGGCGAGCACTGGCAAGACCGCGCCGTTCATCGTCATCGACACGCTCATCCGATAGAGCGGGATGCCGTCGAATAGGATCTTCATGTCCTCGACCGAGTCGATGGCCACCCCCGCCTTGCCGACATCGCCGACGACCCGCGGGTGGTCGCTGTCATAGCCACGGTGGGTCGCCAGATCGAAGGCGATCGACAGACCCATTTGTCCAGCCGCCAGATTGTCACGGTAGAACCGGTTCGATTCCTCGGCGGTCGAGAACCCGGAATAT
>Ga0306920_100007252_pt1 | contig 14577 bp, 11 predicted proteins | sample flu12Cox44000170_FD_204666 | JGI IMG/M metagenome (GOLD analysis project Ga0306920, IMG submission 204666) | Lab enrichment of tropical soil microbial communities from Luquillo Experimental Forest, Puerto Rico - flux4day.12C.oxic.44.000.170 (v2)... | ecosystem: Environmental > Terrestrial >...
CAGGGCACCATGCTGTTGCACGCCACCGGCCACCCGGTCGGCTCCGAGTACGACTTCATCTTCACCCTGACCCGCTAACCAGCACATACCAGCGATCGGGTGCCCCGCGGCGACCGCAACGACGGGCACCCGATCGCATCATGGCATTCGAGCGCGCCACGCCCGAATGATCGAACGCAGCGTTCGAACCCATCGGGTCGTCGCTCAATGATGGCTGCGGCCCTGGGCATCTGGATGCTCGAACGCCGAGGCCAGTTCGTGACCGTCACCCGGCTCGGCGAGCAGCAGTTCCTGGTCCTGTCCGGCCCGGCCACCATCACTCGTGACCGCGACTGGCTGGAGCGGCACATCGGCCCCGGTGATTTCGCCACCGTCAGCGACATCAGCGGCACCATGGCGATGGTTCCCGTCATGGGCCCACACTCACGGCAGCTGCTGCAGTCCCTCACCGACGCCGACCTGTCACCGGAGGCATTCCCGTTCGGGACCTCACGGGAGATCGATCTCGGATGCGGCTTCGTGCGCGCCACCCGGATCACCTACGTCGGCGAACTCGGCTGGGAACTGCTCATCCCAGCCGACCTGGCTGTCCATGCCTATGAGGCTGTCGTCTCAGCCGGGGCTACGCTGGCCATTCGCCATGCGGGCTACCACGCCCTGGACTCCCTGCGAATGGAGAAGGGCTACCGGGGCTGGGGCCACGACATCTCCAGCGGCGACACCCCTCTGGAGGCCGGCCTCAGTTTCGCCATCGCCTGGGACAAGCCGGGCGGCTTCATCGGTAGGGAAGCCCTCCTCCGCCAGCGCGAGCGAGGAGTACGGCGTCGGCTCGTGCACTTCACCCTGGACGACCCAGACACCCTCGCCTACCACGACGAGCCCATCTACCGGGACGGCGAACAGGTGGGTCACCTGTCCTCGGCCGCGTACGGGCACACCCTCGGCCGGACCGTGGCGCTCGGGTACGTGACCGCGCCAGCGCCAGGTACGGAGCCGTCGTGGTTTGCGTCCGGCGGTTACGAGATCGAGGTCGCGGCGCAGCGGTTCCCTGCCCAAGCCTCGCTGCGGCCGTTCTACGACCCGAAGGGGACCCGGGTGCGATGCTGAGTTCCACGGCCATTTCGGCGGAGAGACTCTGGGCATAAAGGCGAGAGAATAAAGCGACGGCGGTGGCGGCTACTCGGTTGGTGTCGCCACGCCTCGCGTAGCGGCTCCGGACCACCTAAGCGTGCGTGTACAGATCAGCCCCGGTGATGCGGTCTGCAGGTTGCCGAGCATCCGGCCGACCGCGGACGGACCCGGCCTGCCATGAACGGCAGGGCGCACGCTTCGGCGGCGTGTTGCTCTCTGTTCAGCGCCGTCCGCGACGGCCGTGACCTGGCAAAACAGTTGCGGCGAATCCCGATGTAAGTGATGCTGGGCGCTCAAAACTGAGACCAGCAAATGAGACCAGCGCGCCTCGAAACCCCGGCCTGCCGACACCGACGGTCGGTGTTTCAGCAGGTCAGCGTGGCGGAGGATAGGAGATTCGAACTCCTGAGGGGTTGCCCCCAACGCGCTTTCCAAGTGTGCGCCTCAGCGTTCACGCCCGTCCGGGCCGTTCGTGACCTGGGAGGACTGCAACTGGCGGGCTCGGCGGACGCCCGCGAACCCAGGCGAATGAGACTGCGAATGAGACTGGGCCGATCGGGAGGACTGATTCTGGCGAGCCAGCCTGGTCCGCGACATCGTGCCACGCCTGACGTGTGGCGGTCCTGCGCGCCAGAGACGGTCGCGCCGCGTCGAGCCGGAGCCGATCGGCATCAGGCTAGGTGAGCAGGCAGTTCGGCCCCTGGTTCGCGCTGACTCCTCTTGTTGGCAGGTTGAGGTGGGCGGGTTAGGGCCCATGTTGGCGCAGGGTTTCCTCAACGCGCTGCGCATCCGGGGCGCGGATGCGTTCGTAGATGGCGAGTGCGTGCCGCAGGTGCACTGCGGCTTGACGGGGGTTGGCGTCGTGGAGGTGGCTGTGGCCGATGCCTTCCAGGGCGCGGGCTTCGTGGAGGGGTGCGCCGATCTTGGAGGCGATGGTGAGCGCCTGGCCGTGGTGGTCGCGGGCCTGGCCAGTGGCTGAGGTCCGGGATGCTAGCTCGCCGAGACTGTTCAATGCTTCGGCCTGGCTCTGCGGGTCATCGAGCTCCCGGAACAGTTCCAGGGCCCGCTGGTGGCTGGCGGCGGCGGCGGGGTAGTCCCCGGTCAATTGCTGGATGAGGCCGAGAGCGTTGAGCGCGTGACCCTGGCCGTAGCGGTAGTCGAGATCACGGGATAGCTTCAGTGCCTGCTCTGCGCAGGCGCGGGCGGCCGGATAGTCGCCGCACAGCCGGTGCACCACTCCGAGCTCCCAGACAGTCCACGTCTGCCCATATGGGTCGCCGAGATCACGGGAAAGTTTCAGTGCCTGCTCTTCAGAGGCGCGGGCGGCCGGGTAGTCGCCAGTAAGCTCCTGCACGACACCCAGGTGGAGCAGGGCGAGGGCTTCCTCACGCTGGTTGCCGGGGTCGCGGGCCAGTTCCAGCGCCTGCTCTGCGCAGGCACGGGCGGCCGGGTAGTTCCCTGTCATGTAATACAGTTCGGTCAGCTTGAGGAGGGCGTCGGACTGGCCGTGCTGGTTGCCAAGGTCGCGGTATAGGTCCAGTGCCTGCTGGTGGCAGGCGGCGGCGCCGGGGTAGTTCCCCGCGCGCTGTTGGACCCGGCCCAGGCCGTTCAGGGCATCGCCCTGGCCCGCCCTGTCGCCAAGGTCGCGAAACAGCGCCAGGGCCTGCTCAGAGGCGGCGGTGCCCGCCGCGCTGTCACCAGTCACGAAGAGAATGTCGGACAGCAGCATCAGGGCCCGGGCCTGCCCGGGCCGGTCACCGGCCCGGCGGGCCGCGGCCTGGGCAGTCTGATGCAAGGAGATGGCCTGGTCCCAGTGGCCCCGCAGCGCCAGGAAGCTGGCCATAGCAGCGGGGATCAACACGGCATGCCGGAGCAGCTCACCGACCGCCGCATGGTCGGCGGCAGCATGCAGGTTGGAGCGCTCGGCCTCCAGCCAGGTGACTGCCTGCCCGCGCGTGGACAGCACCGGCGCGCTTTCCGGCGGCTGGGCGGGAGGCAACGAGGCGAGGTTGGGGTTGGTGCTGGGGATGTGGTGGGCGGCGGCTAGCGCAGTGTGCAGGTAGTAATCCAGCAGCCGCCCTGTCGCGGCGGCCGATTCGGCGGGGTCGTCGGGGGCGGCCAGGGCGCGGGCGTGTTCGCGGAGCAGGTCGTGCAGCTGGTAGCGGCCGGGGGCGGGCTCGGTGAGCAGGTGCTGGTCGTAGAGGCCCTCCAGGCCGTGGCGGGCAGCGTCCAGAATGGTGCCATCGAGCGCAGCCGCGGCGTGGGCGTCGATGCTGGTGCCCGGGTGCAGGCCGAGTCGGCGGAACAGCCGCTGCTGGCTTGGGGTGAGGTCGGTATAGGACAGGTCGAACGCGGCCGTCACCGACAGGTTCTCGGCGCGCATCACGGCCAGCCTGTCCCGCGCGCCGGCTAGCACGGCGGCCAGGTCGGCGGCGGTCCAGGCGGGATGGTGGCGCAGCTGGCTGGCAAGCATCCCGATTGCCAGCGGCAGGTACCCGCACAGCCGGCTGATCTCACCCACCGCGGGATTGGTGGCACCGATCCCGGCCCGGGCAGCCAGCCGCGCCAGCAGCGTCGCCGCCTCTGCGGGCGGCAGCGGGTCCAGGCTGATCACCGCAGCGTCTTCCAGCGCGGTCAGCCGCCGCCGGCTGGTGATCAGCACCAGGCTGCCCGCGGTCCCTGGCAGCAGCGGCCGCACCTGCTCATGCCCGGCCGCATCGTCCAGTACCAGCAAGATCTTTCTGCCCGCCACCTGATCACGCCAGCGCGTCGCCCGGTCTTCGATCCCGGGCGGGATCTGCGCCGCGGGCACTCCCGCGGTCAGCAGCAGGCTGACCAGCGCGTCGGCCGGCCCGACCGGCCGCTGCCCGGGGGTGTGGGCGTGCAGCGGCAAGAAGAACTGCCCGTCCGGGAACGCCCCGGCCAGCCTGTGCGCGGCGTGCACCACGAAGGTGGTCTTGCCGATCCCGGCCATCCCATCGACCGCGTGGATGCCCACTACCGCGCCGCCTGCCGCCACGGTGGCCAGCGCCCCCATCAGCTGCGCGAGCTCCGCCTGGCGGCCGGTGAAAACGGCGATATCGCGCGGCAGGCCCCGGGTCGCCGCCGCCGCGAACGCTCCCGCCGCTTTATCCTGCCGGGCCGCCAGCACCTCGGCTGCCGGGACCTTACCGCGGGCGGCCGCCACAAACACCTCCCGCACCGGCCCGGTCAGGGCCAGCGCACCGGCCAGCAGCAGGGCGGTGTCCTTGTGCGCGGCGCGGGTGATTCCCCGCTCCAGGTAGCTGATTGACCCCGCCGACAGCCCCGTCGCCCCCGCCAGCTCCTCCTGCGACAGCCCGGCCTGCGCGCGCAACTGCCGCAGCAGCCCGGCAAACGAAAGCTCAGGCTCGGCCACCGGCCCCGCGTCCCCTCACCACCCTGCCCGCCGCGGCCACCCAGCAACGGGCCGAACGTGACCTGCCCAAACAGTACGCCGGTCCAGCCGGCCCGGCCACCGTCGGCCGCCCCAGGCCGGCCGGGCAGCCGCAGCACCCGCCTGGCCCCGGGCCGCTCGGGAGCCTGCCGCTGCGCTGCCGCATGACCGGCTGCAGCAGCTATGCGCGAGCCCGCGGCACGCGCCGGGACGCCCAGCCGACGGGTTTCTGTGGGCATTTTTGTGGGCGGTTTTGTGTGGTGCGCGCCCCCGCCGCTGCCGATCCTGGAACCAGCCGCGCGGGCCTGCGGGACAGCATCCGGCAAGACCGCGCAGGCCACGATCACCGCCCGGAGCAGGCGGCCGTGGCCCCGGCAGGCACCAGGGACGGAGGCGATCTCGGTGAACGCCAACGACGCCACGCTGACCGAGCTGGCCACCGCCCAACGCGGCAGCACGGTCGCGGACACCGCGCCCAACGCCCCCGCCAATCCCAGCTTCGACCTGGTCCTGCGGGCGGCCGCGGGCAGCGCCCTGGGCAGCTCCGGCGCTCGCTACACCCTGACCATCAGCGCGATCGACCTGACCGCGGTCACCCCGGGCTGGCCCGCGCAGACCCTGCACCAGGCCTTCGACGCGGCTAACGGGTGGGAGCTCAGCGGCGCCGGCCCCGACTACCAGTGCACCCAGACCGTGGCGGTCCCGGTCCCTGGCGGCGGTCCCGGCGGCCCGCTGGCCGGGCACACGCTGCTGTGCGTGGCCTCCCTGGTCAGCCAGGGCGCCCAGATCGCCTCGATCATCCACAGCGACCCGTTCGTGCTCGTCTAACGCGCACGGGTTTTCCCCAGAGGTTGAGGTCATGCTGACGATCGACGAGCACGAGATCACCGGTCCCGGCAGTGGCCCGGGGCTGCACCCCCGACCAGGTCATGCGCCAAGCGGCCTGCCCGGTGCTCGCCGGTCCACCCTGGCAAACTGGCCGCGATCTGGCCGGGCACGAGCTGTCAGACGCCTTGCCAGGCCCGGTCAGGACCCTTCATAACCCCTGGTCCCGGTGCACGCGCCGGGCCAGAGTAAGGAGCAGGAGATGAAACGAGCTCTGATCATGGGTGCCGCCCCCGCGGGCCGCGGCCGGAGGGGGCTGGTGACCTCGGCACTGCTGGCCGCGGTCCTGGCGGCCGCGGGTGCGGGCATCGCACCGTCTGCGGCCTCGGCGGCCAACAGCGCCGGGCAGGACGGCGCGGCGAGTGTGTTTTACACCACCTCCGGGGCGGGTAACGGCCTGAAGAACGGCGCGGAAATCTTCGCCATCACCGTCCGGGGGTCCATCGTCACCACCCGCGATGTCGGGCCGACCCACGGCGGGGATTGCGGGTCGCTGGCACGGTCCCCGGGCGGGCGGCTGTACAGCATGTGCGGGACGCTGTTCGGAACCCAGAAGCTCGCCACCATCAACCCGCGCACAGGCCGCGCCCGCCTGTTCGGCGTGAAGGTCCCCGGGCTGGCGGTCATGGCCTTGGCCTTCAGCCCCCACGGCACCCTCTACGCGGTCGGCGATTGCAACCCCGCCCCGGTGACGTTCGAATGCGTCCGCGACCACGACTTCAACGCCCTGTACCGGGTGAACGTGGCAACCGGGGCGTTCACCCGCATCGGCCCGACCGGGGCGCCGCGGTTTTTCATGGACCTGACGGTCGATGCCCACGGCACCATGCTCGGCGTGACCACCACGGTCAACCCCTCCACCGTGCCCGCCAGGCTCTACCGGATCAACCTGGCCACCGGCAAGGCCACCAAGCTGGTCACCCTGGCCGGGTCCAATTTGGTGATGGGGCTGGCGTTCGGCCGGGACGGGGCGCTGTACGGGACCGACTTCACCTCGGCCTCGCACCTGTACCAGATCAACGCCACGACCGGCCTGGAGACCACCATCGCCGCCCTGCCCTTCGGTTCTTCCAGCGGCCTGGAACTGATGAACCCGTGCGAATGAGGCCACCCGGCCGCCACCGCCGATACCGAGGCACCGCAGCACCGCCGACCCGGCCGCCACCGCACACCGCCTCGGCGCGACCTGCACGGACCACAGATCCGGTTACTGGGTGAGTGCCTGGTCGATGATCTGGGCCAGTGGGCGGTTGCGGCCTTCGGCGAGGGCTTGCTCGCGCTGTTGGGGGGTAAGGGCGGCCACGGCGGGGTCCAGGAACCGGTCGAGGAGGGCCTGGTCGACGGGCATGATCGGGCTGCCGCTTTGCTCGCGCAGCGCCTGGGCCGCGCCGAGGTAGACCAGGGCAGCCCGGCCGTCGCCGGTCACGGCGGCCACCGCGGCGAGCCCCTCCAGGATGTCAGCCATGAGGCGCTTGTTGCCGGTTTGCTGGTTGCCGCGCAGCGCCTGGCGGAACAGGTCCCGGGCCTGGTCTGGCTTCCCGGCGTCGCGGGCGACCTCGCCGAGGCTGCTGAGCACGACTGCGGCGCCGTAGGGATCGCCGACAGCCCGGAAGGCCTGCTGCGCCCGCCGCAGCTGCGCGGTCGCCTCGTCGTAGCGGCCCTGGTTCCTGGTGACCTGGGCCAGCATGTTCCACGCCCGCGCCTCGGCCCACCGGTCGCGGGCCCGTTCGGCGAGTTCGAGCCCGCTGCGGAAGTGCGGCTCGGCGATGGTCAGGTCGCCCAGGGACAGGGCGGCCAAGCCGAGCCAGTGGTGCGCCCAGGCCTGTCCGGGCAGGTCGCCCAGCGCCCCGCACAACTCCAGGCCCTGGCGGGCCAGGGCGGTGGCGGCGGGGTAGTCGCCGCCGTAGCAGGCCATGCCGCTGGCCTCCGCGGCCGCCCAGGCCACGGTGGCCTTGGCCGCGGTGTGGTGGCGGGCCTCCAGGGCCAGCAGGCGGTCCAGGTGCAGGGCGCCCTCGGCCACCGAGCCGCGACGGAGCCAGGCAGGGGCGGCCGCGATGGCCAGCCGCAGCCCGTCGTCCAGGTGGTGGCCGTCTGCCTCGGCCTGGGCCCGGGCCCAGTCCAAGGCGGCGCGGATGTTCGCGAACTCGGCCGCCAGCCGGTCCAGCCAGGCGCCGTGCTGCGGCCCGGCCAGGCCGGCCCGGGCCTTGGTCGCCAGCTTCAGGTAGTGACCCAGGTGCCGTTCGTGCACCGCGTCGGCCTGGCCGGTCTCGGCCAGCCGGGCCAGGGCGTACTCGCGGACGGTTTGCAGCAGCCGGAACTGCGGCGGGTCACCCGGTATGACTTCGAGCAGGCTGTGCCCGGCCAGCTCGGCCAGCCGCCCGGTCATCGCCCCCGGATCGGCGGTACCGCAGGCCGCCGCCGCGGCGGCGGCATCGAATGGCCCGGCGAACACCCCCGTCCGGGTGAACAGGTCCCGGGCCTGGGCAGACAGCAGCGCGTCGCTCCAGTCGAAGGTGGCGCGCAGCGTCTGCTGCCGCGCCGGCAGGTCTCGCGGCCCCCCGGTCAGCAGCGGCAGCCGCGCCTGCAGCTGGGGCAGCAGCGCCTGCGGCGGGTACAGGGCGACCCGGGCGGCGGCCAGCTCGATCGCCAGCGGCAGCCCGTCTACTGCGGCGCAGATCCCGGCGACCGCGGCCAGCGCCTCCCCCCGCGGGTCGAACCCCGGGGCGACCGCCCGGGCGCGCGCCACGAACAGCTGCACCGCCTCGCTGTCCGCGGGGTCGGCGGCCGGGCCGGCCTGACCGGGCAGGGCTAGCGGCGGCACCCGCACCTGCTGCTCCCCGTACAGGCCCAGCGGCACCCGGCTAGTCACCAGCAGGTGCACCCCGGGGGCGGCGGCCAGCAGCCGCCCCAGCAGCGGTGCCTGCTCGACCAGGTGCTCCATGTTGTCGGCCACCAGCAGCACCCGCGCCGGGGCCAGCGCGGCAGCCAGCTGGCCCTCCGTGGTGGCCGCCGACTGCGAGGCCAGGCCCAGCGCGCGCAGCAGGCTCACCGCGACCAGATCGGGGTCGCTGACCGGGGCCAGGTCGGCGAACGCGACCCCGTCGGGGAACCGGCTGGCCAGCCCGGCGCCGGCCGCCAGCGCCACTCGGGTCTTGCCGGTCCCGCCGGTCCCGGTCAGCGTGACCAGCCGGCACCCGGCCACCGCGGCGGCCACGGTGGCCACTTCGGCGCCCCGGCCGACCAGCGGGGTCAGCGGCACCGGCAGCGGGACCGGGACCAGGCCGCCGCCACCGGCAGCCGCGCCGATCGCCGGCTCCGATCCGGTCACCGCCGCCCCCGCGCGCCCGGCGGCCGCGCCCGGCCGGTCAGCCGCCCGGGCGGCCGCCGCCGGATCGCCGGGCGGCCCGGTGCCCACCGGCCCGCCGGCCCAGGTGCCCGGCGGCACCCCCGCCAGCGCCAGCAGGGCCTGGGCCTCGGCCTGCGAGCCGATCGCCCCCCACCCGGCCAGCACGGTGACGATCGCGGTCACGTCCGCGCTGGTCAGTATCGCGCCCCGGGCGTGCAGCTTGTGCGAGAGCACATGGGGGTGCAGGCCGACCCGCCGGGCCAGCTGCTGCTGGGTGTGCCCGGCCGCCCGGCGGCGCGCCCGCACCGCCTCCCGGAACGCCGCCAGATCCTGCTCCACCGCCCCTTCACCCGGCCTGCCGCATGCCCGCCAGCAATTCCGCCGCAACTTTTGCCGCAGCAAATTCAATGCCGCAACTTTGCCGCAACAAATTCCTGGTAACCGCAACTACCCCGAGCCTAATCTCCCCGCAGGCCACCGGAAAGCGGCCACCCGGACGCACCGGCACCCCGGCGGGCAAGCCGGGACAAGGGGAACGGCGATGGACCACCACGCGGTGCTGGCGCACCCTATCGGGCAAGTGTTCGGCCACCTCGCCGACCCCGCCCGCCTCGGCGACTGGCTGCCCGCCGCCACCGCCGTCCACGCCGGCCACGGGGCGGCCACCTTCACCCTGCGGCTGTCCGGTGACCGGGCCCACGCCGGCGCCGCCGGTGAACTGATCGGCTACGAACCGCCCTGGCAGCTGGCCTACCGGCTAGTGGCCGGACCAGACACCCACGTGCTGCGCATCACCTGCACCACCACAGGCGCCGGCACCCGGGTGCACGTCCGCCAGGCCAGCCCCGCCGCCCCACTCACGGTCGACCTGACCCGGCTGGGCCAGGCCCTCACCGCCCGCCCCCAGCCCGGCACGCCCGGGCCGGCCCGGCGGCGGCGCGGCCGCGGCCTGCGGCCCCCCTCAGCAACGCCCTAACGGAGGACACGCCATGCAACCACCACGATTCCTGCCCACGCCGGCATCCGGCAGCAGACCGGAACGGGGCAGACAAGCGGCTCCGGAAAAGTCCGCGGTGACGACCACGGCCGGTACCACGCAAACCTGCAACCCCCCGGGCCAGGAGCGCACCAGGCATGCCCTGGTCCGCGATGACCTGGGCCGCATGACGCTGCGGCGGCTCCGGCCCTGGCACCGCATGCTGGCCCGGGCCGCCGCGGCCCGGCTAGACCGCGAGCTCGCCGCTGGCACCAGCCCCGAGACCAGCGCCACCCTCGCCGCCCGGGCCATGGCGCTGACCTCGACCAAGGCGCGCCGCGACCTGGCCACCAGCGTGCAGCGGATCCTCGCGGCCGCCGGGCAGCCGCGCGCCGCCCCGCCCGCACCGGCGGCTGCCATCCGCCCGGCGCGCCTGCCGGTGAGCCGGGCGCGGATCACCCAGTCGGCGGTGCCGCTCGCCCATCTGGCCCGCGCCCTGGCCGCGCCCGGCCCCGTCCCAGTGCAAGCAGTGGCGATGGTCAGCCATCTGCTCGCTGACGGCACCGGCCCGCTCTACCGCCAGGCCGACGGTGATGATCTCGGCGACATCATCGACAACATCGCACGGGCGCTGACCCGGTGACCTGCGTGCCCTGCCCAGACCCGTCGAGTCCGTGCGAACTGACCGCCCGCACCCGCGCCCCGCACGCCACCGGGCCACCCGCGCCCTCACCCGGCCCGCCCGGCGCCATCCCCTGTCCCCCTGCACCACCACCAAGCCCGCGACCAGCCGACACACATACAACCCCACCCGGGAACTGACTAACGGAGGAAACGCCATGCCACCACACCGCAGCCCTCCCGCCCGCGCGGCAGCCGTCACCGGCGCCGCGCTCCACCCAAGCCGGGCCGCCCTCGCCCGGGCCTGCCTCGCGCACCCCGGCCCCGCGGTTGACACCGAAGGACAGGAGATGAGCCCGAATGCCGCTCACCTGCACCTGGGTCAAAAACCGGCCCGGCGCTCCGGTCATGAAGCGGGCGGTTGACCAGGCCCCGGTACGGCACCGGGCAACGCCGCGCACCCCGGGCATCCGCGAAGGAAGGCACCGCGACTAGCCGTCACCGCGGTGCCGCGGGCAGCATTCGCACGGCCCGCCCAGCCGATCACCCCAGCCGTGACACCAGAGCGGCCCCCAGCCAACAGGGAGCCCGCACCGGCAGATACCAGTCAGATGCGACAGGAGGCACCGGCAATGGCCACCATCCAGCAGTTCGCCGCTCACCCGGCGGTGAGCGATGAAGCTCTCAACCTCACCTCGCGCACAGGCCCCGCCCCGCTGATGGGAGGGGCCGGCCCCGGCCCCGCCATCGCGCTGATGGGCCGGGCCGCCCCCGGCACGATCACCCCGCTCATGGGCCAGGCCGGCCCCGCCACCATCGCCCCGCTGATGGGCCCCGCGGCCCCCGGCCCCGCCATCGCGCTGATGGGCCTGGCCGCCCCCGGCGGCACTCCCCTCATGTGCCCTGCCCCGGCCGCCACGCGCCCGCCCGGGCCAGGCACCCGGCCTTGGTGACCTGCTAACAGCCATCCACCCCGAAGGCGAGGACGCATGTTCGCACAGCAAGATCAGGACACGGGCCGGCCGGCCCGCCCCTGCCGGGACGGTTCACGCCGCCGGCCCGGGCCCAGCCGGGCGGGCACCCTCGCGGCCGCGATCGCGATGATCGCGGCGCCGGCGATACCGGTGATGCCGCCCGCTGGCGGGGCGTCCGCCGCCGCACGACGCCACGGCGGCGGCCGTGCCGCGGCGGGGTTGTTGCGGCTGGGCCGGAGAGGGGACGGTGATGCGGATCTTGCTGGTGGCCAGCGCGTATAACAGCATGACGCAACGGGTGCATGTCGAGCTGGCCGGCCGGGAGCACGAGGTGTCGGTCGAACTGGCGCTGTGCGATCAGGTGCTGCGCGGCGGGGTGGCCCGGTGCGACCCGGATCTGGTCATCGCGCCGATGCTGACCACCGCCATCCCCGGGGACATCTGGCCGGCCGTCCCGTGTTTCGTCGTGCACCCGGGGCCGGCGGGCGATCGCGGCCCGTCCTCGCTGGACTGGGCGATCATGGGCGGCCAGGCACGGTGGGGGGTCACCGTGCTGCAGGCCAACGCGGAGATGGATGCCGGTGACATCTGGGCCAGCGCGCAGTTCGCCCTGCCTGCGGGGGAGTCGAAGAGCTCGGTGTACCGCACCGAGGTCGCCGACGCCGCGGCGCAGGCGGTCTTGAACCCGCACTACCAGCTGATGGGCCTGCACGGCTCGGAATACTGGACTTACACCCTGCCCCGCCGCGTCGGCCCGGACCAGGCGGCCCGGCTCACCACCGCGTGCCTGCCGGTCAGCCCCGCCGCGCTGCGATCCGGCCTGGTCGACCAGGTCCCGCCCGGCGATCCGGCCAGCTTCCGCGCGCGAGTGAATGCCCTGGCCGGACAGCTGGCGGCCAGCCCCGGCCACCCGGCGGCTCTGGCGGCCAAGGCGGCCCAGCTGGCCGCGGCCGAACACCACAAGCCCCTCGCCGCCTACCGCGCCGCCGAACTCGCCGTCATGCGGGCCAACTTCACCGGCCCGGCCGAACCCTACGCCCGCCTGCGCCGGGCCTTCGTCCACAAGGCCAAGCCGGCCCACACCCCGGCCCACCTCGCCCGGCACCGAACCCGCCCCTGGCCCGCCCGCCCCGGGCAGTCACCGGCCCCCACACCTAGCGCCCTGGCCCGCCAGCCAGGCCCGCGGGATGGCCGGTTCGCGGCGGGCCGGGCGGGTGGCCGTGAAGAACAAGGCGCGCAAGCGGCGACGCCCGTCCCCGCCGCCACCGCGGCCGGCTGCTGACAGAAGGAGATCAAAAATGCACACCGAGGTGATGGTCCTGTACTGTCCGGCCTACGCCGACCGGCACGGCACCACACGATGCGGGCTGCCCGCCGCGGTGGAGAACCGCTACACGATCAGCTCCACCGACGGCCCGCAACACAGCGCGAAAATCAGCTGCCCGCGCGGCCACCGGTTCAACGGCCCCATCGAGGCGCTAACCCGGCAGGCCACCGGCCCGCAGCCCGACGGCAGGCGGCCAGCAGCGGCGGCTGCCCCCGGGGGGCCGCGGGCTGCGGCCGCCCAGCCGGCGTTGCCGTAGCAACCAGGTGACGCCCTGCCTGGGAGGCGCAACGTTGCCCGCTTCCTGTCGCCCGGGTCCTGGCCGCGGTCAGGCTGGTCTGGTAGACGGTCCCTTCGTCGTTCTAGGTGAGCGGCCGGTCATCTGTCGGGTCGGCTAGGTCTTGCGGGCTGGCGCACGGCATGGTCATGTCGGGTTGTCCTTCCGGTAGAGCGGATGGGTGACCAAGGGCCGCCGGATGCGTTCGCGTACATGCGGCGGCCCGGGCTGTAGGAGGGTCTGTGATGGCCTATTGGTGGCCCATGCGGCATTACGGCGGAGTGCGGCGGCTTCCGTTGCCTTACTCGGCACAACCCCGCTGACCTGCCCAGATTGTGGCGGGCACCGTCGGTCTACAGTGGCTTTCGGGATGGCGAAGTGACTGCTAATGCGGTTTGGGTTCGCGCCCATCCGGGGTTCAAGTCCCCGAGCCTCCGCCCCTGACCAGGCACTCTGCCGGATTGGCAAGGTGCCTAGTCTCATGTCAGTGATCATTCTGGCCTCTGCCTGCCCTGCCGGTCGCTGGGGGGAATGTTGTGGTTGAACCGGAATCGGTTGGCTGGGTCGTACCTCCTCTTCACGGCGACGAGCCGCTCATACTTTTCCGGCCCCCACGCCGCGCGGACGGCATCGTCGTCAGCGTCCGCCATGAAGTTGGAGTAGGCGCTGCCGGTAGCGTGGCTGGCGAGCGCCGACCAGTGTTCCTGAGCCCAGGCCCGGCAGTCAGCGAAGCCGGCCTTGTCCTCGCACACCCCGCCGAACACGACGGCGTAGCGGGCTTTGCGGTGGTCGAACGCAGCGGTCTGCGGGTCGGTCCGTGACGGCGCGCCCTCCAGGTGGTGCAGGTCGATGAATGATCGGCCGGGCAGGGCGGCAGCGGCGGCCGTGAGCGCCTCTACGGCCGCACTGTCGAGGTTGGCGAGGTAATGCGACTTGGTGTAGGACCACAAGCCGGCCGGGTAGTCCTCGTCGAAGAACGACTGCATAGCCGGATAGGGCATGGGTTCCACGAGGTCGGCGATCACCGGCAGGGCGTCCCGCAGTCCGCCGGCCGCCGTCTCGGCGTCGGCCAGCGGGCCGCAGTGGCACAGCACGACGAACACGGCGGGCTTGCCGCGTTGGGCCTGAGGGATGAAGTCGGCGTCGGGCGCGGTCGCGAACTCAACCAGGGTGCATAGCTCGTCCGGCTCCTCTGCGGCCCACTCGGCGTAGTGCTTCATCACCTCGGCTGCCCGCTCGCCGGGGCAGACCAGCGCCCCGGCGAGCACGGTCGAGACGGGGTGGAGCTGGTACTCGAACGCCGTGACGATCCCGAAGTTTCCTCCGCCGCCTCGCAACGCCCAGAACAGGTCAGGGTGCTCATCGCCACTGACATGCAGCATCTGGCCGTCGGCGGTAACGACATCGGCGGCGGCCAGGTTGTCGCAGGCCAGGCCGTGCTTGCGCATGAGCCAGCCGATACCGCCGCCGAGGGTGAGCCCGCCGATCCCGGTTGTTGAGATCAGCCCGCCGGTGGTGGCGAGCCCGAACGCGGCCGTCTCGTGATCCAGATCGCCCCAGGTGACGCCGCCCTGGGCGATGACGCGCCGGGTCCGGGGATCGACCCTGATGCCCTTCATCAGCACCAG
>Ga0306920_100007253_pt1 | contig 14577 bp, 18 predicted proteins | sample flu12Cox44000170_FD_204666 | JGI IMG/M metagenome (GOLD analysis project Ga0306920, IMG submission 204666) | Lab enrichment of tropical soil microbial communities from Luquillo Experimental Forest, Puerto Rico - flux4day.12C.oxic.44.000.170 (v2)... | ecosystem: Environmental > Terrestrial >...
AATCACTGCGTGGTCACCTGCCGCGACGCCCAATCTTAGATGGCCGTCCGTTATCCGCATGTTTTCCGCCGCAATCGGAATGTCGGCCATAAAAGCGACTGCCAGGCCCGCGCCGACCGCAACCCCGTTGATCGCCGAAATGATCGGCTTGCGGCAATCGAGCATGTTGTAAACAATATCGCCGGCTTCCTTGTACGCCTGCATGATATTGTCGTGATTGGCCTTCATGCGATCGATCATGTCGAGGTCGCCGCCGGCTGAGAACGCCCGCCCCTTGCCGGTTATGATCACGACATTGGTCTCATCGTCGTCGTCGACTTCACGCCAAACCCTGCTCAATTCCCAATGCAAGCGGTTGTTGGTTGCATTGAGAACGTCTGGCCGATTGATCGTGATTAGCAGGATGCCGTCTGGATGGCGCTCGAACAGCAGGTATTGATATTGGGCGTACTTCATGACGTTTACCCCGAAATGACAATTCTGGTGCGGAACTCATCAATCCTTAGCGCGGATAACAGGCGGGTAAAATACCATCTGCACGGCTTTCCGCAGAGGCGGCGGGCCAAGCGGCGATCAGACGGGCCATCGCTCACCTGGGCTGGAGGTGAACGAAGCCCGTCAAGTTCGAGTGCCGGGATAGAACGACCGTGAAAAGAATGCGGCCAGCCCGCAGTTCGTATAACTACGGGCTGCCGTGCATCGCCGCTTTAGCTGGCTATTGTTCAGCCGGCACCAGTTCCACCCGGCGGTTCTCGGCGCGTCCTACCGCGGTGCGGTTGGTCGCCACGAAGTGAGTCTTGCCAAACCCCTGAGGAATCAACTGGCTGGCCGGGATGCTCTTGTCCTCCAGATAGGCGGTAACCGCTTCGGCGCGCCGTTGGGACAACTTCAGATTGTAGGCGCGTGTGCCGATAGCGTCGCAATAACCGTTGACGTACACCTTCACGTTCGGATTCGCCTTGAGCGTTTCCGCCGCTTCATCGAGGACGGGTCGATCGACCGGTCGAATCACTGCCTTATCAAAGTCGAAATGGACTCCGCGTAGAATAATCTTGACCGGCGCTGGCGGCGGAGGAGGCGGCGGAGGCGGTGGCGGCGGCGGAGGTGGTGGCGGCGGAGGTGGTGGTGGTGTGGGGCATAAGAAGTAGCCCGCTATGGCGCCAATCAAAGCTCCTCCACCTGTGCCGGCTGCTACGCCCGCGACAAGGGATCCAGTGTCTGAATCCGAACCGCTCGATAGCGCCACCCCTGAACCGATGCCGCCGCCGATGAGACCACCGGCTCCAGCGGATAACAAAATGCACTTTTGCCGGTCGGTCATCGAGGCGCAGCCCGCGACGAACGACAGGGCGGCTAACCACATCAAACTTTGAGCAAGTTTTTTTCCCACAACGTCTCCCCTTCGGCTTCGGACGATCCCACCGCGGCCCGTTGCCAGTTATTGGGCACCACTTAAACCCGCAAAGATACTAAAGGCATGTACACTGAAATCAAGAGAAAGGCGAGATAGTGTGTACCAGCAAATACAGCGCATTGACGCAAGTAACCACCTGCATTGCAGGTGAAGGAAACCGTCAGCTTCGAGTGCCGGGATAGAACGACCGTGAGAAGAAAGCGGCCAGCCCGCAGTTCGTATAATTGCGGGCTGGCGTGCATGCCGCTTTAGCTGGCTATTGTTCAGCCGGCACCAGTTCCACCCGGCGGTTCTCGGCGCGTCCCACCGCGGTGCGGTTGGTCGCCACGAAGTGAGTCTTGCCAAACCCCTGGGGTATCAACTGGCTGGCCGGGATGCCCTTGTCCTCCAGATAGGCGGTAACCGCTTCGGCGCGCCTTTGGGACAACTTCAGATTGTAGGCGCGTGTGCCGATAGCGTCGCAATAACCGTTGACGTACACCTTCACGTTCGGATTCGCCTTGAGCGTTTCCGCCGCTTCATCGAGGACGGGTCGATCGACCGGTCGAATCACTGCCTTATCAAAGTCGAAATGGACTCCGCGTAGAATAATCTTGACCGGCGCTGGCGGCGGAGGAGGCGGTGGTGGCGGTGGCGGAGGAGGTGGCGGCGGCGGAGGTGGCGGCGGCGGCGCTTCGGCGCACAGGAAATAGCCAGCGATGGCTCCGAGCAAGGCTCCACCGCCGACACCCGCTCCTACTGCCCAGAGATACTGATCCTCATCATGTTTAGACAGCATGACCCCGGTACCGATGGCACCGGCGCCCAGGGCCCCGCCTCCACTATATAGCAGAATGCACTTCTCGCGGTCCGTCATCGAAGCGCAGCCCGTAACGAATGACAGGACGGCCACCCACATCAAACTTTGAGCAAGTCGTTTTCCCACAACGTCTACCTTTCGGCTTTGGAGGACTCAACCGCAGCCCGTTGCCTAGTTATTGGGCACCACTTAAACCCGCAAAGATACTAAAGGCATCTACACGGAAATCAAGAAAAAGGCGAGACAGTGTTTGCTATTATTTGGTGTTATGGCAGATAGAGCACGTCGAAGCACATAACTTCATGCCAAGTATGATTTTAACTGATTTGGAGACCACGTAAGCTGAGGTCGCAGCCCAGTGGTACTCGCATCTGGCCGCAACGCAATTTAGTGCGACGAGTTGCTTCGTCGCTTTAACTGGCATGCAGCCAGCGAACAATAGGCTCGCATGCGCGGTGGATTACCAGTCGCAACAAATGCGCGATGGCACCCAGCGCATCGGCGCAGCGTTTCATCGGCGGCAAGCAACGGCCGGAGCAGCCGGGCAATCCCGGCTTCGTTCTCGGCTTCAGCCGTTTCCTCGTCGCTCGGTGCCGGCGACTCCGGCGCTACTGTCTGTTGCGCTAAAGTGCGAAGCTTCTTAGCGTCTCGCGAGAGGGGTTGTCGCTCTTCAGCTGCGCTCGTGCTCATCTGAGTGGGATAACCAAGCGGAGAGCTTTGCGATTTGCCGAGGGCCGCGCTGCTGCGGGCCAGTTCGTCCGCCCGTTCGTTGAGCGAATCCCCTGAATGACCACGCACCCATTCCCAGCGCACCTTACGTGGCGCAACCTCGGCATCGAGTATTTTCCAGAGGTCGAGATTCTCCCGCCGCTTCCATCCCTGCGTCATAGTATTGACGAGATACTGGCTGTCGGTACGAATTGTGACGTCGACGCCGCACGGGAATCTGCGCAATGCTTCGACCGCCGCGGTAATCTCCATCCGATTGTTGGTGGTGGAAGCCGCGGCTCCTGAAAATTCAAGCAAGGAGCCGTCACTGCCTACGAGCACAACTCCCCATCCACCTGGGCCTGGGTTCCCTAGGCACGAGCCATCTGCGTATCCGATTAGCCTGGGCTGCTTGCTCATAGCTGGAGCTCAGGAGGCGATTGAAAAAATCTTCAAGCCATCGCGTTTCGCTCGCGCAATTGCCACGCAGCGCAAAATCGATTGCACAGAATATCGAGGCTTCCAGTAGCGCGTTTACAGAGGGGGGACCCTCTCTGTCAATACGCCGTTAGCCAGACGCGCGTTGGCTATGGACGCGGCTGAACCAGTCGAGGTATTCGTGGGCAGCGCCGGACCAGGAGAAATCAGCTTTGAAGCAGTTTTCCACCAGCTGCCGCCATTTGGGAGGACTGCGAAACGTGTTAACCGCTCGTGTGGTAGCAGCCACCAACGCCTCAGCCTGAAATTGTTCAAACACGAAACCATTGCCCTGGGTGGATATTGGGTTGAATTCTGAGACAGTATTGCGCAAGCCGCCGGTCGCACGCGCAATCGGTGCATTGCCGTATTTCATCGCGTACATCTGCGTCAGACCGCAAGGCTCGAACCTCGAGGGCATCAGAAACATATCGCTCCCTGCCTGTATCCGATGAGCCAGAGCGTTATCGAAATCCAGGTGGACCCTAAGATTGTCCGGATAGCGGTCTTGGGCGCTTTTGAAAAACTGCTCCAGTTGAGGATCCCCGCTTGCTAGCATCACAATCTGAACGTTGAGCGCGACCATTGGGTCGAGAGCCGCAGCGAGCAGATCGACCCCCTTCTGAGCCGTCATCCGTGTGATCATCGCGATAATCGGCGTCGTGCGGCGATGCGGCAATTTCATTTCCTCGCGCAAATCGTACAGGCAAGCCTTCTTGCCGTTGCGGCGAGCAGGAGAATACCGGGTGCTGATAAGCCGATCTGTGGCCGGATTCCACTCATTGTAATCGGCCCCATTAAGAATGCCGATGAAGCGGTCGCCCCTCGCGCGTAACACTCCGTCGAGCCCGAACCCCAGCTCCGGGTAGTTCGCGACCTCGAAAGCGTAAGCCGGACTGACGGTGGAAACGGCGTCGGCCAAAATCACCGCGCCCTTGAGCAGGTTGACGCGCCCATAAAACTCCAGGCCGGTAATCGAGAACCAGGACTCGTCGATGCCCAGTAGCGGGAAGAGGTCGCGCTCACAAATACCCTGAAACGCAAGGTTATGGAAAGTGAAGAAGCTTGAAGTCGTCGCGAACTGCGAGCGAATCGCCGCATCCGCGCGGGCCACAATTGGCGCTGCCGCAGCATGCCAGTCGTGCGCGTGAAGTATATCGGGATGCAGCATCGCCGCGGTTGTGGCGGCCGCCCGTCCAAAGAAGATGAAACGCCGGAAATTGTCCGAGTAGTCGCCACTCTTGTCGCCGTAGATCCCGTCGCGGCTGAAGAAGCCAGGATGATCGATCAAATACAGTGGGATACCGCCCGCTCCCGAGGCGCGCAAAATCTTAAAATGCTCGCGGCTGGAGCCCAGCGCCATTGCTTGATCCTCGGCGAACGGCTCGGCTGCCAGGTTTTCAAGCAGCACTTTGTAAGCCGGCACGATTATCGACGGATCTGCGCCGGCATTTTTGAGCGCCTGCGGCAGAGCGGTGATCACGTCGGCGAGGCCCCCGACTTTCGCATGCGGTCCGATTTCGGCCGCGACAATAGCGATCTTCACGAGCCAATCATCTCGATGCTGAGACATCCGGCTGCACGCGCCGTGAATTTACGATGGAGGTCCTCCGGCCCATTCCTTATCTGATTCATCCCGGACATTTGCAAAGCATGATTACATGTGAGCCACATTTCAATGAAGAGGATCCGCGACTATAAGCTGCATGAGCGGTCCAAGTGCAGCGTGATTGGCGTCGCTTCTCGTCCGGTGTTCCAGATTCCACAGGCGTCCCGTTTTCGGACATTATGCAGGGGCGGTGCAGGATAGGAGCGGTGGCGCGCGCAGGCGCCATCCCCGTATGCTCGCCGATCGCGCGGGAGGAGGTGTCCTTCTATGGACGGCAACTCAAAGCGCGGCGCGGCCTTGACTGTGTTCGCCGTGCTGTTCGTGCTCCTGGCCATCGAGGACATCCTCAAGCCGTTCGGCAAGCATCAACTCGAACTGCCGGGCGTAAAACTCGAGATCGGGCTCGTGTTCTTAGGCACCCGGCTGAGCGGTACAGCGAACATGATCATGGGACCGCTGCTCGGTATTTTCCTCGTGATTTACGCGATCGGAATCTGGCGGATGCGCCGCTACGCGCTCTACCTCGCGTACGCGTATGCGATCTACGTCGTGCTCAACCTGCTCCTGGCGTGGACGAAAAATCCAGCGCCCACTACATCCGCTGAGATTGTCTTTGACGTCGTCTATGCTGCGCTCGCGGTTGGGCTCACGTGGAGCGCAGCTTTGCTGCTTGGAGCCCGCCGCACGGCGCTGATGTAACCGCCGCTCACCGTGTCCGAGTCGGCCCCTCTTCCCGGAAAACCATGACGAGCAGCTCGCCTTGGAGCACACGTGGAAGAAGAAGCGTCGCTTTTCCCACATCCGCTAGCTCTCTCTATTTCGAGGGTGGTGGTGGTGAAAGAGGCAGCGCAGGCAGCACGAGGATCGATGGCTGCGCTTCGTGATGGTGTACTGTGTTGGTGGCGATAAGGATGTCTGCGGTCGTGTCGTTGGCCAGTATCTCGTTGCCGCTGTTCGTGTTGCGCGCATGGCGCGGGAAATTGCTGCTGGTGATGTCCACTTGCAGGCGGCTCCCGACAGTAAAGGTATGATGGATGTCGCCGAGGTGAATCGTTAGCGGATATACTTGGTCCGGCGCCAGGTGCCGGGCCCCAGCCTTAGAGTCGCGATACATCGCCCGCACCACTCCGTCCATGAGGAGCATCGCGCGACCGTCTGCGTGCAGCTCAATTAACTTCGCCACAAAATCCGTATCCCGACGGTTCGACTGAATGTGCAGCGTGACATCCACCGAACCAGCTATGGTCAGATCCTGTTCGAGCACCTCGCTTCGATAGCTTAGGCCGTAGTTCGGCAACGCTTGCACGGGGCGTTGATCGCGCGGGCCGGCCTCGATCAGCATATTGCGGCCACCGAGCGTCGGAATCGGCCGGTGCGGATCATAGAGGTAGCGTCTGGCCTCACCATCCGGACCGCTAGTACTGAGACGGCCGTCGCCAGTCAGATAGAACTTCTGCCGAACTGTTCCCGGCGGCGGCCAGCTTTCCGAATAGCGCCAATCATCGGCAACATATTTTTTCTGGTCAGCGACCCAGGCGCGTGGCGAATAGAAGACCGCCGGCTCGTCTATGATCCTCGTGGGCTCGCCCTTGAGCCAGTGATCAAACCATTCGAAGTACGGATCACGTGGCCAGAAGTTACGTTCATACACGAAGTAGTGCGTATTGGGTCCAATCCATAAACGCTGCTTACCGACGCGAGAGTGGAGGTGTGTGAATGCAGCGAGCACGCTCGTCTGGAAAATATCGAACCAGGTCGTGACATGAAAACCGGGGATGTCGATCGTTGCGCGAAAGTTATGCCGGGCGCGAAACTCATCAGGTCGCGGATGGCGTAGAATTTCGTCCAGATAGGGCTGTAATGCTGAGAAATCCGGATAGCCGGTTAACGGCAGATGCATCCATTCGGCCGATTCGATGAAGGGCGGGTCTGCATGCCGAGCGGCGTCCAATGCCAGATAGCGCGCGCGAGCGGAGTCGGCCACCGCGGCTAGTTCCGTGGCATTCAGACCGCATTGCCGCGCCGCGGCTTCGAGATGGGAAGCGGAAAGGCCCGCTATGTTGCCCGCAACCCACAGCCATAATCGCTCCATCTCTATCGACTGACCTTCGTAGACCACGTCATCGTAGATGCTGGAGCCGCCGACTTGCGCGAAAAACGCGCGTGCGGTCGGATGACGCCGCGACGCCGCAGCCAGCGCCGTCGTTGCTCCCGCCGACGAGCCAGAGAGGCCAACGTGATGATTCGTCCAGGGCTCACTCGCGATCCACTCCAGAGTATCGAAGCCGTCGGCCGCGTCGTCACCGTAAACATGGTCCTCACCCTCGGAGCCATAGCGACCGCGGCAATCCTGGTAGACGGCGGCATAGCCGCGCCGCACGATCTCGCGCCAGCCCCGCAAGATCGATCCGCGCAAGGGAGCCAGCCGATCGGGCAGCCAGCCCCTCGTGCAGTCGGTTGGATGCCGGCCCTGCGGCGACGTGATGCCATAAGGCGTACGGTGCAGGATCACCGGATAGCGCGGTCCGCCGTTCTCCGGCAGAAAGACGAATGTGTTCAACCTGACACCGTCGCGCATCGCCACCATCGCCTGAGAGCATCGGGCACCGTCGATAGTGTGCATCATCGGCTTCGCCTCATGTCTCGATAGATTGGCTTGTTGTCAACTGTGGCATGGCTCGATGTCCCCTCACCAATGCCCCTCGGTTCGTTAATAGAGTCGACTATCATTGCTCAGCTTGGCGGAGGCTCATGCAACCATCGAACGATGGTAAGACGATTACAGTCATGGCAGCCCACATTCGAGCATGGGTATACTGACGCAATGCGAATTGGCGTATGCTCGCTTTGACGCGGCCGGATTTAGTGCCTGGGGGCGGGACAGACGCGGCGGCTGGCACGCATGACCTCGCAATTGTGCCACTAGGAGTTCCTTTAATAACAGGACCGGCGTCGTCAGCAGCTCATTGTGCATTCTCACCACACGCCGAGCCCAACTTGGGCAGCTTCCGGCGCATCGACACTGAGTGCTAACGCCAACTACAGGGACGGAGTGCTGAAGTGCAGGCATTTTCACTTCACCTCCTTTTGCTGCTCGGTTACATCAACCTTCGATCGGGAAATAATTTTCGTACCGGTGAACGTCAACAGACAAACTAGTGAAAGTCGCCACCCTCTTGAGCGTGCCAAACAGACATAACCCAGAGCTTCGCGACTGGTCTTCGCCCACGGACCTAATGGCCGCACTCTGAGTCGTCCGCAGTTTATTGGGGCAACAGAATTGCAACGATTCCAAGCACGGTCGAATGACTTTGCTTTCGAATCACCTTGGGACGACGAAAACTGTCTCTAGTTGAAGTTGTTGCCGACGGGATCAGTAGCACTTTGTGCTCCAAGTGTCACCGCTCAATCCATTAGTCACACAGTATACGGTGCGATTGTAGGCGGCTCGATAATTGAAGTAAGTCGCACCTAGAGCCATAGCCGCGGCCAGATTCATACCCGGTGGAGTCGAAGCCGGAGGCTGAGATAAACAACCGCTTTCCATTGTTTGATCGGAGACCGCCGTTAGGCTAGGGCCGGCGAACCCTTGGCCACAAACAAAATCGACGTATGCTGAAGTCTTGGTGGTAGGCTCGTTAATCTGCCAAAAGCTCGATTCCAGGAACGGCCTGGCGTCAACAGTTGCGACCTCGTAGAGGATGCCTCGAGGGGTGCAGTGTTCCCAGGCCGGATTCAGGACCATCGTGACGCGGCGGCAGTTTATGTAATCCGTGCAGTCCTCGCTGCCGTAATGTGGCTTCCCCCAAATCGTCGTACCGTCGCTTAAGTGCAGGACGATGTGGTCCGGCTCTGCCTTCGGTGGCAAACTGGGATAGGCGTCAATGTACACACCTGGCAAATAAATCGTGTCGTGCTCTCCCTCGCAGCCGCCGGGCGCCCTATGGCTTATGATTGGGGTGATTAGCGGCGTAGGTTCAACCTTCAAAGGCGGTTGAACCTGCGTACAGGTAAGCAGAAGCGCTAGCGACGCAAATAGAACCAATTTAGTCGGGGTTTCCGTTTTTGCCTCTCCGATTTCAATTTGGCTTTACAGTAAACTGCTTCCCCCCGGCAAGGTTTTACTGGGCGGTTTTGCCCTCGAATGGGTTCAAGCAACGGACAGCGCTGCGTCCGTTATCCTTCAGGTTCCGCGTTGCCACCCGTAAGCTTTCGTCGTCGTGGCCAGCGATGAATCGACGGCGTGTATAACCTCGTGCGTTCGAAGTCGACGATTAGTCCAGTGTCGCGTGACTGCCGGATCTTCACGCCTTCCAGCGGCGCCTACGCCAGCAGTGTCCTTGATGCTTTTCCCGCCGATGCGTAAACGTGCGAATTCCTCGGCCGGAGCGAGCACTCGCTTGCTCCTGAGGAAGAGTTGGTGCCGAGGGCGGGACTCGAACCCGCACGGGGCTTGCGCCCCAGAGGATTTTAAGCTCTACTCCGCAGCGTCCGCCAGTGTCTAATGAGTATCAAATCATATGTTTTTTCGGTCATCTAATTCTGCTGGAGTGCATATCATCCCCCAATGTTCAACCCCGTGGCTGTCAGATTGGCTGTCAAAATATGGGCAAGCGACAGAAGCACGTGTCGATTGTAGCACAGAGAAATACCGGCGATGGGTTAGACCCATCGTAGCGCTACCTGAACCCTTCTGATTCGTGTAGCCCTTGCTGTTACACTCGGCCTTATGACATGCTCACGGTGCTGCCAAGCTGAGCGAATACCAAGCAGAGGTGGTGCCGCAGCTGCCTGACGGATTACCAGCGTCAGCGCCGTGCTCGGATCCGTGTCGCGTCGAAGTCGGCTGGCGCTGCGCATGCGGATAGCAGCGTTATACAGGCCGTCGATAATCGTTCGGCTAGGCCGCCATCTGTTGTTCGCGTCGGTGCGCCGCCGAGCGCTGTTGTTCAGCCAATGGTCCCCGCTGGTTATAGCGGCGCCCCCTACGCCGATGCTGCCAACCAGACCATGCCAGCACAGATGCAGGCACGGCCGGTAGTCGATAAGAGTAAATGCGCACCGATGCCACGCATCCACGGCCTTACCTGCCCGACATACGGCTGGTCGTTTGGTTCCAGGGAGCCGCATACCTTGCTGGGTCCCGACCCGGTACCCGGCGCATGACAAGGCTCAGCGCGAGGATTGCGGTTTGATGACGTTGAGGTCGTGCAGTTTTGCGTCGCACCCTGCAACTTGGGTTCGCTTATTCGTTCATGTGCTTTTTGCCGTTATCGCGATGTGACTCTGTATGTTATGCAGTGAAACCGGTTCTCGAAGCATCCATGCGAGTTGGTACGTCGATTTGCCTGCGCTGCCATGTCGGTGATGCGGGCAACCGGGCCTCTGCCGAGTGGTGCAAATGAATTGAAGCGCGCCGAAGCCGCAACGCCCGTTTAGATCGGAGGAAAGCGCCGTGGCAGCAATTGAATCCGAGACCCGCCCGCCGCTGCCGCCTTTCACTTTAGAAACCGCGACCCAAAAGGTCCGTGCGGCTGAAGACGGCTGGAACACACGCGACCCGGAAAGGGTCGCACTCGCCTACAGCGCGGACAGCCAATGGCGAAATCGCTCTGAGTTCTTGGTCGGACGAGAGCAGATAGTCGCTTTTCTGCGGCGCAAGTGGGCGCACGAACTGGACTACCGGCTGATCAAGGAACTCTGGGCGTTCCGGGAGAATCGATCGCCGTCCGCTTCGCATACGAGTGGCATGATGATTCGGGCAACTGGTTTCGTTCCTACGGCAACGAGAATTGGGAATTCAACGAACGCGGCCTGATGACGATGCGCCACGCCAGCATCAACGATCTGTCGATTCGTGAACCGGACCGCAAATATCACTGGCCTCTGGGCCGCCGGCCCGACAATCACCCTGGCTTATCTAGTTTCGGATTCTGATACTGCCGGTCTCCGTTCATCAATTCTGTCATCCATCACCGGGGGCGGCACCCACAGGTATCGAAGTTGCCGCTCGTTTGATGCTGGCTCGATCAAAAGCCAGGGTCACGGCTCCATAATCCGGTTGAGAATGAAATCCGTAGTAATCCACCAACTTGTTCCATCGGCGCGCCTATAGTGCGGTATTCGATCCCAACACCCAATGGCGGCTCTATCTATAACAACCTCTCTAGAGGATGCGGCGAGACTCCGCGCCTTGCTCACACAGTATCTCGACCGGCGCCTCATGTTCTATGCAACCCATGATGACCGCGAGCTGAAGCGGATCGATGACGAAACGGCAAGACTGCAAACTGAGATGTGGTCTAACGTCGAGCGTGCTGCTTTGGTGCGGCCGACTCCCCCAGTCGCTCTTACCGTTTCCGGGATGAATGATGTCCTCAGCGGTCAGGGATATACCCAGGCTGCTTGGTTGAACCGCATCCCAGTTGGAGCTTGGAGCCTAATGGTAGCTCTCGCCATTTTCTCAAACCTGCTGATTGGCTATGACGCACGTCGAAAGGGTTTGCATCTTTTTACTGGATTGCCACTTGCTGTATCTGCATTTTTTCTCATCGCCGACATAGACAGTCCACGCCATGGTTTTATTCTGGTGTTTCCCCAAAACCTCATTAGCTTGTCGCAGTCGTTGCATCGGCAATAGAGAATTGACTTAGGCCATGTGCTGGCCACCGCGAGAAATGTCTCAGCTGATATGTGCGCGAAGCTACTAAAGATGAACGTGCTGGGCGGTTTCGCTCTGATTACGACCTGTGTTGTGTCAATCAGGCGAGAGCTGGAGTCTCCCCTGAATCATTCGTTGAATTACCGCAAATATCATAGCGGTCGATCCCGCCCCATGAAGCATTTCTACCGCGATGTGCCACGCCTCGGGGACGTAGCCGTGAGCCGCCATGCGTGGAGGACAATGGAATCCCCTGAGCCGATGTTTGAACCGGTGCTGCTCTCCGGCTTAGACACGCTGATTGGCACGAATGTCGTCCGGCGCGAGAAAGACGGGTTGCCAATAGTCCTCCTGACCAATCCGACTCGTATGGTCGGAGCAAAACTGGTCAAGACGGTTTACCGAGTCGATGCGCCAGCGCGGGTCATAGCAGGGCATGAGGCGCAAGGGTCCAAAACTCTCCATTTGTCACCAATCGTGACCGCAAGGCAGCCGCCCACTCGGAGCCTTACTGGAACCACGTATTTCTCGCAGCACCTAACCCAGATCGACGTAATGCGGTCTTGCGCATCTGCGACGGTTAGTCTCGCCAGCACAACCCCGACTTCGCCGCTTGTAATTTGATCGTTACCTACGGGTGGAGCCACCTTCGCCTGGACCGGTCGGACTCGCAATTGGGCTCCTGGTTTTTCCGGTCATCTTTGCCCTGAATTCGGGGTCGGCCCAGCGGCGTTTCATGGTTTCAGATTGCGTGCGCCGTCTTTCCTCCGAGAAAGTACAGCCCGTCATTGCTGGAATCGCAATTGGGCCTGACAGGCGCAGTTCAATGTCCTCGCGGCTGAAACGATAGTCGCCGCCGACCTTAAACGCCGATAACTTGCCGGCCGTGATCAGCCGATAGACAGTGTCTGCCTTTACCTTTAGATGGTTGCAGACATCTTTCACCGTCAATAAAGGCGAAGTCCACGAAATTCTGCGCGCCATGGCCTTAAACTGCTCCTTTATGATGCAGAATAATAGCCAACGTGTGCAGTGGCTAGCATAATTTTGCGCTCATTTGCCAAATCCTGAACAGAAGATAAGTTTTCGAGCCGAGTGCGCGGATTTCAGTAAGCCGAAGAAAATAGAGGCACCGTGCAACAGCGGGCTTCGGCTGTTATTTATTCAGAAGCCGGCGGAAACGTGTTTTGAGGGTCATCTCTGCCGGTGAGCGTCCGCTCGATTCAAGCCACGCCTCGAAATCGCGCATGCGGACCCTGTGCTCCACCTCAGGTTGCTTGACCACGACGGTTATGGTTGTCTGGCCGTGCCCGATGACTCCGGCCCAATCGGTATCACGGAGAGCGGCTAATCCCCGCGCAACCGCTTCGTAGAGGCCTTCAGCCGTGACCTCGATGGTGTGCTCGACACCCTCGATATCACGACAGGTGACTCTGCATGTGCGAAGCGCCATGTCGAACTCATGTAACAGATGCGCCGTTTGTTCACCATTCGTCATGTAAGAGACACTTTTCAACACTCGAAGATGTTGCGATAGCAATAAGTCTCTGTTTACATTCGTAAACATATCTAGAGTCAAGGCGAGAGGGGAGGTAGACTGTCACCGACTGATGGACAGAGAGCAACCGCGAACATCAGCAGGCGACTACGGGGGGAAAATGGAGCAGAGAAGAAACCCGACTGGTTCATTGGGCTCCGCGACGAAGCACGCCAGGGACACCGAGACACCGGCAAATACTCTCATGCTTGCCGCCCAGGTGCGGAACTATCGATGCTTTCTACGGCTTCTGCCCCGGCGCGTCTATACAGCCATCATGACAGCTGTTTGGGAACGGTGAGTACTACCGAGGGGCTCGGACCGGAGAGGCTTCGTTTCAAGGGAGCCCGCTTGCCGTAGGCAGCCGCGAGACGCCCAGTCATTTGCTGGCTGGTCGCGGCACTAACGCTTCAGCGGCTCAGTTCATCGAGCAACGGCTTAGCTTCTTTCAGGTCGGCGGTATCGAAACCCTCGGTGAACCAGTTGTAGATTTCGGCGAGCATCGCGCGCGCCTTATCGCGGGGTGCTGCCTTAATTAGGCATGCCAATCGATGAAACCAGGCCACTTCGGTGAAAATTGGGCCATCATCTGGTGGCAAGCTCTTCTAAGTTCAGGATACCCGTTGACAACCATCTATATGCAGTCAGGCATGGGTGCCGTTATTGCTGTTACTCCTCGCGTCCGCATGTCACTCGTGGTTCTTGACCGGTACGTTTCCGAGCCCATAGACCATCGCGGTCTTGGTCGTGCCAAGCTTGATCCATTCGGCGCAGTCGAGCTGAACTTGTTTGTAGAACTCTTCCGATAATTCAAGCGATGAGGAGTGGACCTCCTCCAGGCGCTCGAACTTGCACTGGAAGGCAAACTCACCTGACAGAGACTTCTCCAGGGCACGGTTCCGCCAAACTGCGATCGTGGCCTTACCCTTGTAATGGTGGGCGAAATGGATGAAGCCGATAGTGTTCTGAACCTCCTCGACCGCAACACTATTGACCAGTTCGATTGTGGTCTTCGGACTGACGTCAACACTCCGAAGAGCGGGGAAAGCGGCGGCGATATCTTCAATCCCTCGATCGAGTTCGATCTTAGGAGAAATCAGCACGCAGCCGTGGGAGTAGACAGTCCGCATTCCACCCAAATGATCGCGTTCGAGTAGCAGCTCCTCTTTGAACTTCACCTCGTGGTGGCCACCTAAGTGCGGACGAACATCGACTCTGGCGGCAGCCTTGAGCTCCGGGTTGCGATACTTGAGTGTCAGCTCATGCTCGGCGCGTGGCCAGCCCTCATCGTAAAAGGTGCGTTTTCGAAGGATGAAATGGTTGTTATAGAGGTCGAAGGCGGGCGTATCGTAGAAAAGCACCTCGCGGACCT
>Ga0306920_100007254_pt1 | contig 14576 bp, 12 predicted proteins | sample flu12Cox44000170_FD_204666 | JGI IMG/M metagenome (GOLD analysis project Ga0306920, IMG submission 204666) | Lab enrichment of tropical soil microbial communities from Luquillo Experimental Forest, Puerto Rico - flux4day.12C.oxic.44.000.170 (v2)... | ecosystem: Environmental > Terrestrial >...
TGTCCCGGACGGGGGAGAGCCGCGGAGCTCGGGGGCTCCGCGGCTCGTCTCCTGTATAGACTCGTGGGGAGGAATGCATGATCTGGTTCAGCGCCAATTGGCCGATCGTGGTCGTTTGCACCGGCATGGTGGCGGCGGCCGTCATCGACTGGTGGAAATTCAAAGTTCCCAACAAGCTGACGTTCCCGCTCATCATCGGCGGCTGGGTCCTGGGACTGGCCAACAATTTCGGCCTGGATGCCGGATTGGGAGGCATCGGGGCCAGCCTGACGGGCACCGCCATCGCCTTTGCCCTGCTCCTGCCGGCGTACGCCATCGGCGGCATGGGCGCCGGGGACGTGAAGATGACCATGGGCTTCGGCTCGTGGATCGGAGCGTTTTATGGTTTCGGCGCCGCCGATGTTGTGCCGCCCGTTCCCAACGGCATGTGGGTCATTGTTTGGGCCTTTTGCGCCGGCACCATTGCAGGCGGCATCATCGCGCTGGGCATGATTATCATTCGCGGCAACTACCGCAAGAACGCTCAGCATGTCCGGGAGATTGTCGGGGACCTGTTCACCTCCTCGGGCATGGGCGATGTTGCGGATAAGGCCAACCGCAGGCGGTCGCGCTGGCATCGCTTGCCCTACGGCGTGCCCCTGTGCATCGGTTTCGTGGGTTACCTGATTTACCTGAACGGTGGTTTTTAGCCGGGGCCGGGCTTGCCTGGCCTGGTCGGCTTTTCTCCCTTGTGGAAAAACCCAAAAAACCGTTGCGTTCGCTAGAACCGTAAAAGTTTAAGTTACCCGCATCACCTGGTCGAAAATAACTGCGTGGCGGGGAAAGTAGCGAAAAAAAGTTCAGCAACCAATCCTTCCCCACCACGGCACGGGTCCGGGGCGGGTCAGGGAATTATCTCCGAGGTGTGCACCCATGAAACCCAAGACCTTGATCTTGATGGTGGTCGCAGTCGTCTGCGGCCTGGCGGCCAGCTACATGACGAGCCGGCTTCTGGCGGAACGTTCGGGACCTGAGGATCAAAAGAAAGTCATCATCCTTGTTGCCCGCAAGAATCTGGAGACGGGGGCGGGCATCAAACTGCCCCAGGATATGTTCCACGAAAAGCAGGTTAGTGAAGAGAACATGCCACAAGGGGCCATTAACTCCCTGGATGAGCTCAAGGGCCGCGTCTTGAAGCGGTCGCTGCGGAAAGACGACTTTGTCACCACCGCCGACCTGCTCAACGACAAAGACACCATCATGGACAATATGCTGGCCAACGGTTACCAGGCGATCGGCATCCGCGTCAATGTCGAAGCGATCGCGGGGGGCTTTGCCAGCTTGCCGTTGTCGCGCGTGGACATCTACGCCACCGTTCGTCGGGGCAACGACAAGGACTCCTTCACCAAGCTGCTCCTGCAAAACGTCCTGGTGCTGGCTGCCGACACCCAAGTAAACCGGCCGGACGACGGCAAGCCGGCGATTGTCGCCGCCACGGTGACCGTGGCCTTGAAACCGGAGGATATCCTCAAGGTCAATCTGGTCAAAGAATTCGGTCCCCTGAGCCTGGCCCTGCGTAAATTCGGCGACAACCAGAAATCCGAGTTGCCCAAGTTCTCCCTGGAGGAGTTTATTGGCGAGGCCAAAGGCACTAAGGAGACAACCGAGATTGCCGAACTGTTGCCCAAGGAAAAGACCGTGACTCCGCCGGCCGCCAACGGGCCGAAGACGAAAACTCACGTGGTTTGGCAGTTCAACGGCGACAAGGCGGAACAGGTCGAATTCACGCTGGATGAGGATGGCAATTCGCTGTCCTCGCGCGTGATCCAGCGGCGGGATGCCGGTCCAGACAATCCGTCCGCCATCGGCGCGCCGCCGCCCGCCCCCAAGCAAGGGGTTAATCCGTAATGAGCCTATTCGCCCGTGCGGCCGGCGGCACACCGCCGGCCGCACGTTTCCAAAATGTTTCTGTGTGTAGGGTGGGGGAAGGACCCCACACCTGGAAGGACAGTGGTTCACGCAGTGGGTGTCAACACCTATCCTGCACATTTTTTACGAGGTGAAAGGATGCGCCACAAACCGTGTTATCTACTGGCGATTATCATGGGACTGGGGCTGGGCCGGGCGGCCGTGGCCCAGGAGCCTCCGCCCGTGTCGCGGGTTGATGTTCCCGTCGGCTCCACCATGCCGTTGCAAATGGCTGCCAAGCAAATCATGAGCGCGGTGCGGAGCGAAAATCCTGCCATCGCCACCGTCACCATTAAAGGAGACGATCCGCGCACGGCCCTCATCAAGGGCGAGAAAGCCGGCTTCACCCGCGTGTTCCTGACCGACAAGGAAAAACGCACTGAGATCTTTGAGGTGATCGTGGGCAAGACCAGCGAGCAACTCCGCGAGGAGTTCCGGTCGCTGGTGAGCAAGGCCGAGCCGACCGCCATTGTGGACGTGATCCCCAGCGGCGCCAGCGTGATCATCAAGGGCACGGTGGCCACCGCCAGCAGCATCCAGGTGATCATGGAAATTGCCCGCGGCCTGTTTCCCGGCGCCTCCATCATCAACAGTATGATCGTCGGCGGAGTGCAAACGGTTCAGCTGGACGTGATCGTGGCCATTGTCAATCGCAGCGAGGCCCGCAACATGGGCTTCACCTTCCTGGAAGGTGGCAAGCAGCACTTCTTCAACAGCGCCCTCAATACCGGAAATGTTCCGGGCCAGACCAATTTCGGGTCTGCCGCACTCGCGGCCAACGTCCTCACCTCCGGGGCCAACTTGACCAATGTCCCCAGCACGATCTTTTCCATCATGAACGGCAACCAGGGATTTATCGGGTTTTTGAACGCCCTGCGCAATGAGAACCTGATCAAGGTGATGGCCAATCCCAAGATAACCACCCTGAGCGGCCGGCCTGCTTACATTGTTGACGGCGGCGAAGTGCCGATCCTGACCTCTTCCTCCGCTGGCTCCAACATTCAATACAAGAATTTCGGCACGGTGGTCACGTTCCTGCCGATCGTTCTGGGCAACGGCCGCATCCATCTGGAAGTGCAGCCGGAAATCAGCTCGGTGGATCAAGCTCTTGGCTTGAGCGTCGGCGGGATTAGCCCTGCCTCGGCCCCCGGTTTCGATACCCGAAGCGCCCGGACGGCGGTGGTGATGGAAGACGGCCAGACCCTGGCCATCGGCGGCCTCGTCCAGAACAAGGTCAATGCCAACACCAGCAAGGTCCCTTGCCTGGGCGATTTGCCCTTCATTGGCGTTGCCTTCCGGTCCGTCAGTTATACCGAACAAGAGGAAGAAATGCTCATCCTGGTGACACCCCGCCTGGTTGACCCGATGGCCTGCACCCAGCTTCCCAAGTATCTTCCCGGGCAGGAAACGCGCAGCCCCGACGATTTTGAGCTATTCTTGGAAGGAATCCTGGAAGCGCCCCGCGGCCCGCGCACGGTTTCGCTGTGCAATTATGTGCCGGCGTGGCGGAACAGTCCTTCCGCCGACACGTTCCCGTGCGATTCGGGCGGTCCAGGAGGCTGCAACGGGCACAGTCAGGGAAGCATCCCAGCTGCGGTGCATGTGAACAATAGCGATCCCGGCCAGCAACTGCCCAACGGGTCGAATGCGGTGCCGGAAAGCTTGCCCAGGCTGCCCACCCAGGATACCGAGGCGCCGGTCGAGGGCTTGGATTTGACCACGCCCCCTCCCATGCCTCTGGGCGCGGAAGGGCCATAAGCTCGGAAGGACCGGGACTGCAAACTGGAAGGACACAGATGAGGAACCGTGATCGGGGCGGCTGCCCGGATGCAGCAGTCGCCCCCGCAACAGTCCTTAACGTTTTCGGTGGTGCTCATGAAGGACGTGCAACGCATAGCCATCGTGGATCCCTCCGATGCCACGCGCGAGCCCTTGCGTAATTTGCTGCTGGGGGTCGAATCAGTCTGGCTGGAAGCCGAATGTTCGCGCTACGAATTCTTCATCGACGTGGTTCGGCAATCGAATCCGGACCTGGTGGTGGTGGCGCTGGACGCGGATCAGGCCAAGGCCAAGCAGCTGATCGCGCAATTGGTGGGAGAGTTTTCCGGACTGCCAATCCTGGCGGTCAGCGCCCAAGGGGACGGCCAGTCCATTCTCCAGGCCTTGCGCTCCGGAGCCAAGGAATTCTTGACCCAGCCGGTGGTCCTGGAAGAACTGCTGCTGGCGTTGCAACGGCTGCGGCAAAATCGGAGCACGGCCAACGGAGCGGCCCCTGTCAACGGCACCGTCAAGGCTGCGTCCAAGGCCTTTGCCGTCATCGGCTCGCGCGGCGGCATCGGCTGCACCAGCCTGGCTGTCAACCTCGGCTGCTGCATCGCCGGCATGGATCACCACTACAATGTCGCACTCATCGATCTCGACCTGGCCCTGGGCGACGCCGATGTCGCCCTGGACCTGATTCCCGATTACACCCTGGCCGACATCGCGCTCAACATCGACCGGCTGGACATGACCTTTTTGCGTCGCTCCTTGTGCAAGCATGAAACCGGGCTGTCCATCCTGCCCCATCCGATGCAGTTGGAGGACATCGGCCTGATTCACGAGGACCACTTGCAGCGGGTCATCGGCCTTTTGCGCGCCAGTTATTCGCACCTGGTTTTCGACTTGAGCAAGCGCTTCACGCCCACCGACCTGACCGGCCTGCGCATGGCGGACGTGATCTTGCTGGTCGCGCAACTGGAGCTGAGCAGTCTGCGCAACGTTGTCCGCCTGATCCACACCATGCAAGCCGAAGAGGGACTGGCAAGCAAGGTCAAGGTGGTAATCAATCGGGTCGGCTCGGAAGACGGCGAAATCACTTTGAAGAAGGCGGAGGAAACCATCGGGCAATCCATCTTCTGGCAGGTGCCCAATGATTTCAAGAACATGCTCGGCTCGCGGAATGCCGGCGTGCCGCTGCTCAAGCACGCGCCCAAGAGCAAGGTCCATTTGAGTCTGGTCGGTCTGGCCAATGCCCTGTGCGGCAAGACGTCCCAGGAGCCCAAGAAAGAAAAGCGTGGTTTCTTTTCTTTCAAATAACCGTGCAACCCAAGCGTCCGGATGACAACCCTGGTTTGCGGAAACTCAAAGGAACGCAACGATGTCCCGTTTGCAAAGCGGTCTGAAAAGCCTGGGCGGCGGAACCAGCCGCATGACCGGTGTTTCCCAGGGGGGCGGCCTGGATCGCACCGCCAACAAGAGCTTTGAGGAACTCAAGCGCCTCATCCACAGCAAACTGGTGGACAAGCTCGATCTGTCCCGCGTCAGCGACCTGGCCGGCGATACCTTGCGGCGCGAAATCCGCCTGGTCGTCGAGCGCCTGTGCGACACCGAGAACCCTCTCCTCAACCGCATGGAGCGGGAACGCCTCATTGACGAGGTCCTGGATGAGACTTTCGGCTTCGGCCCGCTGGAAATGCTCCTCAAGGACCCGACGGTGAGCGACATCCTGGTGAACGGGCCGCACAAGATTTACGTCGAGCGCCGCGGCAAGCTGGAAAAGACAGACGTCAAGTTTCGCGACAACGACCACCTCTTGCAGATCATCGACCGCATCGTCTCAAAGGTGGGCCGCCGCGTGGATGAATCCTCGCCCATGGTGGACGCGCGCTTGCCGGACGGCTCCCGCGTCAACGCCATCATTCCGCCCCTGTCCCTGGACGGCCCGAGCATGAGCATTCGCCGCTTCGGCGCCAACCCGCTGAAGCTGGAAGACCTGCTCAACTTCAAGGCCTTCACCCCGGAAATGGCCATGCTCCTGGAGGCCTGCATCAAGGCACGGCTGAACATCGTCATCAGCGGCGGCACCGGTTCCGGGAAAACCACGCTGCTCAACACGCTGTCCAGCTTCATCCCCAATGACGAGCGCATCGTGACCATTGAGGACGCCGCCGAGCTGCAGCTCCAGCAGGACCATACCGTACGTCTGGAAACACGGCCGCCCAACATCGAAGGCAAAGGCGCCGTCACCACGCGCGACCTGGTGCGCAATGCCCTGCGTATGCGGCCGGAACGCATCATCATCGGCGAATGCCGCGGCGGCGAAGCGCTGGACATGCTTCAGGCCATGAACACCGGCCACTCCGGCTCCATGACCACCTTGCACGCCAACAGCCCGCGCGACGCCCAGGCGCGTCTGGAAACCATGATCATGATGGCTGGCATGGAACTTCCGGTGAAGGCGATGCGGCAGCAGATTTCCTCCGCCGTGGACGTGATCATCCAGGCCAACCGCCTGCAGGGCGGGCCGCGCAAGATCACCTCGTTCACCGAGGTCATGAATATGGAGCAGGACACCATCATCATGCAGGATATTTTCCGCTTCAAGCAGTTGGGCATCGATCAAAACGGCCGGGCCTTCGGGCAATTTGAAGCCACCGGGGTCCGGCCGACGTTTATCGCCCGTTTGGAGACGGCGGGCATCAAGCTGCCGTCGAATTTGTTCATGGAACGAGTGTTGCTCCGCGACTAGACACCTACTGTTCCAGGGCCGCGGTCTCGGGGACCGCGCCAGGGACTACCAAGGACTCAATGACATGACTCCCCTGCTGATCTCCATGCTGGCGTTTGTAGGCGTGGCTGCACTCGTGGGCCTGGTCGCCTTTGTGTTCGGGGAAAACTCGAACAAGATGGGGGACCGCCTCGATCTGTTGACCGGCAAGAGACGCAAGGAGGATGAAGCCACCAACATTCTCCGCAAGACCGCCCTGGAGCGCGATAAGAGCTCGCTTCTGGAAATGCTGACGCCCAACTTGCCCAGCTTGCACAAAGTTATCGTGCAGGCCGATTGCCATATCAAGGCCAGCACGCTGTTCGGCATCGGCTTGTTGCTGGGACTTCTGGGTGGAACGGCCAGCTGGTTGGCGGGAGTGAAGATCTACTTTGCCCCGATTGCCGGCCTGATCATGTTTATGATCCCGTTCCTCTGGCTGTTCAACAAGCGGCGGGTGCGGTTGAAAACCTTTGCCGGCCAGCTTTCGGACGCCCTCGAGCTGGTGGCCCGTGCCTTGCGAGCCGGCCACAGCCTGGCCGCCGGCATGCACGTCGTCGCCGAGGAAATGCCTTCGCCCATCGCCGAGGAGTTCGGCCGGGTGTACGACGAACAGAACCTGGGCATCTCCCTCGAAGAGGCGCTCAAGTCGTTGTGCGAGCGCGTGCCCAACCTCGACCTGCGCTTTTTTGTTACTGCGGTCTTGATTCAGCGGAACACCGGCGGCGACCTGGCGGAGATCCTGGATAAGATCGGCTACGTTATTCGTGAGCGCTATCGCATCCTGGGCCAGGTCAAGGCGCTCACCGCCGAGGGCCGGCTGAGCGGCGTCATCCTCATCGCCCTGCCCTTTGCCCTGTTCCTGGTGATGCTGCACATCAAACCGGACTACATCGAAAAACTGTGGACGCATCCTTTGGGGATCAAAATGAGCGTCGCCGCACTGATCGCCCAGCTTTTGGGAGCGCTGGTGATCAAGAAGATTGTGAATATCAAGGTGTGATCGATGCTGTAGGGTGGGTCGAGTCTTCGAGACCCACCGCGAGAATGCCAATGATCTGTTGATTCCGGTGGGTCTCGAAGACTCGACCCACCCTACAAGAGGAAACAACTGAGGAAGCCATGACTTACTTAGCCGACATCATTCCGCTGCTTGTGTTTGTGGGGATCGTGCTGGGCATCTGGGCGGTCTTGTCTGGGATTTCGAACCGGAACAGCAAAGCGGCCGACCGGCTGTCGCGTATTAGTCGGCCGCCTTCGCTCGCCGAAATCGATGATCCGGCCAGGCAGAAAGGCCAGCATTTTCAAGGCCTTTTGGAAACCGCCAAGGCGCTGTCGAGCCCCTTGATGCCGCAGACGGAGCTGGAGCAATCGAACCTCAAGACGAAGCTGGCCAACGCCGGTTTTCGCAGCGAGGCGGCCCCGGTGGTTTACTCCGGTCTGCGTCTGGCGTGCCTCTTGGTGTCCGCCGTCCTGTCCTGCGCCATCTTTTTGCCCGGCCGGAAATTGAACCTGTCCTCCTTGCAGTGGCCGATTATTTTCACCGGCATCGGCTTTTACATCCCCAGCATCACCCTGTGGTATTTACGCACCAAGCGCCAGGAAGCCATCTTCCTGACCTTGCCGGATGCCCTGGACCTGCTGGTGGTGTGCGTGGAGAGCGGCCTGGGGCTGGATGCGGCGCTGAGGAAGGTGTGTGACGAGATGAGCAGCCACGCCAAGGTGATCTGCGAGGAATTGTCGTTGGCCAACTTCCAGTTGCAGATGGGCAGGCCGCGCCGCGAAGTCCTCCACGACCTGGGTGTCCGCACCGGCGTGGACGACGTTCGCTCCCTGGCCGCCATCCTGATTCAAGCGGACCGTTTCGGCTCGAGCATCGCCCAGGCCTTGCGCGTGCAATCGGATTCGATGCGCACGCGGCGCAAGCAAATCGCGGAAGAGAAGGCGGCCAAGACGGCCGTGCAGCTTCTTTTCCCCCTGATCCTCTTTATTTTCCCTGGAATTTTTGTGGTCCTCGTGGGACCGGCAGCCATCAACATTATGGAATCCCTGTTAAAACAATAAAGGAGAACGCGGGATGAAAGGACTCATCAACAAATTGGCGGCCGCCGCCCTGTGTCTGGGTTGTGGCCTGACGACGCCGGCCGTCTGGGCGCAGTGCGGCCCGGGCGGGTGCGGCAACGGCGACTCCGGCGGCGGCGGCTGCAGCACCGGCCGTTGCGGCCATCTGGGCGGCGTGGGCAACGGCGAGGGCATCTGTCGCAAGTGTATGGATCCCTGCTGGCCCCAACGCTACAACTTCATGGCTGCGCAATCGGTCATCATGGCGACCAACAATCAGGCCTACAACGGCCACGTCCTGGATCAGACCGTGTGGAATTACATGTTCGAGATCGATCCCAAGTCGGGCAAGGCCAGCGACCGGCTCAACGCTTACGGTCTGGCCCACCTGGCCTACCTGGCCCGGCGGCGGCCCAATCCGGACCCGCACGTTTATCTGCAAACCGCACAGGATATTCCTTACAATCAGGCGGTCGACCCAACGAAATTCATCCTGGCCCGCAACGACTTGGACCATCGCCGCGTGAAGGCGGTGCACGATTTCCTGCAAGCCCAGACCGCGTGCCGAAACCTGGGCTATGATTTTTATGTGGCGGTTCACGATCCGGCAGAAGTCGGCATCGCGGCCATCCCGGTTGGCGGCAACCAGCCGGCCACGCTCTATCGCGTCTTTGGCTCGGTGCCGCAGTTGTATGGCAATTTCCGCGGCATCCTGCCGTCCACCGCTGGCGGCGGCTACGGCAGCGTGGGCGGCGGCACGGGCGGCGGGATCGGCGGCGGCACGGGCGGCCAACAACCGGGAGGCGCCGGCTCCCCCGGCGCGGGCGGATCCGGCAGCACTGGCGGCTCCTACTAATTTGGAAGGATTTACCGGTCCGAAGCGCGAGCAAGGAGGCGCCCAACCCTTGCTGGCGCTTCGGGCCTATGCGATACGATCCTTGCACCAGGACTTGCAGCCATGAACTTGCTTCGTTTGCCAACTGTTGTCTTGATCTGCGCCGTGTGCCTGGCCCTTGCCGGTCCGGTGGGAAACGTGGGAGCGCATGAGACCGAGGGCTCTTGCGCTCCCCCGCATTTGCGTTCATGCCCACCCGCGCTCAGCGCCGCCGCCCCGCCCCCCTCCTCCCCGGTGCTGGCCAGTTTTTGGAACAACATCGGAGGCAATCGCCGCCGTATGATCCAGGTCGGCCTTGTGGCCGTGTGCGTGGGTTTTTTCTTTCTCTCATGGTCGCGTAAATAACAAGGAACTTCCATGTTAGCTAATCGCCAAATGGGGCTGGAATGGGAAGGGAGCGGGTTGCCGGAGGCGCCCAGCGCGCCGGAAACTCTCGAGGAGTCGGGACTGTCGCTGACTTTCCTCAACGACATGATCCTCCGCACTCTGTATATTCGCGGCGTCATGCTCGGCCTGGACCTGGCGCGTTTCCTGTGCTTGCCGTTCAAGGTGATCGAGGAATCGCTTCGTTTTCTCAAGGACGAAAAGAACATCGAAGTGGCCGGAGGCGACCTGATCGGCCGGGTCAGCTATCGCTTCAGCCTGACGGAATTGGGCCGGCGCCGGGCGCAGGATGCCATGACCCTGTGTGCCTACGTCGGTCCCGCCCCGGTGCCGCTGGAAGACTATGTCGAACAGACCTACCGCCAGGCGGTCACGGGCATCAGTTGCAGCCCGGAGCCGCTCCGCTCCACCTTCGCCCATCTGGTCATCAAGGAGGAGTTGTTCGGCGCCCTGGGCCCGGCCATCGTCAGCGGCAAGTCGGTGTTCATCTACGGGCCTCCCGGCAACGGCAAGACCTCCATCGCCCGCGCCATCGGCGATTTCATGAACAATGCCGGCGGGGAAATCTTCGTCCCGTACGCGTTCCTGGCGGAAAACAGCATCATCACCGTGTACGACCAGTCGCTGCACCAGGCCATTGACGGCGACGTCAATGACCGCATGGAGGATAACGAGGCAACCATCCGCCGCCTGCTCAATACCGGCACCATCGATCCGCGCTGGGTCCGCATTCGCCGGCCCGTGGTGGTCACCGGCGGCGAACTCAACCTGAATATGCTCGACCTCCGTTACAACAGCGATGCCAACTTTTACCAGGCGCCGTTGCACGTCAAGGCGAATGGCGGCGTCTTCCTGATCGACGATTTTGGCCGGCAACTGTGCAGTCCCAAGGAGTTGCTCAATCGCTGGATTTTGCCCCTGGAAGACCGTCACGATTTCTTGACCTTGTCCTCGGGCAAGAAGTTCGAGGTCCCCTTCGAGCAGCTCATCATCTTTTCGACCAACCTGGATCCGAGGGACCTGGTGGACGACGCCTTTTTGCGACGTATCCGGCACAAGCTGGAGATCGAAGCTCCCGGCCGGGACGTGTACGAGCGGATTTTTGCCGCCGTCTGCAAACGTCTGGGCATGGCGCCCTGTGCCGAGGCCATCGATTACCTGTATGAGCGTTATTACAACAACAACCGTTCTCCCCGCGCCAGCGATTGCCGCGACCTTCTGGAAGTGGTGCAGGCCATCTGCCGTTTCCGTCGCCAGCCGGTGCAGTTGACCCGCGACCTCATGGTCGAGGCCGCCGCCAGCTTCATTTGCGAATTTTGAGGTAGGCGAGTGGTGAGTGATTCGCAGCTGGATTCGCCAGAATTCAGGAAATCGCTACGAAACATCTCACCAACGCACCAAGATTATCGCCATGAACGAAACGCTTGTCCTAAAACCACCGGTCGAGAAGCAGTCTCCGTCGGCCGCCCATGGAAAACGGCCCGTTTTCATTCGCTTGCTCAAGCGCCTCAAGGGCAAGGCGGAGCGAAGATTCGGCTGGATAGCTTTTCTGATCCAGTTTGGCCTGGTCGGCCTGACCGGCATGGCCGTGGACGTGCTGTGCTTCTTGGCCCTGGCGCCACTCCTCGCCCTGGGCCTGGCGCGGGCCCTGGCCATTGGCGTCGCCATGACCTGGAATTTCGTTCTCAATCGCCGCTTCACGTTCGCCGATGCGCGGCGAGATTCAATCTGGAAGCAATACTTCTTGTTCTGCGGCAGCTGCTTACTGGGGGCCCTCCTGAACTGGGGAGTGAGCATCTTCCTGTGCTGGAGCAGCGCCTGGTTTGCCACCTATCCGGTCGCCGCCGTCCTCGCCGGTGTCGCAGCCGGGTTCATCTTCAACTTCGTCCTCAGTTGCTGCTTCGTCTTCCGGGCGCAGGATTTGCCAAAGCAATGGCCAGCAGATAAACCTGGCCGGGACCCTTAACCTCGCGTTCACCATGCACAGTTTAGAAGGCGAGATTTGAAACGGCGGCAGAAAAAACGATCTTTACACAACTTCTTATCAGGGCAAGAGTTATAGGATTGTTGTTCGGAGCGCCATCTTGGCATCCGTGATTTGAAATTGATGGGGTGATGAAACGGCTGTTTTCCTTAACAAATTCAATTGCAAGAACTTAGAGAAATTGTCTCTTGCCGAGCCGTGTTCCATAAACAGCGGGAAAAATAATAGGTTGCGCCATTGCCCTCACCAGTTCCCCTCTCCTAAGATACGAGACGAATCCTTACTGGCAAACCTTTTTACAAGAATTGCAAAACATACACGTCCATCATGTCAGCAGCCATGCGAGCAGCATGAATTCAACCACTTTTCTCATAAGCGGTTGAGGAAATCACAGATCATCTCCTGAATCTGGCACACCAATTGCTCATTCAATTTCCGACCCAGAAAGGTACAGAGAAAGGCAGCCATGAGTCAGCGCGAATCCAATCTGATGTGGTTGAAGGATATGCTGGAAAATCTGTCGGCCTGTCGCCAACAGTTGGAATGGGCCGACGATTATCGAGCGATCCAGGTATTAACCGAAACCATGCTCCGGGACCTGGAAAGTTGCCGGCGTTTGGGCGAAAGCATGCAGCGACGGCACTGTCAGGTGGCCTGATGGCATAAAAGCAACTTCCCCAATGTCCCCCACTGGCCGCTGCCCCCGGCGGTCACCTACCCCGACCCAAATCCCTCATTGCCCCCCCGAAACACCCGGCGGCGTTTTTGACGCCGCCGGCCTCTTTTTAAAGAGTGCCGATCGCAGATCGAAAACAGAGTCTGCAATCCGAAATTGGCAACCGAAAATCCGCAATTTTCCCATCCTACCCGTCCCGTACCCCCTGCAAATGTGGTTTTTTCCTAAGAGACGAAGGCGGGGTAAGCCTCGCAAAAAAGCTAGCGGTGATTGAGCGGTCAAATATCAGCCGATAACCAAGGTTGCATGAGATGAGGGCGTTCCCTGGTCCCAAGCCAGGAACGCAACCTCAGCTTTTTGGGTAAAGCGGGGTCAACGCCCGAGGATATTCTCGGCCCAAGCTGGGAAACGGGCACCGTGGACCCGAAGCCACTGATTTCATTCCTTTGGAATGGGTTTGGTCCCATTTCCCTTGTGCCGATTAGGAGGCAAAAATCATGAGGATGCGCATGGGAGCGCCGCTGTGGGTCGCCCTGGTGAGCCTCTGGGGAGCTGCGCAAACGGCGTCGGCCGCGAATTGCGGCGCCGGCCGGTTCTCCAGCTGCGGCCAGCCGTGTTGCGATGCCCAGTGTTGCTTTTCGTCCTGCCAGGAGCAAGGACGGGTCACCTACAAGTTGGTGTACGATACCGTCAACGAAACACGCTTTCATACCTGCTACAAGACTGTCCAGGAGACCGTCATGAAGCCGGTGTGCAAGACCGTGTGGAAAGAAGAATGCAAGACCTGCTACAGGCCCTGCTACCGGACCTGTTACAAGGAGGTCATGCAGGAATGCTGCAAGCCGTGCTACAAGACCGTCATGAAAGAAGTCCAGGTCGCCTGCTGCAAGCCGGTGTATGAGACCTGCTGGAAAGAATGCCATTACCAGACCTGCCACCAGGTGGCGGAAACCCACTACAAGGAATGCCACTACTGCGTGTGCAAGCCGGTCTACGAACAGCACCAGCGCGTGTGCTGCCACCAGGTGCAGAAGAACGTATGTGAGCAACACATGCGGGAATGCTGCTACACGGTGTGCCGGCCGGTTTGCGAGACCTGCTACAAGACCGTCTGCTGCCAGGTCACCAAGTGCATCGCCCAGACCTGCATGAAGAGCTGCTGCGAGACGTGCTACAAGAATGTCACGCAGACCTGCTACAAGGACTGCTGCCAGACCGTGTGCGAGCCGGTGACCACCTACAAGACGGTCAGCAAGCGCTGCGGCGAATGGGTGGAAGAGCCCTACTGCAAGCGTGGCCCGCTGTTCCATTTCCATCGGTCTTGCGGCAATCAGTGCAATTGCAGCTGTGAATGCTGCTTCGATCCGTGCACCTGCAAGACCCAGTGCTGCTGCAAGCAGCAGTGCTGCCAGGAGGTGTGCTGCCAGTGCCCGGCGCAGCAATGCATGCGCAAGGTGTGGAGGACGCACACCGTGTGCGAACAGGTTCCTTGCACCACCTATTGCAAGCGTGTTGTGCACACGAAGGTTCCTTACACGGTCTGCCAAAAGGTGCCGTACACGGTTGTCAAGCAAGTCCCCTATACAGTCACGCACATGGCCCGGGGAGCTTATTGTGACGAGAAGGGCAATACCTATGAATGCGACGGCCCCGGCCGTCACTTCCAGGAATGTGCTGTGGTGCACAAGCAAGTTCCTTATACGGTCCAGCGCATGGTGAGCGAAGTTTGCAAGAAGCAGGTTCCCTACACCGTGACCCGCTGCGTCCAAGGCGCCTATGTCGATTGCAAGGGCGAGGGCCATGCCTGCCCCGAGCCCGGCACGGTCTGGCAAGATTGCGCCCAGATCAAGACCGTCCAGTGCTACACCACCTGCCGCATGGTGCAGGAGCAATGTGTCAAGAAGGTTCCCTACACGGTGTGCCGGAACGTTGTGGAGGACCACGTCAAGAAGGTGCCTTACCAGGCTTGCCACATGGTTCAGACCACGCAAACCCGGCAAGTGCCAGAGACCGTGTGCACGATGGAAAAGTACACCGTCTGCCGCAAGGTGCCCTATACCGAATGTGTGCAGCAAGCCTACACGGTTCACTGCCGCGTTCC
>Ga0306920_100007255_pt1 | contig 14576 bp, 18 predicted proteins | sample flu12Cox44000170_FD_204666 | JGI IMG/M metagenome (GOLD analysis project Ga0306920, IMG submission 204666) | Lab enrichment of tropical soil microbial communities from Luquillo Experimental Forest, Puerto Rico - flux4day.12C.oxic.44.000.170 (v2)... | ecosystem: Environmental > Terrestrial >...
TGTAGCTCGGGATCCCTGCGCCGATGTCGATCACAGCGCGCCATTTGGCGAATTTGGCGCCGAGGCCACGGTATTCGACGAGCCTTTCGCGCAAGCCGTCGAGACCTTCGGTGATCACCTCGCCCGCACAGAAGGGGAGCGGCTTTGTGCCTTTGTCCACCTTGATGCCCGGGATCGAGCCGGTGTCGGCGATCAGCTTGACGAGCGCCGTATCGTCGCGGGTTTTCTGACGAATGGTCTCGTCGTAGAGGATCACGCCGGAGATGTATTTCGACATGGCGTCGCTCGATCGGAACAAAAGCTCGCGATAGTCGCGACGCGTGTCCGCGGTCGATTCCACGCCAATCGAGTCGAAACGTCTCTTGATGGTGCCGGTCGATTCGTCGGCAGCCAGGATTCCTTTGCCGGGCGCAGTCATCGCCTCGGCGACCTTATGAAGTTCCGCGAGGTTCATGGGACCCTCCTTGTTAGCTTATCGCTTCCGTCCGGTGGAAGCTGCTATTTTACTCTCAGTACTTCGACCCCGGGCAGTGCCTTGCCCTCGAGCCACTCGAGGAATGCCCCGCCGGCCGTCGATACGTAGGTGAAACGGTCGGCCACCCCCGCCTTGTTGAGCGCGGCGACGGTGTCGCCTCCGCCGGCAACGGTTACGAGCTTGCCGGCCTCGCTCAACTCGGCGGCGGCTTCCGCGGCTTCGACCGTGCCGGTATCGAACGGCTCCAACTCGAAAGCGCCGAACGGCCCGTTCCAAACGAGCGTTTTTGCGCGGGCGAGCACCGAGACGACATGCTCGATGCTTCGCGGGCCGATGTCGAGGATCATATCGTCGCCGTCGACCGCGTCGACCGGGACGACGCGTGAGGGTGCCTGCGCGGCAAACTCGTGCGCCACGACCGCATCCACCGGGAGCACGATTTCGCGTCGGTGCTCCGCCGCCTTGGCCATGATGTCGCGCGCGGTTCCTACGAGATCGTGCTCGGCGAGCGATTTGCCTACCCGCTTGCCCTCGGCCGCAAGGAAGGTGTTGGCCATGCCGCCGCCGATGATGAGTGCGTCGACTTTGGCGAGCAGATTCCCGAGCAGGTCGAGCTTGGTCGAAATCTTTGCGCCGCCCACGATCGCCGCGAGCGGACGCTGCGGCGCCTCGAGCGCGCGCGTGAGCGCGTCGAGTTCCGCTTGCATGGCACGTCCGGCATAGGCCGGCAGATGATGGCCCAGGCCCTCGGTGGAAGCATGGGCGCGGTGCGCCGCCGAGAACGCGTCGTTCACCCAGATATCCCCGAGCTTGGCGAGCGCCGCGACGAAGTCGGCCGCGTTCTTCTCTTCGCCGCGATGGAAGCGAGTGTTCTCCAGACACAGCACGTCGCCGGGCTTGAGCGCCGCGACCGCGGCTTCCGCCTCCGGTCCGATGCAGTCAGGCGCAAACGCGACTGGACGGTTGATGACACGCGCGAGCGCTTCGGCCACCGGACGCAACGACTGCGTCGGATCCGGTCCCTTCGGCCGCCCCAGATGGGACAGCAGGATAACTTTGCCGCCGTTATCTGCGATCTCCGCGATGGTCGGCGCGACGCGCTCGATGCGGGTTGCGTCCGTGACCTTGCCGTTCTCCATCGGCACGTTGAGGTCGACGCGCAACAAGACGCGTTTGCTGCGAAGGTCGGCCTGATCGAGGGTGCGGAATGCGGCGCTCATGCCGACGGACTCGCTCCATCCCCGCCCGACGCCCCGCCGTATTGCGACCAGTTTTCGGGGTTGTCGTCCCGCTTCAACTTCGGCGCCTGACGGAAAAACGTGAACGCGAATCCACCGATGATCAGAACCAGGATCGCCAGGGCGACAATTTGAGATGTGCTCATGCCCGTGCTCTCGAGCTCGGGACAGCCTTCTCAGATTAGTTTCCCCATCGCGACCGCTGTATCCGCCATGCGGTTGGAGAAACCCCACTCGTTGTCGTACCAGGACATCACGCGCACGAAGGTTCCGTCCATGACCTTCGTCTGGTCAATGTGGAAAATTGAGCTGTGCGGATCGTGATTGAAGTCCATCGAAACGTTGGGCGCGGTGGTGTAGCTGAGAATCCCCTTGAGTTGTTGCTCGGCGGCGCGCTTCACGGCGCCATTGATTTCATCCTTGCTGGTCGCGCGCTTGGCCACGAATTTGAAATCGATGACCGAGACGTTGGGCGTCGGCACTCTGATGGAGACGCCGTCGAGCTTGCCGTTGAGTTCGGGCAGCACCAAGCCGACCGCCTTGGCGGCGCCCGTCGAAGTCGGGATCATGTTCAGCGCCGCCGCGCGTGCCCGGTAAAGGTCCTTGTGTAGGGTATCGAGCGTCGGCTGGTCACCGGTGTAGGAGTGGATCGTCGTCATGAACCCTTTGTCGATGCCGACCGCATCGTTGAGCACCTTGGCGACCGGCGCGAGGCAGTTGGTGGTGCATGACGCGTTGGAGACCACCTTGTGGTCTTTGGCGAGCTTGTCGTGATTGACGCCGTAAACGACGGTTAGGTCCACGCCGTCCGCCGGAGCCGAGACGAGCACCCGCTTCGCACCCGCTGTCAGGTGCGCCGAGGCCTTGTCCTTCGAGGTGAAGATGCCGGTGCATTCGAGCGCTACGTCAACACCGAGATCGCTCCACGGCAGCTGGGACGGATCCCTGACCGCCGTGACTTTAATGGCGCCGTTGCCGACGCTTATGGTGTCGCCCTTGACGGTGACCTCGCCGGGAAAACGGCCGTGCACAGAATCGTAGCGCAGCAAGTGCGCGTTGGTCTCGACAGGACCGAGGTCGTTGATACCGACGACCTCGATGTCGCCGCGCCCGGCCTCGGCGATGGCGCGCAAGACGTTACGGCCGATGCGGCCGAATCCGTTGATGCCGACCCGAACCGACATTTTCCGCTCCTCTTTCGCGTGCGGACCTAAAGGCCCCCGCAAGTCCTGTGCCTAGGAATTAACACCAAGTCGCGGCGCTGCAACCGGGTTCCGATCACTTAACCCCGAGCTTGGTTGACGCGGCCTTGGCCACGGCGGCGGCAGTGATGCCGAAATGGGCATAAAGCTCCTTGTAGGGCCCGCTGGCGCCAAATCCAGTCATTCCGACGAACATACCGTCGCTGCCGATGATTTCGTCCCAGCCCTGACGCACCGCCGCTTCGACTGCCACCCGGACGGGCGCCTCGCCAATGACGGCCTGCCGCCGTTCTGCTGGGGCGGCGAGGAACAGCTCGAAGCAGGGCACCGAGACCACGCGGGCCGCAATGCCTCGTTCCGCCAACACCTTACGGGCTTCGACCGCGATCGGCACCTCGGATCCGGAGGCAAACAGGGATACGGCGACTTTGCCCTCGGCGGGGATCAGCTCGTACGCACCCGTCGCGCAGCGATTGTCTGCGTCGAAGCCCACCCGCAGTTGCGGGAGATTTTGCCGGGTCAGCGCCAGCACGCTCGGCCCGCGCGATCGTTCGATCGCGAGTTGCCAGCATTCGACCGTCTCGACGATGTCGCACGGGCGGAAGATCAGAAGGTTCGGGATGGCGCGCAGCGCCGCCAGGTGCTCGACCGGTTGGTGAGTGGGTCCGTCCTCGCCCAAGCCGATCGAGTCGTGGGTCATCACGTGAATGACCCGCTGTCCCATCAAGGCCGCGAGCCGCAACGACGGGCGGCAGTAGTCGGAGAACACCAGAAATGTTCCGGAATACGGAATGATGCCGCCGTGCAGCGCGAGGCCGTTCATGGCGGCCGCCATGCCGTGCTCACGCACGCCGTAATGAAGGAAGCGCCCGGAATAGTCGGACGCCGACAGAGCAGCCATGCCTTTCGGCCGCGTGTTGTTGGATCCAGTCAGGTCCGCCGACCCGCCGACGAGTTCCGGCAGCGCCGGCACTAAGCTCTCGAGCGCAATTTCCGAGGCGCGGCGGGTCGCGACTTCCTGCGGCGAAGAGGCGAGCTTCTGTTTGAGTTCGCGAACGGTTTCGGCCAGCCGGCTCTCTCCCGCATCGCCGCGCAGGCGCCGAGCAAACTCGACGCGCGCGTCGGGGGCGAGCGCCGCCAGTCTGTCCTTCCACGCCGCGTGCGCCGGTTGCGAACGCAAGCCTGCTTGCCGCCATGCCTCACGAACGTCCGCGGGAACAACGAACGGGGGCTCGCTCCAGCCGAGTGCCTTGCGCGCCGCCTCGATTTCCGCCGCGCCCAATGGCGAGCCGTGCGCCTTCTCGCTCCCCGCCTTGGTGGGCGCGCCGAAGCCGATCGTGCTGCGGCAGGCGATCATGGCGGGCCGGTCGCTGCCGTGCGCGGTCGTAATGGCCGCCGCGATCGCCGCGGGATCGTGCCCGTCGATCCGGCTTGCCGCCCAGCCCGCCGCCTTGAACCGCGCGACCTGGTCGACTGAATCCGCCAAGTTCACCGGGCCGTCGATCGAAATGCCGTTGTCGTCGAAGAGCACGATCAGCTTGGCGAGCTTGAGGTGTCCGGCAAGCGCGATCACCTCGTGGCTGATGCCCTCCATGAGGTCGCCGTCGGAGGCGAGCACGTAAGTGCGGTGGTCGACGACGCTTTCGCCGAAGCACGCTGCGAGATGCCGCTCCGCGATCGCCATGCCGACCGCGTTGGCAAGGCCCTGGCCGAGTGGACCGGTCGTGGTTTCGACGCCGGGCGTGTGGCCATGTTCCGGGTGGCCGGCCGTGATCGAGCCGAGCTGACGGAAGCGTTTGATCTCCTCCATGCTCACTGCGTAGCCGAGGAGATGCAGCACGGCGTAGATCAGCATCGACCCGTGGCCGGCGGAGAGCACGAAACGATCACGGTCGGGCCAGGCCGGATCGCCCGGATCGAATTTGAGAAACTGCCCGAACAGCACGGTCGCGATGTCGGCCGCTCCCATGGGCAGGCCGGGGTGGCCGGACTTCGCTTGTTCGACCGCGTCCATGGCAAGGGCGCGGATCGCATTCGCCATACGGTCATGTTGGGCGCGCGACGTCATGGGCGTGCTGTTTGCGGCGTCCTGTTTGCGGGACGCGGCCTTGGCGAGGCCGCTTGCCGATGCCGGCGAAGCCGCCCCGCACGACGCACTCGAGACGCCGCGTCAGAAAGGAGGCCGAGGAAATCCGGGGCGGCGGACAGATATCATGTGATGTTTCGGAGTCAATCTGCCCGGGCGGCGGGGATTACGTCAAACACTTGACAATTTTCCGCCGCGAAGCCTGCGCAGAGTCGCGCAAAATCCATACGGCAAAAATCGTACTGCGAGAATTCGTCCGATATCGCGCCGAGGCGTTGACGCGGAGCCGTCACACACCGTAGGTTTCTTCGGCAACTCCTTGCTGAGGCCAATATTTCCCGATGTGCGGCGGCCGCGGGGGGCGGGGAGACAATCATGAGCGACGCGAGCGCAATTGATGCAGCGAGCCGCCGTCTATCGGCGGCGTTGGACGCCCTCGAGGCGGCGGCGGAACGCCGGCGCCAATCCGACCACGGCGAGGATAGGCTTGCCGCGCAGGTCCAGGCGCTCGGCACCGATCGATCCAAGCTTGCCGCCGATCTCGATGCACAGGCTGCCCGCTCCAATCGCCTTGAGACCACGAACCGCGAGGTCGCACGCCGGCTCGATCTCGCGATCGACACGATCCGCACCGTGCTCGACGCGCATGAACGTTGACAACAGACGGCCTCCTGGGAGCTCGTCATGGCGCATGTGAGCGTCACCATCAACGGACGCCAATACCGCATGGCCTGCGAGGATGGTCAGGAAAACCATTTGATCTGGCTCTCCGGCGATCTCGACCGTCGCATCGGACAGTTGCGGGATCAGTTCGGTGAGATCGGCGACATGCGGCTGACCATGATGGCAGCCCTGACGGTCGCCGATGAATTGGTCGAAGCGGGCAAGCGCCTGCGCCGCCTCGAAGAGGAACTGGCCTCGCTGCAGGATGCTCGCGCGGTCGCGACCGAGCGCGCGCAGGCTACTCAGGCCGCAGTCGCCGCCGCGCTCAATTCCGCGGCGGAGCGGATCGAGCGCGTGATCAAGGGTCTCAACCGCGGCCTTGGCGAAAACGTCGCTATCGGCTGACACGCGGCCGATGATGGCAGTGGCGCGCAGGCGGCACGCCCATTACATTGGTGGCGCGGGGCTGTGCGGTGCGACGGAGTTTCAATCCCCGGGGCCTTATCGATCCTAACGGGAGCTGTCCCTGACCGGGCTCGTGGGCCCGGACATATGGCGCCCACCTACGCTGTAGGTACCCGGGATCGAGCGTTCCGACGGCCAGCGCGGCTCCGCACTTCTTGCCGCTCGGGGTCGAATGGCTGAACGCGAGCGGATGTCCGACGCAACTCTCATCGACGCCAAGGCGGCACTGCGGCGCGTAACGCTCGCATACCGGGACACGCTGCCGGCCGAGCTGCGCCAAGCGGCAGCCGAAATCATTGCGCGCCGCGATTTCCCACTGGATATCCGCCCGGGCGTGCTGATATCCGGGTTCTCCTCGATCGGCACCGAAATCAATCCGCTGCCGCTGATGCGCCGGCTTGCCGACCGAGGCGCGCGGCTGGCGTTGCCGGTCGTGGTCGGCCGCGGGCGGCCGCTGGCGCTTCGGGCGTGGGCTTTCGGCGAGCCGCTCGAGAAGGGCCAATGGGGCATTCGTGAGCCGCGGCCGGACGCCCCGAAGGTCGACCCGGACATTGTCCTGACGCCGCTCGCGGCGTTCGATCGAACCGGCCACCGCATCGGCTACGGCGCTGGATACTACGACATGACGCTCGCCGGGCTGCGCGCGCGCAAGCGGATCGTCGCGGTGGGCCTCGCCTATGCGGCCCAGGAAATCGCTGTTGTGCCGGCGACCAGCCGGGACGCGCGGCTTGATCTTGTGCTAACCGAGCGCGAGGTCATCGACTTTCGTAAGGTTTGATGGATGCGGCTGCTTTTTGTCGGAGACGTGGTCGGCCGCAGCGGGCGCGCCATCGTCGTAGAGCGGTTGCCGCGGTTGGTCGCCGACTGGAAGCTCGATTTCGTGGTGCTCAACGGCGAGAACGCCGCGGGCGGGTTCGGTATTACCGAGCCGATTTATCAGGATCTGATCGACGCCGGTGCCGACGCCATTACGCTCGGCAATCACGCCTGGGACCAGCGCGAGGCGCTCGTGTTCATCGAGCGCGCGCCGCGCCTCATCCGGCCGGCCAATTATCCGGCTGGCACGCCAGGCCGCGGCACCACCGTGATCACGGCAAAGAACGGCGCACGCGTGCTCATCGTCAACGCGATGGGACGCGTGTTCATGGACCCGCTCGACGATCCGTTCGCGACCGTCGACCGCGAGCTGCACGCGTGTCCGCTCGGCAGCGGCGCCGACATGGTGATCATCGACATGCATGCGGAAGCGACGAGCGAGAAGCAGGCCATGGGCTTTTTCGCCGACGGCCGCGCGACACTGGTCGTGGGCACGCACACCCATGTCCCCACCGCGGACCACCGCATCCTGCCGCGCGGCACGGCGTTCGTCTCGGACGTGGGCATGACCGGCGACTACGATTCGATCATCGGCATGGCGAAGGACGAGCCGCTCGGTCGGTTCGTGCGCCGTATTCCGTCCGGCAAATTCGAACCCGCCATGGGGCCGGCGACGCTCTGCGCCATCGCGGTCGAGACCGACGACGCCACCGGTCTCGCGGCGCGGGTCGCGGCCGTTCGGTGCGGCGGCGGATTGGAAGAGGCACGCCCGCAGTTTTGGGAATAGCGGCCCGCGCGCATGATCCCGAAGGCGGGAACCGGTTTTCGGAAAAAGATCATGCGCAAGTAAAGTCGCAGGCGCTGTGGATTTTACCGCTGCCGCGGCCTATAAGGCCGCCATCACAGGATCTTTGGGCGGTTCACCTCCAGCGCGCGGTTGGTGCGTTATTTGATGCGTGAGCCGCGGAGACGACGCCATGGCCGGCCATTCCCAATTCAAGAACATCATGCATCGCAAAGGGCGCCAGGACGCGGTGCGCTCCAAACTGTTCGGCAAACTCGCGCGTGAAATCACGGTCGCGGCGAAGCTCGGCCTTCCCGATCCCGACATGAATCCGCGCCTGCGCGCCGCGATCATCGCCGCACGCGCGGAAAACATGCCGAAGGACAACATCGAGCGCGCCATCAAGAAGGCGCAGGGCGGCGACGGGGAGGACTACGACGAGGTGCGTTACGAGGGTTACGGACCGGGCGGGGTCGCCGTCATCGTCGAGGCGTTGACCGACAATCGCAACCGCACCGCGTCCGATGTGCGTTCGGTGTTCTCCAAGAACGGCGGCAATCTGGCGGAGACCGGCGCCGTCTCGTTCATGTTCGATCACGTCGGCCTGGTCGAGTTCGCGCCCGAGGTCGCCGACGCCGAAACAATGTTCGAGGCGGCGCTCGACGCCGGCGCCGATGACGTCGTGTCGAGCGAAAGCGGCCACGAAATCTACGTGACGCAGGACCGGCTGCGCGACATCGCCAAGGCGCTCGAGACGAAGTTCGGCGAGCCGCGCAAGGCGACGCTGGCGTGGAAGCCGCAGAACACGCTGCCGCTCCAGGACCTCGAGGGCGAGAAGCTGCTGCGGCTCATCGAGTCGCTCGAGGACCACGACGACGTGCAGCACGTCTACGCGAACTTCGAGGTCTCCGACGCGCTGGTCGCGAAAATGAGTGCGTGAGTCTCATCGCAGCAGGCGATCAAATATTGGCAAGCTGATCAGCGCCGACACCGCGATGATCGCATAGGCGACGCGTCGGAAAGCGCGCTCCGAAGCGATGCCGAACCAGCGCACGCCGGCTACCATGGCGAGGATGAACGGCAACGCGAGCAGAACTGAGAGTACGACCACCTCGCGCGTGAACAGGCCTTGGCGGAAGTAAGCGACGCAGCCGATCACGTCGATGAAGGTAAAGTAGACCATCAGGTTGGCGCGGACGAACGCTGCCTGTCCTGCGCCACCAAGCCAATAAAGGATGACGGGCGGCCCGGCGATCTGCACGGCGCCGCTGCCGAGCCCGGACAGAAAGCCGACGCCGAGCGTCGCCGGCAGGCCAGGGCGCCCATGATAGCGCCAGCCTGTCGCCAATACGGCGAGCAGGACGATCACCACGCCGGCAATGATCCAGCGCAGCATCACTGGATCGGCCACCAGCAGCACCCACGTTCCGACCGGCACCGCCACGGCGGCTGCAAGCGAGATCGGGATGACCTCACGGCTGCAATCCGGGACTGCCCGCAGCGCGAGCGGAAAAGCGCAGACGAGGTCGATCAGCACCATTGTGGCGGTGGCGATGCGCGGCTCGTATACCGCGGCCACCAGCGGGACGTAGATCATCGCCGAGCCGAAGCCGGAAAATCCGCGCGCCGCGCCGGACACGAGCGCAATTGCTGCAGCCGCCGCGAACCGGCGGTCGGCAATAACGGCGGCAAAGACGTTCGGATCGAGGAGATCGCTCAAGGTCGCGCGCGGTTGTGGGAAGCGGGGAAGGCCCAGCCATTAGGCCCATTGCGTTCTAGGCGGCAAGCCGGGGCGGGGTTATCACCGATTCGTGGCACGCCAAGCGATTCGTATTCTCGGCATCGACCCGGGGCTTCGCCGCACCGGCTGGGGGGTCGTCGAAGTCGACGGCACCCGGTTGAGCTTCGTCGCCTGCGGATCGGTGGTGACCGATGACAAGGCGGCGCTCGCCGTGCGCCTCGTCACGATCCACGACGGGCTTGTGGGTGTTGTCGGGGATTTCGCTCCGCACGAAGCGGCTGTCGAGGCGACCTTCGTCAATCGCGATGCCTCGGCGACCCTGAAGCTCGGCCAGGCGCGCGGCGTGGCGCTGTTGGTTCCGGCCAAGGCCGGCGTGCCGGTCGCCGAATACGCGCCCAACCTGGTGAAGAAAACCATCGTCGGTGCCGGTCACGGTGATAAGGCGCAAATTCGCATGATGGTCGGCGTGCTGTTGCCCAAGGCGGCGCCGGAGAGTGAGGACGCGGCCGATGCGCTCGCGGTCGCGGTAACTCACGCGCACCACCGGCAGAGCCCGCTAGCAAGGATTGCGGCCCAATGATCGGCAAGCTCAAAGGCGTGATCGACAGCTACGGCGAGGACTTCGTTATCGTCGACGTGGGCGGCGTCGGTTATGTGGCCCATTGCTCGGCGCGCACGCTGCAGACGCTGCCTGCCGTCGGGGAGCCGGTGGTCCTCTCGATCGAGACGCACGTGCGCGAAGATCAGATTCGCCTGTTTGGTTTTCTCAGCGATATCGAGCGCGAATGGTTTCGGCTGCTGCAAACCGTGCAAGGCGTCGGCACCAAGGTCGCGCTTTCGGTGCTCGGCACGCTCAAGCCGGCCGACCTCGCCAATGCGGTCGCCATGCGCGACAAGGCCTCGATCACACGCTCGCCCGGCGTCGGCCCGAAGGTGGCGGAGCGCATCGTGACCGAGCTCAAGGACAAGGCGCCCGCCTACACCTCGGTCGACCCTGCGATCGTGCGCCTTACCGGAGAGGTCGAGGAGAGACATGCGCCGCAGCCGGTGCTTGACGCGATCTCGGCGCTTATCAACCTCGGCTACGGTCAGCCGCAAGCGGCAGCCGCCGTCGCGGCCGCCAATCGCGCCGCCGGCGAGGGGGCTGATGCCGCCGACCTCATCCGGCGCGGACTGAAGGAGCTTGCGAAATGACGAGTGCGCGCCGCCTCGTCACGCCCGAGCGCCGCGAGGACGACGCGACCGAGGCGCCGCTGCGGCCGCAATTCTTTTCCGAGTTCATCGGCCAGCAGCAGGCGCGCTCGAATCTTGAAGTCTTCATCGCGGCGGCGCGGGCGCGGCGCGAAGCACTCGACCACGTGTTGTTCGTCGGGCCGCCCGGCCTCGGCAAAACCACGCTCGCGCAAATCCTCGCGCGCGAACTGGGCGTCAACTTCCGCGCTACCTCCGGCCCGGTCATCGCGAAAGCCGGCGACCTCGCCGCGCTGCTGACAAATCTCGAGGACCGCGACGTCCTGTTCATCGACGAGATTCACCGGCTCAATCCGGCGGTCGAGGAAATTCTCTATCCCGCCATGGAAGATTTTCAGCTCGACCTGATTATCGGCGAGGGGCCGGCGGCGCGCTCTGTCAAGATCGATCTCGCGCGCTTCACCCTCGTGGGCGCCACAACTCGCGCAGGCCTGCTCACGACGCCGCTGCGCGACCGCTTCGGCATTCCCATCCGGCTCAATTTCTACACCGAGGGCGAACTCGAACTCATCGTCAATCGCGGCGCGCGTGTGCTTGGCATCGAGATCACGACGGACGGCGCCAACGAAATCGCGCGCCGCGCGCGCGGCACGCCGCGCATCGCCGGGCGCCTGCTGCGCCGGGTGCGCGACTTCGCCCACGTGGCTGGCGCGAGTTCTGTCGACCGCGTCGCCGCGGATCGTGCGCTCATCGCGCTCGAGGTCGATGCCGCCGGGCTCGATGCCATGGACCGGCGCTACCTCGACACGATCGCGATGAATTACGGCGGCGGACCGGTCGGGGTCGAGACGCTGGCGGCCGCGCTGTCCGAGCCGCGCGACGCCATCGAAGACATCATCGAGCCGTTCCTCATCCAGCGCGGATTTCTCCAGCGCACCCCGCGCGGTCGTCTCCTCACTTCGCACGCATTCCGCCACCTCGGCCTTGCCGAGCCGACGCGCGATCCGGCACAGTTTGGATTGTTTGCTCAAGACGGGGATGCGTGATCCGATGCGAACGATGGAAGGCGGATGTCACTGCGGGCGCGTGCGGTTTCGCGTGACGGCGGATCTCGACAGCGTGACGATCTGCAATTGCTCGGTCTGCACCAAGAAAGGCTTTCTACATCTGATCGTGTCGCCCGAGCAGTTCGAGCTCATCAGCGGCAAGGACGACCTCGCGACCTACACGTTCAACACGGGCGTCGCCAAGCATACGTTCTGCAAAATCTGCGGCATTCATCCGTTCTATGTGCCGCGCTCCGATCCGGACAAGATCGACGTCAACGCTCGCTGTCTCGACGACATCGATCTCGGCGCGCTCAAGCCGAAATTTTTCGACGGCCGGCATTGGGAAGATGCGATGCAACAGCACGTGCCATGGCGTTGACCGGGAAAATCATCAACCTGGTGGCGGCGTTGATACGCGACGCAGAGGGCCGCGTGCTTCTGGTGCGCAAGCGCGCACATAGGCCTTCATGCCGGGCGGCAAGCGCGACGGCGGGGAGAGCGACATCGCGGCGCTCACGCGCGAAATTGACGAAGAGCTCGGTTGCCGCGTCACCGCGGACACTGCGCGGGCGCTCGGCGTGTTCGATGCGGACGCAGCGAACGAGCCCGGCTTCCACTTCCGTGCCTCCGTTTACGCAGTAGAGGTTGAGGGCGTGGTGAAGCCGCTGGCCGAGATCGACGAGATACCCTGGGTTGATCCGCGCGCGCGGCCCGACCGGCCGCTTGCGCCGCTCACGCGTGACCACGTGTTGCCGCTGGCGTTAGCTCGGTCGATGGAATGACGAGCGCCCACCTCGATGGCGAGATTCGCGAGGCCCGCCACGTGATGGCAGTCCGCGTCTACTTCGAAGACACGGATTTTTCCGGGGTCGTCTATCACGCGAGCTACCTGCGCTTCATGGAGCGCGGGCGCACCAACTACCTGCGGCTGATCGGTGCGGACCACCGCGCCCTGTTCGAGGCGGCGGAGCGGGAAGCGCCGGGCTTCGCTTTCGTGGTGCGTTCGATGACGATCGAGTTCCTCAAGCCCGCCCGCATGGACGATGTGCTCGAGGTGGTCACCTGGCCCGCTGAGGTCAAAGGCGCCTCTGTGGTCCTGCACCAGCAGGTCGCCCGCGCCGGCGAAATCCTTATCGACGCCCAGGTGCGGGTCGCCTTCGTGTCTGCCGGCCGCGCCCGGCCCATCCCGAAGCCGCTACGCCTCGCCATGCGGGCCGATCATGAGGCGTCGCAGCCCCCGGCGCGGTAACGAAAGCTTAGCGCTAACCCGATGTTAACCCCGGCAGGTTGTGGTTGGGCGGGGAACGACGGCCGGGTGCCCTAGTTTGGCCAAATTCCGCGACAAATTCGTAGGTCGAGGGTGGCAGGCGGCACGAATTCGCGTGAGTTGTGAACTGTTCGGCGGCGCCCCGGGGGATGCCGCCCGACGTGCCGCTCCGGCCCGGTCGTTGCGCATCGGTACCGGCGTCCTGGGGGTGGGACGGCCGAGGGGACATGCCATGATTCTCGCTGACGTGGCCCAATCAACGCTCGCCGCCGCGAGCGCCCCGCCGAATCCGACGGACGTATCGTTCCTCAGCCTGTTTTCCGAAGCCCATTGGGTCGTCAAATGCGTGATGCTGGGCCTTCTCGCCTGCTCGATCTGGGTTTGGGCGATCGCGGTCGAGAAGATTGTCCTCTATCGCCGTACCCGCCATTCGATGGACCGCTTCGAAAAGACGTTCTGGTCCGGGCAATCCCTCGAAGAGCTTTATCGCACCGTTTCCACGCGTCCGAGCCACTCCATGGCGGCACTGTTTGTCGCGGCCATGCGTGAATGGAAGCGCAGCTTCGAGGGCCACGTGCGCTCGTTCGCCGGCCTGCAGATGCGCATCGAGAAGGTGATGGACGTGACCATCGCGCGCGAGGTCGAACGGCTCGAACGGCACCTCCTGGTCTTGGCGACCGTCGGCTCGGCCGGACCCTTTGTCGGCCTGTTCGGCACCGTCTGGGGCATCATGACGAGCTTCCAGTCGATCGCTGCGTCGAAAAACACGTCCCTCGCCGTGGTCGCTCCCGGCATCGCCGAGGCGCTGTTTGCGACTGCAATCGGCCTTGTTGCCGCCATCCCGGCGACGATTTTCTATAACAAGTTCATCTCCGAGGTGAACAAGCAGTCGCAACGACTCGAAGGCTTCGCCGACGAGTTCGCGGCGATCTTGTCGCGCCAGATCGACGAGCGGGGGTAAGGGAAGCGATGGCAGGCGCGGTCCCGACGGTGCAGGTCGGCAAACGCCGCCACCGGCGCCGTCCGGTCATGAGCGAGATCAACGTCACGCCCATGGTGGACGTGATGCTGGTGCTGCTCATCATCTTCATGGTGACGGCCCCCCTCATCCAGAAGGGCGTGAAGGTCGACCTGCCCGAGGCCAAGGCGGCCCCGGTCGAGTCCAACGAGAAGAAGCTGGTGCTCTCGGTGGACGCCAAATCCAGGGTCTTCCTCGGCGACGTGGAGATTCCCCTCGACGACCTGGAGGAGAAGCTGAAGGCCAATGCCAAGGCCCAGGCCGACAAGGAGATCTACCTCCACGCAGACAAGACGCTCCCCTACGGCGTCGTGGTGGAGGTGATGGCCGCGGCGCAGCGCGCGGGCATCGGAAACCTCGGGATGATCACCGACCCGGTGTCGTCGGGACGGAAGAAGGGCGTGCCTCCGAAATGACTCGGGCTGCGATCGCCCCGGTGTCGTTGCTCGCCCGGCGTCCCGAGGGGCCGCTGTACCGGTTCCTCTTCTGGTCGGCGCTGGTGCACGCGGTCCTCTTCTCGCTGGCGGTGGTGTGGGCGCAGCTCCACGAGAACCCGGCCATCGATCTGGACCAGAAGCCGA
>Ga0306920_100007256_pt1 | contig 14573 bp, 10 predicted proteins | sample flu12Cox44000170_FD_204666 | JGI IMG/M metagenome (GOLD analysis project Ga0306920, IMG submission 204666) | Lab enrichment of tropical soil microbial communities from Luquillo Experimental Forest, Puerto Rico - flux4day.12C.oxic.44.000.170 (v2)... | ecosystem: Environmental > Terrestrial >...
CAACGGAGCGGGTTTCAGTTTTGTCGAACTGCTTTCTCCATGCCCGACCATTTGGAAGATGACTCCGCAGGAATCGCGCAAGTGGATCGAAGAAAAGATGCTGGCCGTGTTTCCGCTGGGAGTGTACCGCGACAGGAAACTTGCCCCGGTGGCCGATACGGTGACTCAAACAAGTCTAAGCAAACTGCTCGGCCTCAAGGAATCGGAAACCAACACCGTGAAAGCCGCGCCGACCGCCGAATCGTTTGCTGACTTGCGAATCAACATCGCAGGTTTCGGCGGCCAAGGCGTTTTGCTGCTCGGGCAGATTCTGGCTGAAATGGGAATGCGCGAAGGTCGCGAAGTAAGCTGGCTCCCGTCTTACGGCCCTGAGATGCGTAGCGGCAGCGCCCATTGTTACGTATGCCTTTCAAAGGAACGTGTGGGCTCACCCCTTGTGGAGCACCCGGATTTGCTGATCGCCATGAACGAGATTTCACTGCGCAAATTTGCCCGAGAGGTTGACCCGCACGGCACGATTCTTTACGGCAGCGCCGTCTTGCCCGCAGGCCTCCCCACGATACATGCGCAAGTGCTTTGTGTACCCGCGGCTGAAATTGCGGACAGTTTGGGCACAACGAAGGCCGCGAACATGGTCATGCTGGGCGCACTGCTCGAAGCGACTGGGACTCTGCCGAAAGAAACGGCCTCAGCGGTCTTGGAGTCCAGGGTACACAACGCAAAACTGCTCGAAGTGGACTGTCGCGCTATCGATGCAGGAATGGCTTGCATTCGCAAGCAGTTGAACCGTGCGAGCAGCATCCACTCGCCGGAAGAAGCCCTGGCGCCGTGCAGCTAAGGGCCCGACAAACCAAAACTCTTTATCCGCGTAACGGTTCCTATTTCCACTTCCCTTCCCCTTCAACGATTGTGATATAGCGATCGATTGGAAGATTCGTGAACCGCTCGACCCGGCCGCTCGGCATTGGCCATTTCACTTCGAGCCAGTCGAGCTTTTCGTGTTTCTCCACGCCAAGAACCAGGCGTGGATCATGCGAAGAGAGATAGCTCCCGCCGCTCACTTTCATGCGTCCTCGCTTCAGTTCTCCTGCCTGATAGCTAACCCACGCACCGACGGCATCCGGGTTGCATTTCTTGCCGACGAGTTGCACTCCAAGCCAGTGATTCGCCGCTGCCGCTGTATTTCTTAGCAGAATCGGCGGCGCATTATTCACGGAAATGAGCACATCTACAGCGCCATCGTTGTCAAAATCTCCGATGGCCAGTCCGCGCGAACATAATCTTCTCGCGAAGATCGGGCCGCTCGCGGCGCTCACGTCCTGAAACCCTTTGCCAGTGCGGCGAAACAGCATCAGCGGTTCTTCGTACGTTACTTCGCCGTGCAGGGAGTTGATCAAGTCATCCGGATTGCCGTTGGCCAGCAACAAATCCAGGTTCCCGTCGTTGTCATAATCGAAAAATTTCAGACCCCAGCCGCTCATCAGCTTCGTGGCCTTGCCGATGCCCGTCGGCAAAGCCATGTCGTCAAAGGTTTCGTCGTGGTTGTTCTGATAGATAGCGAACATTTCACGGTCGAGGTTGGCTACAAAGAGATCCATCCAGCCGTCTTCATTGAAGTCCGCTGAATCGATCCCCATTCCGGAGCGTGATCGGCCTTCGCTGCTATAGGCCACCCCGGCAGCCGTGCCGATTTCTTCGAACTTGCCCTGGCCTCGATTCATGAACAGAAAATTCGCCACTGTATCATTGCTGACAAACAGGTCCATCAGTCCATCATTATTAACGTCGGTCGCAACGACGCCCCAAGCCTTGCCGAGATGGTTGGCAATTCCGGATTCCTTGCTCACATCGGTGAAAGTTCCGTCGCCGTTGTTGTGGAAGAGCCAACTGGCCATCGGCGAATAGACCGTGGGGATGCAGTAGTGGTGCTGGCCATCTTCGTGAATTCCGCAGGGTTTGTTCAATTCCTTGCTAAACTCGGCGAACCGGCAGACAAACAAATCCAGGCGGCCGTCATTGTCGTAGTCAAACCAGACGGCACTCGAAGCCCAGCCCGGCGCGGCTACGCCTGCCTTCTCGGTCACGTCGGTGAAGGTCCCATCGCCGTTGTTGTGATACAGAAGGCTGCGCCCGTATTGCGTGACGTACAGATCGGGAAAGCCATCGCCGTTATAATCCCCGACAGCTACGCCCTGCCCGAATCCTCCGGCAGCTACGCCAGCCTTTTCGGTGACGTCGGTGAAGGTCCCATCTCGATTGTTTTTGTAGAGGGCATTTCGCAGCGGCGGATCCGGGGTAAAGAAATCGCACTTGCCGCTGTTCACCAGGTAGATGTCCATCCAGCCGTCGTTGTCGTAATCGAAAAACGCGCAGCCTGCTCCGGTGGTTTCCGGCAGATATTTTTCTGGCGATTTTCCGTTCGAATGCACCCAATGAATCCCGCTTTTTTCCGGGGGGATCTCCGCGAAGGGAAAGCGCGTAACGTCTGGCACGAATAAGTCGCTGCGCAGCGGCAAAAGCAAACCACCGACAGAGACTCCGAACAGAAAGCTTCGCCGCGAAAGCTGCGGCGCGCGATTCCGACTCCGCGTCGTCATTAATTCCCGTTTATCACTGTTCTAGAATCGACAAGTTGTCGCGCTCTCGATCAATCAAAAGCCGAGCTATTGCGGCTTCTCAGGGCCTCGCGTCGCAGGGCTTGCGGCCTCAAGACTCCGTTGAATCGCAAACTCCTCGTCCGCTTCTTCTTTGTGACCCGACCGGCTCAGTGCCGTAGCAAGCGTGAAGTGCACTGCGGGATTCCAAGGCATCAGGCGCTTCGCCTCGTGGAGAGGCACAATTGCCTCTTCGTATCGCTTGACGGAAACAAGCGAAGAGCCCCAAGCCAGGTAAGCGTCCGCAAAGGTGGGATCAAGCTTTGCCGCCTGAGAGAACCGGGCGATAGCTTCATCCCAGTTCTGGTCTTGCCGCGCCAACTCTCCCAGGATGTAGTTGGCGCCGGCATTCCTCGGGTCAATCTCAAGTTCCTTCAGGAATTCCTGCTTCGCGCGCTCAGTAACCTTCGCATCTGGGTCAGGGCGGGACAGCAACAGCCGGCCGAGCAGAAAGTGAATACCCGGTGCATTAGGTTCTTTTTCGAGGATGCCTTCATATTCGAGCTGAGCCGGGTCCCACTTCCCTTGCATTTCGAGCGCTTCGGCGTTCAGTTTGTGAGCGGCAATGGATTGTGGTGCAGTGCGGGCGAGATCCTCGGCGATTCGCGTCGATAGATCGGAGTAGGCGTGAACGAGCACAAAGAGAATGTCTGGGTCCTTGGGAAAGACCTTTTGCAACTGGCGCAGGAAGTCAAGGGTGGCGTCGCGGTCGTCCATCGTTAAGGCACAACGCAAACCCGCAATGCCGGCTTGCTTCCGGATATCTGTCGAACCCGGACTGCTCAAGGCGCCTTTCAAGACAGGTAGTACTTGCTTGCAGCGCCCTTGTTGTGCCAGCTCGATGGCTTTCTCGGGAGTCATCGCCGGTGCGCTCTTTGCAGGCGTGGCAGGTTTGTTGGTCTGCGCGGATAACGGGAAGCTGGCGAAAAAAGATGAGGCCGCCAGAACAACGATTGCAATCTTACCGGAATATTCGTGCATTTCGGGGTAGCGCCGGCTCTTAGGAACCAAAGGGCGAACAGTTTCCTCCAAAATAAAAATGAGGCAGGCGGGGGTGAACGCCTGCCTCATTATACGTGGTTTGTTTCTCAGTAGTAGAGTTTAAGCGCAAACTGAATGTTCCTTGAAGTCTGGGCGCTGGTAACCTGTCCCATCGATGAACCAAGGCTCATGTTTGGAGCGTTGAGCTGGACGTGGTTAAAGGCATTGAGGAAGTCGGTTCGGAACTGCAGCTTGAACCGTTCTGTGAGTTGGAGGTCCTTGTGCAGACTTAAGTCTACGTCGGTATAGTGTGGCCCTCGCAGCCCCCCAAGCTGTGGTGCGCAATTGCCAAACGTTCCAACGGAGGGGTTGGTGAAATTGCCGTTATTGGTGAACCACTGGAAACCACCGGTTCCCGGGAAGAGGGTCTGATTGATTGGGGTTTCTCCGGTAACCGCCGGGAGGCCATTGCAATTGGCGCGCGGGCCACGAGAAAACGTGCCTGACCCATCAACGGCACCCTGTACGGGCATTGGGAAACCAGTGCGGAAATAGACGATGGGGTTAACCGACCAGCCGCCGACAACAGCATTCGCAACCTTGTTCATATTGCTGCCAAAGGACTTGCCGCGGCCAACCGGGAGCTCATAAAGGGCATAGCCTGAAAGAACGTGGGTGGCATCGTAATAGCAAGGCGCCCATTCCGCCTTCGGATCATAGATGTTCTGCCAGTACGCCGAGGCGCTGAGGGCATTACTCCAAGCCCCGTAGTAACCGGTGCTGTTGGACATGCACTTGGAGTAGGTATACGACACTTGATATTGCAAGCCGCGGCTCATTTGCTTCTGGAGGATGGCCTGCAGCGAGTCATACCTCATCGTACCGTTCGACTGAGTCCCGCCAGTTTTCGTCGAAAGGGTGCTGTAAAGTGCCGGGTTGTTGACGAAGAACGGGCTGGGCGCGGTGCATGGCGGCTTTCCGCACGAGGAGTTGGGAAGTAGTACTCGCTGCGTATAGGAGAACGGCACCATTAAATGCACGGCTCGCTGACCAACGTACCCGATCTGGAAGGTGGTGTCTCCCCAGAATTGGTGCTGGACTGCCAGGTTCCACTGATCGTCGATCGCGGGCTGAACGTTCGGGTCCCAAAGGTCGAGAATCGCGCCTTTGAAGCACGAAAAGTTTGCGCAGCTGCCGCTCGGAGGCGTGGGAGGAATGCCGTCCGAGGACGTCGAACCAGGCAATGCTACGCTGTTGTAGGTGGTATCGAGCTGGGCTGGTCTAAAAGGCGGATTCTGGGGTAAACGCAAGTTCGTACCTGTCCCCTCGAGATACGAGGAGATAGTGAATGCGCCGCGTACCACAGTGTGGTTACCCAGCATCGCCGGTGTCCATGCGAACCCGACGCGCGGCTCAAAGTTCTTTCCGCCCCAGTAGCTGTTATAGAGAGCCCTGCTGGCTCCGTTTTGGTTGGCGAGATCAATATTGCCGGTAAAGAAGTTGTAATTGGACTGTTGGTCGTTCGACTCAACCCAGGGAGTAAACAACTGGTAGCGCAGACCGAGATTCAAGGTCAAGCGCTCCGTGAATTTCCATGTGTCTTCCACGTAGAGGCCAACAACATTATCGGATTGTACCCATGTCTTGCCGGTGCTGACGCCACGGCCAATATGGAACGGGAGCCCGAGAAAGAAGTCGGCACCTGCGTCCCCGGTGCCACCTCCTGGGGAAGCGACAGAAACACTGGTGAACCTACCATCGTAGTCCATGAGGCCAAGTTCCCCATTGTTGCCCGGATAAAAGGTCTTGATGATCTGATGCTGGAATTGCCCGCCGAATTTGAGCGTATGCCGGCCGTGGGACCAGGTCACTCCATCCTCGGCCTGCCAGACCTGGTCGTTGAAGCTTTCGCCGGTCTCAGCTTGCCCCACGTTCTTCAAAGGACCGGTCTTGTAGTTCAGGGCCAGCAACCCATCGAGACCCGCAGGGTTTCCGTTTCCGATACCAATGGTATTGCCAAATTGTCCCACACTGGGATCCCAGCTGTTGCCGTTATTCAGCGTAACGTGGTTCCAGCCGAAGCGCGCATCATTAACGAGGGTCGTGCTGACGCTGCGCGTCCAGTCGCCAACAACGTTGTAAATAGGCGTAGTCGAAAAGCTGTTTCCGAGCAATGGCTGTGAACTGATCGACGGGTTATTCTGGTAGGCCCGAGTAAAGCGACCCGAAACGCTGTCCTTGTCGCTCGCTTTGTAGTCCACCTTGATGTCACCCTGGTCCACATTGAATTGTGAGTTCGTGGAATTGATAGCGTTCTGCTGCAGGTTGTTATTGACTGTTCTTGGATAAAGTGGGGAGGCGAACAGCGCCTGAGTCACTGAGCTAATCATCGCCTGTGGTATCTGATTGTTCAGGAAAGGCTGGCGAGTCGCCGCTGCGGGGGAAGAAGCAGTACAGGGTGCGGTAAACGATACGCACGGGTTGTAGAGTTGTTCGTTTGCCCCACTCGTGGAACTGCAAATACCGGCCGCCGTGAACCCTGCCGGGCAAAGCGCGCCAAAGTTCCCCTGCTGCTCGGCGGGGGTGAAGACCGTGATGGCACTCGCTGAGCCTGGTTCATCGAAGCGTTGGCCTTGATAATCCACGAAGAAGAACAGCTTGTTCTTGATCACAGGGCCCCCCAAGGTAGCCCCAAACATATTCCAGCGCAATTGTTGCTTCGGAAGTGGGGTCCAGACGCCACCTGGGCCGGTGTGAAAATTATTCGACCAGCTGTTAGCGTTCAAAACGTTGTTCCGGAAGAACTCCCACGCGTCGCCGTGATAGCTGTTGGTGCCGGACTTGACGGTAGCGTTCACGATGCCGCCCATGAAACTCCCAAATTCCGCCGGGGCATTGTTGGTGATCAAGTTGAATTCCTCAATCGCATCCGGGGCCGGGGTGTAACCCAACAAGTTATCCGAAACCTGGTTGTTGTCCATACCGTCAAGCAAGAAATAGTTCGCTTGTTCGCGGTTGCCGTTAATCAGCGGCCGCCCGCCATAGCCTCCGGTATTATTGCCGTTGTTAAAGCTGCTGGGATCGGTCGATACGGATCCGGGCGCCAATAGCGTCAATTGGACGTAATTGCGCGAGGCCAGCGGGAGATTATCGTTGGTGGCCGCGTTGATAATGGTGTCGACCGACGTCGCTTCGGTCTTCAAAACAGGTGCGGCGCCGGTTACTTCGATCGTCTGGCTCACATTGCCGACCTTCATTTCAATGTCGATGCGCGCAACCTGATTGAGTGCCAAAGTAAGCGCGGGGCGTAGCGCAGTCTGAAACCCAGTCTTCTCCACTTTCAAATCGTAGTTGCCGACAGGGAGGTTCGAGATGCGGTAAATTCCCGCATCATTGGTCGTGGCCGTGTAAGCCACTCCCCGTTCGACCGACGTTGCGGTCACGTTTGCGCCCGCAACCGCCGCGCTACTCTGATCGGTGATTGTTCCCGTGATGGTGGCGGTGACTTCCTGAGCGGAGGTGACGCTCGCTCCGCAGATCACCCCAACTAGCGTCAAACAAAAAAGTGCCAACGCTACGGACTGCAACTTTCTCATAACGCTCCTCCCATGCAGGCTGTCCGCACCCGAGCAGCCTCTCCCCGGCTGGTTCGAAATGAATAGATACTACAAGCACCCCAAGTCAGCGCTCTAGCTGACAGTGGCGATAAGCTATATAGCACCAAGAAAGGCTTGTCAAGTAGAAAATCTTAATTTATAAAAGAAATCAGTTGAGTGCACTATAGCGGCGGTCGGCTTCTGCTCTAGAGCACGTAAAGCCGCGGGCAGGTGGGTGCCCTGCCTTGTGTAGTGGTTCGATGCAAAATCCGTCGCGGAAGTTGCGACCAACTTTTTGGCTTAGGTTTCGATAGGGTTGTGACCGGACAAAGACGCGGCGCTGTCTAAACTGCCAAAATGGAGTGTCATAGCATAACACTCCGAGAATATCGTTTTTTCCAAGGGTCGAAGTAGGTCGGGTAGTCGTCGAGGAAAACAGAATGTCGGTAAAAGGCGGCAACGGAATCCCTGCTTATCAGAGGATTCAAGGGGCCATTCGCAAAACCATTGAGAATGGATCCTTGCGTCCCGGCGATGCTGTGCCCTCGGAACGTGAACTGGCCAAGATGCACGACGTGAGTCTGATGACGGCTCGTCACGCCCTCGCCACTCTCGAACGCGAAGGCATCGTTGAGCGCCGACGCGGAGTAGGTACCTTCGTCGCCTCACCCAAAATCCATTTCAACAAATTGATGAGTTACACCGAACAGATGGGAAGCCGCAGCCTTGTGGCTGGCTCGAAAATCCTGTTCGCGAAAATCGTCGACAGCGAGCAGGAAGCCACCGCTCGGCTTTCCCTCTCTCCAAAAAGCAAAGTAATCAAGCTCGAACGCTTGCGGCATGCGGCCGGGGAACCATTCGCGCTCGAGACCTGCTACCTCTCCGCCGCACAGTTTTCAGGACTGCTCTCCGAGCCTCTGCAGCGCGGGTCTTTGTTCGCGACTCTGGAGCGCAACTATAATGTCGAACTCGGTTACGCGGATGAAGAAGTAGACGCTACCGCCGCCGATCCCCGTACCGCCGAACTCCTGGGGGTCCCGCGCCGCGAACCGCTCTTACGGATCCGCCAGGTTATTTACTCCACGAAAGGCGCGGTCCTGCTTTACGTCCTCGGCCTGTACCGCTCCGACCGCCACAACCTTGTAATCCGCCGCTTCCGTTAAGAAAAGCCCGGCTCTCAACCTAGTGGGATTTTGAAGTCATAACGGCGCGCCCCAAGGGGACGATCTTGGAACTTTCCTGGACAGCGTCCTGTCAGGCCGGTCACAAGGCCCGATCCGTCCAGGCACCGGTTCGGCGGCCTACAGCCAGCGCCGGACGGACGCCTTATTCCAGTACTGGGCAGCGAATTCCCTTCCAGGTACTGCCCTCCTCTCGGTATCACGCCAGGGGTCGAAAGTCGCGTTCCCAGCTCTGACAGCCGGTCTTTTATAAATTTTCGCGAGCCAAAGGCCCTACTCGACAAGATTGGATGAGCAGGCCGGTCTCCGCGGGATGCGATACGCTCCCAATGTTCGACCTCCTCGAGGCACAAAGAAAAGGAAACCGGCTATGCAGAAGGTTAGCATTCGGCAGTCCCATTAGGGCTGCAAAGTCCTACCGTTGACCGTGACCATCCTCAGCTACATCAGCAGAGTGACAAGGCTAGCGACTACGAGCGCTGCACACCACACCCAGTTCAGGTTGAACCACGTCTTGCGGACCGCCGCGAGGCCGAGCTTGCTGTAAACCGCCCACGCTATCACCCCTGTCACGGCCAAGTAGGCAGTCGTATGGACCGCAGTGGCGAGCAGTCCGAAGAGAGGGCTGGCGGCCGAGGATAGGGGATGGTGACTTGGCATTCGGTTGGCCGCTTCGACGGTGCCGCCAAGCAGCACCGGCAGCACCATCAACCCCGCCCCGTGTGCCGAGGCCATCAGAAACGACCAGATCGTCAGGTCTCGGAAACCCACCTGCATGCGGACCCAGCGCGGGTGAAAATGCCTTATCAGGGAGAAGATCCCCAAACCAAAGAGGATTGCAGCGACAAGATAGCGGATCGTTTGGCGCGGCAGAGCCATGCCGAGAAATACGGCAGCCAGCACCACGCCACCGATCGCCAGCGTGTGGCCAAACGCGATCGGGACCAGCGCCCTCGCGACCGCACTCCCCTTCTGCTCTTGCATTCCGAGTGCCACCGCGAACAGCCACCCCATCCCGGGGTTGATTCCATGGTAGGCACCAAGGAGCACCATCAGCCACAACGCCGTCGAGCCCATCTCGGGGTGCGTCACTTCGCCTCCGAGAAGCAATAGGAATCGGATGAGGCGTCCCCACCATCCAGCCGCACTTGGTGCGCTCGCAACCCGTCGAAGTCGACGAAGAATTTTTCATCGAGCTTCATTCCTCCCTTCGGGTCTGCGTCGAGCTTCACCATCCAACTCTTCAACCCATCGGGATAGATCTGCTCGTCCCACGGGGAGTAAAGCGAGTTGGTGAAATAGACGCGCTTACCGTCACGGCTGAGTTCGACCATCTGCGGACCGCCATTGAGTGCCTGGTTGGGTTTCTTCGGGTGAGCCGCACGGCGCACGATCCCACCGAGATGGACTGAGCCTGTCTTCCTCGGACTCGCCGGGTCGGAGACGTCGAACTGAATGAACTCACCAGTCCCCCAGCATGAAACATAGAGGAAGCGGTCGTCGAGCGACAGGTTGATGTCCGTTATCAGCGGCGGCACCGCCTTAAAGCCCTTCAGCAATGGCGGTAGCTTTTCCGGATCCGCCGGCTCGGCGGGGATTTCAATTACCTTGCGGACCGTCCATTTACCGTTCTTACCGCCTTCCTCTCGATACCACATCCAGATCGAGGATGAAAGGTCTTTGAGCGAAATGCCCACGCTGACGAAACCGTAAGTCCTATTGGGATCGTGAGAGGGCCGCAGCTCAAGCACCCACTGTTGCTCCGCACCCAGATCGAGTTCCTGCAGATGACGGCGCTTGTCCAGGTCCCAGACATGAATCTTGTGGCCGTACTTGCCGGCCAGCAGCAACTCCGGGTTGACGCCGTCTTTTACCATGTTCGGAGTGCCCCATTCGGATGTAATCATCGTGTCGTGTCCCAGGTGCCACCAGAAGTCGTAAGCCAGCTGCTGTGGGCCGCGATCCATTTCCCACGGTCCCTTCAGCTCGAACGTATTTGCGTCCATAAGGAAAATACCGCCGGGGCCATTCCCGTCGGCCGATCCAAGTGCACTGCCGTATACGCCTTCCGGACCGCAGTGAATCGTATGCGGCGAGGTATAGCCCGTCTTCTTGATGAACTCCTCCGGCTCGATCACTTTAACGATCTTTGGCTTTCTGGGGTTCGCCTTCACATCCAGAATGTGGATCCGAGATGACCCGATACCCGGCACGATCAGGTAGCGTCGCTCCATATGCGGATGGGGTGCTTGAGGACAAAGGCACGCGCTGCACGCGTTCCAGCCAAAATGGTGCAGTTCATTATCGCCGCGCGGAAAATCCACCTGTCCGACCAGTCGCCCATACTCCGAAGAACTCGGCTGGAGATCAATAACGCCCATCGCGTCGCGCTTCTCATTTTTTCCGGTGTTGAGCAACGCGACGTAAGCGAGACTTTCCGGCGGGGCCTGCATTGCCATGCGGGGGGACGGATAAAAAGTTGGATCAGGCATTAACGACATTTTTTTGTAATCTCCTTTGCAATGGACTAGCAGAGGGTTCTTCGATATAGGCGCCATGTGCCCATTATCAAAACGATCAGCCCGAAGTGATGTACTTCGTTGGCATCGTAATGATCCGGAATCGGCCCATCGCCCCTATGCACTCACGATTGCCTAACAATCAAGTCCATCAGACCGCGAAAAGGTGACGAATCCACCCAGACAGGACATCACTGCCGGTTGGCCCAGGGTATGGATACTTCGGACGTTCTGGCGGATCAAGTTAAGTTTTGTAAGGTAGACCGAGGTCTGTGGAGCTGCAGCTGCGCCGGCTGGGCCGCTACAGGGAGCACTCCCGAAACCATCCAAATTCAATGAGCTGAGGGGTATTCAGTGGCGCGCCCGGGGCGATTCGAACGCCCGACCTTGTGCTCCGGAGGCACACGCTCTATCCAGCTGAGCTACGGGCGCGCAGAGGATGATCCAAAACAACCAATACAGTTTAGCGTTTCTGACTGGCCTTCGCCAGCGAACTCTTTATCCCCGCGCAGGCAGACGCCACGCCAGCAGCTTAACCCTTCGAACGGTTCTTGATATCGCGCGCCAGCTTTTCAATTTCCTCCGCTTTTTTCACTAGGTTGAGGCTCAACACTTTGCTCGAATCCGTCTTGTCGACTTCATTTTTTAGTTGCGTCGCCAGTTCATAGAGACGGTCCACCTTTTTCTTCATGTCCTTGTCGTTTTCTTCAAGAATCTTTTTTTCCGCGCCCGGCATTGGCGGAGTGTCCGGTGCTGCCTCCTGAGGCCGGCGATCCTGGGTTTGCGGCAAAGGTGAAAGCGGCGGGTTCTGGCTCTTCAGGACATCATTCCAAGCCGCCAGCGTTCCGCCAGCCAGTGCAAGTCCCATGAGAAAGTTTCGTCTCGTGTTCATGGCGATTCTCCCTCCTCCAGCCACTTGCGCAAGCGCTCTCCCTCTACCGCAAGTCGCCACCAATGCTATACTCGCCCCGCGACATGTTTATGTCTAGCCTCCTAGCCTATGTACCCAATTTCACCGTTTCCGATCTGCTCCACCTCGTCGGCATCTTTCTCGTCGCGATTATTCTGAATCGGCTCCTGCAACTCGTCACCAACCTCATCATCCAGCCCGCCTCTTCGCAAACTCGCGCCGCGCAGGCTCGAGAACAGCAAACCCGCACGCTTGCGGGGGTCGTTTATAGCGCTGGAAATAAAGTGGTCTGGGCCGTCGCTTTGATCACTGCGGTTCAGGTATTCGGCGTCAACGTTACACCGGTTGTGGCGATCGCTGGACTCGCAAGCCTCGCGGTTGGCTTCGGAGCGCAGAATCTGGTGCGCGACGTCATCGCCGGGTTTTACATCATCCTCGAGGATCAATACGGGGTCGGCGACACGATTCAGGTCGGTGACACCTTGGGGCGCGTCGAGCATCTAACGTTGCGGCGAACTGTGGTTCGCGACCCGCGCGGAGCCCTTGTGACCCTTTCGAACGGAGACATACGCACGGTCGGGAATCTGAGCCGCGACTGGTCCCAGGCTTTTGTCGATGTTGCGGTTTCGCCGCAAGTGCCGCAGGAGCAAGCGCTGCAGACGCTCGATTCCGCCGCCGCTGAATTACGCAGTGATCCGTCGTGGTCTCAGGCCCTGGTGGACGGTCCGCGGATACTCGGGCTGCAGTCGTTCGACCACATGGCCTCGACGATTCGTCTCCAAGTCCGCACCGCGCCGGCGCGCCAGGAAGACGTTGCCCGCGAGTTGCGGCGCCGGATTCAACTCGAATTTCAAAGGCAAGGTATTCCCTTGTCCGACGTGCAGCGCGTGGAATTGGTGCGTCGTCCCACATCGGATGACGCGAATCCGCCGGCCCGTAGCGCTTGATTCGCTGAAGGAGATCGCATCATGGCTCAGATCACGTACGATGAAGTGAATTTGATGCTTCGCTTGTACGAACTTCGGCGCGAACCCCGGCTGCGCGAGGCCCGCGCGTGGTTTGTCGAGCACTTCCACGCAGGCACCCCGGAAGAAGTGATGCAGAAGTATCCCCAGGGCAGCCAGGAGAATACCTACATCCGCATGGTGATCAGTTACTGGGACATGGTGGCTAGTATCGTGAATCGCGGCATGATTAATGACGAACTGTTTTTCGAAAGTAACGGAGAAATCTGGGTCGTGTGGGACCGCATGCGTTCCATTGTTCCCACGTGGCGGGCAGCCTTCAAAAACCCTTCTCTCTTTTCCGGGATTGAGGAAACCTGCAAGCGTTTGGAAGCCTGGCGCGAAAAGCGCGCTCCGGGTTCGAGTGCGGCCATGCGTCAGATGATGGAGCAAATGCGCACGAAGGCCCGATAACTCGGCGAGCGCCGGCCGGCAATGCCCGTGGACCTACCGATACTGAAGCAAGCCAAGGCGGAATATGCGAAGTTGCAATCGATGCGCGCCGTTCTTTTCACCAAATCCCAACGAAACTTCGCTTGCGTAATTCACCGGTCAGCGTATAGTGCAGTCAAAAGCGCCTGTCCCCGCGCTGTCAGGAGTCTTTCTATGAAGACCGGAAAGACCCAGGGGTACGTCCTAACCTTTCGTTGTATCAACTGTGGGAAACACGAAGTATTCGCCAAATACCCCACCGACGGGTTCGAGCCTGAAGATCAAATCCGTGGCCGGCTGTACCAAGTAAGCTGCGAATCGTGTGGCTGGAGTGGCGCTACTTGCGGTCTTTCCGCCATTCGTATTTCGCATGCGAAGGAACTCAAGGCGAAGGCCGCGGGACACGGACTCGGCTTGTGATCCGACGGCGGTCTGCTGTGAGTTTGGCAACTAAGCGTCGGCAAGCGGGTTCTACTTCTGGTCCAGCGATTCGAAGGTGCCGGCAGCTCCGTCTGTCTGGCGCAAGCGGATCGCCGAGGTATTCAAAGCCGCCAAGATTGCGGACGGGCACCCACACCTCTTCCGCGATACGTTCGCCGCTGACCTGCTGTAGCAGGCCGTTTCCTTGGAAAGCGTCAGCTTTTGCAGCTCTCTCAAACTGAGTGCTGGCACAATCTTGGCACAACCCTTCAAAAAGCCGCATTTTGATTGGGGATTTTATGGAGGCGCGGGTGGGAATCGAACCAGCAACGACGTTGAGGCGCCAGAAGTTATTGATTCTACTAAACGGGAAAAACGCTAAAAACACCGCAATCGCCCAAGTGAGGTACACGGCGGGTACACACGCGTCTGTTCTACCACTGAACTACGCCCCCTCGGTGCATCTCGGATCGCGCGTTTTTTCGTCCAAATCCGTTAACCGGGCTTGACTCGTTGTTTGTCCTGTGATTGAGGGTGCTGTTCGGAGTCGGACGGCGGTGTTGTCGGCGCGTGTAGTGCCTCTTTTGCAGCCCGTTTGGCGAATTTCTTCTGCTCACGCCGTTCTGCCTTCGCCCGTTGCTTTTCCTGCCTCTTCAATTCCTTCTGGCGCTTTTGGAATGTGATGCTCAAGGGCCTCCTCAGAAGTCCGATTCTATTCTACCTCTATTGAGAGTCGTAAGATTACCAGCGCGGTTCGCGCGGCTGGCGGGCGGACTCGCGGTAATCCTCGTGCGAGAATCCGCTACGGCCGCGTCCACCACCGGTACGTCCGTCGCTATTGCCGCGCGGGGGTCGCTCGCCCTTGGGCCGCGCTTC
>Ga0306920_100007257_pt1 | contig 14570 bp, 8 predicted proteins | sample flu12Cox44000170_FD_204666 | JGI IMG/M metagenome (GOLD analysis project Ga0306920, IMG submission 204666) | Lab enrichment of tropical soil microbial communities from Luquillo Experimental Forest, Puerto Rico - flux4day.12C.oxic.44.000.170 (v2)... | ecosystem: Environmental > Terrestrial >...
CGGCTGATCGGAATCGTCAGGATGACGACCGCAAATGCGAGGACGCCGAGCACGATCATGCGATCGGAGCCCGGTGAGATTCGATTGCGCGACCAACCGCCATGAGATGAGTCTCCGACACAATCGGGCGTGGTCGTGATTACCGCTGTGTAATGTTTGCGCGCATATCGTCAACTTTGCCTTGACCGGCGCCGGGGGGAAAGGAGCAATGATCCCGTGCGCCGTTCGTTCGTCGCCTCTGGGATGACGACGATTTCGATACCGCGGTCGAACAGGAATTGCGGTGTCGTGGCCTCATTGGCCAGCATTACTACTACGTCAACCGATGGTTCTCCGGCAGTGTCCTGGTTGCGGTCGCGCGCCGCCCGCACGCTGCTCAGGTCCGAGCGTCCGATAGCGGTCTCGCCGGGCAGCGAGTGTCCGCGGTAGACGGCCTGCTGGTCGTGGATTCCTTGCCTTGACGCGGACCGGCTACCGCGATCGCGACAGGCGCAGGCGCAGGGACAGCCTCACCGCTGGTCCGACGCCTTGCGCAGGAGCGTGAAGTGCTGTCCGGCCACCCGCCCGTCGGCCACCTGGCGGAGCTCCGGAGGCTGCGGGAGTTCCGAAAGCTTGCGCGCCGGGATCAGCAGATCCGTCGCGTCGGACCGGCGCGCGAACGTGGCGTAGTCCCGGGTGGCGCGCACCGGCGTGTCCAGGTAGAACTCGAAGACGATCTCTGGCGCGCCGAGCGCGAACAGCGCGCCGCGGGTTTTCGTCGCTTCCGCGGCGATCTGGGCCCAGTCCGTGCTGCGCGCCCGACGGGCCGTTACCGTCACCTGACCGGTGACGAAGACCATGGCGACGACGAGCCAGGCCGCGACGAATGCCTCGGTGCGCCACCGCCATCGAAGGTTCGCGAGCCAGACCGCGACGAGCAGCGCTGCCGGGGCACACAGGGGCAAGTAGTACCGCCATCGCTGGCGGTGCGAGAGCGCGGCGAGCACGAAGACCGCCGTCAGCCACGCCACGACGAGATAGGCCTGGCGCCGGCGCTGCGGATCCCTGGTGCGGAAGCTGGACCACAGCGCGAGCGGGACCACGATCGCCCAGGGCAGCATGATCGAGGTCCCTTGTCCGACCGCGTGGAGGAGACCGCCGTGTCCCCACGGACCCGAGACGAAATACGCGAGCACGAAATCCTGCGTCAAGACCTCGTCGACGAAGGAGGCGCCGCCTGCCGATGCCGCCATCGCCGTCCATCCCCCGACGAGTATCGCGAGGATCCCGATGCCGAGCGGCGACACCAGGCGCCGCAAGCCGGCCAATCCGTAGACCATGAGCTCGTAGATCAGCGCGACGCCGAGGGCAAGGAAGCCCGCCGGCCCCTTTACCCAGAAGGCGACACCGACCAGGACGTAGAACGCGAGCAGCGCGCGCGGGCGATTCTCGAACTCGGCCAGGACAAAGGCGGCGACGGCGAGCGCCACGGCGAGTGAGAGCACCATGTCGGGGACCGGCGAGCGCGCGAGCGAGAAGACGCCGGCAGTCGTCACCACGATCAGTCCGGCGCCGACGCCGACTGCCGAGCCGAACAAACGGATGCCGATCCAGTGGATGACGGCCACGAGCCCGAGTGCGGCGAGCAGCGACGGCAGCTGCGCCATGCGCGGACTCACGAGGCCGGTCGGCCACGCGGCGATCGCGATGAGCCACGCGTGTAGCGGCGGCTTGTTGAGGATCGGCGTGCCGTCGATCTCGGGGAGCAGCCAGTGGCCGTGCCGGACGATGTCGCGCGCCATCAGCGGAAATCGCGTCTCGTCGTTGGTCGTGAAGACGCGCGTGCCGAAGTCGAAGAACAGGAGCACCGCGCTGACCGCCAGCAGCGCCGCCAGCCGGTGGAGCGACGGGCGCCCGTCAGCCCCAGCGCTCATCGGGCAGGTAGTGGTCGCACCAGGCGTCGAGCATGAGCAGGGTCCAGAGCACCTTGCGATGGTTGTACCGGCCGCTCACGTGCTCGGTGATGAGTCGTGTCACCGTCGCGGGCTCGAAGAGGCCGCGCCGCGCGACGCGTGCTGGCGCCAGACGATCCTCAAGGATCGGGCGCAGCGGCCCGCGCAACCAGGCGGCGATCGGGACGCCGAGGCCCTGTTTGCGCCGCCTCACGATATCGGCCGGAAGAAGGTCACCGACCGCGCGCTTGAAGAGATGCTTCGTCGTCATGCCGCGGATCTTCAGGCGACCCGGTATTTGGCCGGCGAGCTCGACGAGGCGATGATCGAGGAGCGGGGCTCGCACCTCGAGCCCGGCGGCCATGGTCGCGCGGTCGGCGGCCACGAGGGTCTGGTCGGCGAGGTAGAAGCGCGCGTGATGGTAGATCATGCGCTCGATGGGATCTGACGACGATGACTCTCGTATCGCCAACGTCAGCTCCGCGTACGGATCGAAGCTGCCAAGCGCACTCCGGACACGCGAGGAGAGCAGCTTCGATTGCTCGGGCGGCGGAAGGCCGCCGAGCAGCAGCTGCGTCCGGGCCTCGGGCTCGTAGGGCAAGGCGCGCGCGAACTGCTTGAGCAAGAAATCGAGGCTCCCGTAGCGCCGTGACGACGGCAGTCGATCCACGACCGACTGCGCGCCACGCTGAACAGGCGGCGGCAGCACCCGGCGCAGCCACCGGGCCGGCCGATCGGCCAGGAAAGTCGGATAGCCGCAGAAGAGCTCGTCGCCCCCGTCACCGCTGAGCATCACGGTGGCGGTCTGCTTGGCCGCGAGGGCCAGCACGTAGCGGGGGAGGAACGAGGCGTCGCCGAGCGGCTCGTCGAGCAGCTCGCCGACACGATCCATGAGCGCCAGGGCATCGCGGGCACGGAACACGATCGCATGATGCTCGGCTCCGCAGTGCTCGGCAACCCGCCTGGCAAATGCTCGCTCGTCGTACGTCGGCTCTTCGAAGCCGACACAGAACGTCCGCAGGGGAGACGCACTCGAGCGCGCCGCGATCGCCGCGATCGTTCCGGAGTCGAGCCCGCCGCTCACGAACACGCCGAGCGGTACATCACTCACCAGCCTGGAGGTGACCGCGGTGTCGAGCGCACCCAGAATCCGCGCGCGCCATTCGTCCACGCTCACCGACTCTCGAGGCTCGAAGCGCATCCTCCAGTACGGCTGGAGCTGTGGCTTGTCACCGGGCGACACCACGAGCAGGTGCCCTGGCGGCAGCTTGGCGACGCCGGTCAGGATCGAATGCGGCGCCGGGACGCACTCGAACAGCAGGTAACGCGAGAGCGACTCGAGGTCGAGGGTCCGTGGTACGTCGGGGTGCTGCAGGAGCGCGCGGAGCTCCGAGCCGAAGACGAAGGTATCCGGCCCGGCGTAGTAATAGAGCGGCTTTTCGCCCATCCGGTCGCGGGCGAGCAGCAGACAGCGCCGCGAGCTGTCCCAGATCGCGAGCGCGAACATGCCATCGAGCTCGCGGACGCAATCGTCGCCCGCCTCCTCGTAGGCGTGCACGATGACCTCGGCGTCGGAGCGAGTCCGGAAGCGATGTCCGCGGCGCTCGAGCCGGGCGCGCAGCTCGGCGAAGTTGTAGATCTCGCCGTTCAGGACGACATGGATGCTCTCGTCTTCGTTGGCGATCGGCTGCCGCCCGGTGTCGAGATCGATGACGGCGAGCCGGCGGACCCCGATCGCGGCAGCCCCGTCCACGTACTCGCCGCAATCGTCCGGCCCGCGGTGACGCAGCACGCTGACCATGCGATCCAGGATCGGTTGCTGATCGGGTCGCGGCGAGTGCTCGACGAAGCCGGCGATCCCGCACACGGGGTGAGCGTAGGCGGCGAAGCTTACGGGAACCTTACACGACCATTAGTCCTGTGAAAGCTTCAGTCGGTGCCGGGAACCGGCAGCTCGATCGTGAAGATGGCGCCCCCGCCGGTCGCGCTCGACACCTCGACGCGCCCCCCGTGGGCCGTCACGATTGCCCGCACGAGGCTCAGCCCCAACCCCAGGCCCCGCTCCGACCGGCCATGCGCGCCGCGATAGAGCCGGTCCCAGATTCGCGGGATCTCATGCGCCATCACCCCGATCCCGGTGTCTCTGACCGAGATGACCGCCAGATTCTGTCGGCGCGCCGCCTCCAGGTCCACACGACCGCCGGCGGGGGTGTACTTGATCGCGTTGTCGAGCAGGTTGGCGAGTACCTGGCGAAGGCGGCTCCGATCAGCCATGAGCCAGAGCGCCGGATCGGAGGCCGTCGACACGATGATCTGCTTGTCCTCCGCGACGTGACGGTAGAGGTCGACCGCCGCCTCGACAATGGCCGCGACCTTGATCGGCTGCAGGGCAAGCTTGAGCGTGCCGGTCTCGGCCTCGGAGATGTCCATGAGAGTGTTCAGCATCGTGAGTAGTTGGTCCGATTCCTCGATGCAGTCGGCGAGCGCCTGTTGTAGCGCTTCCGGGCGCTGGTCAGACCGCAGCGCCAGCTCAGCCACTCCGCGAAGGCGCGCGACGGGTGTTCTGAGATCGTGGGCCACCGTATCCAGCGAGCCCCGCATGCCGGTGATCAAGGTCGCGATCCGGTCCAGCATGTTGTTGAAGAGGCCTCCGAGCTCGTCGAGCTCGTCCCCTGTCTGTCGTCGCGGTACGCGGGCATTCATGGCGCCAGCGTCGATGGCCCGGACCGTGTCGATGATCTGCCGCAGCGGCCGCAGCGCCCAGGCCGTCAGCAGTAGACCGCCGCCGACACCGACGACCAGCACGGCGATCGTGACGCCGGCCGCAAGAGCCCGAAATCGCTGCATGATCGCGGCGCGATCCTCGGTGGTCTTTCCGACCTGGAGAAGTGCGCCGTCCGCCATGGTTGTGGACTTCACGTCGACGACCTTGTCGCCGCGCCGCGCGCGCAGGGAGATCCATTCGGTCGCCGGCTGACGGCTCATAGAGCCGAGGTGGTCAAGGTCGAATTCGCCCCATCGCTCCGGAGTGCGGACGAAGGCCACCGCGCCGTTGCGCTCGATCACCCTGACGAGAAACGGCTCGTTCGTGCCCAGCCGCTCCTGAAGCTCGAGCTCCTGCGCGAGCGTCGACACACCGCCAAGCCGATACTGGGCTGCCAGCTCGACGGTCTCGTGCATGATCGCCTCGTCGTCGCGCGCGCGCAGCGAGGACGAGACCACCACGTACGCCAGCCCGAACAGCGCCAGGCACCCGACGACGAAGAACGACGAGGACCAGACGGTCAGGCGGAAGCCGACCGTTCGGGTCGTCCGTTTAAGGCGTTCGAACGACATATCCGACTCCGCGGACGGTGTGGATCATCTTGTCGGTGAAGTCGACGTCGACCTTCGTGCGCAGGCGCGACACCAGCACCTCGACGATGTTGGTCTGCGGGTCGAAGTCGAAGTTCCAGACGTGCTGGAGGATCATCGTCTTCGACACCGGCCGCCCTGTGTTGCGCATCAGATACTCGAGCAGCGCGAACTCGCGGGTTTGCAGCTCGATTTTCTTGCCACCGCGCGTGACGGTGCGCGCCAGCAGGTCGACGACAAGCTCGCCGACGGTGAGACGCGTGGGCTCGGCCGCCCCGCTCGCGCGGCGTATGAGCGCGTGAATCCTGGCCACGAGCTCGGCAAAGACGAACGGCTTGGTCATGTAGTCATCGCTCCCGGAGTGCAGACCACGAATGCGATCGTCCACCGACCGTTTCGCGCTGAGCACGATCACAGGCGTGGTCAGCTTGTTCCGGCGGAGCTCTTCGACCAGGGCCAGCCCGTCCAGCTTGGGCAGCATGATGTCGACGACGGCGGCGTCGTACGGGATGCTCAGTGCCAAACCGAGCCCGTCCTCACCGTTGCCAGCGTGGTCGACGGCAAAGCCAGCCTCGCGGAGACCCTTCATCACGAAGCGGGCGAGGGTCGTATCGTCCTCGATGACCAGAATTCTCACGGAGTCCTCAAATCGGCGTCGGGAATTCCCGCGCCTCGGCAGACTGCTTGCCAATTGATCGTCAGCCGCGCTGACGATCGCCTCGGAGCGCAGAACATGCGCGCGCGAGCGAGCGGCGATCACGTCGACCGGACGGGCGGTCGGCGCCCGAGGCTAAGCCCGCGGCGTTTTGACGTGCGCATAGACTCCAGCGCCGGCTCCGACCGCGGCCAACACACCGGGGTGTCCGCCGTCCGGTCCAGAAGCTGGATAGCGCGATTCGGATCAGCCGATCAGTCGCGGACTAGGCCGGAGGGGCGCGAGGACAGTTGGTGGGGCGGCCGAGAGACGGGACAACCGTCGTGGGCGCCGGCTCGAGTCGGTTGATCGGAATCCAGAGCGGCTCTGCAGTGACCTCGATCGGGGCGTGGATCGCAAATGCTTGGGCGAGAAAAACGACGACGGTATCGAAGTCGTCGTCGTCCCAGTAGCCACCGATCCACGTGGGATCGGGAGGATCGGCATAGGCCGCCGGAGTGAGCCACAGGATGAGACCCACCAGGACCAGGGCGACCAGGCCGTGCGGGCGAAGCACGTCACATCATTGCCCTCGCGGCCAGAATGGTCAAGCGCAGCCCGTCGGAATGGAAATCTCTTCACCTTGCCCCCATCTCACGCGGGTCGACGTTCGCGGGCAGCCACAGGTACGAAACGTCTGGCCCCGGCTCGTCTTGCCGTCGGCCCGGTCGGAGCCGGGATCGGTCAGTTGAATGGGCTCCAGGCGATGTGCATCGGGTTCGAGGATCTCGACGATTATCGAACGACTGTAGTCACACCCGCCGATTCCCGGGAGCCGCCGGCGCGCAGATTCACGCAGAGGCTGGGACGCTGGTTGACTTCTGCACGCGCCGAAAGACAGCCAGGCTGACAATCACGAGCAGCATCAGCACAGCGGCAAACCAGACGGGCATGGCTGGATGCCCGGAGATGTCCAGGAAGAACCCGGCTAGAGGTTGCGCAACAGCCACTCCGGCATACAGCACGCTGTAATAGATGCCGAACGCAATCGACAGGCGGTCGGGTCTCAGAGTTCCCGGGAGAAGCGCCATGATGCCGCCGGGGGCTGGGCCGAGGACGAGACCGCCGAGGACGCACCAGAGCCACGGCATCGGGAGAGTCGCATAGGCTCCCATGCAGCCCGCGGCCGCCAGGGAAGACAAGACGATCAGGCGATCACGCCGTTTGACACGGTCGGCGAGATAACCGCCCAGCGGCATCGAGACGAGCGTGGTCCAGAGCGCAAGACTCACCACGACCCCGGCGGGACCGACAGACACGCCTCCGGCGATCAGCACACCAGGCGCGAAGCTGACGAAGACGAACAGCGCCGCGTTGAGGGCGGCCCAAGCAAGACCGGCAATCAGTGCTAGCTTCCATTCCACCCGTGAGAGCCAGAATCCAGAATGCGCCGCTCCCTCCGACGGGCGGCGGTTCGCGGAGGGCGGATCTCTGTAGAGCAGGACCACCAGCAGGAGCGAGAGGAGTGCGACGAGCACCGTCAACTCCATGCCCCGTCGCCACGAATTATTCTGGGCGACGACTCCTATCGAGATGAGTCCCAGTGCCATCCCCACGGGCCATGCCGTCAGCATGACCCCCATCGCCGTCGCGATCTCCCTCTCCGCGAACCAGTCGGCCACTATCTTCGAGAACGCGAGATTCAGCAGGATGGCTCCGACACCGCTCACCGTGCGGCCAACCGACGCGACCAGGAAGTCAGGGCCCCATGCAGTCACGAGCCCGCCCGCGGCCATCAAGGCGAGGCCGAGGACGGCGACACGCCGCTCCCCGAACCGCAGGCCGAGTATGCCGCCCGGCACCGCAGCGAGAACCCCGGGGAGGGAGAACAAGCCGATGAGCCAGCCGAGCTGCGCATAGCTGAGACTCAGGTCTTCGACGATGAAGGGAGCGACGGAGGCCACGGATTGGAACTGGAAGCCCATCGAGATCCGGGCCAGAAACACCACCGCGAGTATGAGCCACCGATTGTGCATCATGCGGGTCGTCGTGAGCTGCTCACGTACCTCAAGGCGTCTATGACTACCCCGCGATGAGCGACACTAGTCCGAGCCAGCGACCTCGTCAACTGCGCCGATACCGTGGCACGAGCGTTCCGGTGGCGATTCACTGATTATCTGATATCGTCGTCGCGGAACGGAGGGAACATGGCCGGATTTCGTTGCGCCAAGTGCGGGAAGGTCGCGATGGCGCAGAAGATCTGCTGCGGCCGCCCGATGAAGCGCGCCTGACCTCAGGCGGGAACGAGCGCGTCCTGGATCGCTGAGTCGAGCTCGCCCGGGCGCACCGGTTTGAAGAGACACTTGCGGATCTTGAGTGTCTTGAGCCGGCCGTGCTCCTCGTCGCGCAGCCCCCAGCCCGTGATCAAGAGGATGGCGATGTCCGCGTCGACCCGGCGGACGCGCTCGGCCAGCTCCCAGCCGTTCATGCCGGCCATTCCGAGGTTCGTCAGCACCACGTCGAAGCGCCCTGGTCCGTAGGCGGTGAGGGCGGCCCCGCCGCTCGCGGCGGCGGTAACGGTGTGGCCGACGCTGCGCAGGATCTCCGTGAGCGTGCCGAGCACCTTCGGATCGTCGTCGACCAGCAGCACGCGAGCCGGCCGGCGCGCGCGCGGCAGCGCCGATTCGGGCTCCGCGCCCACCGGCTCGCTCGCGACGGGGAAGGTGATGGTGAAAGTGGCGCCGCGCCCGGGCTCGCTGTCGACGCGGATGTCGCCGCCGTGGCGGCGCACGATCGCATAGACCATCGAGAGGCCGAGCCCCGAGCCGCCCTCGCCCTTGGTCGAGAAGAACGGCTCGAAGATGCGCCGGCGGACGGCCTCGGGCATGCCGACCCCGGTGTCGGTGACCTCCAGCACGACATCGCGGCCGGGCTCGCCGCGCGTCGAAACCGTCAGGGTGCCGCCGTCGGGCATCGCGTCGAGGGCGTTGAGGAGCAGATTCGTCATCAGCTCGGTCAACGCCGCCGGCCGTCCGTTGATGGTCTCGATCGTCCCGAGGTCGAGCCGCAGGTCGAGCGGGCGGTTGTCGCGGGCGATCTTTTCCTCGAGCCGCGGGCGGATCATCGCCACCGCGTCGTGCACGCTCTGGTTCACGTCCACACCGACCGGCGGCCCGTCCGGTCGCAGGCGCGCGAACTGCTGGATGCGGCGTACCGTCTCGGCACCGTCGACCGCGGCCGCCTCGACGACGTTGAGCGAACGGCCCACGAACTGCGTGTCGTGCATGCTCTGCTTCATGAGCTGCGCGTAGCCGAGGATCGCCTGCAGGAGATTGTTGAAGTCGTGCGCGATGCCGCCGGCGAGCTGTCCCAGGGCCGTGAGCTTCTCGGACTGATGCAGCTGCTTCTCGACCTCGCGCTGGGTCGTGATGTCGCGCACGATCGCGATCAGGCCCTCGAGCCCGCCGTGGCGACCGTGCAGCGCCGAGAGCGTCACCGCCAGTTCGACCGGCCGCGGCGACCCGGCCGCGGACGTGGTCTGGAACTCGTGGCGCTCCGTGCCCTCGGCCAGCCGGCGCCGGGCCTCGGCATAGTCGCCGCGCGGCAGCATGTCGGTGATGGGGCGACCGATCGCCTGCTCGGCGCTGCAGCCGAAGATGCGCTCGGCCGCCGGGTTCCACTTCTCGATGCGATCGTCGGGTGAGACGGAGATGATCGCTTCGCCGGCCGACGAGATCGTCTGCTCGAGCCGTTGCTTGGTGTCGGCGATCTCGCCGTAGAGACGCGAATTGCGCAGCGCGATCGCCAGATACTCCGAGAGCATCTCGAGCAGCTCGCGCTCGCGCGCGTCAATCGCGCGCCGCGTGGAGCGGTTGTCGATGACCAGGTGACCGAGCGGCCCCTGCACGTCGCGGATGACGCACGCGACCATGAACGGATCGTTCTTGTCGACGCCCGCGGGAGCCTCGGAGACGATCTCGACGCTGTCGTAGCCGAGTGCGGTCCGGAGCTGCTCGGTGAGCGCTGCGGTCACGTTCTGCGGATCGAGATGGCCGACGATCGTGCGCGAGATCTCGCGCAGGATCGAGAGCTGGGTGACCCGCAGCGACTGCTCGGTGGCCTCGGCCTCCTCGAGCTCGCGCGTCTTGGCGGAGAGCTTGCGCATCTCCTCGACCAGCCGCGCCACCTGGCTGCGCGCGCCGAGATCGGCCTGGCGGCGCACGAGCGCGCGATGGACGACGTCCTCGAGGTCCTGGCGCGAGAACGGCTTGATCAGATACTCGAACGCGCCGTGCGTGAGCGCGTGCCGCACCGTCTCGAGCGACGCGTAGGCCGTGATCATCACCACTTCGATCGACGGGTCGGCGCGCTTGACGTGCCGGAGGAGCTCGAGCCCGTCCATCTCCGGCATCTTGATGTCCATGATGACGACGTCCGGCTGGAACCGGCGGAGCAGCTCGAGCGCCGTGCGGCCGTTCTCGGCCGTCTGAATGGCGTAGCTCGGCTTCAGGAGCATCCGCAGCGATTCGCGGGGCCCCAGCTCGTCGTCCACGACGAGAACGCGCCCCAACGCGGTGGCGGTCGTGCTCATGAATGCGCGAGCGGGAGCGTGACCAGGAAGTGGAGCTCGTGGCGGCCCTGGCGGACGGCTAGCTGGCCGCCCACGGCTTCCACGAGGCGCTGGCTGACGGCCGGCCCCACGTCGATCAGGCTTTCCTGGACCATCTGCACGGGGTCGAAGACGCGATGCAGCTTCTCGGCGGGCACCATTGCGGTGCGAGAGCCGACGAGGATCCGCACGCCCTCGCCGCCCTCGCGCTCGGCGTGCCGAGCGACCGACACCGACACGCGCGCCTGGTCGGGAGGTGAGTTGTGCGCCAGATACCAGATGAGGTACGAGAGCGCTTTGCGGAGCTGAGCGGGATCGATTTTCACCACCTGTGGTGTCGTTTCGCGAGTCACGTCGAGCTGCAGCGGTCGGGCGGGAACTTCGTCGACGAGCTCGATCGCGGTGACCACGTCGTCGACGACCGTGTGCACATCCACGGTGGTGAAGTTTAACTCACCTTCCGTCACGAGCCCCGCAAGTTTCTCGAACACCTCGACCAATCGGCGCACGTCACGACGAACAACGGACGAGAAATGCCGCCGAAATTCGGGATCGTCGTAGCGCTCACCAATGAGCTCGATGAAGGTGTTGATGGACACCAGCGGATTCTTGATCTCGTCGGCGATGCGCGCGACCACGCGGGTGAGGAGCTGCGTCTGCTCCACCTGACGCTTCTGCGTGAGGAGCTCCTTCTGCGCCGTCAGATCCTCGAAGACGAGGACCGCGCCGAGCGCCGTGCCGTCCTCGCCGCGCACTGGATAGGTGGAGACCTCCAGCCAGAGCCCGCGCAGCGCGAGCTGGATCTCGTGACGGGCCGCCGCGCGCCCGGTCTTCAAGGTGTCGAACAGCATGTCGCCCAGCGGCGACGGAAGCGCGCGCAAGTCTTGCTTGATGACCTCACCCGCCGAGAGCTGCAGGATCTCCTCGGCCCGGCGATTGATCGTGCCGATGCGCTGGTCGCGCCCGATGGTGATGACGCCGCTCGACATGTGGGCCAGGATGCGCTCGCTGAACTGCTGCTCGCGCTCGAGCTGGTTGTGGAGCGCGATGTCGCGGATGGCGGTGGCCAGGTGCGACGCGAGGTCGAAGAGCGTCTCGGTCTCTCCGCGCCGATACATCGCGCCGACGACCGGCTGCCCGACGGTGAGGATCGCGACGAGCTCGCCGTGGGCCATCAGCGGGACCGCCAGCACACTCTGGAGCAGCTTGAGCTCGCGCACGATCTCCGGGTCGGTCAGATCGTACAGTCGCGCCGGCCGCCCCTGGGCGGCGAGCCAGCGCGCCAGGCCCTGCCCGGCGTGCAGGCGCACCGATTCGACGATGGGCCGCGCCAGCCCGCGATGGGTCGCGACGCGATATTCCTGCGCATCCGCGTCGGGCAGCAGCAGCGCCATGCGCGTGGGCCGCACCAGCTCGCCGATCGCGTCCAGGAACATCTCGAGCGCACGAGGCAGATCGAAGCCGGCGGCAAACGCGCGAGTGAACTCCTTGAGGACACGGGCGAACGCTGCGCCCTCCCACGGCTCGTCGGCCCCGGCCGTCGTGCCCGGCGCCTCGGGCGCGAGGCTCGAGCGCAAGGCCGTGATCTCGCGCGTCAGGCGGAGCTTGTCGATGACCCGCCGCAGCACGTCGTCCAGCTCGCGCGGCGTGAACGTCGCGGGCAGGGTGAAGTCCGCGACCTCGGGATCGCCGATCGCCACCCCGATGGCGACGGTGAGCGCCGACGGGGAGATCGCCCGGACCCGCGCGACGAACGCGTCGACGTCGCGGGACATCCCGGCGCCGCCGCGAACGACGACGTCGATCTCGATCAGCCGCAGGGTCTTCAGCGCCTCGGCGTCGTTGGGCGCCGTGAAGACGGAGTGCTCGCCGAGCGTGACCATGAGACGGGCCCGCAACGCGTCGTCGGGCGTGACGATCAGGATCGTGTTCATACTGACACCGAAACGGTCGTCGTGACGGCGACCGGAAAATCGACGGTGAAGACGGCGCCGCCTGCCTCACGGTTCGTTGCTTTGATGCGGGCGCCGTGCGTCTGAGCGATAGAGGCACAGATGGCGAGCCCGAGGCCGGAGCCCCGCTCCTTGGTGGAGAAGAACGGTTCGAAGACCCGTTCCAGGAGCTCTGGCGGCACACCGGGACCAGTGTCCACGACGGCGACGATAGCACGGTCCGCGGTCGTCGCGACCTCGACTCGCACCATCCCCCCCGGCGCCGTGACCTCGTGGGCGTTCATCAGGAGGTTCAGGAAGAGCTGCTCGAGCTCCGAGTGATCGCCGAGGATGGTGCAGGGGGTCTGGCCTATGGCCGCGGACAGCACGACGCTCTTCTCAGCAAAGACCGGCCGCATCGCCTCGATCGCATCGCCAATCGGCGCCCGCAGGTCGATCGGATGACGCGGCCGCTCCCCCGGTCGCGACAACGCGCGGAGCCGGTCGAGCAGCCGCTCCATCTTCGCGATCTCGTGGGTGACGACGCGGCCGAACTCGGCCACGAAGCGGTCGTCGCCCCGGCGCCGCGGCAGGAGCTGGGCGAACGTCTTGACCGCCACCAGGGGATTCTTGATCTCGTGCGCGATCCCGGACGCCAGCATCTCGAAGTAGGCGAGCCGCTCGGCCCGCCGCCGCTCGACCTCGAGCGCCTTGAGCGGCGTGAGGTCGCTGAAGACCGCGACGGCCCCCAGCACGGCCCCGGTCTGATCGTGCAGGGGCGACGTGGCGCAGATGATCGGACGGGTCGTCGTGCGGTCAGACAGCTGCGCTTCCGGCTCGGTTCGCGCTTCGCCGCTGGCGATGGTGTCAGCCAGCATCATACCCACGCACGCCGGCAGGACGCTCAGCGGCTGGAGCCGCACGTGCTCGGCGGCCAGCCCCGTGAGCTGCTCCGCGGCCCGGTTGAACAGGCTGACCTGGCCGGTCGCATCGACGGCGACGACGCCGCTCTCGATGGTGGAGACGATGTTGTTGAGATGCTCGTTGGCCAGGACGACCTGCGCGTAGAGCTGCGCGTTCTTCACCGCGACACCGGCCTGATTCGCCAGGGTCATCAGCAGATCGAGATCTTGCGGGTAAAACGGATCGCCGGATAGCTTGGGCCCGACCACGATGGCGCCGATGACCGTGGCTTCGGAGACGAGCGGAAGGACGAGGGCCCAGTTGAGGCGCGTGAGCTGCTGGTGAAGTTGTTCGCGGTCGGCGGTTAGGCGTTCGTGACCGAGCTCATCGGTTACCAGCAAATCTTTGTTCTGGGTCAGCGCCGCGACTATGACGTGAGGCGCCTCGTTCGGGGCATCGAACTCACTCCGTGAGTGGCATTTTTCCGCGATCGCTCTTCGCAACTGGGGCGCGTACTCTTGGTTGCCACTTTGGAGGTATACCGCAGCTCCCTCCGAATTCGTCGATGTCGCGACAGTATGGTTCACGAACCGTAGCAACACGTTGAGATCCAGCACCCGCGTCAAAGCCTTACTTGCGTCCCTCAGCGTCCGCTGATAGTTGACGTGAGTTCTATACACGTAGCGATCTAATAGCCGTCCTGCGGCATCGCGCGTTAACGGGATGAGGAGGCAAACAACGACGACGGCAACAATTAAAGCAGCTAGCTCATCAGCCGTCAGATGATCGGAGAGTCGCGGCCAAGCTAGAGCCAGAAGAGCGATTACGGGGATTAGTGACACCACCAGCGCCAAAGCGAACGTCAGACCTCGGTGAACGACCAAACGGACGTCCATGACACGGTGCCGAATAATGCCGTGGGCGATAAGGGCGACGGATGACAACGAAAAGAGCGGGCCAATCCAGTTGTACGAGGTGACGCCCACGACAAGAGGGAGGAGGAGGTTTGCAGCGATCCCACCACTGGTCCCAACTGCGAATCCAAGGGCGAGGTAATGGAGCTGTATGCGAGCTATGCCGCGCGCTCGCGACCATTTCGACAGAAGTACGACCAAAGCAACAAGCCACGCAGTGATGAAATATGCCGCAAAAAGTGGATAAAGCGTGCCTGTCTCTCTGCTCGGCCCTTGCGAGGTTAGGACTGCGTC
>Ga0306920_100007258_pt1 | contig 14569 bp, 15 predicted proteins | sample flu12Cox44000170_FD_204666 | JGI IMG/M metagenome (GOLD analysis project Ga0306920, IMG submission 204666) | Lab enrichment of tropical soil microbial communities from Luquillo Experimental Forest, Puerto Rico - flux4day.12C.oxic.44.000.170 (v2)... | ecosystem: Environmental > Terrestrial >...
TTCCGGCGCCACCCAACCGGAAGCGGCGAATTTTTTCACCAAGGTCAAGGATTTTTTCGGCAGCCGCGCGAATAACTAAAGTGCGGGCGATGAAACGGTTTGGTTGCCTTCCAAAACGCTAACGAGCGCAGGGTGTTATCGCCAAACCGTTTGCATTCCCGGCGCTCGTGAAGTGCTCTGCGGCTTGACCATATCGTCCGCTGGCTATACCTGTTTATGACTATTTTCTGACAGTGCCGCGAAACGCGGTCCCGCCTGGTAGCGACATGCCCATGCAATCGTCCGCGCGCGCGTTGAAAAAACCCCGTCTCGATGACGAGGTTCGATTTCTTCGCACGTGGATCGAAAAGCCGCTTCACGTCGGCGCGGTGATGCCCTCGGGACGCTTGCTGGCGCGCACCATGGCCCATTATGTCGATGCCGATTCCTCAGGGCCGGTCGTCGAGCTTGGTCCGGGAACAGGCGCGATCACCTCGGCCCTGATCGAGCGCGGCGTCGATCAGAAGCGGCTGGTCCTGGTCGAGTACAATCCGGGTTTTTGCGCCCTGCTGCGCGACCGCTACCCGCATGCCAAGGTGGTGCAGGGCGATGCCTATGCGCTGCGGGACTCGCTGCGCAACGTGCTCGGTGCTCCGGCGTCCGCCGTCGTCTCCGGCCTGCCGCTTGTCACCAAGCCGATGCAGACACGCCTGAAACTGATTCGCGATGCCTTCCAGGCGCTCGCGCCCGGCGCGCCCTTTGTGCAGTTCACCTATTCGGTCGCGCCGCCAATCCCGAAATCGCTGCCGGGCGTTTCCACGGAAGCTTCCGAACGGATTTGGATGAACCTTCCGCCGGCCCGCGTCTGGGTGTATCGGAAGCGGTGAAATTTCCCGCTTTTCCGCGCGGGCGTTCTCTCAATCGAACTAGATCATGGCCGCGCTGAAAATCCTGGTGATCCCCGGTTCGCTCCGCACCGGCTCGCTCAATGCGAAACTCGCAGCGGTTGCCGCCTATCAAATCGCGCAGGCCGGCGCCGAGGTGACGCGCATTTCGCTGGCTGATTTTCCGTTGCCGATCTACGACGGCGATCTTCAGACGAGATCGGGCGTGCCCAAGAACGCCGTCAATCTCAAGCGCATGATTGGCGCCCATCATGGCGTCCTGATCGTAACGCCCGAATACAATGCCTCTGTGCCTCCGCTGGTCAAAAATACCATCGACTGGGTGACGCGCGTGCAGGAGCCACAGGAGACGCGGGGCCAGGTTTTTCGCGGCCGGGCTTTTGCGATTGCGGCCGCCTCGCAGAGCAGGCTCGGCGGATCGCGTTCGCTTGCGGCGCTGCGGTCGATCCTTTCCGCTTGCCAGGCGTTGGTAATCCCGAACCAGCTGGCGCTGTCATTTGCCGCCGAGGCTTACGACGACATGGACAAATTAAAGCACCCGGCCGATATCGAGGCGCTCGACGCGCTGGTTCGGCAATTGATCGAGATTTCCCAGCGCCTGACGTGAGGTGACATGCAGCCATCTTCTCATAGTCACGAACTCCGGAAAGTTGGTACTAGCGACCGATTGATCGTGGCGCTCGATCTGCCGGATATCGAGCGTGCGGAGGCGATGATCGCGCGCCTTGGCGAGGCCGTCACGTTCTACAAGATCGGCTATCAGCTCGCCTATGCCGGCGGGTTGTCGCTGGTCGGCAAGCTCAACGACGCCGGCAAGAAGGTGTTCGTCGATCTCAAGCTGCACGATATTGGCAACACGGTAGCGCGCGGCGTGGAGAGCCTCAACGCGCTCGGCGCCACGTTTCTGACCGTGCATGCCTATCCGCAGACCATGAAGGCGGCGATCGAAGCGCGCGGACAGTCTTCCCTGAAAATCCTGGCCGTCACCGTGCTGACCTCTTACGACGACGGCGATCTCAAAGCCGCTGGCTATCGCCTGGGCGTCTCGGAGCTGGTCGAGGAGCGCGCGCGGCAGGCGCAGGCGCTCGGCGTCGACGGACTGGTGTGTTCGCCGGAAGAGGCGGCCGCTTTGCGCAGGCTCGTTGGTCCTCACATGAACCTGGTAACGCCAGGTATCCGCCCCTCCGGACTGGATGCCGGAGACCAGAAACGCATCATGACGCCGGCCCGCGCGATCGCGGCGGGTGCGGATTATCTCGTGGTCGGACGTCCGGTGATCGAAGCCGCCGAGCCGAAGGCGGCGGCCGAAGCGATCCAGTCTGAGATCGCGAACGCGCTCCGCTGAACAGGGAGGAGGGCAACGGATGCCCAAGGGTTACTGGATCGCGCGCATCGATGTGAATAACCCAGAAGGCTACAAGGAATATGTGGCGCAGAACGGCGCAGTGTTTGCAAAATACGGCGGCAGATTCCTTGTGCGGGGCGGCCAGCATGTGCCCAAGGAAGGCTCGTCGCGCGCGCAACGTGGTGATCGAGTTCAAGGATTATGAGACCGCAATCGCCTGCTATAACTCGCCCGAATATGTCCGCCTGGTCGAGCTTCGCAGCCCGCACGCCGAGGGCGACCTCGTGATCATCGAGGGCTACGACGGTCCGCAGCCGGGAGGCTGACCCGCCTGATCGGTTGCCGGAACGGCCTGCGGCGGCTATACGGCAAGTCGGTGCCCTTGTCGGGCGAGGTCTGAAATGACTGACATGCGCTTGATCGTCGCGGGAGCCGGCGGCCGGATGGGCCGGGCGCTGACGCGCGTCATTTCCGAGACCAGGGGCGCGGTGCTCGCCGGTGCTCTGGAAGCGCCCGGCTCGGAGGTTTTGGGTAAGGATGCCGGCGTGCTTGCGGGGCTTCCGGCCAACGGCGTGCTGCTGTCGGCCGATCTCTGGACGATGTCGGCGAATGCGGACGGCATTCTCGACTTCACCGTGCCCGGCGCCACCATCGCCAACGTCGCCATCGCCGCCGAACGCGGCCTCGTTCATGTCATCGGCACCACCGGGCTGTCTGCGTCCGACGATGCTGTAATCAAGAGCGTCACCTCGCGCGCCATCGTGGTCAAGTCGGGCAACATGAGTCTGGGAATCAATCTGCTCGCAGCGGTGGTGAAGCGAGTGGCCCAGGCGCTCGACGAAAGTTTTGATATCGAGATTCTCGAGATGCATCACCGCGCCAAGATCGATGCGCCCTCCGGCACGGCGTTGATGCTGGGCGAGGCTGCCGCCGCGGGCCGCAAGATTGCGCTCGAGGCGCATTCGGCACGAGGCCGCGATGGCCTGACTGGCGCGCGCCGCGGTGGCGATATCGGTTTCGCATCCTTGCGCGGCGGCACCGTCACCGGAGATCACAGCGTGATCTTTGCAGGGTCCATGGAGCGCATCGAACTCACGCACCGGGCCGAGGACCGCACCATGTTCGCGCAAGGTGCGGTGAAGGCCGCGTTGTGGGCGCGCGACAAGAAACCCGGACTCTACACGATGGCGGACGTGCTCGGGCTCGCCGATCTCTGATCCATCAAATTCGAACGGAACCCAGGTATGAGCGATCGTCTACTCGTGCTGGTACGTCACGGCCAGAGCGAATGGAATCTGAAGAATCTCTTCACCGGCTGGAAGGATCCCGACCTGACGGAGCAGGGCATCGCCGAAGCAAAGGAGGCCGCGCGCAAATTGAAGGCGCAGGGGTTTATCTTCGACATCGCCTTTACCTCGGCGCTGCTTCGCGCGCAGCACACGCTCGATCTGATGCTCGAGGAGCTCGGCCAGATCGCGCTTCCCGTTCGCAAGGATCTCGCGCTCAACGAACGCGACTACGGCGATCTGTCCGGCCTCAACAAGGATGACGCGCGCAAGAGATGGGGCGAGGAGCAGGTGCATATCTGGCGGCGTTCCTACGACGTGTCGCCGCCAGGCGGCGAAAGTCTGAAAGACACGCTGGCGCGCACCCTGCCATATTACGTCCAGGAAATCCTGCCTTGCGTGCTGCGCGGCGAGCGCACGCTGGTCTCGGCGCACGGCAATTCGCTGCGCGCGCTGATCATGGTGCTGGAAAAGCTTTCGCCCGAAGGCATTCTCAAACGCGAACTCGCCACCGGCGTTCCCATAGTCTACCGGCTGAACGCGGATTCCACCGTTGCATCGAAGCTCGATCTGGCGGCGCCCGTCCCAGCTTCATAGGAAGGAGTGTTCGAGAGAAGTAACGAGGAATTAATATTTATCGTTGAGATTGAGTAACGCAGGAACCGCAGCCATTAGTTAGCATGCCGATTTCAGGAGGGTCCGATGTCAATCTTGGTATCGACCTACACGATCAGCACGCTGACGCCTCCCAGCGCACAGTTCTCGTCGGATGCGACCGGTTCACACCAGGCTCAACTTCCGCAAGCGCAAGCCTCACGAGACCTTGGCGGAAAATCGGCGAGCGATACAGGGGGCGACGCGGCTACCGCGACGTCGCCGGGCAATCGGCTGATCGCGAGCGAGAGCGTTACCATCACCCTGTCTGCCACAGCGCAGAAGTCGGTCGCGCAGCAGGATCAGGCGCTCAGCCAGCTCCAGCAGGTCATCGCGCAACTGCGAAATTCAAGCCACAACGCGGCCGCGGCGCGGCTAAAACAATTGCTTCAAGAGTTTCGCGCTTTGCAACAGTTTGGAACGGCCTCGGCCCGGGCGCTGGCCGCGCTGGCCAAACAAATCAGCGCTGCAGCGGCAGATCTGAGTCAAGGCGGCGGAAACGGAGCCACATCGACGACTGACACATCATTCGCCGACGCTGCGCTGGCCGGGGGACAAGCGGCGGACGATTCGGCCAACACCCCAGCGGACGAGGGGCCGACCGCTTCGGCAGCCTCGCCCACCGCGGTTACCGGCTCAAATGTGCCACAGGCGGCGGGGACGCCGGCTACGCCGTCGGAAAATATCGCTGCCGAGGCTGCGGCTTCTGAAGGGCACCAGGCCCCCACCCACGGCTCACAAACTGCGGACTCGCGCACCGCGGCTACCGATCCTTTGTCCGGTTCTGCCAATCCGGGTGTGGTCGCGGCGAGTGATGCCCAACGACAGGCGTTGCTCGATCATCTCAAGGAGCAAGCGAGCCGGAACGCCGCACAGACACAGGCAGCGTCTGCCGATCGAGATCTGCTGACCCAGGCGGCGAATGCGGTTGGCACCATCCGAGCCATCGTCAAACAAGCTGCGAAAGAAGAGCAAGAAAAGCACAGGGGCAAATCCGGGACGGAGCTGGATCAGCTTGCAAAGACGGTCGATTCCTCGGCCGCCGAGGTCGAGAAAGCCCTTAATCAGGCCGCGGCGGCTCCTGTCTCGACGCCATTGAGCACTGCGGCTACTTCCGCGGCAGGCATCAACCTAACCGTTTGACCGGCGGTTCGATGGCGAGCTCTGAGGGCGTAAAGAGGTCTTGCTTTACTTAATGCATCCCCATCTGCCCGGCTTCCCAGCCGAGCATCGCCTGTTTGCGGGTGATGCCCCAATGATAACCGGTCAGCGCGCCGCCTTTGCCAAGCGCGCGATGGCAGGGGACCACGAACGAGATCGGGTTTTTCCCGACCGCAGTGCCCACCGCGCGTGATGCCTTGGGCGCTTTGATCTTGTTGGCGATATCCGAATAGCAGACCGCGCGGCCCATCGGGATCTTCAACAGCGTCTCCCAAACCCGGACCTCGAAATCGGTCCCGATCAGGATAACCCGCAGTGGCTCGTCGGGCCGCCAGAGCGTGGGATCGAAGATGCGCCGGGCAATCCGCGCGGTGCCCGCATGGTCCTCGAGATAGATTGCGCGCGGCCAGCGCCGCTGCATGTCGGCGAGCGCCGACTGCTCGTCACCGGGATCGGCAAAGGCGAGCCCCGCCAGGCCGCGATCGCTGGCGATCACGATGGCGGTGCCGAACGGGGAGGCGTGGAATCCGAAACGCAGTGTCATGCCGGCGCCGCCGTTCTTCCATTCGCCGGGCGACATCGCCTCATGGGTGACGAACAGATCGTGTAGCCGTCCGGGGCCCGAAAGACCTGAGTCAAGCGCGGCGTCGAGCACGCTGGCGGAATCGCGCAACAGGTTCTTGGCGTGGTCGAGGGTGAGCGCCTGCATGAAGGCTTTTGGCGTCAGCCCCGCCCAGCGACGAAACAGATGGTGCAGTTCATCCGGCGTGACGGCGGCGGCGTCTGCCACCGATTCGATGGTCGGCTGCTGCCGCCAGTGCTCGGAGATAAAGGCGATGGCCCGCCGCACCGAATCATAGTCGCGCAGCGCTGCGATCTGCGAACCGGGTGTGGTCAAGCGATGGTCGTTGATTGCAAGGTTCATCATGCGCCTGATGTAAGCCGCCGGCCCGGCCGAAACCACCCGATTCCTGATTTCCACCCGCCGATTTCTACGAAACCGGATTATACGACGGGCCGCGCCGGGCAGCCTGCAAGGCAGCAATTAAAGCATTGGCAAAGCTTGCTTTTTCGTCAGGGCCGAGAAAGCTTCCAATGGCGACGCGGCGACCCTTTGAAAGCAGATAGAGCTTTTCCACGCCATATTCGGGATGGGTCTTGCGGTCGAGCTGCACCCACAGCGGATTGAGCACATATTCGACCACATGGCCGCGGTGGCTGATCCGGCGGAAGCGCAATTCCGACGGCGTCACCCGGATTTCCTCGCTGGCTCTGGCACGGCGGAAATTGATCCGGAACGCCCAGTAGATCGCGAGCACGTCGAGGCCGAAAAAGCCGAGCACCGGCCAGGCGCCCATCATCAGGAAGGCGAGGCCCGCGGCAAAGCTGACCACGCTGACGAACGCCATCACCGCCAGAAAGCCGGTGTGACTGAGCGAGCGGTGCGGCGTCAGCAGCGCGGAGAATAATTCCGGCTGTGGGTGAGGATCAAAATCGTTGCCTGCGGTCATTGCACCTCAGTATACCACTAGTGCGGTGGATTTGACATTCGCTTCAGTATCGCAGCGAGTCCTCATAGCGAATGTCAAATCCGAAACCGCACTAGAAATTTATATTTGCTAGTCTCCCTTTGGTTCTGACATTCGTAAACGGACTTGCTGCGACGGGATACGAATGTCAGAACCGGGACACTAGTCATGCCGAAAATCACGCGCCGTTCGAAACCCGCCAAGCGCCGAGGCAAGGGTCCGGCCAGGACCCTAGGCAAGAACCGAGGCCCGGCCCGAAGCGCCAGGAAGGTTTCGAAAAAATCCTCCAAGAAATCTTCGAAGCAAACTGTGGCCAAACCGCAGCGCACCCGCGGCGTTGGAAAGAAGCAGAAACCCTGGACGCCGGCCGAAATTCACGAGGCTTTCAGCCGTTTCCGCAATGCCAATCCCGAGCCGAAGGGCGAACTCGAACATCTCAATCCCTTCACGCTTTTGGTGGCGGTCGTGCTTTCGGCACAGGCGACCGATGCCGGTGTCAACCGCGCCACGCGCACCTTGTTCCAGGTCGCCGACACGCCGCAAAAGATGCTGGCGCTCGGCGAGGAAAAACTGCGCGACTACATCAAAACCATCGGGCTTTACCGCAACAAGGCGAAGAACGTCATCGCGCTGTCGGAGAAACTGATCAGCGAATTTGGTGGCGAGGTACCGCGCACTCGCGCCGAAATCGAATCGCTGCCGGGTGCCGGGCGCAAGACCGCCAACGTCGTGCTCAACATGGCGTTCGGCGAGCACACGCTCGCGGTGGACACGCACGTATTTCGCGTCGCCAATCGCACCGGGCTTGCACCGGGAAAGACACCGCTCGAAGTCGAGCTGGGGCTCGAGCGCGTGGTTCCAGTCGAATTCATGCTGCATGCCCATCACTGGCTGATCCTGCATGGCCGCTACACCTGCCTTGCACGCAAGCCGCGCTGTGAAGTGTGCCTGATCAACGATCTCTGCCGCTGGCCGGAGAAGACGGTGTGAGTACCGCGCCCCGCTCGGGCCGGCTAGCTTGTGCCCCGATCAAGCCCAGCCTAGGCTTCGCTAGATGCGCCAAAGACCGAACAAGGGCTTGCGCTTTCGATAGGGGAGAGACGCCATGCGATTTGCACTCGTGCTTGTTTCAGCGTTGTCCGCGATCGGCCTCGGCGTCGCGGATGCACGCGCACAAATCTCCGACGGCGTCGTGAAAATCGGCGTGCTCAACGATCAATCGGGCCTCTATGCCGATCTCGGCGGCCCCGGCTCGGTCGTGGCGGCGCGGATGGCCGTCGAGGATTTCGGCGGCACCGTGCTTGGCAAGCCGGTCGAGATCGTGTTCGCCGATCACCAGAACAAATCCGACGTCGGTGCAGCAGTCGCGCGCGAGTGGTTCGAAGTCGGTCACGTCGACATGGCGATCGGCTTCGACCATTCGGCGGTCGCGCTGGCGGTAGAGCAACTCGCTTACGAGAAAAACCGCATTGCGATCGCCGGCGCAGTCGGCAGCACCGCCTTCACCGGCAAATCGTGCACGCCGACCGAGGCGTCCTGGATCTATGACAGTTACGCGCTGACCACGAGCCTTGCCAAGGCGATCGTTGCGGAAGGGCGCGACAGCTGGTTTTTCATCACCGTCGACTACGCCTTCGGCCATTCGCTCGAGACCGATGCGACAGCCGCGGTGAAGGCCGCTGGCGGCAAGGTTTTGGGAAGCGTGCGCCATCCGCTCAACACCGCGGATTTTTCCTCCTATCTGCTGCAGGCGCAGGCCTCTGGCGCGAAGGTCGTGGCTTTCGCCAATGGCGGCGGCGACATGGTCAACGCCACCAAGCAGGCCAACGAGTTCGGATTGACGAAAAACCAGAACATCGTCTCGCTTCTGGTTTTCCTCTCCGATGTTCACAGCATGGGGCTGCAGGCAGCCCAGGGACTGAAATTCGTCACCGCATTCTACTGGGATCGCAACGAGGAAACCCGCGTCTGGTCGAAGCGCTTCTTTGACCGGCACGGCCGTATGCCGACCATGCCGCAGGCGGCGGTCTATTCGGCGATCCGCCATTATCTCGGCGCCATCGCGGCCGCCGGCACCGACGAGGCAAAGGCCGTCATGGCGAAGATGCGCGAGAGGCCCGTCAACGATTTCTACGTCAAGAACGGCCGGCTGCGCGAGGACGGCAGGCTGGTTCACGACATGTATTTTGCGCAGGTGAAGACGCCGTCGGAATCGAAAGGAGACTGGGACTATTACAAGATACTCGCCGCCATTCCGGGCGATCAGGCGTTCAGGCCATTGGCCGAAGGCGGCTGTCCGCTTGTCGCGCATTGAGCCTGGGATCGAGCGCTCTCGGCAACGCCCATTCTAATCCTGTTGGATGATGGGAACCGGAATGATCCGTCGCATCGCCACTCGGAAAGTTTCGTCCTCGTTCCTGTAGTGATTTCGTCGTTCGCAATCTAGACCCTTGGAAGTCCCTTGGCATTTTTTTGAATGGAAACATCCTCGATGGCAAACTGGATTCAGGCAACCGGCTATATCGCCTCGGCTTTGGTTTTCGCCACGTTTTGCATGACGACGATGGTGCCTCTTCGCATCGCTGCAATCTCCAGCAATGTGGGGTTTATCGCATATGCGACCTTTGGCCACCTCTATCCGGTGCTCGCCCTGCACCTTGCGCTCCTGCCTTTGAACGTTTTTCGAACCTACCGATTGATCACGCTGGATCGGAAGATTCAACAAGCGGTCAGGGACGGTTTTTCCATTGAGTGGCTTAAGCCGCTCATGAAAAAACGCCTCGTACGCAAGGGCGAAATCCTGTTCAGCCAGGGAGACGAGGCGGATGGTCTCTACATGTTGCTCACCGGCAATGTGCTTCTCAAGGAGATGAATCACAGGCTAGGAGAAGGTGAGCTCTTTGGCGAAATGGCACTTTTCTCGGCCGACCATCGCCGCACCCAAACGGCCGTGGCTGCGAGCGATATCGAGCTTCTCTGGATCAGCGAGAAGCAGTTTTCTCTCATGTCTGCAATCAAAATCCGGCTGTCGCGATCTACTTCTTGCGATTGACGACCGAGCGGTTGCTGTCGAATGCGGCGAGCCTGCGTGACGTTACTTCGAGGAATTGAAATCCGGTATCGCTGTGAAGTCTACGTCCGAAGATCGATCTGACTGAAATTAGGGCAGGATCGGACTTCCGAGTCTGCGGCGAACCGCACTTCTGCCCGATCAAAATTTGAGAACCGGTTACACCCCGTACCGTCGCAAAGTGCTAGGCTTCAAGCCTTGACGAGATTCAACATTCACGAGGAATGCAATGAATCCAAATCTGCCACGACTGAAGCCGAATCCGATTCCGAAGATCGCCCCCATTCCCGAGAATCTGGCGGACCCAGCACTTAAGGAGATCTACGAAGACACCAAGGCGGCGCTGCAAGTTCCATGGATGGGCGTCGTCGCTATGTCCTTTGCGCGCTATCCGCGATTTTACGCCACGCTGTGGGGAGGCTTTCGAGAGCTGTCGGCCAGCGCGCAATTCCAGGCGGCGTGTCATCAACTCAGGCAAGAGGCGGAGGCCGCCAGCCTCGGCGCGCCGTCAATCCTCCAGAAGCTGCACGAACTCGGCTACACGGAACCGGAAATTGCCGAGATACGCGCGCTTATCGAGATCTTCTCGCACGGAAATATGCCTTATCTGCTTATTGCCACGGCAGGGAGGCTTCTTCTGGAGGGCAACGAGATCGGGACGTCCCGAAGTATTTCGAAGCCCACGCAGTCCCGTCATGGACCTGCAGCGGGTGGAAGATTGGTGCTGATGGAGCCCCATCATGCCGAGCGGCAGCTGCAAGACCTTTACGAGGACCTCAAGTCGACGCTCGGCTTACCTTTCTTGAATACCGACTATCGCGCATTGGCCCGCTGGCCGAGCTACTTCGATATAGCGTGGCGCTCGCTGAAGCCGCTCATCGGCACGCCCGGCTACGAGGGCGCGGTCGAGAGAGTGCACAAAAAGGCTGTGGCCCTGGCGTTAGCGTTGCCCAATCCCGGAGAGTTGACCAGTGCTAGGCTCGTTGCCGCAGCTGACGAGGATATCGGAGCAGAAACCGTTCTTGCCGTCGTGCGTCTCTTCCAATGGCTCTTGCCCGGCCTCGTGATTAACGTCGCGTATATGAGAGAGCAAACGCTGACCCCTTAGTACTTGCGGGACTATTGGCCCGCCAGAGCACTAGGCAAACAGGCCGAACGCATCGCTGCTCGGATCAACGCTGCAAAGTGAAAGATTCCCCTTGCCAGCCCGGAGCCGTCCACACCCTGATCGAACAGGCCACCTTCCTGCGGGCGCTGCAATAAGTTTGCGCATGTGATAGAATTTCTGACCTGCCGGTCCAGAACGGATAGCGCAAATTCGGTGGGGCGCCGCCATGCAGCAAATCGCAGACTGGCTCGAAAAGCTGGGCATGTCCGAATATGCGGAGCGCTTCGAAGCCAATCGCATTGATGTCAGTGTTCTGCCCGATCTGACCGACCAGGACCTTGAGAAGCTCGGGGTTCTGCTTGGAGATCGTCGAAAGATGCTGCGCGTGATCCGCGAGCTCGCGCTTCATATGCGCACGTCTGCGCAAGATCAGGCTCCAGCCGAACCGAGATACGACGAAGCGGAACGCCGGCAGCTCACGGTCATGTTCTGCGACCTTGTCGGCTCGACGGCTCTTTCAGCGAAACTCGACCCCGAGGACCTGCGGGGAATCGTTCGGGCCTATCACCGCTGCTGCACGGCGATCGTCGAGCGCAATGGCTGGTACGTCGCGAAGTATATGGGAGACGGTGTACTGGCCTATTTCGGATATCCACAGGCCCACGAGCATGACGCGGAACGCGCTGTGCAGGCCGGACTCGCTCTTGTCGAGGCCGTGCCGAATCTGAAGACCGCAATCGACTCGCCGTTGCAGGTGCGTATCGGTATCGCGACCGGGCTCGTGGTCGTTGGCGATCTCGTCGGCAAAGGTGCAGCTCAAGAGCAGGCCGTCGTCGGCGAGACGCCTAATCTTGCCGCCCGCCTGCAGGCGGTTGCCGATCCGGGTGCCGTCGTCGTTGCGGAGAGTACTCGGGCGCTTCTCGGCAATCTTTTCGAATTCCAGGACCTCGGTTGCCCAGAGCTTAAAGGCATTTCCGTACCGGTGCGCGCCTGGGGCGCATTGAGGCCGAGTTACACACAAAGCCGATTTGATGCGCTACACACAACCGGCTTGACCCGACTGGTTGGACGCAAGGAAGAGATCGAACTGCTTGGGCGCCGCTGGTCCAGCGCCAAAATGGGCGAAGGTCAAGTCGTATTGCTCTCGGGCGAAGCCGGCATCGGCAAATCCCGGATTACGGTCGCGATCATGGAGCACATCGCCACCGAACCGCACACACGCTTGCGCTACTTCTGCTCACCGCAGCACACCGACAGCGCGCTCTATCCCATCGCAGGGCAGATGGAACGCGCCGCTGGACTGCTGCACAACGATAAATCAAGCTCGATGCCCTTCTTCTGCAGACCTCAACTTCACCCCAGGACGCAGCGCTCCTGGCAGGGATGCTGAGCCTCCCGAACGACGGACGATATCCGAACCTCGAGCTTGCGCCCGAACAGCGCAAACACCGGACGCTCGAAGCCTTGACTTCGCGACTCGTCAGATTGGCGTCCCGGAATCCGGTTCTGATGATTTTCGAGGACGTGCATTGGATCGATCCGACGAGCCTTGAGGTGCTCGACCTGCTCGTCAAGCGAATACAAAGCCTTCAGGTGCTGCTTCTCATAACCTTTCGTCCCGAGTTCAAGGCACCTTGGCAAGGCCAGGCCCACGTCACAAGTTTGACGCTCAATCGGCTTCCTTCACGCGATGCGGCGGCGATCATTGCAGGTCTGGTCGGGACGAAAGAGCTGGCGGCCGACGTGAGCGCCGAGATCGTGGAGCGCACCGATGGCATTCCCTTGTTTGTCGAGGAGATGACGAAGGCGGTGCTGGAGGCCGAGAACGAGGGGGCGGCTCGGCGAACCACCTCGATGGTTCCCTCCCATGCTGCGGCGATCCCGGCGAGCCTGCACGCGTCGTTGCTGGCGCGCCTTGATCGGCTTGGCGAGGCCAAGGAGGTGGCGCAGACCGGTGCAGCAATCGGGCGGGAATTTTCTCATGCCGTGTTGGCAGCCGTAGCGCAGAGAACCGAGCCCGAGCTGGCAACGGCACTCGATCGTCTCGTTGAGGCCGGCTTGTTGTTTCGCCAGGGCCTGCCTCCGGACGCGCATTACCTGTTCAAGCATGCGCTCGTGCAGGATGTTGCTTACGACACCCTGCTCCGCGAAAAGCGACAGCAACTGCACGCTCGCATCGCAAGCGTTCTTGACCAGCAGTTCGATGTCGGCGATAGCCAGCCCGAGCTTCTGGCGCAGCACTATACGCTTGCCGCCTTGCCGCAAGAGGCCATCACCTACTGGCAACGCGCAGGAGACCGCGCTGCCGAGGGATCGGCCAACAAGGAGGCGATCGCTCATTTTCGAAACGCGCTGCAGCTTCTTCAAACACTGCCGGAGAGAGCCAGCTACGCCGATCAGGAGCTGCAGCTCCTGATCGCCCTGGGGCCTGCCTTGATGACGACGAGGTCGTCCGTGGCACCTGAGATCGGTCAGGTGTATGCGAGAGCCCGGGAGCTGGCGAGCGCAGGGCAGCGGGTCGCTGATCTTTTTCCGACGGTATGGGGAGCATGGCTCATCGCTTTTTCACGCGGCGACCATGCGTCTGCCGCGCGCCTGGTGGACGAGCTGTTCGGGATGGCTAACGCCAGCGGCAATTCTGAACTCACCTTGCAGGCGCATCACGCGGCCTGGCCGTCATTCATGACGGCAGGCGATCTCGCAACAGCGCGTCATCACATCGAAAAGGGAGTAGCCCTCTATCGACGCGAGGCGCATGGGCAGCAAGCTCTGCAATATGGAGGACATGATCCCGGAGTTTGCGGATACGCGTCCAATGCGATTATAGCGGCGACAATGGGATATTTGGATCAAGCCGTTGAAGAAATGCAGAAAGGCCTCGCACTTGCACGCAGTCTTGACCATCCCCACACTCTCGCACAGGCGCTCTGGTTCGCAGCGGAGCTGTATCAAATTCGCCGGGAGCCAGCGAAAGTAGAGGACTACGTGAGCGAAGTCCTTCCGCTGCTCGCCATGCACGGATCAGCCGTTGGCGTAGCGAACGCGACCATGCTGCGCGCTTGGGCGCATGTCATGCAAGGAGAAACCGACCACGGCATCGCCCTGATGCGGGAAGGGCTGGCTAATTGGCGCAAGACGGGCTCCAAATTGCACCATCGCTATCGGCTCGCACGAGCGGTAGAGGCGCATTTGATTGCCGGTGAGACGGACGAAGCATCGCGGCTCATCGATGAAGCGGACGGCGATAGCGGCGACGTCTGGTTCGCACCCGAACTGGATCGATTGAAGGGTGAGTTGCTCCTTAAAGTCCACGATGGCGATGAAGCGGAAAGCTTTCTACGCCGAGCTCTTGGAGGGGCTCATGCCCAAGGGGCTCGCCTTCTTGAATTGCGAGCGGCAATCAGCCTCGCAAAACTCCTCGAAGCCCGAGGCCGACGCAGCGAAGCCGAGGGGATTCTTGTGCCGATCTATCACCAGTTTGACGAGGGTTTTGAGACCGCCGATCTCAAGAGTACGAAGGACTGGCTGGAGA
>Ga0306920_100007259_pt1 | contig 14568 bp, 9 predicted proteins | sample flu12Cox44000170_FD_204666 | JGI IMG/M metagenome (GOLD analysis project Ga0306920, IMG submission 204666) | Lab enrichment of tropical soil microbial communities from Luquillo Experimental Forest, Puerto Rico - flux4day.12C.oxic.44.000.170 (v2)... | ecosystem: Environmental > Terrestrial >...
AGTTGTCGAACGCGCTCCCGACGAAGCCCGACGCCTCGAACACCGCACGCTCGTCGTCCTTGGTTGTCGTGTCGCTGGTGCACGATTCCACGAATCGTGCGCCGGGCGGTGCCGGCAGGACGTCGGTAGTGTATTGCGCGCCGGCCGCGCTCACCGTCACGTTGTCCCGTTCTCTCAAGGGCTCGCCGAGCTGGATGACGAACCGCTCCATCGACCCCGATTCACCAGTCGGCCTGGACGCCTCCACGTGGGAGGAGACCTTCGTGGCAGGCTGGCCGTTGATGGTGAGGCTCACGGTGCTGACATCGGTCGCCGGCGGCCAGCTGATGGTGATCTTGCACGCCCCGTCGTGAGGGCGTGGCTCGATGCCCTGCGTCTGGGCCGCCGCCCCGCGGGGCGCGCAGGCAAGGGCGCAGGCGACGCCGAGGCCTGCCCTGAGGATCGCGCGGCGGCCGGGCCACCCCACCTTCATTGCGCGATCCTCCGGCGCTCGAACGCTTCCGTCTCGACGGGCGCGCCGGGAATGAGGTCGCGGCACGGCTCGTCGTTCAACACCTGGTGGAGCGCTACGGTGTAGTGAAGCGTGTCGGCCGCGTCGAGGTCGCGCCAGGTCAACTGGCTCAAATCGCTGAAGACGTTCGGGTTGATTCGATCCTCCGGATGGCACGCATCGTCGGAGATGTTCAATTCGCTCAGGGGGAGACCGGCCAGCATCGCCTTCCGGAACAACCACCGGAGCGTGATGTTGTTCAGGCCGAGATTCTCGTTACCCCCACCAATGTCCGAGTGAACGCCCCGGAACCAGATCTCGTACGCACCAGCCACGCGCGTGACGACGAAGGAAGGGCGCCGCTCATCGAGCGCGATCGCGTGATAACAATGCTGGACCTGGTGTGGAAGCTCGAAGTCGTGTCCGACGTTCAGCTGGCTGAACACGAAGCCAAGATTGGCCAGCCCAAACGCCGCCACCACGTCGAAGAGACCGACGAACCGGATGGTGGGGTCGGGCTCGACGACCGTGCCGCCGCGGGTGATGCCGGTCTGCGCGACCTTGTTGGCGAAGAGGGCGATCGCGGCGCCGCGGCTGAAGCCGACGATGTCGATCGTGCGATCGCCCTTCGTGTATGCCGCACACAGGCCGTCATACGCGGCGTTGATGCGATCGAGCCAGCCCGCGCCGAAGGTCGCGCCGACAACCAGTCCGATGGCGCCGAATCGCGTGCCGACGCCGGGCATGTAGACGTTGGAGATGCCCTGGCTCCGCGTGTTGGCGTCGTACGCGGAGTAGAACTTCCACACGTTGGTGTCTTTGGCGATGCTGGGCTCGTCCGTTCCGGTGTTGCGGTTGTCGTCCAGCGTTCCGTCGAATGCGTAGAGAGCCATCTAGCCTCCTGAGGCTCGATCAGAGTGTCTTCAGGAACTCGAGGAGCGCGCGTTTGCTCGGCGCCGGCAAGTCGGTGCCGTAGGTATGTCCCGCGTTGCTATTGCCTGGTTGCGCCGTGTCGTAACTCGTGCCGGCCGTCTGCGCGGCTGGGCCGTCGGTCACGAAGCCAACCTGGAGGGGGTCGTACACATCATAGCCGCGCCAGAAACGCGAGGGTCTGCGATCGACAGGCTCCAGCAGAGCCGCGAGGTTCGGCACTGATCCGTTGTGCAGATACGGGGCGCGTAACCAGACACCGTCAAGCGGTACGGACACGTAGCCGTTGGTCGTCCGGAAATGAGAGAACTTCCAGTCGTGGCCTTCGCCGTACGCGTTGTACGCGGTGGCTGACGCCGGCGTCCACATCTCGAGGCGATGGCGATCGGTGCCGACTTCGGTAGCGGGCACGACCGTGCCCGTCCGCGCGCCTCCCGGCGCGTGACACGACGCGCAGTGGTCGGCGTAGATCTGCGACCCTTCGGCCGCGAGCGCCTGGTCGACGGGGAAGGGGTACTTCGGCGCAGAGAGCCCCTCGATGTAGTTCTGGATGCGGCGCAGGCTCGACATCGTTCGGGGATCAGTGTTGTCCCATTTCCGGTTGTCGCGGTCGACCCACTTGGTCGTGGCGCCGTCTCCGATCGCCGATGAGAGCACGACCTCCTTGAGGTTGGTGTTCAAGCCGTCCCAGTGATACGCGTAGCCGGCGTGCTGCTTCAGGTTCCAGAGCGGCACCATGTCCGAGTTGCCGATCGTGGTGTCGACCGGCTGCTTGAGCGTGGTGAACTTCACCGGGTTGAACGGATCGATGCGTCCGCGGCCCCAATCAGGATTGCGGCTCATCCACGCGTCGCGCTCCTGGAGTTGCAGGAGGGCGCGCTTGGTGCCGGGAATGATGACGAATCGATAGAGCAGGGAGTCGATCGTCGAGAGCGTGACGTTCCTGGCGATCTCCGCCAGCAGCGTGTCGGCTGTGAACCGGGGATCGGACGCGCAGGCAAACAAGAACCGGAGATACTGCTGTTCTGTGGTTTGGTGCGAGGGACCGGCCGGATAGATCGTCGGCGGATCCGTTGGTGTGGCGCGCAGGCTCGCTGCGTGGCACACCGCGCAATTGATCCCGACGCGGGGGAACCCGACCGTCACTTTCGAGAACCCGATTGGCATCTCGTGGCCATCCACGCCGAGGAGGCCGAGGGAGGCATACCCGCCCGGGCGAGGCAGGTGCTCCGGGAAGACCCGGGGCAACACGAGCCAAATCCAAAACGGCACCCCCTGTTCGGCTTCCGTGCCGATCGATCCGTAAAGGAAATGCTCTTCGTCCGACGCGAAGAACGGCGCCGGCTCCTCCCGGAAGAAGCGATCGTAGGCGAACAGCCCGCCAGCGAGCGCGAGCAGGGCGAGAGCGGCGACAATCAGGGTTTTCTTTGTCATCTTCTCAAGTCAGGGCCGGACGAAGTGCCAGGAGCCAGGGGCCCTTCCCCCTGCTGACGGACGACCAGCGCGAGCAGCGTGATCTCAGGAACAAAGAAGACGAGGTCGAAGTAGCCGAGCATGTGATAGGCAGAGGCTTGAAATCCGACGAAGAAGACTACGCCCGCGAAGCGTGCTCCGGTGGCGAGCCACGCGATCGTCCAATAGCGTTCCAGGTCGAAGCCGGCAGGCATGTAGAAAATGCTCAGCAGCACGAGGAGAAGAGCGGCGAACTGGGGCCACACGAGGGGCGTGGCTGCAGGCAGAGACGAGAGTCTCAGCATGGGCTCCGGCGCGACGAGCGTGGGCACCGCCAGCGCGGCGTTAGCGAGGATGCCGATCCAGAGCACGCGCTTGAACCAGCGGCCCGCCGTCAGGTCGTTACGATTCGACATAACTCGTTGCTTGTTGCTCGAGGCCGTCCACAGGGTCAAAACGTTTTCAAATACTCGACGAGCGCCCGCTTGTCGGCATCCGGCAGCGACGTCCCATACAGGTGGCCGCCGTTCCCGTTCCCGGCGATCGACGTGTCGAACTGAAAAAAAGTTCGGCCGTTCGCCGCAGCGGCCGTCGACACGAATCCGACACGCTCCGGGTCGAGTAGGTCGTAGCCGCGGTAGAACACGGCAGGGCGGTTGGCCGGCACTTCGAGCAGGTCGCGCAGCGTCGGAACCGATCCGTTATGCAGATACGGAGCCCGCAGCCAGATTCCGTCCAGAGGCTGGTTCGCGTAGCCGGTCGTCTTCCGGAAGTGTGTGAAGCGGTACGGTGACTCGGGATAGAGCCCGTACTGATTCATCGCGAAGTCGGACGTATACGAATCGAGACGATGGCGATCGGTGGCGATGCGCTCGATGTCGTCCACGAGGCCCACCTTAGAGCCGGCCTTGACCCCGTCGCGAAACCGGTGATCGCCGTGGCAGTCGAGACACTGCTGCGCGTACACCGCCCGGCCGCGGGTGAAAAGCGCCTGGTCGATCGCGAGCGGATACTTCGGCGGGGGCAGCGTCCAAATCCAGTCGCGGACGCGCTTGAGGGCGGCGTGGTCGACGGTCACGGGCGTGACGCCAGCGCCGAGCGACGCGCTCAGGTTGCGCTCGTCGACCGAGTCGTTGTCCCCATCCCAGTGCAGGTGCATGCCTTCGCGAGGCGCTTGATTCCACAGGGAGGGGAAATCGGCGGCGCCGATCCGCTCGCTTTCCGGCAGCCGGTCGAGCGCCCAGTTGAACTGAATCGCCTTATAGGGATTGAACGTGTCCACTCGTCCGCGGCCCCACCGGGGCCCTTTGTCCCCTGTCGGCAGGATCGGCGCGATGCGATTGCGGAGCTGGAGCGTCTGCACCTTCAAGCGATCGATCAGCCCCGCTCGGAGCAGCGCGCGCTCGAAGAGCGACGGCCCGCCGCTTTTTGGCAGGCGGCCCCGAATGTTGTCGGCGGTGAGGCGATTGTCGAGCGTGCACTCGAGGACGAACTGGACGAGCGCCTGGAGGTCCAGCTGCTGGGCCGGCATGCCGAGAACGATCCGCGGCGGTGAGGCGGGAGTCTCGCGGACGGTGCTGGTGTGGCAGATCGCGCAGTTGAAGCCGACCTGGTCGACTCCCAGTCGCCGCCGGCGCGAGATTCCGATGGGCAGGTCTCGGCCAGGCTCGAACAGCAACCCGAGCGACGCGTACCCGCCCGGCAGCTTGTCGGGGCAGATGTCCGGAAGGTTCTTGAAGACCCAATAAGGCGGCAGCGCGCCGCCGATCGGGTCGAGCAGCGAGCCGCCCGGCTCGCTGCCGATCGAGCCGTACTTGAAGTGCATGGTGATGTCGCCGTAAGTCTCCGGCCGGTCGGATCGGAGCGAGGCGAACACCCACACGGCGAGCGCGATGGCGGCGAGGCCCGCCGCGGCCATGGCCATCACGAACAGGCGTGCGAGTCGGCCGATCATGAGAATGCGGGCGGATGAAAGACGGACATCACTTCCCGCAGCATGTCCTCACGGCTGGCAAAACGGCTCTCCTCGTAACACCCGATCGGGTGCTCAACGACGTGGACGAGGCATTTGTTGCAGTAGGTGCACGGCTTTTCGGCGCGGTCGCGCCCTCCCGCGAACTGCTTCACGAGATCGTTGTTGGCGACGAGCGGCCGGGCGATGCTGACGGCGTCGCAATCGCCGCGATCGATCGCCTGGCGAATGATTGACGCCGTCTGGAAGCCGCCCGTGCAGATGACCGGTACAGGGACCGCCTGCTTGATGGCGCGAGCGTCGGGGAGGTTGAGCCCCTCGATCTGGTCGGCCGGAACGCCGGCGTCGAGCCATGCCTTTCGAAAGAACTGGCCCGTGAGGCCACCGCGGAAGAACAGGAAATTGCGGAACGTGTGATCGCCACTCGATGCAAGCTGCTCGTAGGTCTGGGCCAGGACGTCCACAGGCATATCACTCCCCGCGGGATTCCGCGGATGCGGAAATGAGCTGCCGGTGGAGACGTGGACGCTGTCGACGCCTGCGTCAACCAGCCACTTGCAAACCTGGATCGACTCGTTGACGGTGTTGCCCTCGCCCTCGAGCTTCAGAAAGAGCAGCGCGTTGTTGTGGTCGGTGGCGCTGATCTTCATCTGCAGATGGAAATCCGCGCCGACCCTGGAGCGAATCGCTTTCACGATGTCGATGACAAAGCGGGCGCGGTTCTCGAGCGGACCGCCGTACTCGTCCGTGCGGTCGTTGATGGCTGAGCTGAGAAACTGCGTGATCAAATAGCCGTTGGCGCCATGGAGCTCGACACCATCCAGCCCGGCCTCACGCGCGCGCCGGGCACCCTCGGCGAACGCGGAGACCGTTTCCTTGATGTCGGAAAGGGTCATCCGCTGACACTCGAAGCCATGAAGCGGATCTTTCTTGTCCGTGGAGCTCAGACCGACGGGGTACTCGATGCCCGGGACGTCGCGCTGCCGTCCGCCATGGCTGAGCTGCAGGATGTATTTGCAGTCGTAGGCGTGCACGGCCTGGCCTACGGCGCGCCAGAACGGGATCCGCTCGTCCGTATCGATGGTGGCGTAGTTCGGCATGATGCGGCCGCGGATCTGGACCGGCACGAACGACGACATGATGCCGCCGACGCCGCCTTTAGCGAACTTCACTTCCCAATTGATCCGCGCTTGATTTCCCGACCCGTCGTAGTTGTCCAGCCGGCCGGAGATGTTCGAGCGGAAGACCCGGTTCTTGACTTTCAGGTTTTTGAAGACCAGCGGTTCGAAGATGGCGTCAGGCATGACAGTCCTCACCTGGGTGAAATTCCACGCCACTGTGGCGCCGAGGCTTGAAGCGCGCCGCGCCCTTCCCTTTCAATCCGGATGCCCATCCGCCCCGGACCGTCGAAACGTTCAGACGATCAGCGTCACCATAGAGGCACGACACACGGGGTTTGGTGATGCCAGTCGCGAAAACGTTTCACCCGCGGGGCCCGCGCTGGGGTGGAAAAGCAGTATAAACGGAGTTCCCCAGCGCAGTGCGGGCGCGGGCCCTCAGCACAGTACCTGCATCGGGTGCGCGAGGCGTGCGCTTTAGGGGTGCACGCCCCCGCCCAGGCCGTCGACTGACGAGAGGGGTTTTTCTATGAAGCGCGCTGTTGCCTCATGGCTCGGCATCGCGAGTGTGGGTGCGAGTCTTGCGATTGTCATCGGGTGCCAGGATCAGGGCCGTTCGGGCGAGGTGTCGGATGAAGCGATGCGGGCCGGACGCTCCGTCGAGTCGTTCCCGGCTGCCGACGAGGACTACTTTCACGACATGGACGGCGGCGCGGCCTTCACACCCGACCAGGTCAAGGGCCGCAACATGTGGATCGTCTGGACCGGCGGCAACGATCGATTCTGGGACGCCATTGGCGTGGACGCCTTCGGCACCCTCGACTTCTTGAAGACGCTGTCGTCTCATCGAACGTTGCCCTACAGCCGTGACAGCCGGTGGGAGTACCTTGGCCTCGTGAACGAACCGTGTTTCAAGAAGGCGACGGCGCCGGATCCAAATCGATATGGCCTCTGGCTCGACATACGGGATCCGAGCTGTCCAGCCGATCCGTTTGCCGACGCGAAGAAGTATCCCGGCGTGCAGATCGGCGCACGCGGCAAGACGATCCCGGTCGGCTCCTATTACGGCGAACCCACCGGCATTGTCGGCCTTCGCCTGTTTCCGAACCCAGCGTTCGATGAGAACGCGAGGAAGCGGTGGGACGCGGACCGCTTTTACAACGATCCGAGCTACTACTTCTCAAAGGATCTCGTTCGCCCCTATCGCGTGGGGATGTCCTGTGCGTTTTGCCACGTCGGCCCCAACCCCATCAAGCCGCCGCTCGATCCGGAGAACCCCAAGTGGGAGAACCTGAGCTCGAACGTGGGCGCTCAATACTTCTGGGTCGATCGGATCTTCAACTGGCAGGGGGATAACAACAGGAAGAGCTTCTTCTTTCAGCTGTTCCACACGTCGCGGCCGGGATCGCTCGACACCTCCCTGGTCTCGACGGACAACATCAACAATCCGAGGACGATGAACGCCGTGTATTACCTGGGTCCGAGGATGGGCCTCGCCAAGCAATGGGGCAAGGAACAGCTCGCCGGCGGGGGGCTGCACAACAAACAGTTCAACGACTATGTCGGCGACAGCGACCCGCTCTCTGGATTCTTTCGCCGTCCCGACAGCGTCTGGACGCCGCGCGTGCTCAAGGACGGCTCAGACTCGGTGGGCGCCCTTGGCGCGCTCAATCGCGTCTACATCAACATCGGCCTCTTCAGCGAAGAATGGCTCCTCCATTTCCGGCCGCTCGTCGGCGGCCAGAAGATCAGCGCCATCGAGATCGCGGTCGCCGAAAAGAACTCCATCTACTGGAAGGCGACCGAGGCCCAGACGATGAACATGGCGAGGTTCTTTCTGGCGAGCACCGATCCGCACCACCTGAAGGACGCGCCCGGGGGGAGCGCTTACATGACTGAGGACCGGGCGACGGTGGAGCGGGGCAAAGCCGTCTTCGCCGAGACGTGCGCGCGGTGCCATTCGAGCAAGTTGCCGCCCCTGCCGGCGGGCCTGGATCTCGAGAACTGCAATGGCCCCACCTACCTCGACTGCTGGTCGAGATATTGGGCCTGGTCCAAGACGCCGTCGTTCAAGGACGAGATGCGTTCGATCGTTCTCGCGGACGATTTCCTGAAGGACAACTATCTGTCCACCGAGCTGCGCGTACCGTCGACGTTGATGCAGACCAATATCTGCAGCCCCCTGGCCACCAACGCGATTGCCGGGAACATCTGGGACAATTTCTCATCGGCGTCCTACAAGGCGCTGCCGTCGGTCGGCACGATGAAAGTCCGCAACCCGCTTACGGGCGAGGAGCGCGACTACAAGCTTCCGGGCGGCGGCCGGGGCTTCACGCGCCCCGCGTCGCTCGTGAGCGTCTGGTCGACCGCGCCATTCCTTCAGAACAACTCGGTCGGCCCGTTCGACCCGAGCCCGTCCGTCGAGGCTCGAATGCGCGTGTTCCAGGCGTCGATCGAGCAGATGTTGTGGCCGGAGCGCCGGCCGAAAGATCCAATTTTCGCAAACGAGAGCGGCCCGGGAGTGGGCATCATCGATCGCACGACGGTCGACAGCACGATCTGGATGCCGTCGGGGTACGTTCCCGACCCATTGCGCAATCTCGTCGGCCTGGGTGAGCGCCTTTTTCCGTTTTTCGTCAAAAATGGGTCGGTTGAGATCGGTCCCATTCCTCAGGGCACTCCCGTCAGCCTCCTCGCAAGCGTCGATCTGCTCGATCTCGACGACCCGCCCGACGAGCGCGAAGCGCACCTGAAGAAGCTTGGGGATCTGGTCGGCACGATCCAGAAAACCTTGAAGCGGGGCGAGAACCCGTTTGCAAATCCTGAGATACTGAACGAGATGCTGTCACTCAGCAAATGCCCGGACTTCGTCGTCAACAAGGGCCACTACTTCGGGACGTCGTTTTTGGCTGAGGAGCCTGGGCTGAGCGACGCCGACAAGCGCGCACTGATCGCGCTGCTCAAGACGTTCTGAACGATGCGCTTCGGGCGTCGTGACCTGTTGCGGTCCTGGTTGATGCTGGGCGCGCTGCGGCCCTGGCGCCCTGTGTTCCCGGCGTCCCGAGGCGCGCGGGAAGCGGTGGGGCTGCGGGCCTCCGAGTCCTTCAGGGGGCAGGGGTCCCCGGAGTCTGAAGACGCCGCCGATTTCGTCGTCGTCGGGTCCGGCGCCGGCGGTGGGACCGTGGCGGCGCGCCTGGTCGAAGCGGGGTACACGGTCATCCTGCTCGAAGCGGGCGGCGATCCGCGGGAGACCAACCCGGACGACTACGATGTGCCCGCCTTTCATCCGCGCGCGACCGAAAACGAGCGCATGAAGTGGGACTTCTTTGTCCGCCACTATCAGAGCGACGAGGCCCAGCGGCGGGACCCGAAGTATCGCGCCACGCACAATGGCCGCACGGTCGACGGCGTGCTCTACCCGCGCGCTGGGACGCTCGGCGGCTGCACCGCTCACAACGCCCTGATTCTCGTCTATCCCCACGATTCGGACTGGAACGAGCTGGCCGACGTGACCGGCGATCCCACGTGGCGGGCGGATCACATGCGCAGCTACTTCGAGCGCATCGAGAACTGCCGTCACCGGCGCTTCGAGCGGCTGCTCAGCAAGATCGGCTTGAACCCGAGCCGCCATGGCTGGTCGGGTTGGCTTCCGACAGAGCATGCGATTCCGGATGCTGCGGTCAAAGACCAAGACCTCCGCACCGCGCTCCTCGAGTCGATTCGTGCCGCGTTCAGGAGCCTGGGTCCGCCCAATGACGACCGCGGACGCCTCGAGAGTCAAGCGGACCCGAATGACGCACGGAGCGTCGCTGAGAGCGCCATCGGCCTGCGATATCTCCCGTTGACGACGAGCAATCACCAGCGCGTCGGCGCTCGCGAGCGCCTGCTCCATGTGGCCGCGCGGTATCCCGGCCGGCTCCAGATCCGGCTGCACGCCCTCGCAACGCAGGTGCTGTTCGACGAAGCCACGCCGACGCGTCGCGCGGTCGGCGTCGAGTATCTGCAGGGAGAGCGCCTGTATCGCGCGGATCCAGGGGCCGCCGCGGCGCCGGGCTCCGCAACTCCCGGCGCGGCCCGTCGCGCGATGGCCAGGCGCGAGGTGATTCTCGCCGGCGGGGCCTTCAATACGCCGCAACTCCTCATGCTGTCCGGCATCGGTCCGCGAGAGACGCTCGAGCGGCAGCGCATTCCCGTCCGGGTCGAGCTGCCCGGCGTGGGCCGGAACCTCCAGGATCGGTACGAGGTCTCCGTCGTCAACCGGATGGCGTTCCCGGCGTGGAACGCGCTCGATGGCGCCGCACTCAACACGACAGACGCTCAGTATCGCGAGTGGGCGTCACGCCGCTCGGGCGTGTATACGACCAATGGCTCGATGCTCTCTGTGGCGCTCAGGTCGAGCCTCGCCGCTCCGGTTCCCGACCTTCTCTGTTACGCGCTGCTCGCGGACTTCACCGGCTACTTCCCCCAGTACTCGAATCAGATCGCCGGGCACAACAACTACCTGACGTGGGTGATCCTCAAGGCGCACACGAACAACACGGCCGGCGAAGTCACGCTCCGATCGCCTGATCCCCGCGACCCGCCGCTCATCAACTTCCGCTACTTCGACGAGGGGAGCGACGCCGGCCAGGATCTCGACGCCGTCGTCGAAGGCGTGAAATTCGTCCGCCGCCTCGGTGCGGGGTTGAAAGCGAGGGCCCTCATCGCCAAGGAAGAACTGCCTGGCGACGAGGTGGAGTCAGACGATGAGATCCGGCGCTTCGTGCGCGACAATGCCTGGGGGCACCATGCGTCCTGCAGCTGCCGGATTGGTCCGCGCGAAGACGGCGGCGTGTTGACGAGCGATTTCAAGGTTCATGGGACCGAGGGACTGCGCGTCGTCGACGCCTCGGTGTTCCCGCGGATTCCCGGTTTCTTCATTGCGTGCGCCGTGTATATGATCGGTGAGAAGGCCGCGGAGGTCATTGCGGCCGACGCCCGAAACGCCCGTCTCACTTGAGGTCGGCGGCCTTGATTCGCTCGAGGGCGGCCAAGGAGGACCGTTCGGCGCCTTCGGCCTTGGCAAACGTGGTCATGTTGGTCCGGTACTGCGATTCCGTGCGGAGCCGCCAGCTCGCGTCGGACTCGAGCTCAGTCCGGGTGGACTTCCGGACCGTCGGCGCGACCGCCTTGCGCAGCCCTTCCGCCTTGAGTCGCCAGCTGTCGGACCGCAGCCGTACGTATTCCTTGGCGTCGTCGACGAGCGGCTGATGCTCGGACGGCACGTGCTCGAGCGCTTTCAGTCGGCTGTCAGCCGTCTGCAATTCCGGGACGATTTTTTCATCGATCAGCCGGGCGAGCCCCTCCGCCGTCATACGCCCTCTCTTGACCTCGTCCGCCGCCCTTTGGTACGTGTGCGTCGTCTGATCTTCGATAGCGACCAGGTGTGTCATTTCGGGCCGGATGTCGGCGATCCCGCGGATCGGGACGGCGGACACGACCGCGATGATGAAGGTCGCCGCCAAGGTCCACGCGACGCGCCGCATAGGCGACTCGACCGCGTTGACCGCCTTGGTGAGCGCCAGCCCGCCAGCGAGGCCCACGAGCACTCCGGCCAGCTCCGCCGTCACAGGCAGCGTATCGCTCGCCAGGTTGTAGAGGAAGAACAGCAGGGCCATGGGCGCGAGCCTCTTGAGCACCATGAGCGGAATCGGCACGGCGGGCAGGTTCGTCAACGCGAACGAGTTCACTGAGCCGAGCGGATTCGCCACGTTGAACGCGCCGGTCGAGGCGTACGAATTCGTTGCGCTGTACGGATTCATGGCGCCAGTGGAGGCGGTCTCGTACGGAGCGTCACTGTCGACCTTCGTCCGGCGACGTAACAGGTCCGGGATCACAGTGGTTCCCAGGAGCCCATAGAGTCCGAACACGGCGCCTGACGCACCATACTGGATGGCCACCGGGGACGACCACAAACCGAGCAGGCTCGCAAACAGCCCTGCCGCAAGGTAGACGCCGATGACGACCGTTCGGCCGACGAGCCGCTCGAGGATCAGTCCGACCTGCGCCAGGGCCGCGAGATTGATGGCGAGCTGAAACAAGCCCGTGTGAACGAACATCGACGTCACCAGCCGCCACCACTCGAGGTTGGTCGTGCGCGGCCCGAAGTTGGCGCCCCAGCCGAGCAGGGTCTCCGGATCGCTCAAGGCGCCGTCGCCGCGCAGCATCAGCACGAAAATCGTCACGTTCAAGGCGATGAGCGCCGGGACCACGATCACGCGAGGAGTTCGAGCGCGAAGCGCGGTGCGGAACGGCTGGCTTTCCTGGCGCTTTTGTGCCGCGATCTTTTTCGCGTGTGTAAGCGTGGTTTTTATGGTCTCGAGTATTCGCTCCCGGTCCTGGGGCGTCGTACACCGGTACCCGAGGCCGAGAACGGCCACGAGTAGGATCAACATCGTCATGCGGCCGTGTAGCGTCAAGAGGTGTGCCAGAACTCGGGTGATTTTCGCGCCGCTTTTCACAGGTGGGCGCGGCGGAGGGGCGCCAGCGATTTCAAGACTTGGAGCGGATCGACGATTGTGTCATTCGATCTGCGAGCGCCCCCATTGGAGAAATCCGCAATCCGCAATCCGCCATCCGCAATCCGTAACCGTCTCCTAGAATTTGAACACCACGCCGATGGCGGCACGACCGTAATCGAGCTTTTGCCCGCCGCCGAGGTTCAGGGCAGGCAAGTTCGGGAAGTTGCTGGTGTCCAACACGTTGAACGAGTGGTAGTAGCGAATGTCGCCCCGCACCCCGACGTGCTGGTTAAAGAACGCCATGAGGCCACCACCGACGTCGTATCCGAATTGATTCTGGTCAGTGGTCGAATTCGAATTGCCGACCGAGCTCCGAATCAGGCCGAGACCTGCCAACCCGTACGGCTGAATCGGGCCGAATTTAGGCGCCACCATGAAGTTGCCCATGAGCGTCCACACGTTCGAGGTCTGGTTCGACGACTGGCCAAAGAAGTCGTTGGTGTACGCGAACTCCGCCTCGAAGCCGATGATGCTGCCGACCGCGCCGAGAGCGACTCCGTAGTTTGCGTGCTTGTCCTCGCAGTTCGTGATCTGCTGACATCCCGCCTTGCCCCCGAAGTTGTAACCAATGAAGGGGCTGATGAATCCCTCGGCGCTCGCTCGCCCGGCGCTGCCGACGGAAAAGAGCGCCGCGAAGAGAAAGAGCAGCGACCGCCGCCGAACCGTCGCTTGATTGGGCACAGTAGACCTCCCCGACAGGACATTATACGGACGACGATCACGCATTCTGCGCGATCGTCCACCTCGAGTGCGTGCAATTTTCGTGGCCAAAGAACGCGAGGCAGGGATCGCTGGCAAAGCTCAACCGTGTGAACGCCTCGCTCGCCGGATCTGGCGAGCATATCGAGCCGCCTTGCCCGTGACGACGCCCTGACGACAGTCAGGGAGTCGTCCGGAACGCGTCAACGGTGCCCGACATGTCGGAGCGCCTCCGACGACCTGGACCGTGATGGCTGGCGGCTCCATCCGGTCCGCTCGACCATCGACGGTGAGCGAGGCATGGTCGTGCGGCACGTCGCGCTGCAATGAAGCCATCGCTCGCCACATCTCCTCGTGTTGGCCTCACCTCCTCGTGCTGGCGATCTGCCGCTTGACGGCCCGCACGACGTTTTCGAGCGTGAAGCCGAACTTCTGCTGTAATTCCTTGAGAGGGGCCGACGCGCCGAACGTCTCCATGCCGAGGCTCTCGCCGCTCGCGCCGACATACCGTGCCCAGCCGAGCGTAGACGCCTTCTCGACCGACACGCGCGCCGCGACCGACGTCGGCAGCACACGCTCGCGGTAATCCGGATGGTCGGCGCAGTACCGTTCGAAGAGCTCCCACGACGGCATGCTCACCACGCGCGCTTTGATCCCTTCTGCCGTGAGGTGTTCGTACGCCTCCACGCAGAGAGGGACCTCGCTGCCGGTCGCCAGCAGCACCACGTCGGGCCGTCCATCCATGGCATCGGCGAGCACGTATGCGCCGAACGCCACGCCGTCTGCGGCGGCGTATTTCGCCCGGTCGAGCGTCGGCACCGCCTGGCGCGTCAGGATCAGCGCGACCGGCTCGTGCCGCAGCTCCATGATCACGCGCCACGCCTCGACGACTTCGTTGGCGTCGGCCGGCCTGAGCGTAATCAGACCGGGGATCGCGCGAAGCGACGCGAGATGCTCCACCGGCTGGTGGGTGGGTCCATCTTCGCCGACCCCGATGGAATCGTGCGTGAAGATGTGAATCACCGGGATTTCCATCAACGCGCTTAGACGGATCGCGCCACGGCCATAGTCGCTGAAGATCAGGAACCCTGACCCGTACGCGCGGACTTTCGAAAGGGACAGGCCGTTCAGAACAGCGGCCATGGCGTGTTCGCGGATCCCGAAGTGGAGATTTCGGCCGGCACCGTTCTCGGCGCTGAAATCGCCCGCGCCATCGAAGCTCAGGCGCGTCTTGCACGAGGGGCCGAGATCCGCCGAGCCCCCAATGATCCACGGGACATTCCTGGCGAGCGCATTCAGTGACTGGCCCGACGCGTCCCGCGTGGCGAGCCCCTTGGCGTCGGCTGG
>Ga0306920_100007260_pt1 | contig 14567 bp, 11 predicted proteins | sample flu12Cox44000170_FD_204666 | JGI IMG/M metagenome (GOLD analysis project Ga0306920, IMG submission 204666) | Lab enrichment of tropical soil microbial communities from Luquillo Experimental Forest, Puerto Rico - flux4day.12C.oxic.44.000.170 (v2)... | ecosystem: Environmental > Terrestrial >...
GAGGCTTGTCGCGATCGTTGACCAATTCGAGTCAATGATCGCGAACTACCCAGAGCCGCTGCGGAAGGAGGCCGTCCATCAATTGGCCGTTCTCCTTGAAGAAGACCTTCCCGTTACACTCCTTCTTGTAATGAGGGACGACTTCTACAGCAGTTTTGCAAAGGAAGCTCCAGCCCTCCTCGAGCGAGTTGAGCGTGGCTCTGTGGTTAACGTCTCGCCTACGCTAGGCCTGGACGAGTTGACCGCCATCGTCCGGGAGCCCGCACGAGTGGTGGGGTTGGACTTCGAATCCGGGTTGATTGATGCCATTCTTAAGGACGTCGTGGGACCCGGACTAGGTTGCGAACAGGAAGGCCAATGCGGCCCCAGCACCGCACTTCCACTTCTCGAGTTTGCACTGACGGAGTTGTGGGAGAGGCGAAAAGATGGCCTGCTGACCCATGATGCCTTTCATTCGTTAGGTGGCGTCACCGGAGCGTTGGCGCAATGGGCTAATACCACCTTTGACTCCATTGATAAACAGCTACAGCCACTGGTGCGACGCATGTTCGCGGACCTGGTGCATCTGGGGGCAGAAAACCAAGGTTTGCCGGATAGCCGGCGAAGGATGCGCGTTGTCGAACTTTGCAGATCTTACGACGAGCGAGAGGTCATCCAGTGGCTCGTGGAGCAATTAGTCGATGCACGCTTGCTGGTGACCGCGCGTGACGAACTTACTAGCGAAGAGACGGTGGAAATCATACACGACGCGTTGCTTCGAGAGTGGGACACGCTACGGGCCTGGCTGAATCAAGATCGTGAATTCCTTCTTTGGCGGCAACGGCTGAGGCAAGCCTTGGCGGAGTGGGAACATTCGGCGCAGGATGAAGGTGCGCTGCTGCGAACGGCGCGCCTTGTCGAGGCGGAGCGTTGGCTGGGCGAGCGAATTGAGGATCTGAGTCCGGACGATACCGCATTCATTCGGATGAGCAAAGCGCTCAAAGACCGCGAGGAGCAAGCACGAGAGCATGAGAGGGAACGTCTTCAAAGGGCATATGAGAGGGCCGAGCAACAGCGTCAGGTCGCGATGGCAAGGCAGCTGGCGGCGCAAGCCGAATCATTGATCGTCTATCAGCCGACGCTGCTTGATCGCAGCCTCCTGCTGGCCCTGGAATCCATGCAGCGTTTTCCATGTTCGGAAGCTGACCACGCCCTGCGCCGGGGATTGGACCTGCTTCCGCGTCGACTTGCGTATATGGACCATAAAGAGTGGGTCCTTGCGATCGATTTCAGTCACGATGGCCGATACCTAGCGACTGGCTGCCGGGACGGCACTGCGCGTATCTGGGAGGTCGCAGGTGGTGATGAGATTGCCCGCTTCACTCACAGAGCGATTGTTATGGATGTGGCGTTTAGTCCGGATGGACGATACTTGGCTGCCGCCGCAAGTGAAGGCTGTACGGCATCGGTATGGGAGGTGAGCACCCGCCGCGAAGTTGCTCGCATGGCGCACCAACACGTTGTGGCTTCTGTCGTCTTTAGCGTGGATGGAAAATACCTAGCTACTGGCAGCTGGGATGGTTCAGCGCGAATTTGGGAGCCCACCAGCGGTCGCGAAGTCAGTCGTGTACTTCACAAAGGCGAAGTGGTCGGCGTCCAGTTCAGTACGAATGGCGAGTATCTGGTCACAGCTAGCACTGATCGCACAGCGCGGCTTTGGAAAATTGCAGATGGTCAAGAAGTTGCCTGCATGAGCCATGACGGGATGGTGCATTCCGTCGCCCTCAGCAACTCCGGGGAATACGTCGCCACATCCGGTTCCGATTGTACAGTTCGGACGTGGAAAGCCACCGGTCAGGAGGTAAGTCGGATGAACCACGAAGGAGAGGTGCGATCCGTCGTTTTCAGCCCTTGCGAAGAGTATGTTGCGAGCGCGAGCAATGACCGCACGGCGAGGATTTGGCAGGTTGCCAATGGGCGGGAGGTCACGCGCATGACCCACGAGGATCGAGTTCATAGGGTACGGTTCAGTCCGGAGGGCCGCTACTTGGCTACTGCAAGCGGCGAGTACATGGCGCGCGTGTGGGAGGTGACAACCGGTCAAGAGGTCGGACGAATGGCTCACCGGGCCCGGGTCTATGCCGTCGGGTTCAGTCCGGACGGAAAGACTCTGAGCACAGGAAGTGAAGATGGGGCGGCACGGCTGTGGGCGATTACAGGCAATCAAAATTATATTCTCCATGGGAACGATGTGACAGGTGTGAGCTTTAGTCCTGATAGCCGATACCTTCTTACCGTGTGTGGCGATCCAACCGCCCGGGTATGGGACTTGACCACCAGAACGGAAGTGGTAAGCGTCAGTCCGGGGGCGACGGTATACGCCGCCGTGTTTAGTCCGGATGGGCGTTACTTGGCCACATCGAGTAAGGACGGTACGGCTCGCCTCTGGGAAGTATCGAACGGGCGAGAAGTAGCCCGTATGTGCCACGAAGCAGAAGTGTGGGACGTCGGTTTTAGCCCGGAAGGGAAGTATTTGGCCACAGCTAGCTTCGACAATACGGCCCGGATTTGGGAGTCAGCGACCGGGCTGGAAGTTTGTCGATTGACACACGAAAGCTCAGTACGGTCCGTAGATTTCAGTCTGGATGGTCGGTATCTTCTCACACAGAGCCAGCTCGCGCGAAGGTGGGAGGTAGAAACCGGCCGTGAGGTAACCTGCACAGATTTGGTCACCCCTGACTCTGCCTTCAGTCCAGATGGGCGATACGTGGCCACTGCAAGTCAGGATGGAGAAATATGGCTCTGGGAAGCCAATCAGAGGCACGAAATCCTCCGGGTGAGCCCAGATGAGCACGCTAGGCTTGCCTTCAGCCCCGACGGGCGCTATCTCGCGATTGCCACTTGGAACGAATCGGCGATCCACGTCTGGGATGTAGAGAACGGTCGGGAGAGGACCTTGGTGAACCACGAAGGAGGAATCTATGTTGCTACCTTCACTCCCGAAAGTCACTATCTGGTGAGCGCAAGCGAGGATTACACGGCGCGGGTGTGGGACCTAGCCAGCGGGCTCGAGATTGCCCGCGTGACCCACGCCGCGAGAGTCCGGGCCCTAGCGTGCAGCTTGGACGGGAGATACTTGGCAACAGGGAGCGACGACCACACAGCCGGTGTCTGGCTCTGGCGACCACATGACCTGACATCCGAAGCAGCCAGCCGCCTTACGCGTAACCTTACGGACGATGAGTGGCGTCAGTACCTCGCCGATGAGCCCTACCACAAAACCTGTGAAAGTCTCCCTTGAAAGACTGGCTTCGTCATATCCGCTACAACACCTGCTCTTTCCCGGGCATCAATCCTGGCGCGCCGCCTCTGCCGTTCCTCAAAACCATAAGGTGCTCGGGGGCTGCAAGCCAAGAAAAAATACCCGAAGCGTGGAGTACTCGCGTCGGGACCTGCAGGCACTGAGCTTTCAGATCGCATACGCCTTGTCCCGATTTGAGAATACGGGGAGCCGTTTGACTTGACAAGCTGTTCGCTACATATGTAGAGTTATTGCCGATGACACTGCGTCTTCGATTGTCGCCACAAACCTTACAGGTTCTGGATGCGTTTCTCGACGCTCCGAAAGACTGGAAATATGGGTACGACATTAGCCGCAACACGGGCCTAAAGTCGGGCACGCTATACCCAATTCTTTTGCGTTTGGCCGATCGCGAACTGCTGGAAACATCGTGGGAGGCGACCGGGCCCGGCAAGCCTCCTCGGCACCTGTACCGACTCACGCCAAACGGTTTGCGGTTTGCACGGGAGCACGTCATTCATGGTGTAGCAAGTTCGAGAGTGCTAGCGCCTCGTGGGGTGAAACCTTGAGTTCAGCCACCCGCAGATTCGCTGTAAAGCTATTGAGCGCCGTGATTCGGAATTCGCAGGGCGGGAGTCAATGCTGGGGCAATGCGATACTTCGGGAACTTGACTTCATCGAGAGCGACTGGGAGTCGCTGTTGTGGGCGCTTGGAGGCACGACGGCGGTCCTGAGGCACTCCACCGCGATCACAGCGAGAAGCTGGGTAACAAAGCAATTGGGTCGCCGAGCAGAGTGGACGCCCAAGAGCGTCGGAAAGAAAGCCGCCGGCTTGGCATCAGGGGTCGTTATTTCTGCCGGCGTATTGGCCTTTTCCATTCTTGGTCTCGCGCGTCTACCGTCAGTCTTGTTCCCTGCAAGGAACTTCGAGCAGCTGTTCTGGCTCGGATGGCTACCCGTATTAGTAATACCAGAAGGGGTTTTCGTGATCGCGGCGTTTGCTCTCTGGCGCAAGAGAAGGGACGTGGCTAGAGGCATTGTGCTGGGTGGGGTCACTCTTGCAGTGCACGTCATCGTGCACGTGACGACTCACTGATAGGTCTTTGGGTATGCGCCGGTGTCAGCTAGGCGCAAGTACCCAGCTTAATCTAAGGCAAGGTCTCAATAAAGGAGCAAGACCATGAAGCATATTTCGACAGTATGCCTTCCTCTGGCGGTGCTCGGTGTAGTGTCCCTCGTCGCACAGACCACGCCGCGGACAGCCAAACCGAGCCCGGAGCTTAAGAAACAAGATTTCTTTGTCGGCACTTGGACGCTGGAGGGCAAGACGGTCGCTAGTTCTTGGGGTCCTGGCGGGCAAAAGTTCAAGTCGACCGAAAGTCTTGAATGGATGCCAGGCGAGTTCTTTCTGCTGGCTCACTCCTACGCCGATGGGAAACTTGCCGAACTCACAATCATCGGGTACGACTCGGAGGAAAAGGCCTTTACCCATACGAGTTACAGTGCAGCCGGGAAGATTGAGCGCTGGCGAGGAACTGCGGAGGATGAGACCTGGACCTGGACGAGAGACGGAACGACGATAGATGGCAAGCCAGTCAAAGTAAGGCTCACGATTAGGAAAACATCGCCTCGTTCTTACTCATTCGTGGAAGAACTGAAAGCGGGAGAAGGAACCGACTGGTCGAAGGTAGCAGAAGGGACTGGGACCAAAACAGGATGATGTCGGCACCTCCACTGGTTAGCTGGCTCGAAGAGTCAATCCCCAAGCTCCGCACCAGGACGACAATTGTCGACGGAAACAACCGCGGCACAGTGATCGCCGTTTCTTCTGCGAATGCGCAAGTGCTTCTCTCCAGCATCATCATTCGCAATTGCGCAAAGGTAGCTTTCATTTCGGAGAAGGGATAGGAGAGACTTGAGGGTGATTGGACCCCTAGGATCGCCATTCCGATGAACTACTTGGGCCGGTTTCCCGCGGATATCTGAAATGAAAGCTCGCCTCAGCACCCTTGCAATAAGTTTCTGTCGACGGAAATGGAGACGGTTCAACGCTAATGTTACGCATTCTGGCGATACCAGGTAGCCATGCAGTGAGACTTGGCCGGTGCCCGGGGCTGGAGCGAATTGTCGCCGGGAGTGCTTCTCGCGTAGCGCGGCCGGCCCTGGGGGGTGGTTTTTTTGCCAGGAGACGGTGCTCACGGCTCGGGCAGCCGAAGTTTCGAGCCCTTCTGCTCTGCCCAGCGGTTGAATTCCTGCACCATGCCTTTGGTCCATTTCGCGTCGATCTGCCCGGGCGTATATTTTCCCTCTCGCAGCATCATGTGTCCCCACTCATCGACCAGCCGGTCCCGCTCGGCTTCATCGGCAACCTTTTCCGCCAGTTGCGGAGGGATGAACGTGACGCCTTCAGGGTCTCCAAGAACCACGTCGCCGGGCATGACCGTTGCTTGCCCGATGCGAATCGGGACATTGATACCCATCAGCATCACGTTCTCAAGGGCTGAGGGATGCGCTCCGCGCGTGAAGATCTGAAAGCCTTTGATCTCTTGAATTCCACTCACGTCACGCACCGCGCCATCAACTACCAGCCCGTTGTGACTCTTGGCATAAATCGCAGTCCCTAGGTTATCGCCGATGATGGTACCGTCGACGATCTTGCCGAAGAGATCCACGACCAGTACATCGCCGGGCTGCAAAATATCGATGATCCAGGAGTTCTCGTCGCCAATTCGGCCTTCTTGCTTTCCGTGAGCTTGAATAACTGAATCCACATCGGTACGCCGCGGCATGAACACTGCGGTAACGGCTCGCCCCACCATTCGCTTTCCTGGGTTAATGATGTTCCAGCCGCCTTCAAACTGGTTGCGAAATCCAGCATCGGTCAAGACATCCCAAGCCTGTTCAGCTGTTGTGTCACCCAGCCTTGTCAGTACCGCGTCAGAAACCTTGGGGCGGCCATCAGCAAAGCGCTCTCCCTTCCATTCGGCTGTGAAGGCGATGCGCTGTTCGGGAGAAAATACTCCCAATTGGCCGTTCGAGACAGTCGGACCAAGTAGGGTAGCGAGAAAGAGAAAAGACATGCAATATTTGGTCTGCATCACGCTCTCCGAGGTGCCGGACTCGGACATCCACGGTTGACTAATTTGGAGCTGTTGGGCTCGCCTGCGTACTTGAACCAGTGGCCTGAAAGCTCTTGATGCGTGCTACGGTTTCGCTATCAAGGCGCTTCAGCAACTCGACCAGCAGATCCACCGTGCGGTCAAAGTCGGCGCGATCAATGATGCCGTTATGAGTATGGGTCGAGCGCGTTGGGACGAGTAAGGTGGTGACTGGCACACCGGATCCATTCAGCTTGATGGCACCGGCGTCGTCGCCGAAGCCATCGACAAAATCAAATTGCAGCGGGATGTGTTTCTGGGCTGCCACCTGCTGCACGAACCGGACAAGATTGTGGTTGGGTAATTCACTGAAGGCATAAAGCATGATTCCGGGCCCGCCTCCGAGCGTCTCGAGGGCTGCCTGGGGAGTGTTTCCTGGGGTATCGTTGGTGATCCCGACCTCAAGTGCAATACCGATGTCAGGGTCGATAATGTGCGCTGACGTGGTGGCACCCCGCATCTCGATGCTGCCTTCCTCCTGGATCGTGGCGGCATAGAAGATCTGGTTAGGATGAGGCTGGGCTTGAAGGCGTCGTGCCGCCTCAATCATGGCAATACACCCAACACGATCGTCCCAAGCTTTGCCGAGATACCGCTGGTTCGGCAGGATGGAAAACTCCGAAACCGGAACGATGGGGTCCCCCGGATTGATCCCAAGGGCAGAGACGTCCGCCTCATTCCGCGCCCCGACATCGAGGAAGTACTCTTTGGCCGGGACCTGCCTGCCGGCCTCGTGAGGTGCCACATGCGCGTCCCAGAGTTCAGTAATGCCGAGAACCGGTCCTTTCGAGCCAATGATCACCCAACGTTGATCAGCTAGAGCCGCGTCCAACCAATAGCCGAGCATATGGATGGAAATATATCCGTCGGGGCGAATGTGGCGAACCATCGCGCCCAGCTCGTCCATATGCGCATCCACCATGATGCGCGGCCCGCTGTTTCCTTGCTGTGCAATCACCGAGCCAAGACCATCGTAAGAGATTCGGTCAGCGAAGGGCTTAAGGTTCTCGACCATTAACTGCCGAACCGGACCCTCCGCCCCAGGGGGGCCAGGAGCCTCGGTAAGCTGCTTCATCAATTGGGTGAGACGGTCCTGCGCAGCCATGTTGATACACAGCAGAAACAGAGTAATAAGGATGCGAAGCATCTTTTCCCTTCGTTAATGCGAGAGGTACGGCACAAAACCGTGGGTCTTGGTACGCAACCTGTAGACCGAGGTTGTTGCCGTGATGTAGAGCGTTCCGTAGTCCTTGTCTCCCCAGGCGAGATTCGCCGGTTGTTCGGGAATGATGACCGTCCCGAGGTGGTGTCCTTCAGGGTCCCAAATCCAAATGCCCTCCGGCCCGGTAACAAAGAGATTTCCCTGTGCGTCTACTTTCATGCCATCGGGAACGCCCTCCTTCGGACCGCCAGGCTCTTCTCCAAAAATACGGCCATTGGCGAGAGCTCCGTTAGGGTTGACGTCGTAAACGCGGATATTTCTCTTCTCGCTGTCATCCACGTAGAAGCGTTTTCCATCTGGTGAGAACGCCAGCCCGTTCGGTTGCGAGAGATCCTTAGTCAACAGTTGCACAGCGCCGCTGGAATCAATGCGGTAGACGCCTTGAAAGGGGATTTCCTGCTTTTCTCCTTTGACCAGGTCAAGGGTAGGATCGGTGAAGTAAATCGCGCCGTCGGGCCCTAATACAACATCATTCGGGCTGTTCAACTTCTTCCCTTCATATCGATCAGCGACGATGTCATAGGATTTTCCGTCGGCCGACAAGCGGATGATGGCACGCAGCACACTGGCACAATCAAGCAAGCGAAGGTGCTTGTCGTAGGTGTTGCCGTCCGGGTCACCCAGCGAGATCATTTCCTCCTTGCGCCCGTTGGCATAGACGCGAAAGATTTTGTTCAACGTTTCATCGCTGACCCAAATATATCCATGCTCATCCCAAACAGGACCCTCGGTGAATCCGAAGCCAGTTGCCACCGTAGTGAGTTTCGCGTCGTGATCAAGCAAGTCCCAGAATTTCGGCGAGTTGCTGCGAAGAGCGAAAGTCCGCAGGGGCGCGCGCTCCTGGGCAGTCGCGCGAGCTGGCATAGTCAGCATGGCTAGTACAAGCAGGGCGAGCATACACACTGACCCGCCGTTCGACCTTAGACAAATCGGTGCTGCAACGTTAGTAGAAAAGACGCTATTCATCGCCATCACGCCTCGCGGTCGGTTTCGCCGGTGGTGCTTCGGTTTTAGCGGGGACCGTCATGAGATAGCTGATCAAGTCATTGATCTCCGAAGCAGTCAGTGTAGAACCGTAGTTCGCCGGCATGAGCGGCTCGGCGACATAATCAATGCGCTGGAGGTCTGACTTCGGCAGGAGATGGTAGTTGCCGTCCAGGCTTTGCAACGCGAGAGAAAAGTTATCCTCGTTCCTCACCAGTCCTTCGAGCCTCGCGCCGGCATTGGTGACCACGATTGCCCGCTTCGAGCGACCATCCGGATCGTTGGCAGGATTTTGTATAGCCACGCGAATCTCGTCGACCGACCGGCCGGCAGCATAGCTGGAAAGATCGGAACCAATAAATCCTCCCTGACCCTGCACCATGTGACATTCAGAACATCGTGCCTTGCTGCTGAACAGTGCCTTCCCACGTACAGGGTCGCCGGGCAATTGGGCGACGCTGCCTTTCCCTTGCAGAAGGCGAAGGTATGCCACAACCTGCTTGATACGTATCGTGCCCAACGATGCGAAAGATGGCATCCCAGCTCCCGCAATTCCGTTTTGAAGAATTCGAACCAGGTCGGCGTCTGAAAGTTTTTGCACTTCGGCACTGCTGGCGATGTCCGGAGCGCGCTCACCACCGCGTCCGTCGAGACCATGGCACGCTCCGCAGGAAGAAGCAAAGATCTGCCGGCCCTGTGAGACTGGCGGGGCCACGCGTGGCGTCACCTGCTTCTGCTGGGCGCTGCCAACAGCCACGATCATCAAGCCCATGAGCGACAATTGGGCTATCACCACACGAAAAGAAATCTCCAATCCCATCTCCTGGTACGGCACTCGCGCTCTGAGACGTCTCCCGTTAGAAGTAGAGGAACACCAGCCCGATCTCGTCAGTTGACTGCTTGCCGGCGTTCAGCGCTTCTGAAACGGGTCCGTCCCCCGTGTTGCCAACATTCCTGCGTGGCGAGACGCCGGGCTGCCGGGCCAGCAGTCGGTATAGTAACGGACACTCAGCGGCTCTGCATCGATCATGTTGCGTCGATGACCTCTACCCATTCGCGAATTCTGAGTCTCGACTTGCACTGCATAAGTCATTACACGGCTCGACACAAAACCGTTGTCCACTCCCAGGCAACGGCCGCCCTTTGCGCCGAGGTTGCTCGTGCTTCGTTCTTCTTCCAGAACTTTCACGCTGTGAAACTGCCGCGCTCAACGTGAAAATTCGACTGCGAAGAAAGAACCGTCGCTTTATAACGTTTCAACAACACGCTGTCAAACGAATTTCATAAACGTGGAACAGGTCCTGATGCGCTCAGCATGTGCCATGAGCAGCGCCATCAAGCGCTTAACAGAGATGGCCTAATGGCAGCAAAGAACGATAGAACATTGGCGCCATGGTTGCCGCAGCCGGCAGGAGACGGCGGCATCAGCAAAAACGTTTCATCGCAAGGGGAGCCGAATCAGCCAAGCGAAAAAGCCACTGGGCGAGTCCCTGCGCAGCACGCCTTGCGGGCATGGGGATGGAACACTACGGTTTGACTGCGATGGCGGCGATCTCCACGTGTGCGTTGCCCACCAGTGCTGCAACTTGAACGGTCGCACGCGCCGGCTTCGGATCAGGCATGACCGCTTTATACACTTTGTTCATCTCGTCGAAGTCCTTGATGTCGGCGAGATACACGGTGACGGAAACGATGTCCTTCATCTGAAAGCCCGCGGCTGTGACGACTCGTTCGATCGCAGCCAGGGCTGCGCGCGTCTCGGGCCCGGTGCCTCCAGGCGCAAGCTTTTCGCCCTCATGGCCTTCCTGCCCAGCCACGAACAACGTGTTGCCCGCGACCACACCATCGCTAAACGGAAGCTTGGCGCCAGGCCCGGCAAGGCTGATTGCGCGATGCTCCTGGGCGAACGAGAACCCGGAGAAAAGAACGAGGGTGAGAGTCAGGGCTATTAAGCGGGACAGCGACCGTGTTGCAAGAGCATTCTTCATTCGATATTTTCCTCCTGGTGAACGAGACATCGAAGTCAATTCGATGTGTTTGAGCTAAGCTCATCGAGTGGCTCATATATACATCGCGGAGGGCAAGGTGAACAAATCGTCTCACGCGTGGCGTAGTGCAACCGGGATGGCCGTGGTTTTATGCGCACTTCTGGTTGTCGGGAAAACTGCGACATTCAGTCGTGCCAACACCAGCCAAACAGCGGCTGCGACCACCCCCGACCTTCTCACCGGTTTTCGCCATGTGGAAGTCGCTTCCGTTTCCGATGCCCTGGAGCAGATAACCGGAAAGCGTATGTACATGTCACACCGTATGCGTCCGGTGTTCACCACCAAGTTCGCCGGCTATGCGCTAACCGTGCACCTAAGAAAACAGGAAAATCATGATCCGCACGCGTTGGACGGCATGATTCAAGCCATCGACCAGGGAAGCGCAAATTCTGTGTACGTGATGGTCGTTGATGACGGCGCGGATATCGCTGGAATGGGTGGGTTGATGGGAACCGCGATGTCGGCCCGTAATTACGCGGGAGCGGTTATCGACGGCGGTGTTCGCGATGTGGCCTATCTCCAGAAAATCGGTTTTCCTGTCTTTGCCCTCGGAATCGTACCATCGACGTCGGTGGGACATTACCTTTTCGACGGGTCTAACATCCTGGTGGTATGTGATGGCGTCCCGGTCAATCCAGGCGACATCGTAGTGGCCGACAGCGATGGCGTCGCGGTCGTTCCCCGCGGCCGAGCGCAGCAGGTCCTGACGCTCGCCCAGGACATGGACTTCAAAGAACACTCCATGTATTCCATCATCGAAAAGCTCAAGTCCTTAGGCGAGGCAATCAAGCAATTTGGCCGTCTGTGACGTGTCGCTCTCCATTCTGCATGTTTGATTCTGCACCCCTCGATAAGGCAAATCCAGCGGCCACGCCTGCTTGCTTCTCAAAAACACTTGCATCTCGGCGAGTTTTCATCAGATAATTCGTACTTTCATTTTTAACTTGAGAAGAGGAAATGCCCATCTCCGGCCAGGGGAAACGCACGTACAATATCATTGCGCTGCAGCGAGGGCTCAGTCTGCTGAAGCTTTTCGCCAGCGCTGAGCGAGGGCTTACGGCATCAGAGGTAGCGAAGCTGTCGTCGCTGCCAGTGAGCACTGTGCACCGCTTTCTCATGAATCTCGAGTCAACGGGATTCGTAAATTGCACAGCAGACGGTGTTTATCACCTGGGCGTTGTGTGTTTCGCTTTGGGGCATTCTGCCCTGGCGCAACTGGATATTCGCCGCCTAAGCCTCCCTTATCTTCGCGAGCTAAACCAGCAGACGCGCGAGACCATTCATCTCACCGTGCGTCATGGCAGCGTTGCCGTCTATGTGGAGAAGTTGGACTCTCCCGAACCGGTGCGCATTTATTCGCGGATCGGCGCCTCCGTCCCGCTGTATTGTTCGGCCGTCGGCAAGGTGGTGCTGGCTTACATGCCTGAGCAGGAGCGCGATGCGCTGTTGCGACAAATCGAATTAAAGCGCCGCACACCGAATACGATCGGCAGCCTGCAAGAGTTGTCAACGCACCTCGACAAGGTCCGGCGCCAGGGTTACGCATGCGATCTCGAGGAGAACGAGCCCCATATCCGTTGTATTGCGGCTCCCATCTGGGACCACCTGGGAATTGTAAATGCCAGCCTTAGCATCACCGCACCCGCCGTGCGCATTTCCCATGTGCGCCTGCGACAATTGGCTCCCTTGGTGCAAGCCGCGGGATTGAAGATCTCGCACGAGCTTGGCTATCAGCCGAAAGCCGGTGCTTCCGGCAAGACAGAGCTTGAGGGTCCGGCGGTTAGGACGTTACTCACAGCCCAGACGCGGCGCACGGCGGTCGCACGATAAGGGCCGACACGAAGACAATGGGAACATTCTTGGAGGTGGCGATGGCCGTGATTGTTACGCTTGCTGCGTTGGGAGGCACCGCCGGTGCGACCAGCAATTCGCGTCCCTCCTGCCACGTCCGAGCCATATCCTTCCAAGGGTGGAATGCTCAAGAAATCTCGAACGAGTGGACACGGTTGACCATCGTCCCGCAGCTCGGCGGCCGTCTCATGCAAGTGAACTTCAACGGGCATGATTTCCTGTTCATCAATCCTAAGTACAGGGGCAAATACATTTCTCCCGTGGAGGCCGCCGGCCGCTGGGTGAACTACGGAGGAGACAAGACTTGGCCGATGCCAGAGGGTGCCAACGACGAAGGCCACTGGGTGCTAAAGTCCGATCTCTTGGATGACGGAAGCTATGACCTCAAGGTTCTCTCTGAAGGCGCAAGATGCGCGGTCAGGTTGGAAGGGCCGCCCGATCCTGCGACCGGGTTGCAATATTCGCGTGAAATCAGTCTCGACAAACACTCTCCGCAGATCTCATTTCTGACCACCATGAAAAATATCTGTGGTCATCCCATCGAGTGGGCAATGCAGACAGTGTCCCAGTACGATGTCTCCGACCATCGTGCCGCTGGCACCTTCAACCCCAACTTCTGGGCGTTCACGCCAACCAACCCGAACTCCGCCTATTTCGAGGGCTACCAGGTTCGCGATGGACTCGCGAATGATCCTTCGTTCGCGGTCGAGGACCATCTTTTTCGGCTGCACTGGCTGTACCTGCAAAACGAAGTCTGGCTCGATTCCACCGCCGGATGGCTGGCCGTGGTTGACGACACCAGCCGGTATGCAATGGTAGAACGTTTTCAATATCAACCCGGAGCCGCTTACCCGGGTAAAGCCAGCGTCATTTTCTACAAGAATGGTGCGACCCTGGAACTGGATGAACAACTCAAGCCTCGACTCGGTTCTTCAACGAAAGAGGAAACGCCGTTTTATATGGAGGCCGAGATCAACAGCCCGATGGTCCATCTAAAGCCGGGAGAGAATTTCGAGATGAGTACCACCTGGTTCCCGACACGGGCGGACAAGACGCTTCAGTCGGTCGTCGATGCGGGAGCCGTCATAGCTCCTCTCATGGCGGTGCGCACCCCAACGGGGTTCGTCATCAGCGGGCGCTTTGGCGTATTTTTTCCTGGCGCGTTGCAGGCTCATCTCTTCGATGGCCGTGGAATCGAGATTGGCAGGCTACCTCTCGAGGCGGTCAAACCGGAAGAAATGGCGGTTCTGCAAAAGCAGGTCACCGCACCTGCTGAGACGGTGCGGATCTCGCTGCATTTGATGGACGAAAGTGGAGCCGACCGGGGCAGCCTGGGCGAGGCGCTCGTCGCGACACGAAGCGGAGGTCAAACGTGAGCGCCTCTGCTATGCGCGCTGTTCGGGTTGGGATCTCCGTGCTGTCGTTGCTGATTCCTGTCGTCTCCCAAAACGCCTCTCCAATGCCGGCTACAACCGCAGTTCAGCCCGCGGATCTGCTTTCGCCCACTCTCGACGCGAACTGGCTGACCTATAACGGCGACTACAGCGGCCGGCGTTATAGCAGTCTCACTCAACTAACGCGCGACAACGTCTCGCACCTTCGCGCGGAATGGGTATTCCATAGCCGAACTTCCAGCCTGCTCGAGGTTACGCCGGTGGTGGTCAACGGAGTAATGTTTATCACGGCCTCGAACGACGCATACGCGCTGGACGCAACCACTGGCCGAACGTTGTGGCATTACGCGCGACCAGTCTCAGAAGGCCTGATCGACGACGCCTCAGGTCATATCAACCGTGGAGTGGCGGTCCTGGGCACCAGGGTGTACATGGAAACGGACAACGCCCACTTACTCTGCCTCGATTCGCGCTCGGGGCACCTTGTTTGGGACGTTGCTTATGCGGAAGGCAACAAGAACTATGGAGCCACCAGCGCTCCCCTGGTCGTCAAGGACAAAGTGCTGGTCGGCACCTCCGGGGGCGACGACGGCGTTCGCGGATTTCTTGCCGCCTACGATGCGGTTACGG
>Ga0306920_100007261_pt1 | contig 14566 bp, 12 predicted proteins | sample flu12Cox44000170_FD_204666 | JGI IMG/M metagenome (GOLD analysis project Ga0306920, IMG submission 204666) | Lab enrichment of tropical soil microbial communities from Luquillo Experimental Forest, Puerto Rico - flux4day.12C.oxic.44.000.170 (v2)... | ecosystem: Environmental > Terrestrial >...
GTCATCGTCATCGTCGGCACACCTTTCGACTTCCGCATGGGCTACGGGCGGCGCATCAGCAACAAGGCGCAGCTGGTGCAGATCGACATGGACTACCGCACCGTCGGCAAGAACCGCGACATCGACTTAGGCATCGTCGGCCATCCCGGTGCGATCCTCGGCGCGGTGCTACAGGCCGCCTCGGGCAGGCTGAAGAACGACAAGCGCGAGAAGCGCCGCGAGTGGATGAAGCGGCTCACGGACGCGGAAGTTGCGGCCACCGAGAAGCTGATGCCGCTCTTCAAATCCAACAATCAGCCGATTCATCCGTACCGCGTCGCCTACGAGCTGAATGAGTTTCTTGCCGACAACACCATCTATATCGGCGATGGCGGCGATGTGGTGACCATCTCAGCGCAGGCGGTGCGGCCGCGCCGTCCCGGACAGTGGATGGACCCGGGCGCGCTCGGCTCGCTCGGCGTCGGTACGGGCTTCGCGCTCGCCGCGGGCCTCGCGCACCCGAACAAGGAGGTCCTCTGCTACTACGGCGATGGCTCCTTCGGCATGACCGCGTTCGATATGGAGACCGCAAACCGCTTCGGCGTGCCCTACATCGCCGTCATCGGCAACAACTCGGCAATGAACCAAATCCGCTACGGCCAGCTCGCCAAGTACGGTGAGGAGCGCGGCAACGTCGGCAACCTGCTGGGCGATGTGCCCTTCGGGAAGTTCGCCGAGATGCTCGGCGGTTACGGCGAGGAGGTGCGTGATCCGGCGCAGATCGCTGCGGCGCTGCGGCGCGCGCGCGAGTCGGTGCAGAAAACCAAGCGCTCGGCGGTCATCAACATCTGGGTCGATCCACGCGAGTACGCGCCGGGAACGAAGAACCAGACGATGTACAAGTAGGCGGAGACTCCCGTGGGCAAGGCGTTAGAGGGCGTTCGCATTCTCGATTTCACGCACGTGCAGTCCGGACCCACCTGCACGCAGTTGCTGGCGTGGATGGGTGCGGACGTCATCAAGGTGGAACGCGCCGGGGCCGGCGATATCACCCGCGAGCAGCTGCGCGACATCGAGGGCGTCGACAGCCTGTACTTCACCATGCTGAACCACAACAAGCGCTCGATCACGCTCGACACCAAGAAGCCCCAGGGCAAGGCGGTGTTGGAGAAGCTGGTGAAGCACTGCGACGTGCTGGTGGAGAACTTCGCCCCGGGCGCTCTCGATCGCATGGGTTTCAGCTGGGAGCGGATCCAGCAGCTGAACCCGAAGATGATCGTCGCCTCGGTGAAGGGCTTTGGCCCAGGTCCCTACGAGGAATGCAAGGTCTACGAGAACGTCGCGCAGTGTGCCGGCGGCTCAGCCTCCACTACCGGCTTCGATGATGGTCCGCCGCTCGTCACCGGGGCGCAGATCGGCGACAGCGGCACGGGACTGCACCTCGCGCTCGGCATCGTGGCCGCGCTCTATCAGCGCAACACCAGCGGCCGCGGGCAGCGCGTGCTGTGCGCGATGCAGGACGGTGTGCTGAACCTCTGCCGCGTGAAGCTGCGTGACCAGCAGCGCCTCGCGCGCGTCGGGGTCATGAAGGAGTACCCGCAGTACCCGGATGGCAAGTTCGGCAGCGCCGTGCCGCGCGCCGGCAACGCCTCAGGCGGCGGGCAGCCCGGCTGGATCATCCGGTGCAAGGGCTGGGAGACCGATCCCAACGCCTATCTCTACTTCATTACGCAGGCGCCGGTGTGGAAGGAAATCTGCCAGGTGATCGGCAAGGAGGCATGGATCACCGATCCGAACTACGCCACGCCCGAGGCGCGCCTGCCGCGGCTCAAGCAGGTGTTCGACACGATCGAGCAGTGGACCATGACCAAGACCAAGTTCGAAGCCATGGAGGAGCTCAACAAGCACGACATCCCCTGCGGTCCGATCCTGTCGATGGAGGAGCTCGCGGCGGAGCCGTCGCTCCGCGCCACCGGCACCGTGGTCGAGGTCGATCATCCGAAACGCGGCAAATATCTGACGGTCGGCAACCCCATCAAGATGTCCGACAGCCCCACCGAGGTGAAGCGCTCACCGCTGCTCGGCGAGCACACCAACGAGGTGCTCGCGGAGCTCGGGCTGAGCCCAGCGGAGGTCGAGGCCCTGCGCAAGACCAACGTGATCTAAGGACAGCGTCGCGGAGAATCCAGGAGAGGTCATGGCATACGACAAGACGACGGTTCGCAAGCTTCTCGATGCCGCGAAGGCGGCGGGCCGCAGCGCCCTCACCGCGCCCGAAGCGAAGAGCCTGTGCGAGGCCTACGGTATCGCGATACCTCAGGAAGGGGTGGCGACGACGGCGGCCGATGCCGCCAACCTCGCGAGCCGTATCGGCTTCCCGGTCGTCATGAAGATCGTCTCCCCGCAGATCCTGCACAAGACCGAAGCGGGTGGCGTGGTGGTGGGCGTCAAGAGTGCAGAAGCCGCACACGAGGCCTTCAGCACCATTACCGCCAACGCGCGCCGCTACAAGGCCGATGCAACGATCGATGGCGTCCAGGTACAGCAGATGCTGACGGGCGGCCAGGAAGTGATCATCGGAGCGGTGACCGATCCCGCCTTCGGCAAGCTCGTTGCCTTCGGCCTCGGCGGAGTGCTGGTGGAGGTACTGAAGGACATCACTTTCCGCCTGGCGCCGGCGACGCGCGAAGAGGCGCTGTCGATGCTCGATTCCATCGCCGCGGCGGAGATCCTGCGCGGGGTGCGCGGCGCCGAGGGTGTCAACCGCGACGCCCTCGCCACCCTCATCGTGAACGTCTCCCAGCTGGTGAGCGATTTCCCCGAGATCTCCGAGCTCGATCTGAACCCGGTGTTTGCCACGGCGGCATCCGCGACCGCCGCGGATGTACGCGTGGTGCTGGACTTCAAGCCGCCGGTGGTGCGCTATCGGCCGAGCCAGGAGGAAATCGTCCGGCAGATGAACCGGATCATGAAGCCCGAGGCCGTGGCAGTGATCGGCGCCTCCACCGAGAACGGCAAGATCGGCAACTCGGTGATGAAGAACCTGATCAACGGCGGCTACCAGGGCGCGATCTACCCGATCCACCCGAGCGCCAGCGAGATCCTCGGCAAGAAGGCCTACAAAAGCGTCAAGGACGTACCGGGTGTCATCGACGTCGCGGTGTTCGCCATCCCCGCCAAGTTCGTCGCGCAGGCGCTCACGGAGGTCGGGGAGAAGAAGATTCCCGGGGCGGTGCTCATTCCCTCGGGCTTCGCCGAGACCGGGAACGTCACCGGACAGGAGGAAGTGGTTGCAGTCGGCCGCAAGTACGGCGTGCGCCTCATGGGGCCGAACATCTACGGCTTCTACTACACGCCGAAGAACCTGTGCGCCACCTTCTGCACCGCCTACGACGTCAAGGGCACGACCGCGCTCTCCTCGCAGTCGGGCGGCATCGGCATGGCGATCGTCGGCTTCTCGCGCTCGACCAAGATGGGCGTGTCGGCCATCGTGGGCCTCGGCAACAAATCCGATATCGACGAGGACGACCTCCTCACCTTCTTCGAGCAGGACGAGAACACCCAGATCATCTGCCAGCACCTCGAGGACCTGAAGGATGGGCGCGCGTTCGCAGAAGTCGCTAAGCGCGTGTCGAAGAAGAAGCCGGTGGTGGTGCTCAAGGCCGGACGCACCAGCCTGGGTGCGCGCGCGGCGAGCTCGCACACCGGGGCCCTCGCCGGTAACGACAAGATTTACGACGACGTGTTGCGCCAGTCGGGAGTGATTCGCGCACGCACGCTGCGCGACATGTTGGATTTCGCGCGCGGCATTCCGCTCCTGCCTACACCCAAGGGCAACAACGTGGTGATCATCACCGGCGCGGGCGGCTCGGGCGTGCTGCTGTCCGATGCCTGTGTGGACAACCAGCTGGCGCTGATGGCGATGCCGCCGGATCTCGATGCGGCGTTTCGCAAGTTCATCCCGCCCTTCGGCGCGGCCGGCAATCCCATCGACATCACCGGCGGTGAGCCGCCGACCACCTACCAGAACACGGTGCGCCTCGGGCTCGAGGATCCACGCATCCACGCGCTCATTCTCGGTTACTGGCACACGATCATCACGCCTCCCATGGTGTTTGCACGCCTCATGGTCGAGGTGGTCGGCGAGGTGCGCGCCAAGGGCATCGTGAAACCGGTGGTGGCCTCCCTCGCCGGTGACGTCGAGGTGGAGGAAGCGTCCGAGTATCTCTATCAGCACGGCATCCCGGCCTACGCCTACTCGACCGAGATCCCGGTTGCGGTGCTCGGAGCGAAGTACCGGTGGGCACGCGCCGCCGGACTCATCCCCGCGGTTTGAGTTCGTAGTTCGTTGCGTACACGCAACACATATTTCGTATATCAGGCCTTGTACATAAGCTGTTTCGGTAGGAGGATCACAGAAAGGAAGTCCCGGAAGGTTGTCTCATAAGCAGTCGGGTTTCTTGAGGTTTTGGTCTCTCGTTTTACTTATGCCTCGGAAAGGGGGAGCTTCTTATGTGTGGCACCAGGGTGCTTAGATCTCTGGCCGTGTCGCTCGTGGCCGGAATGTTGTATTTCAGCTATTCGGGTCCAACGCTCGCGCAAGCGGGAGCGGCCCCCGCGGACCAGGATGCCCGCATGCGCGTCCTCCAGCAGCGCATCGATGACCTCAACAAGCAGGTGAAGGATCTCCAGGACCAGGAGGCGAAGACCTCCAAGACAGTGGCCACCGTCGACAAAGCCTGGAGCACGTTCATCAAGGGCTTCTTCGGGACGCTCGACGTGTCCATCGACTACACCACCAAGGGCATGGAAGACATGGTGGCCTACCACCTGGCTTGCACGGGCCCAAACGGCGGGCCGCCGTGCACCTTGGATCACAACAACCCCAAAAACGGGGGGGCGCCTCCGTACGGGCGGGTGAGCTGGATGGCGATGATGTCGAGCAACGGGTCCAACGTCGGCTATCGCGGCAGCCATCAGATCGGGACCTCGAGCGTGGACTTCATCTACCAGGTGTCAGCCTCGATCGACATGGCGGCTGCACCGGGCCTGCAGAACACCTGGACCAAGTCCTCGAACACCGTCCAGGGAGCGCTCGGGCTCGGCGATACCTTCATCGGCCTGCGCAACAAGCGCGGGGGACAGCTCAAGTTCGGCGAGATGTATTCGCCCTACAAGACCTCGACCGACCGGCTCAACCCCTTCGCGGGGATGCTGGGCAACTACAGCGTGGTGATGGGTAACACCGGTGGCGACAACCGCATCGAGTTCGGCACGCGCATCGATCACATAATCGTGTACGACTCGCCGACGTGGAACGGGTTCAGCTTCGATGCTTCTTACAGCTTCGGCCAGAACCCGGACCCATACAACAACATCACGCCGCTCGGATCGCCCGACTGCTCGGGATCGAACAACCCCGGCAGCGGCAACCTGTTCCTGAACTGCGATGACGGCGGTTTCAATTATTCGTACGGCGGCGACCTGAAGTTCGAATACGGAGGTCTGTACCTCGTTGCCGCCTACGAGCTCCACAGCCAGGTGGCCCGCAGCAGCGACGGCATCGGCTCGAACAACCCGATCTACGGGGCGATGGACGGGGTGGGCGATCTTTGCGGCACGGTGCCTCCGCCTCCCCCCGGGGGGTACCCCACCCCTGACGCGCGGCTCGACTGCGGAACTTTCCTTGCCTACCAAGCGGAGTTTCCGGGAGCCGCCGCCGTCAGCACACCACCGTACAATCCTGCGTACGATACGGCCGACGAATATGCGATGAAAGCTGGCGGCCAGTACCACTTTCAGTTCGGGCTCACCGTCTCCTATTTGTGGGAGGAGATGAAGCGCAAGGTTCCTGACTCCATGCAGTTCCAGAACGAGCGGCAGCGCAACGGGCAGTGGGCGGCCATCGAGTACGAGTTTTCGGGCGGCGCCAACCGTATCGCGTTAGGCTGGGCGCATGCCGGTGCATCGGTCGGCGACCCGGGTGGTCAGCACAACTTCGACCCGAACGGAGTCGGCAACAACACGTCGAACATGTACACGGCCGCCTTCTGGCACAAGTTCGACAAGCAGCTGACCTGGTACTTCAATTACGCCGTGACGGTCAATAACGTCAATGCGCACTACGACATCGGCGCCGGAAGCCACGGAATCAAGACCGACTGCCACGATGCGACGCACACGCCGTTCATCGACTACAGCAGTGCCGGTCCCACCACCTGGGGTGGCTGCCGTCCGCAGGGCTACTCGACTGGGTTGAACTTCAAGTTCTGACGCGGCCCCCTCGCGGCAGGCACCGCGAGGGGTTCTTCCACGGCGGGCGCCGCGCGGGATGCGAAGCGAACGCGGAACGGATCGGCCCACTCCTGGTGGCAGCACTGGGAGTGGCCGCTCTGGCCCGGCCGCCCGCCTCGGCGCAGTCGCCTGCCGCCACCTCACGCAGGCAGACGAGCAGCGAAGAGATCGTCGTCAGCGCAACCAGAAAAGCCGATGAGCAAGTCACCGAACGGGTGCAGAGAACGTTAACGGATGACCCGTGGATCTGCGCCGAGCACATCACTGTCGCGACCCGGAATGGCGTCGTGCGGCTCGAGGGAATCGTAGGAGATACCGGGGAGCTCTTCCGGATACTGCGCCAGTGCCGCAAGATTCCCGGCGCAAGGCGCGTGGTCAACGAGCTCGAAATGATGCACAACGACCCGGACGGGGGATAGTTCGATAGATTGTGATATACATCGAATGAGATGAAGAGGAGGGAACCATAGTGTTCCGAAAGATCAAGCGAGCGTCCTACGCGGCCGCTGCAGTGGCCGTGTCTTTTGGTGTGGCCGCGTGTGCGTCGGGTCCCGCCAAGACCGACGCGCAGGTGCAAACTGACAAGGTCTTGGGCGAGCGCGTGGAAGCCGCGTTGAATGCTGACAAGTCGCTCTTCGCGAAGCACATCACGGCTCACGCCGACAACGGCGTGGTGCGCCTCACCGGCTATGTCTGGGAGGCGTCCGACTTCGAAGAGGCCGTGTTCATCGCCGGGGGCGTCCCAGGCGTCACGCACGTGGTGAACGATCTTGAATTGAATCGCAACGGGAACGACAACGGGCCCGTCGCGCGCTAGAGCGTAGGTCCATTCCTGGAGCCGCGCGGGGATCGCGGTGGTATCGTTTTCCCAGCAGTGTGACGAACCCCTTCGCAATGTGATGAATGGTCCTGAATCGATAAGCCGCGAGCTGGCCCGATACCGATGCCGGCCGAGCCAAAAGGAGTCGGACTTGAAGGGCAGATCGAAAACTCAATGGACTCCGGCGCTCATCGCCGTCGCAGCGCTTGCAGTGGGCTGCGCCTCGGCCCCTCCGAGACCGCCCGTGCCGTCGGCGGCCGAATCGATGAGATCCGAGGCAGGTGCGACGGATGAGATCCTGGCGAATGCCATCTATTCGGAGCTCAACGCCAGCCCCACCTACTACTTCCGTCACGTCGATGTCGCGGTCGACAATGGCGTGGCCCACCTCAGCGGCTACGTCTGGAGCACGGATGCGATCTACGCGGCCCGCAAGATCGCCGGCAATGTGCCGGGTATTACGGGCGTCATGACGAGTCAGTTGCAGCTCGAGCGCAATGGGCGCGACACCGGCCCAGCCCGATAACCTGACATCGCAAATGCCGTCGACACCGAGCATGCGCCGAACACCGGCTCTCATCGCCGCCGCTGTCGCACTGTCGGTCTATGGCTCGTCCGCGTTACCGCAAGCAGCGGCGCCGACCGGCGAGCCGCAGCAGGCCGCCCCGAGTACCAGCGACGAGGGATTAACGAAGGCGGTGTCTTCGGCGCTGGATGCCGATCCAAACTATTACTACCGTCACGTCAACGTGCGGGTCGACAAGGGTGTCGCCAAGCTCAGCGGTTATGTCGACAGCTCTGCCGCGATTTATCGCGCGCGGTCGATCGCCAGCAAGGTACCCGGTGTCACCCGCGTAGAGACGAACCACCTGAAGATCGACACGCAACTTCGAAGATAGCCCGCATCGTCTGCGGCGCTCTGCCTGTCGGACCGCTCCCACAAGTGATCGGCGAAGCCGCCGGTCGCGGTCGGTCATCCCGGGCTTCAGACTCAGGCGATGGTACGGACAAGCTGGATTAAGATTGCCCGGTCCAGGGGCCCGCGAGGACTGCCGACGTGACCAGCACCGCCAAGGCCAAAGGCCTGTTCATGGACGAGGCGCCTCGTAGCGGAGATCGCCTCGTCCCGACCACCGAAGCCGAGCGCCGCGCACGAGAGCGGCTCGCCGCCTGCTATCGGGTGTTCGATTACCTGGGATGGACTGAATCGATCTTCAACCACATCACCCTGCGCATCCCGGGTCCTGAGACGCTCTTCCTGATAAATCCCTTCGGCCTGCACTACAGCGAAGTCACGGCCTCTAACCTTATCGCCGTCGACATCGACGGACGCCCGGTGCGGCCGGCCGCGCATCCGGTAAACCTCGCAGGCTTCGTGACCCATAGCGCGATCCACGGGCATATTCCGGCAGCGCACTGTGTCATGCACACGCATACCACTACCGGAAGCGCGGTCGCTTGCCTCGAAAAAGGACTGTCGCACGACACGTTCTACGGAGCGCAACTGTACGATCGCGTCGCTTACCACGATTTCGAGGGCGTGACCGTAAACGCGGACGAGCGCTCACGCATGGTCGCGAGCATCGGCGACAAACGGGTGGTGATCCTGCGGAACCACGGGCTGTTGACCTGGGGCGAGACGGTCGAGGAAGCATTCATGTGGCTGTGGTTGCTGCAACGCGCCTGTGACATCCAGGTCGCGGCCGTCTCCTGCGGCCGCCTGAAACCGCTGTCCGACACCGTGCTCGCGCAGACGCGGCTCCAGGCCGCCGGCGAACAGCCGGAAGTCTGCAAGGCGGTGTTCGACGCACTGGTGCGGAAGGTCGAGGAAATCGACCCTTCCTATCAGGACTGACGACTCAACGGCCGCGGGCGACGGCGCTGTCCTTAAACGCCGCGGCGAGCTCTGTCGCCGCGCGAACCAACAAGATCGTGTCGATTCCTACTGCAACGAACTGAGCACCCAGCGCGAGGTGCTTTCGCGCGATGGCTGGATCGGTGCTGAGGACGCCTGCGGCCTTGCCGGCATGCGTTCGCCTGAGCGTGGCTGGCTGGTGCCACAGACATGGCACCTGGACTTACGGAACAAGCGGAGATGCGCGCTGTCATCACGGCTGCGAGAGAGGATTTGCCGCCGCGCTCGCGCTCGCCGAGCGCGGCGCCGGGGCAGGCCGAGGTTCCAAGGAAGGAGTGGTGGTTTGCGATGGATCTCGATAAAGCGATGAAGAATCCGGGGGGTGCGTTCGGCACACCCGAGGCGTTGTACGAGTCGGGCGCACTCACGGCGGAGCAAAAGCGCGCGGTGCTGCTGCAATGGAAAGATCAACTGCAGCAATTGCAGGCAGCGGACGACGAAGGCATGCTCAAGAGCGGACCCGCCGCGGGCACCACGGCTGAGCTTCTGGCGCGGGTGACCAGTACCCTCTGCCGCATCGATGCTCAAGCCACCTGACGCCGCGGCCGCGGAGCTGTCAGGCAACCTCCGGCCTTACCTCCGGGGGACACTGCGCACAGCTGCGAGACCTCGGGCAATCGCGGCGCGCTCCCGGCTATTGATGGGCCAGACCAAATCGCAGGCAAGGCAGTAGGCGCTGATGGGCATCTCTGCATCGAGCCTGCATACGAGGCCATCAAGGGAATATCCCAGCTGGAGCCGCGGGTGGCCGCAGCCGGAGCACCAGGACAAGAAAGGAACCGACTCTTCGGTGGCGGCCGCTGCGTAGGCTCGGAGAATGCCCATGCCGTATACGCGTAGGTTCATGCCTCCAACGTACCCTCGTGCGACTGCACAAGGTCTGACACGATCCCGACATCTAACGTAGGCCGTCGCCTATTTCGCGACCATCGCGCTGCAGCAGCGATGTTGGTGTAAGAGCCAGCCCGCGTGCGATCGAGTACCCTGCTGACTTGGCGGGAAGTTGCCGAAGCGATGATGTACGGGAGTTACCTGGCAAACTCTGGCGAGGCGTTCTGGTTCTCCCTCTCGAGGCAGCTGGTGCAGGGCCGCGGAAGCGCGGGAGACTATTTCTCCTTGCTGGGGTCGTACCACACCGCCTCGATGTTGTTGCCATCCGGATCGAATACGAATGCAGCATAGTAACCGGGCGAATAGTCACGATAACCCGGCCCACCATTGTCCCGCCCCCCCGCGGCGATGGCCGCAGTGTGAAAGGCCTCCACCTGCTGCTTGCTGCTCGCCTGGAAGGCGACGTGTGCGGGCACGACCGTAGCTTCCTTGCTGATCCACAAGTCGGTGTTCTTGCCGTCGTTGAATCCCGCGGCTTCACCGTATTCCATGTTGTTGCGATAACCCAGTGGCGCCAACGCTACGCTATAGAAGGCCTTCGATCTTGGGTAATCGCTGACGGCCAATGAAGTGTGCGCAATCATGATGCGCTCCTGTAGCTGGCAGAGTAGAGCTGCAACAGTACCAGCTTGGCAGCCGGGCGAAGAAATTATGGTGGCTTGAAGGATGCAGTCGAGACCGTGCTGTGCGCTGATTCTGATCCTTCTCACGAGTGTGGCGGCCCCCGCGCGAGCGGCTGATCCGCAAACGTACCGCGTGGAGCTCGCGTCGACCGGTAACGGCTCGGTCGATTCCACGCTCAAGGCAACGTCGCAGTTGCAGACGCTGCGCACTTCGGCACCGGTCGATCCCTTCGGGCTGATTGCCCGCGCCCGGGGAGACATCGATCGCCTCAAAACCGTTCTGGAGAGCTTCGGCTACTACCAGAGCTCGGTCTCGATCACGATCGATGGACTCGCGCTCGATGAGCCGCAACTCGGCGATACGCTGATGGCATTGCCGAAAGGAAAGGATGCGCTCTGTCGGGTCTCCTTCAATCTTGGCCCCCTCTATCATCTCGGCAGCATCCAGATCGACGGCTCGGTACCTGACTCGGCGCGCAGCAGCCTCGGGCTCTCATCAGGCGCGCCGGCGGTCGCAGCTGACGTGTTGGCCGGCGGCGCGCGCCTGCTGACGGCACTCGAAAACCAGGGCTATGCGTTTGCCAAGGTCGATCCGCCGGTGGCACACGAAGACCCGAACCAGCACGTACTGAACCTGAGTTTCCACGTCGTGACCGGACCGCATGTCGCGATCGGCGAGATCCAGTTCCAGGGCTTGAAGCGTGTCCACGAGCAACTCGTCCGCAGGCGCCTGCTGCTACGTACCGGGCAGCCTTACAGCGCGCTGGCGGTCGAGAACGCACGCAAGGACCTGCTGACGCTTGGGGTGTTCTCCGCCGTGAGCGTGCAGCTCGCGGACGCACCCGATAGCGAGGGGCGGGTGCCCATCACCTTCCAGATGCGCGAGCGGAAGCGGCACGCCGTCAGCCTGAGCGGCGCCTACTCCAGCGATCTCGGCGGCAGCGCCGGCGTAACCTGGAGCGATCGGAACGTGCGCGGCAACGCCGAGCAGCTCAATCTATCGGCGACGGTGATAAACCTCGGTGGCACCGCGACCACGGGCATCGGCTATGACACGAGCGCCAAGTACATCATTCCGGAGTTCGCCCACCGCGACCAGGCGTTGCAGTTTGCCGTGGGTGCCATCAAGCAGTCGCTGCAGGCTTACGAGCAGACGGCACTCACCTCCGGGGTGACGCTGAGCCGCAAGCTCTCCTCGGTGTGGAGCGCAAGCATCGGGATCACGGCGGTGCACGAGACCATTACCCAGCAAGGCGTCACGCAGGTCTACACGTTGTTCGCGCTGCCGCTCGGCCTGCTGTACGACTCGACGGATCTCCCCTCCCCGCTCCTGGATGCGACCCACGGCCTGCGGGCCTCGCTCAGTGTCGCTCCGACCCGCTCTCACGGCGAACCCAACACCACTTTCTACGTCACGCAATTCACCATCGCGGACTATCTCGATTTGGGCCGGCTCTTCGGTAGCGAAGCGGGACGCAGTGTGCTCGCACTGCGGGCGCTCCTCGCCACTGCCTTGGGTGCCACCGAATCGGTTGAAACCATCGATGGGGTCCAGGTCACGGTCCCCGACCTGCCGCCCGACCAGCGTTTCTATGCCGGTGGCAGTGGCACCGTCCGCGGCTATCGCTACCAGTCCGTCGGGCCTGAGTTCCCGGACGGCAGCCCCGTCGGCGGCACGGCACTCAGTGCGGTCAACGTCGAGTTCCGGCAACGCTTCGGCAAGAGCTTCGGGGCGGCACTCTTTGCGGATGCGGGCGAGGTGGGCGAGAAAGGGTCGGGCCTGCTGCACGGTGGCCGCTGCAGCGCCAGCACGCCCTCGCAGAGCACGGTCAATTGCTGGGCCCTCGGGGTCGGGGGCGGTGTGCGGTATTACACGCCGCTCGGAGCCTTGCGGCTCGATCTGGCGGTGCCCACCTTCCGGCGCCCCAACGACGACCGATTCGAGGTCTACATCGGCCTCGGGCAGGCGTTCTGATGCGGCGCACCTGGCGAATCATCGGCTGGACGCTCGGTGCAGTGCTGACGCTCATCGTGGCTCTCTGCGCGGCGGTGCTGATCGCGGGCAACACCGCGCGCGGGCGCGTGTTGATCGAGCGGGCAACGGCTCAGCTGTCGAACGGGCACGTGCGGCTTTCGGGTCTATCGGGCTCTTTTCCCGCGGCCATCGATCTCAGGCAACTGCAGCTCGCCGACCAGCAGGGCGCGTGGCTTACCGCGGAGGGCATTTCGCTGCGCTGGTCGCCGCTGGCGCTCCTCGGACGACACCTGAACATAGAGCGCCTGCAGCTCGCGCGACTCGCCATCGAACGCCGCCCCGCGAGCGAGCCATCTCAACAGGGAAGCAACTCCCGGCTGCCCCACATCGATATCGGGCAGCTGTCGATCGACGCCCTCGAGCTGGGTGCCGAGCTGACAGGGCTGCGCGCCACGCTGTCCGTCAAGGGCACGGCGCACGTGGTATCGCTGTCCAACGCCACTCTCAACCTCACCGCGCGCCGCATCGACGCCCCGGGTGACTACGAGGCGAGGCTGCGCTGCGACCCAGCGCGAGTGGACGCCACCCTGAAGCTCGATGAGCCCGCCGGGGGTGCGCTCGGGAGCCTCTTGAAGCTGCCCGGCCTCGGCGCGCTCTCGGTCGATGCGGATCTCACGGGTCCGCGGCAGGCAGAGCGCCTCGAGGTCAGGGCTCGGGCGGGAGAGCTGCGGGCTCTCGCACAGGGGAGCGTCGATCTCACACGATCCGCGGCGGATCTCGTCTATAGCCTCGACGCGCCGGCGATGCGCCCGCGCGAGGGGCTTGAGTGGGAGCGAATGGCACTCCAGGGGCGCTGGCAGGGCGCGCTCGATGCTCCGCATGCGGATGCGCAAGTGCGCATCGACCGACTGCAGATTGGCAGCGCCGGGCTCGAGACGCTCAGCGCAACCCTGAACGCGGACCGTGGTGACCTGGCGGTGCATGCCACGGTGGCAGGTCTGACCGTTGCGGGGCCAGAGCCGCGACTGCTGGCGAAGTCTCCGCTGCGTGTCGACGCCACGATGCGACTTGCCGACGCCTCACGTCCGCTGCAGCTGACGGCCGACCATCCCCTGTTTTCGCTGCAAGCGCACGCCGTCACGGCCGGGGAGCTCAGCGCGAGATTCGACCTGCGGCTGCCCGATCTCGCCCCGCTCGCTGCCATCGCCGGGCAGAAATTGGTTGGCAAGGCTGCGCTCACCGGAACGCTCAAGCAGAGCTCGGCAAAGACTCAACTCGATTTGGATGCTCACACGGAGCTGGCCCAGGGTGCATCGCTGGTGGCTTCGATGCTGGCCGGTCCCTCGCACCTTCGGCTCGCGGCCACACTGACGGACCGGACCGTCGAAGTAGAGCGCCTGATGCTCGATGGGCGGGCCCTCGCCGTCTCGGTAAGCGGCGCTGCCGAGCGAGGGACCGCAAACGCTTCAGCTCCCCTGCAATCGCTGCACGCGCGTTACGAAGCCAGTGTCACGAATCTTGCGGTGGTCTCACCCGCGCTCGAGGGCACACTGAAGCTCAGCGGACAGGTCGCAGGACCCATCAACTCGCTCGCGAGCGAGGCACAGCTCATCTCGAGCCTCTCCATCCGGCAGGCACCACGTGAAACGATCGAGGCAAGCCTCAAAGCGCATGGCCTGCCCTCAAATGCCAGCGCCACGCTGGAAGCGCGGGGTCGTCTCGGAGGCGCGCCGCTCGAGCTCGATGCGTCGCTCGAGCGCGTGGCGGGCGATGCATTTCGCCTCACCGTGCGCCGCGGCGAATGGAAGAGTGCGCGCCTGGAAGGCGATCTGATCACGGCCGCGAACACACCCGGGCATGGCCTGCTACGCCTGCGCATGGAACGGCTCGAGGATCTCGAGCCGCTGCTCGGCACGAGCCTCAAGGGCAGCGTCTCGGCGAGCCTCGCCCTGCGGGCCGTCGGGCGCCGCACGCATGCGCAGTTGCAGCTCGATGCGAAGGATATCGTTGCGAGCGGCATACGGGCGGATGGCCGCCTGACCGCGGCTGGGCCGTTGGAGGCCCTCGCC